>Ga0116226_10006883_pt1 | contig 10238 bp, 17 predicted proteins | sample S1TSphfallax_FD_89692 | JGI IMG/M metagenome (GOLD analysis project Ga0116226, IMG submission 89692) | Host-associated microbial communities from peat moss isolated from Minnesota, USA - S1T2_Fa - Sphagnum fallax MG | ecosystem: Host-associated > Plants > Peat moss > Unclassified | place: USA...
CATGCCCGACCAAGTGGCCAATGGCGACCATGTCAAAGTGCTCAAGTGGAAACTAACGCCACGTGGTGAAGCACTTGTGAAAGCCTGGAGATAGTAAATGAAAACAACGGCCAAGCGACCTGACATATCAATACTCAACGAAAACGACATGAAAGCTTTGCGAGAGCTTTACGACGCTCCGTGTAGCGCAATGTCAGCTTATATGTTGACCACGTTGTCAGAACGCCAGATCAAGAAACGTATATTATTTCTTGAAAAAGCGGATTACGTGTCACGACACAAGGTCACCAGTGACGGCCGCGTGCTCAAATGGGCATTGACACGACGCGGCGTGTCGCTCGTCAAGCACGACTTGCGCTGACGCCTGCACCCATGATAGCCTTGCGATCTCGACAGGCCGCAAGGCTTTTTCGCGTCAAGAGGGCTACCACATGACCAAATACTCAGGCGGATCGAACCCGGCAATGCAGCGCTCCGGTGAAACCAAGGTGGCGGGCGAAGGCCACTTGAACCCGGCCGGCAATGCGCCTGCCAAAGGCCCGGGCATGATGGAGACGGCCGACGGCCGCACGATGGGCCGTGCGCGCACTGCCGGCGCTGGTGACGTCAAGTTCACGGGCGCGACACGTGGCGGCGGCAACCCGGTGGCCTAACGCCCACGCCAGCCCGAAAGACGTCCCCATGCATAAGCAACGAACCTGGGTGGAGTTGCGCCCGGCCCCCGACCCACCCAAACCGCCCCCAGGCCACGACACCATTGCGCACTTTCGGGAGATCGGAAAAGCCGCCGGCCCGCATGTGCTCGATACGATGATCGGCGTCTATACCGAAATGCTTCAACAAGGCGACGCCGAACGGATCATGTTGCACGGTGGCGAGATCAAGAACGGCGCTTACGTTAAAATTGCAGGTGCTATGGCTGGTTACCAAAAGCTGTTGCCCTACCTCGTGCCCCGTAAACTCGAAGTGTCCGGCAGCGTTAAAATGCAACCGTATGAAGAACGGCTAGCGGAAATGCAGCGATCGTCAGACATGCTGTTGGGCGTCGCGGTCAATGGGGGCGGCAATGGTTCCGATCGATGAGCACGAGATGATGCTTGCCTTGGTCGACATGCAGGACGCTTTGCGGGCGTTCGACCTCAATTCGCCGTATCCGTACACAAAAATGCGTGCGGCATTGGACAAACACCAGGACCTCATGCACCAAGTGCGCAACGCATTGCAGCGAAAGACCACAGCATGACATTCTATCGCGAAAACGGGTTGCCGGTGCGCGTGGCCAAAAACCGCGATCGCGTTTACACGGACCAGCAAAACGGCGCAACCGATTGGTTGCCTTGTCAAGCCGGCGGTAGCTTGACGGTCGCCGTTAACAAAGGATACCTGTCAAGTCCGCCGGCTGCCAGCTTGACGGTGCAAATGATCACGACCAACGATTTCCCCAATGCGGTCGTCGTGCTTGAACGCAAGCTGGCAACTCAATTGGACGACGAAGCCCAGCTGGTCGACATGTTCAGTCAGACCAATGTGTTTGCCAACGTGGCTATCAAGCAGCCCGGATACTACCGGCTCCGCGTGCGTGAGATCAGCGTCAACAATGACCCGCTTGGCGTCGTGCTTGAGCTATCGGTCTACACGCAAAGGCAGACGCTCTAATGCCAACCAACCTCGTCACGCAAGAACTGATGGAATTCGATCTGCCGGGCGGCGCATGCGTGCACGGCAACCAAGTTCGATCCGGGCGGCTGTTTCGGGGCACGGGTAATCCAGTCGACGCGCTCGGGGCGTTCGGCTCAATCTACATCAACACGACCAATGGGCAGCTCTGGACCAAAGACGCGCCGTTTGGCCCGGTGGCCTGGACGCTGCAAGCGACCCTCCAGCCTGCCTATTACCAGCTATCCTATGCGTTTCTGTTCGGCGACACCCTTGACCAGATCGGCAATGCAGGCGATTATTGCCTTGTGTTTGGCCATCTCGACAGTTGCAGCCTCTATGACGCCAGCATTGTCGGGCCCAAGCTGCCGAGCTTCGGCGCGCCTGGAACCTGGACTGGCGCTACGTCGGTCTACCTTTCAACCGTCATCACGTAAGGCACCCCTAATGCTCTCTCAACTCGTCCTTTTCGATTTGCTCCGCGCCAGCGCCGGCCGTTACACCTTCAAAGTCGCGGTGCAAGGCTTGCCGGCCGAAACCAGCCATATTTCGATCACGCCGAAAGGCAATGACACGCTCGTCATTGACATCACCCCGTTTTCCGAGCCGCCGGTGTCGATCGAACTGACGCGGGAAACCGTTCATGTCTGACGACAACAAAGCGCCCGGCGTGGTCAAGCTCAATGTGTTAGATCTGCGTGTGTTTGTGCCCGGGGAAGTCCAAATGATCGCCGTGCACATGCGGCGCGTCGCAAAAGGCTTCGAAACCGTTATGGTTTTTGACGGGCAACCGATCTTAGGCCCAACGATCGAATGCGCCGATCCGATCGATCCGCGTTGGTTCGACGCACCAATCCAGTCAACAGCGAGCAATTGACCATGAGCGGCGTGACGACCAACTTGCTGGGAAAGCGCGCCGACGACTATTACACGGTCGAAAAGTCGGGCAAAATCTTTCGGCAAAACGGCGCGCCGCTGTCAACTCTCGGCCATGTCGGCAATTGGGCGATCGACGTCAGCGTGTCGCCCGCCAATCTCTGGCACAAAGTTGAGCCGTGGCCGCCGGCCCAGCGCGGCGTGTTCCAGTGGCAGTTTACACCGCACGGGGCGCTTGCTGACGGTCCGCTCGAAAGCTTCGCCACCGTCAGTCAGAACGCCAACGCTTGGACGGTGGTTGGCGTCATGCCTGTCCCGCCCGATCCAAGCTATTTTGCCCTCAAATGGTATTCGGACGCTCGCATGCAGGACAATATCGGCAACGTGGGCGACTACGCGCTATTCACCGGCCGCGAAGCTCACCCGCTTGTCTGGGGCCCGAAGGACGCCTACGGATGGCCTGAAAACGGCAATGGGCCTTACGATGTCCTGACATTGCCGCTCGTTGCCTACACGCCTGAAGGGCTGACGGGTAGCGGGTCCCCGGTCTCGGTCAACACGACGACCTTGCAGACGTCCAACGTGAGCGGCACGGCTGCCATTCTGTCGACGATCACCGTGACGACGACCACGAACCAGCAAGCGCCCTATTGGTTGCGCGGCGTGCTCGGCGACATTGCGTCGGTGCTCGGGATCAATCTGGCTGCCATCAAAATGAACGGCCTTGAGACTTGGGGCCATGCGTTCACCGGCACGTTTGGCGCGCCCGCAACCATTTGAGGTGGCCACGTGGCACTTGACCTGACGAACGACATCAACGGCGACTTCATCCTGACGATCCGTCGCAGCCTGACAAACCCGACGCTCGGGTCGGCGCCGTTTGTCGACAGCATACTTGACACATTGCTGACAGCTGGCATTTTAAACGTGTCAATCTCCGAAACCGCGCCGACTTCCAATCAAGCCAACACGATCTGGCTTCAGCCGCTCGCCAGTTCGTGGACAGGCAACGGCATGGTCTATATGTGGAACGCCGCGTCGTCGGCCTACGTGGTCGCCACGCCCGCACTGTTCGCAGCCTATGTCGTGTCGCAAGCCCCCAACGCAACCGACACCAGCCGGGGCGTCGTCCAGATCGGCGAGGGCATCGGCGTCACAAGCGGTGGCACGATCAGTCTTGAGCCGGCCACCAATGCAGCCCTTGGCGCCATCTCGGTCGGCACGGGCCTGTCGATCTCGCCTGCCGGCGTGCTCGCCCTCGCCATCCAGGTCCAACCACGTGGCTTGACCGGCGACAGCCCGACAGATATTATCATCGCCGATTAACGCTGGGGGCACCATGTCGTTCGATATTACCCAAGATTTTCTTGCGACGTTACGCCCGGCCGGGTCGTCGGCATCCATGGGCAGCGTCCCTTTTATTGACGCGATTTTCGACACTCTTGGGCTTGCCGGCGTTATCGATCTCGTGGTGTCGAGCACCGCCCCGACGGCCAACCAGCCCACGACTATGTGGCTGCAACCGCAGACCAATTCATGGGCTGGTAACGGGCAGTTGTATTTGTGGTCAAATACAGCCAATGCTTACGAAGCCGCAACGCCCCAGTTGTTCGCCAACTATATCGAAGCGTATATCGGCGCTGCGATCTTTCTGACGGGCAACGGCGTGCCGGGCAACCAGACCGGCATGAACGGTTATTGGTATGTCCGAGAAGACGTGCCGGGTGGCCTTTACCAAAAAATCAATGGTTCATGGGTACTGATGCCGGGCACCGGCCCGACGCCCGTTGGCCAAGGCCTCAATATTAGCGGCGACACCATTTCGCTCGACACCGCAAGCCCGTCCCAAATAGGTGGCGTCATCCCAGGCAACGGCTTGACGGTCGACGGCGCCGGCAACTTGACACTTGACATCGCCAGCGGCAGCCAACTTGGCGGCATCAAAATCGGCAGCGGTTTCAACGAAGCCGGCGACGGGACGCTGTCTGTCAACTTTCCGAGCACGTCGCAGTTCTTGACGTCGGTAGCGGTCGACAGCCCCCTTGGAGGCAACGGCACGACAGGCAATCCAATCAATATCGCTGAAGCCGGCACGGGCAACCTTGGCGTTGTTCAGATTGGCAATGGCCTCCAGGTATCCGGCGGTATCGCCAGTCTTGACATTGCGTCAGGATCGCAGCTTGGCGGCATCAAAGTCGGATCGGGCCTTTCGATTGCCGGCGACGGCACGTTGAGCACGTCCGGCGGTTCAAGCGCCTCGTCTGGCACGATTGCCGCTGCCTATTCCGGCAACCAACCGTCTGGCTTGACAAACGGATCACCCAACAGTGGCAGTTCGACGCAAAACTTTAACGTAGCATCCGTCAGCGGCAACGTCGGCTTAAGCTGTTTTCAGGTGACGTTTTCCAATGCGGTAAGCGGCAGCTATACAGTTGTTTTCGGCGTCAACGGAAACAAAGGCTCAACCCCGAGCGATGTGCCCAACATCATTGGCGATGGCAACGAAGAAGGTTTTTCGTCGCCTAACGCAAACGGTTTCTATTTCTATACAGGCGATGCTGACGGCGGAACGGCGGCTTGTGGATTTGTTGTCGTCAAAAACTGAGGTCGAAACATGCAATACTTCAATTATGTGTCGACTGACGGTAAGACGACCAAAACGGGGTATACGTCTGTCAGCACGGCCGCGCCGGCAACCTGGGACAATGCCAAGTATGTGGACCCGGTTGCGTATCTGCGCGCCATTTATGGCGATCCGACCGGCACCGTCACGTTCCCAGCGCCGCCCGTGCCGCCGGTCCCGGCCTATCAGGTTATCAATTGGACCAATACGGCCGTAACGCCCAATACCGTCCATCAGTTCACCGTGACGCCGACGTTCTTCAATACGCTGCGGGACGACGTGCTGACAGCTCAAGCGCTCGCCAATCCGTCCACAACTTTCGGCATCACCGATAATGCCGGCGTTCAGACAGCCGTGACAACTGCCCAGCTTCAGGCTATCTTTGCCCTCGCGTACGCCGTCAAGCCGTAAGGATCACCCCCCATGACATTCGACGCCAAAGCCGAGCATTTCAACGCGTCCGAGTTCTTGGCGTATGTCAAGACAAAAACTTGGACGTCCGGCTGGCGCCCGAAATTCATTACGCTGCACAATTCGTCCGAACCGAGCCTTGAGCAGTGGCTTAAAGGTGGCGCGACGCCCGCCGAACGCATGGAAAACTTGAAGGTCTACTATCGCGATCAGCTGCATTGGCACTCCGGCCCCCACCTGTTCATCGCTCCCGACGGCATTTGGGAATTGTGCGATCTCGAACACGACGGCGTCCACGCGTCTTGCTTCAACCATTCGTCGATCGGCATTGAGATGGTCGGCGAATACGACACGGAAAGCTTCAACGATGGTCCAGGCCTCCAGGTCCAACAGCTGGCGCTCGCGGCGCTGGCTGCACTCCACGTCGCACTTAACCTTAATCCGGTGCCTTACGCTATCGGGCAAACTGGTCTCCACTTCCACAAAGAATGCCTAGCTGACGACCACCTTTATTGCCCCGGCAAAAACGTCGACAAAGGCATTCTGATCGCCAAGCTTCAGAACTCGATTGCCGCTTTGCGCGCCTCCAACGCCTATGCGGACCATATCGCAAACCTGACGGTGCAGACTTATGACCCCGATCCAGCCCCCAACGCGAAACTTGCGGCCTCGATACCTGGGGAGCAAACAAATGCCCTACTCAGATCCGCCGTGGCCGCAGCGGTTGCGCCTGGAGCGTTGGCAGCCGGTGGCGCGTCCGAGCGAGCTGCGAGTGATCTCGCGCCGGTTTCGCCCGTCCAAAACCAACCCATCACGCAGCCGCCGGATCTACGCGCCGTGGCGTCCGAACTTGCGAGCCCGGCTGCACCGAGCGATCCGACGCCTGAACCGTCTCAACCAACGGTAAAAAACCCGTTCGCAATCCCGGCAACAGTTGCTCCGGTCATCCAGCCGTCACTCGATCTGCCGCCAGTGCAAGTGCCTACTGCCACCAAAAACCCGTTTGCGTTGCCAACCACCGGAGCGCCCGTCCCAATTCCCAAGGTGACGCCAGTGCGCCCGCCGTGGCTGACTGAAGTCGGCCACGTGGTCGAAGAAGCATTCGAGGTGGTTGACAACGCTCTTCATGACTTGACAGGTCGATAAGGCGCCCTTGCGTTGTGCGTCGAACTCGGCTAATTTCACTGTCAACTTGATGGAGATCGCCATGGACGCCGCTTCCGTTTGCACTGCCGTTGTCACTTCTATGCCGACCAACATCCAAGGCTATCTTGTGGACGCTGCAAGCGTGATCGCGACGGCCGCTGCCGTTACGGCGCTTATTCCGCTGCCGAAAACCGGTACTTGGGGCACCGTGGCCAACTTCATCAACGTGCTTGCGCTCAACATCGGCAAAGCGCAGAACAAGGAATAGCGCGCGTGTCAGCTGCCGCAATTCTGTCCGCAATCGTCGCTGTTTTGGGGGTTTTGTCGTCAATTGTGCACTATTTTGACACAAAAACGGCCACTCAGGCAGCTGCCAACGCTACCGCAGCAAAGGTCAATGCCGATGCACTTTCGCTCGAAACTGCCATGGCAGCTGACGTTACTGCTTCTACTGACGGTGCTGCCAAGTTGCTCGACGGCACTTTTTGAGCCCGCGCCATCCGCGATCACGTTTACCTGTCCGCCGCTTGTCCAGTATTCGAAAGACGATATGACCCAAGCCGCAAAAGAAGCAGCGGCCGAAAAAGTCAAGTCGCCCCACTTGGCCAAATTGATCAACGATTATGCGAACTTGCGTGACGCGGTTCGGGATTGCCAAAAGAGGGCAGCGCCATGACGACACGCATCAACTTTTCGCTGCCGGCCAACGCCACCAACGGCGCGAGCGTGTCCGTGCTTAAAGCCGAGCCGGCGGTTATCACCGTGCTCAACAGCATTGTCGAAGTCAACGGCTTCGAGCAGCCGTCCCAGATCGGTCCCATCAGCGCCTATGGCGCGCTTTACGTTCGACCTGGAGACATCAAAGGCCTGGACGTGAGCGCGACGCAAGCGCTCGTGATCGACGGCCCTGCACCGAGCTTGGTGTTGACCAGCATCAACGCTGCCGTCGGCGCCGGCCACACGTTCACGAAGCCTTCGCCCTATTCGCACAACACGGCAACAGGCGGCGGCATTGAAGGCAATGTCCAGCCGATCCCGACACCATCACCGTTCACCTATGCCGTCCAGACGCGCACCCGCACCGCGCGATCGGCAGTCGTGCCGAACCAGTTGCAAGCCGTGGCGCCCGTCGGTTCCGAAAACGTGACCTGGACGACGACCACGTCGGCCGTCACCGTCAACGTGGGCGCGAGCGTGCCGACGCCCGAACTCGGGCCGGACCAACGCATCCTCATTTTGGGAACTTGATCAATGCCCAATTTCACGGCGCCGGACCTCGTTGGCTTTCCGAACTCAAAGACCGGCAAAGCCGTTCTTGAAGGGCGCAGCCGGCTGATTACGCAAATCGGCACTGCGTCTCAGGACGTCGAAGGAACGGCGTCCACGGCCATTGTAGGCGGCGTCGACGTCAACACCGGCAACACCGTCACGTCGTTTGCCGTGACCGGCATCGGCGGCGGGTCGACAATCGTCACAACGACGCAAGTCCTTGTCGCCAACTCGATTGGACAGACCGCGTTTACGCTGGGTGGCACCCCTACCAACCCGGCAGCAACCCTCTTCTACGTCAACACGGTGCAATACACCTATGGGACCGATTTCACGGTGTCCGGCAACGTGCTGACGTGGATGGGTAGTTTCAATCTGGCACCAACCGACGTGCTGAAGGTCGTTTGGTATTAACGCGGCAAAACCGCAATTTAGGGGAAAATCATGACTTCAATTGCACCAAAACAGGTAGGTCTCGTCGGCGCCGTTGCCAACCAGACCGTGGCCGGCGCCATCACCGTCGTCGGGTCAATCGAACAGTATCGCGTCCTTGATTTCGCGCAGACGACGGCCGGCAACCTCGCGCTGACGCTGCCGAACCCGAGTGATCCGACCGTTCAATTCGTGCTCGATCTGATCAACACCGGCACGGCCAACTGCACGGTCCAGGGCTTTGTGCTGAACGCCAGCTCGGCTATCAGCCTCGTTTGGTCTGGCACGGCATGGCTGGCAGCGCCGACCTCGTCGATTGCCGCGACCGAAAGCCCGTCCGTCACCGCGCAGAACACGGTTTCGAACCTCACCGGCTTTCCGAACGTCGCGCGCCCAGTGGCATTCTTCGTCAACGGTATCCGCGTGGCGAATGGCGCCGGTATCGCGCTCGGGGGCGCCAACAACCAAGTCGTGACCGTCACGCCGGCAACGCTCGGCTACAATATCGCGACGACAGACAGCGTCGTGGTGACTTACTTTTCTTGATCTAGTCGGTAACGCGTTTGTTCCTGGGCAATCCGGGTAACCTCGCTGCCTTATGGGGGTGTCAAGCGTCAACTTGGCGCCCCCTATGCGCATCGCGCTATAGGAGCTTAAGCATATGTCGTTCAATCCGAAGCAAGTAGGTAAAGTCGTCTCGATCGCCAACATTACGACCGTTGGCGCGAACACATTGACGTTTTCGGCCCCCGTTGAAAACTCGCGCGCCGTCGTGTTCAACCAAACGACCGCCGGCTCGATCCCGAGCTTTCCGAACCCCACCGACACCAGCGTGATTTTTGAATTTGCCGTCATGAATACGGGCAGCGTGGCTGTCGGTCTCGGCAACGTTACCGGCTTGACATCGCTTGCGGCTGGCGCTGTCGGTAACGTGGCATGGAATGGCACGAGCTATGTCAATGCGGGCGGCGGCAAAAGCCTCGCCACGATCGACCTTGCCGCGACCGGCACGACAACCCTTGTCGCAAATTCGAGCTACCACCTCACCAGTTGGGCAACCAACGCCATCTTGACGCTTCCCACGGGCGGGACGGACGGCGACGTTATCCAAATCATTGATGGCACGACCGCGCGTTTCCCCAACCTGATCGGCAACGTCACGACCGCAGCGGCCTTTGGCATCACTTGGGGCGAAAACACGGGATCGGGCGGCACGACGTTGACGATTCCTGTTGGCTCACTTAACGCGGTCAACAATTTCATCTACGATGCGACAGTCCAGGCGTGGGTATCCGATCTGTTGATCGGCAACCGCGCGGCCTATATCGCCAACAGCACGAGCGGTGGCGTGATCGGCAGCGCTGCAAACACTGTCGACTTACCGGACGTCATCATTGCGATCGGGCAGACGACGGCCAACGTCAACTTCACGCTCCCCAACCCCACGCTGACGGCGATCCCGCGCCGCGTCACGGTGCTCAATAGCGGTACGGTCACTTTTGCCGTCAACGGGGTCACGATCGCGGTTGGCGGTGCTTATGAGTTCTTTTGGTCGCCGCCAACGTCCGCATGGTACGGGATCGGCGCAGCATCGGGCGTCAGCGGCGCGGCGAACTGGTTCAGCTCGCAAGTTCCTGCGGGAACAAACGTATCCATTACAACCAGCACGAACAACCCGACAGTAGTTGCGCCAGTAGCCGCCCGCGTACCGATCATATCGAACTCAAACGCAACTGTCGCCGGAACGATTTCATCAAGTTCGGCAAATAACCAAGTTATTATTTCGTCGGCAGGCGTTTACCAAGTTATTTGGCAAGCAATGTCA
>Ga0116226_10006884_pt1 | contig 10238 bp, 9 predicted proteins | sample S1TSphfallax_FD_89692 | JGI IMG/M metagenome (GOLD analysis project Ga0116226, IMG submission 89692) | Host-associated microbial communities from peat moss isolated from Minnesota, USA - S1T2_Fa - Sphagnum fallax MG | ecosystem: Host-associated > Plants > Peat moss > Unclassified | place: USA...
GACTGGATGAAGCGGGCCGCGGACCACACCGAGGCCGAGAACCGCGAAGACGCGCTGAACATGGCCAAGATGTTGAAGCGCCTGCATGATCTGCCCATGCTCACCGTGGCCCTGGTGGAGGGCGCGGCCTTTGGCGGCGGGGCGGGGCTGGCGGCGGCCTGCGACATGGCCATCGCCGTCAAGGACGCGCGGTTCGCCTTTTCCGAGGTGAAACTGGGCCTCGTGGCGGCGACCATCAGCCCCTATGTGGTCCGTGCTATCGGCGCGCGGCGGGCGCGGGCACTTTTCGCCACGGGGGCGCCTTTTGACGCCGAGGCGGCGCGGCATTTTGGCCTGGTGGATGAGGTTGTGGACGACGCTGCGGCGCTCGAGGCGGCGCGGGACGCTCTCGCGGCCGAGGTCATGGCCTGCGCGCCGGGCGCCGTGGGGGAATCCAAGCGCCTGGTGGACCATGTCGCCGGACGCGCAATTGACCATGGCCTGATGACCGAGACGGCCCACTGGATCGCTCGCGTGCGCGTGGGGCCGGAAGCGCAGGAGGGTATCGCGGCCTTCCTGGACCACAAGAAACCCGGCTGGGCGGTGTAGTGGCGCCGATTCACGCGCTTCTGATCGCCAATCGCGGGGAAATCGCCCGGCGGGTGTCGCGGACGGCCCGGCGGATGGGGATCCAGGTCATCGCCGTCTATTCGGAGGCCGACGCCGCCGCGCCGCATGTGCGTGAGGCGGATGCAGCGGTCTGTATCGGACCGCCGAGCGCGTCGGAGAGCTATCTGCGCGGCGAGGCCATATTGGCGGCGGCGCGGGCGTCAGGGGCCGACGCCATTCATCCGGGCTATGGATTTCTCTCTGAGAACGCCGGATTCGCGCAGGCTGTGACGGATGCGGGCCTGATCTGGGTGGGGGCGCCGCCAGGCGCGATCCGGGCGATGGGTCTGAAGGACGCGGCCAAGCGGCTGATGATCGCGGCGGGCGTGCCCGTGACGCCCGGCTATCTGGGGGAGGATCAGACATCGGCGCGGTTGGAAGCCGAGGCCGAGGCTATCGGCTGGCCGGTGCTGATCAAGGCGGTGGCCGGCGGCGGCGGCAAGGGCATGCGCGCCGTTCACAGCCGCGCCGAATTCGCCGAGGCCCTGGAGAGCGCCCGGCGGGAGGCCGCTTCAGCCTTTGGGGATGACAGGGTGCTGCTGGAAAAGCTCATCGCCGCGCCCCGGCACATCGAGGTGCAGATCTTCGCGGACACCGAAGGCCAGGTCGTTCACCTCTTCGAGAGGGACTGCTCCCTGCAGCGGCGCCACCAGAAGGTGATCGAGGAGGCGCCGGCGCCGGGCATGGACGGCGCCACCCGGGCCGCCATCACAGGCGCGGCGATCCGGGTGGCGAGGTCCGTGGGCTATGTGGGGGCGGGAACCGTGGAGTTCATCGCCGATGGGTCCGAGGGGCTCCGGGCGGACCGCATCTGGTTCATGGAGATGAACACGCGCCTGCAGGTGGAGCACCCGGTCACAGAGGCGGTCACGGGGCTCGACCTCGTGGAATGGCAGTTACGCGTGGCGGCGGGTGAGCCGCTGCCCTTAAGCCAAGAGGAGATTACGCTCTCCGGTCACGCCATGGAGGCCCGGCTCTATGCCGAGGACCCAACGCGTGGCTTTTTGCCCAGCATCGGGACCCTGGAGCACCTGCGCCTGCCGGATTTCGTGCGCGTGGACAGCGGGGTGGAAGCGGGCGGCGCCATCAGCCCCTTTTATGATCCCATGATCGCCAAGCTGATCGCTCACGCCCCGACCCGGGAGGCGGCGGCGGCGGAGCTGGCGCGCGCGGCGAGGGCCGTGGAGATCTGGCCGGTGAAGACCAATGCGGCGTTCCTGGCGAACTGCCTCATCGACGCCGATTTCATCGCTGGCCGGATCGATACCGGCTTCATCGCGGCGCGGATGGGGGCTCTGACCCAGGCGCCAGAGGCCGTGGCGCCGCCGCACGCCGTGGGGGCGCTGGATCAAACGAACTCCACAAGCATCGATCCGTCCCCACCTTGGACGCCCGGACGCGGCGGGACAGGCTTTCGCTTGAACGCTCCCGCGCGGACCACGGTTGATGTGCGTCTGGATGGAGCGCTCGCGGAGCTGAGCTTTGAGCTGGCCGATGGGAGCGATTTTCTGCGATCAGGTGAGGACGAGACGCTCATTCTGTTTTCCGGCGGCGCGGCCCATAGCCTAAGCCGAAGCGGCGGCTCCGGCGCCGGACGTTCCGGCGGCGCGGTCGAGAAGCTGATCCGCACGCCCATGCCGGGGCGTATCACGCGTCTGGCGGTGGGGGTGGGCGTCAATGTCAAGGCCGGCCAGACCCTGGTGGTGCTGGAGGCCATGAAGATGGAGCACGCCCTGACCGCGCCGGCGGATGGCGTCGTGAACGCGGTGCACGTGGCCGAGGGCGATCAGGTCGCGGAGGGCTTTGAGGTCGTCGTGCTGAATTATGCGAGCCCAGCGTCTTGACGCTGCATCTGGTGAAGCTCTGCGTCGGCTGCGACACGGTAGAGGAACTGGTCGCGTGGCAAAAGTCCATTGCGGCGCCCGGCAAGCCCTGGATTCTGCGCACCCGCCAGACGCCACGCTTGGCGGACCGCCTCACGGGTGGCGGCTCGCTCTATCGCGTGTTCAAGGGCGCCATTCTGTGTCGGCAGCGCATTCTGGCCGTGACCTGCGTGGAAGCGGAAGGTCAGAAGCGCTGCGAGATCACGCTTGATCCGACCCCCGTGCTCACCGTCCCCACGCCCCGGCGCCCCTTCCAAGGCTGGCGCTATCTGGAAGCCGCCGATGTTCCACCAGACCTTGCGGATGACGGCGATGGCGAGGCCCTGCCGCCCGACCTCGCGCGGCGTTTGCGGGAAGCTGGGGCGTGGTAGGATGATGGGGCTAGACTGACGCAAAGTCAGCTAAAGGGAACTAGCGTCCATGACCGACACCCTGACCGCGCCTTCCAAACTCATCCCCCTTGAGATCGCCGCGACGGTGATCTCGCCCAAGGCCTATGCCGAGGACGCCGGCCTGCATGAAGCGTTCCGCTGGCTCCGCGCCAACATGCCGCTCGCCAAGGCTGAGATCGAGGGGATCAACCCCTTCTGGATGGTGACGCGGCACGCGGACATTTTGGAGATCAGCCGGCAGAACAGCCTGTTTCGCTCCGGCGACATGGCGACGACCTTCACCACCATCGAGGGCGACCGGATCGTTCGGAACATGACCGGCGGCAGCCCGCACCTGGTGCGGACCCTGGTTCAGATGGACGCGCCGGACCATCCCAAGCACCGCCTGCTGACCCAATCCTGGTTCCTCCCCCAGAACATCCGTCACCTGGAGGCGCGCGTCCGCGAGATCGCCAAGGCTCATGTGGAGCACATGGCCTCCCTCGGCGGGGAATGCGACTTTGTGAAAGATGTGGCCCTGACCTTTCCCTTGCGGGTGATTATGGAAATCCTGGGCGTGCCGCCGGAGGATGAGCCGCGGATGCTGAAACTCACCCAGGAGCTCTTTGGCGCGGCGGACCCTGAGATGCAGCGGTCGGTCGAGGGCGGCGAGACGGTTGCGGCGAACAACATGGCCGCGCTGCAGGCCGTGGTCGCTGACTTCTTCATGTATTTCAAAGGAATTACCGACGCCCGCAAGGCCTCGCCGGGTCCTGATCTTGCGAGCGTCATCGCCAACGGCGTCATCGATGACACCCCGATCAACGACTTCGAGGCCATGAGCTATTATGTGATCGTCGCCACCGCCGGCCACGACACGACCTCCTCCTCCACGGCGGGCGCCATCTGGGGCATGTGCCAGTTTCCCGAGGCCTTCGCCCAGGTGAAGGCTGACCCTTCGCTTATTCCGGGCCTGGTGGATGAGGCGATCCGCTGGATCACGCCGGTGAAGCACTTCATGCGCTCGGCCACCGAGGACGCGGAGATCGCCGGGCGCAAGATCGCCAAGGGCGACTGGCTAATGCTCTGCTACCCCTCCGGCAATCGTGATGAGGCGGTGTTCGCGGACGCGGACCGATTTGATCCGACGCGAAATCCGAACCGCCACATTGCCTTCGGCTATGGCGCCCATCTGTGCCTGGGTCAGCATCTGGCCAAGATGGAAATGCGGATCCTCTTTGAGGAGCTGATGCCGCGCCTCAAGTCCCTGGAATTCGCCGGGACGCCGGCCCGGGCCGAGGCGGCGTTTGTCGGCGGCCCGAAATATCTGCCGATACGCTATGAGATGACATGAGCGTCGCCGCGCTTCCGGCGGCGACCGTTCTCCTGGTGCGGGACGCGCCAGGTCTTGAGGTCCTGATGGTGAAGCGCCATCACCAGATCGATTTCGCCTCCGGCGCCCTGGTCTTTCCAGGCGGCAAGACCCATGCCGGCGATCATGATCCAGCCTGGGAGGGGCGCACCCTCGGGTGGGACGGCGCCGATCTGCTGGGGCGCCCTTTGCGGATCGCCGCGATCCGCGAGGCCTATGAGGAGACGGGGATCCTGCTGGCGCGTCACGTCGACGGATCCGCCTTCCAGGGCGCCGTGAGCGCGGCCGCCGCGCGCGACGACATCGCCCATGACCGCCGGACCTTTCTTGATCTGGTGGAGGCGTTGGGTCTGAAACTCGACCTGGCCGCCCTGACTGTTTTCGCGCGCTGGATTACTCCGGAGCTCATGCCCAAACGCTTCGACACCTGGTTCTTCATCGCCGCGGCGCCAGCGGATCAGTTGGCCCTCTGCGACGGCTGGGAGACGGTGGACGCCGAGTGGATCGCGCCCGCCGAGGCGCTGAGTCTGGGGGTGTCCGGGGCGCGGAAGGTGATCTTCCCCACGCGGATGAACCTGCAGCTGCTCGCCGAAGCCGCCGGCGCAACCGAGGCCGTTACGCTGGCGCGGAGCCGCAAGCTCGTCACCGTCGAGCCGATGGTCAGGGATTCGCCGGAGGGGCGGGTGCTGACCATCCCGCCTGACGCCGGCTATGGCGCGGTGACAGAGCTGCTCGCCAACGTAGTCTGACCGCCCGCCTTAGACGCCCGCAACCTCTTGCGACAGGGTCCACAGCTGGACAGCGGCTTTGGGATCCAGTGCGTATTCCATCACACCGACGAAGGGGTTGGCGCGGTCGAAGGGCGCGGCCTGCGCACAATTTTCCAGATAGAGCCCGCCCACGCCTTCAAGCTCCGGCCCCACGGCCGCCCAGACAGAGGTTGAGGCGCCCTGTTCCGGGGTTTTAAACCGCTCATTGACCTTGCCGGCCTCATCGATCCAGCCAAAGGCGATCATCTCCTCCCGAGGAAGGTGGCGCTGGAGGGGTGTCATAATGCCGCCGGGCATGACCGCATTGGCGTTGACCCCGCGATCCTTGAACCGTGTGTTGAACCCCACGGCGAATAGGGAATTGGCGGTCTTGGCCTGGCCATAGGCTTCCCACTTGTCATAGGGCCGGGTCAGATATTGCGGATCCTCGAAGTTCACCGAGCTGCGCCGGTGGCCGATGGAGGAGAGAGACACCACTCTGGCATGGCGTTCTGGCGTGGCCGCCCTCTCCAAGGCCGGGGCGAGCAAGACGCTCAAGAGATAATGGCCGAAGTGGTTGGTCCCGATCTGCATCTCCAGGCCATCCTCGGTGCGGCTTAGGGGGCAGGCCATAACGCCAGCATTGTTGATGAGGATATTCAGCGGCCGCTCGCCCCATCGCGCGGCGAAGGCGCGGATGGAGGCGAAGCTGGATAGATCGATCTGCTCGGTCCGGGCCGATCCCTGGCCCACGGCATTGATCTCTTGGGCGACCGTCTTGGCGGCGTCTGGCCGTCTGACAGCCAGAACGACATCGGCGCCCGCCAGGGCCAGGGCCCGGGCCGTCTCCACGCCAATGCCGCTGCCGGCGCCGGTGACAATGGCGGTCAGGCCGGAAAGGTTGATGCCTTCGACAGCCTCGGAAGCAGGCGTATAGGCGCCAAAGCGCGATGTGATCGGTTCAGCCATCTGGCGGTTTCCTTTCCTAGAGGCGCGCGCGACCTCGGACGGGCCGCTTGGCGGTAGTGTGTCAGACCGAGAACTGCTCGGCGAGGGTGCGTTCCTCCAGGCTGCGCCCGGCGTCGAACAGGAGGACCAATGACGTGGAACGATCCTCCGTCACCTCCACGGTGGCGACGCCGCGAACCTCTACATTGTCGGCGACGGCGCTCACCGGGCGTTTGGCCGCTTCAAGAACCTCGAAGGTCACCTTGGCGTCATGGGAGAGCAGGGCGCCGCGCCAGCGACGGGGGCGGAAGGCGCTGATGGGGGTGAGGGCGAGGATATGGGCGTTGATGGGGATGATCGGGCCGTGGGCGGAGAGGTTATAGGCCGTGGAGCCGGCCGGCGTGGCGACGAGCGCCCCGTCACAGATCAGTTCCTCAAGCCGTGTGCGCCCGTCGATATGGATTCGCAGTTTCGCGGCCTGATAAGTCTCGCGCAGCAGGCTCACATCATTGATCGCCAGGGCGCGGTGCTCTCGCCCCTCGGTGTCCACAGCGCGCATGCTCAGGGGGTGGATTGTGGCGGGCTCGGCGGCGGCGATCCGCTCTTGAAGATCATCCTCACTATAGTCGTTCATGAGAAAGCCGACGGAGCCCCGGTTCATTCCATAGATCGGGCGGCGCGCGGCCAGATTTCGATGCAGTACCTCCAGCATGAAGCCGTCGCCGCCCAGGGCGACGACCACGTCAGCGTCCTCCTCCGGCGTGTGGCCGTGGATATGGGCCAGGCGACGGCGTGCGGCCTGAGCCTCGGGCCGGTCGCTCGCGACAAAGGCCAGCCGAAACGGCGGGCGGTTAGAGATGGATGACATGGCGTGGATCAGGGGGTGGCGGCGGCGTCAAAGGGATCTATTCGTCGGCTTCGGCGTCGAGTTCCCCTGGCGGGGGTCGTAAGTCGGGCTTGCCGACATAGGGCCGGCCCACCGCTTCGGCCCAGAGGCGCCGCTTCTTGGCATAGGCCTTTTGAAGGCGACGGGCCTGTTCCTCAGTCCGCGCATCGGGGGAGGGGGCGTCATTCGTCATCCTGCGGCGTTAAGTGGGTGTGACGCTCGACTTTCTCAATGATACGCCGCGCAGACTTAAGATGGTGTCAATCGCCAGACGCGGGCTTGATTTCGTTGATGACGGCCAGGCCCCCCACCGCGAGGATCAGGGGCAGAAGCGCGAAGATGGAGGCGGCGGCGGCCATTCCCGTGGCCGCCGCGATCAGACCGCTGATGAGGAGAGAGACCATGGCGGCGGTGAGCGAAGCGCCGCCGCCCCGTCGCCGGAACGCCGCCCGGGGAGCGGGCTTCTGCAAACGCGCCGCGATCAGGGTGTTGGCGATAGCGATCGCGCCGCAGCCGCCCACCGCCGCCACGCCGGGGAGCGGCTCCAGGACCATCAGAATCATGAGCGGCGCCGCCATGACCATAGCCACTGGGAGTATAGCCGCCGCCATTTTCGCGCGGCGAAGCGTTTGGGCCGCGGCGGGGGAACTGCCGAGCAGATCGGGTGAATCTTCGCCCGCGATCATGATCATGGCGAGGGTCAATACGGTCTGACCCACCATAAAGGTCACCGTGCCCACCCCTATGGGCACGAGCTTGGCGACGTGCTGGTCGGCGTTACGCACCAGAATCAGGGCTAGAGGCACGAGATAGACCAGCCGGAACAGAACAGTGGCGATCAGTGTGACGTCGCGGCCCAAGAGGCGAAGCTCTTTGCGGATCGTCAAGACCACGATGCCGCCCGCAAACGATGAGCTTGCGGCGTCGCGCTTTTTCGTCGGGGTGGAGGCGACGCCGGCGGCGGCGGCTGAGTCGGTGGCGAAACGTCTCCCAATAAAAAGGGTGGCGGCTGAAAAGGCGAAGGCTCCCATCATCAGCATGGCGCCCAGGGACCCTACGTCTCCCGAAAATGCGCGAATAGGCCACGCCAGGACGGTCATCGCCAGATGGCCCGCGTTCCGTGGCTCCGGCGGCTGCGCGATTACCCAGGCCTTGAGCTTGCTGAACCCCACCATGTTCGGAAGCTGGCCTGCGATAAAGAAGATCCCGCCCAGGGCCACGGCCATAATCTGCGCGGTCGCGCGGGCGCGCCTGGGCCCCAGCAGGCGAAGGAGGATGCTCGCCAGTATCAGCCCCATGGCCGTGGCGGTGAGCGCCGTGGCCGCCAGGATCGGGTAGAGCGCCAGCCACCCCGCGTGGCCCATCAGGGCGAGCGGTATCATGACGGGGGAGACGAATATGGCGAAGCCCGTGAAGACAGTCGTCGCGATGGCCAAGCACCGGACCACCATCACCTTGCCGGGATCGACGGGCGATGAGAACAGCAGGTCCAAGTCCCCGCGGGTGAAGAAGGCTTCTATGGCCGCCGCCAGGGACTGGGACAGCATCCATAAGAGGAAAACGGCCATGGCGGCGTCGCCCGCGAAGATCGTCGTCGACGTGACCGATAGGCCGATGCCGCGCAACGCGAAGCCCAATGGACCTCCGATCGCCAAGGCCGCCAGCAAGAAGAGCCCGATCAGCACGGGCGCCCGCCAGGCCGGGCCGCGCTTGTTCAGCAATCGGCGCCATGTGAGCCGGAGCTCGTGTGTGAGGAGCCAGGGGAGGGTTTGGGCGGGAAAGATCACTTGGCTGGCGCGGCGCCGTCGGAGGTGAGTTCAAGGAAGACGTCTTCAAGCGTTCCCTTACCCTCTCCCGCGCGGAGCCTGAGTTCGGCGAGATCGCCTTCGGCTAGTAATTGCCCACGCTGGATGATGCCGATCCGGTCGGCGATCCGTTCGGCGACCTCCAGAATGTGGGTGGTGATAATGACTGTGGCGCCGGCCCGCGCGCGCGCCGTCAGCACATCCTTGACCTGCCGGGCCGCGGCGGCGTCGAGGCCGGTAAGCGGCTCGTCCAGGATCAACAGGCGGGGGTCGTGGATCAGGGCGCCGGCGAGGGCGGTCTTCTGCTTCATGCCCCGGGAGAATCCCTCGCACCGCTCATGGCGCTGCTCCCAGAGGTCCAGCCATTTGAGCAGGGTCTCGGCGCCATCGCGCGCCGTTTTGGGCTCAATGCCCCACAACCCCGCGACGAATTCCAGATATTCCAGAGGGCTCAGGCGATCATAGAGCATCGGCTCATCGGGGACCCAAGCCATGATCTGCTTGGCCCCGCGCGGATCCACAAGGGCGTCGACGCCGAAGACCCTGATCTCGCCGGCGTCAGGCTTGAGGAGTCCGACGATCATCCGCAAGGTTGTGGTCTTTCCCGCCCCGTTCTTGCCCAGCAGCGCATAGATCTCACCGCCGCGGACCGTTAGGCTCAGGCGATCAACGGCGGGCTTTCCAAACGCCTTGCAAAGATCGCGGACCACCAATGCGTCGCGGAAGCCTAATGCGTCGCGGATTGTCATTTATTTACTCCCCGCGGATGAGAATACAGGCCCAGCGAAATGAGACAATGCGCGCTTGACGCCCCGCCGCGCCGGGAGGAGTCTATAAGAAAACAAACGCGCTGATATTCGGAAGGAAAATTGCCATGGCCGATGGATCCTTAACCCCCACTCTCTCTTTGCGCGGCAAGGTGTCAGAGGCCGAGTGGCAGGCTCGCGTCGATCTGGCCGCGCTATACCGTCTCGTCGCCCTCTATGGCTGGGACGATATGGTCTATACCCACATCTCCGCGCGCATCCCGGGCACGGATCATCACTTTCTGATCAATCCCTATGGCCAGTTCTTCGAGGAGATCACCGCCTCGTCCCTGGTGAAGATCGACCTTGAGGGGAACATCCTGCAGGAGACGCCTTATTTCATCAATCCGGCGGGCTTCACCATTCACTCGGCGATCCACGCCGCGCGCGATGACGCTCATTTCGTGATGCACCTGCATTCCGATCAAGGTGTCGCGGTTGCGGCCCAGGTCGAAGGGCTTCTGCCGCTCAGCCAGCACGCCCTGATCTGCCTGCCGAGACTCGCCTATCATGACTATGAAGGCATCGCGCTCAACCCAGAGGAAAAGGAGCGCCTGGTCGCCGATCTGGGCAACGCCACCATGATGCTTCTGCGCAATCACGGAACCCTCACCACGGGGGCGACGGCGGCGGAGTGCTGGGTGAATATGTTCTATCTGGAGCGGGCCTGTAAGCAGCAGGTCATGGCGCTTTCCGCGGGTCGCGAGAACCTGCGCATCGCCTCCCAGGCCAGCCAGGATGAGGTGCGCGCCCAGACCTCTCGGGGCATC
>Ga0116226_10006885_pt1 | contig 10237 bp, 9 predicted proteins | sample S1TSphfallax_FD_89692 | JGI IMG/M metagenome (GOLD analysis project Ga0116226, IMG submission 89692) | Host-associated microbial communities from peat moss isolated from Minnesota, USA - S1T2_Fa - Sphagnum fallax MG | ecosystem: Host-associated > Plants > Peat moss > Unclassified | place: USA...
GCGACTTCGGCTGCTTGGCATTGGTCCTTGATTCGGCTGACCCAATCACCAAGCATGGGTCTGGCACCGGAACCGCTTTCACCGCCAACGATGACCCAAGCGATGCCACGGAGATTCAGTGTCCCGAGCTCTTCAAGAAGAGGCTCGATTGAGAGAAATCGGACGCTTGCCCTGGCTTCACGAAGGTGCGCGATTCTAGGCTTTCCGTCTTTTTTGTTTTCTACGCTCACTCCCCACCAGATGTGTGTGCTCGAAGCTGCAAAAGCCAGTTTCGTGTTCAGTAAGTGCGACATGCGTTCGGAACGCTTCGTGAGCACTTGGAACGTATGCCAATCCGCATCCATCATGACCTGAGCTACAGAAACGATGTAGTCGTCAGGCACTTCGGGGTGGAACAGGTCGCTCATCGAGTTTACAAATATCTTGCGCGGGCGCTTCCATCGAAGCGGTTCATGCAGCTTCTCGGGGACGGTTCTTGGTTCAAAGCCCCTTTCGTATGCGTGACCGGGAACACCTTTGAAGCGTTCTGCGAATGTCTTGGCGTAGCAGTGTTTGCATCCGGCACTGATCTTGGTGCAGCCGCGAACAGGGTTCCATGTCGCGTCTGTCCATTCAATAGAGGAAATCTCAGACATATTCGCCCTTTCTTCGCTTCCAATTGAAACTCTATATCGGCCCTAAGAATTGTGCAATGAGAATAGCAGTAGACGCACACTCTTCATCAACTTCTATCGTGGCGTTCGCAGCTTTCCTCACTTGTCCCGAAAAAGGTCACACATTGAACTTGAAGAACAAAATATCCCCGTCCTTCACCACATACTCCTTACCCTCCGACCTTAGCAGGCCTTTTTCCTTGACCGCTTGTTCGCTGCCGTAGAGGAAGAGGTCGTCCGAGGCGTAGCAGTCGGCTTTGATGAAGCCTTTCTCGAAGTCGGAGTGGATGACGCCTGCGGCGCCGGGGGCTTTGGTGCCGCGTTTGATGGTCCAAGCGCGGACCTCCTGCACGCCCGCCGTGAAGTAGGTGACGAGGTCGAGCAGGCGGTAGGCGGAGTGGATGAGGCGGTTCAACCCCGGTTCCTTCAATCCAGCGGCCTCAAGAAACTCTGCCCGCTCCTCCGGCTCCAAAAGCGCGATCTCGCTCTCAAGCGCGCCGCAGATGCGGACGACCTGAGAGCCCTCTTCCTTCGCGCGGCCCTCGACCGACTCCGCATAGGCGTTGCCGGTGAGCAGCGCCGCCTCGTCGACGTTGGCGACGTAGAGCTGCGGCTTCATGGTGATGAGGAAGAGGTCGCGGGCGAGGAGCCGCTCGTCGTCGGTCAGGTCGGCGGTGCGGGCGGGCTTGCCGGCGTTCAGCACTCCGAGCAGCTTCTGCAGCATGGCGTGCTCGGACTTGATCTTCTGGTCGGCGCTCGCTTTGGCCGAGCGTTCGACTTTGGTGTTGCGCTTCTCGACCGTGTCTAAATCTGCAAGCAAAAGCTCCGTATTGATAATGTCGATGTCGTGCAGCGGGTTCACGCCGCCGGCGACGTGGATCACCTCGGGGTCGTCGAAGCAGCGGACGACGTGGCAGACGGCGTCGGTGGCGCGAATGTGGCCGAGGAACTGGTTGCCGAGGCCTTCGCCCTTGGACGCGCCTTCGACCAGACCGGCGATGTCGATGAACTCCATCGTCGTCGGCACCAGGCTCTTAGGCTGAATCAGCGCGGCAATCTTGGCGAGCCGCTCGTCAGGCACGGTCACGACGCCGGTGTTGGGGTCGATGGTGCAGAACGGGTAGTTCGCAGCCTGGGCCTTGGCGGAGGTGAGTGCGTTGAAGATGGTGCTCTTGCCGACGTTCGGCAGACCTACAATTCCACAGTTCAGAGGCATGTTGTTTTCGAGTTCCTTCACTTCTATTTGAACATGCCGAAAGGATCGGGCAAGCTATGCCTAAACCGAGGCCAAGACACGCTCGCGCAGCGGCTGCAGCCGCGTCTGCTCAAGCTGGTCCCGGTAGAACATGTTGTAAGTGTCGAACGGGATGAGACGCTTGCCATCTGGGTGCGCGATGTGGACGCAGGTCTTCTTGATCGAGCGCAGGTCGAAGCTCTGTGCATCGATGAAGGCGACGATGAGAATGCGGAAGAGGTTGTTATAGCCAAGCTGCGGTGCGTTGACCTGCGGCAGGCAGCAGAGCAGCTCGCGCAGCGTGTTGGCCTGCGACTGCGGTGAATGGTTCGTGGAGAAGAGCTTGAATATCTGGCCGCGGACGGCCTCATCGCGCTCGTAGATGATGGTGTTTCGGCCCCCATTAATCAGCACATCCGGCTCGATCATGCCGGTCAGCGGGACGACCTTCCCTTCGAGCTTCATCGCGTAGGCCATGGCAAGCGAGTCCGGATGGCAGGGCACTGGGATCAGGTCTTCCGGCTTGAAGACGCTGGATTGCTCGAGGATGCGGCGACGTACCTCGGACAGTGTGAGGCGATTCACGGCAGGATCGTAGCCCTGGAGTCGTCCGGCCTGTTGGACAGGCTGGAAGGTGACTCCGCGAACGCATGGCTGTTGGAGGGCGAAGTCGATGATGCTGCCCATCTCTTCATCGTTGACGCCGCGCTCGACGGTCACTACCAGCGTGGTGGATATGTTCAGGCGGTTCAGTTTTTCAAGCGCCTTCTCGCGAATGCTGCGCAGGTCGGCACCGCGCAACTGCACGAGAGGTTCGCGGCGGAGCGAGTCGAACTGGAGGTAGAGTTCGAACTCCGGCATGTAGGTCGCGAGGCGCTCGGCGAAGCCGTCTACCTGCGCGATGCGGATGCCATTGGTGTTGACCATGAGGTGCTTGATGGGGCGCCGCTTGGCGGCGTCCAGGACGGCGAAGAACTCGGGATGGATGGTGGGCTCGCCGCCGGAGATCTGAACGATGTCGGGCTGAAGCTCGTTCGAGACGACGGCATCGAGCATGGCTTCGATCTGTTGGAGCGACCGGTATGAAGTCCGGTGCGGGCCGCTCTCTGCATAGCAGATGGGGCAGCTGAGGTTGCAGGCATCGCAGATCTCGATGAGGGAGAGGCAGGAGTGCTGCTCGTGGTCGGGGCAGAGGCCGCAGTCATAGGGGCAGCCGTACTTCACCGGCGTGTTGTAGTGCGCGGGCATCTCGGGGGGCTTGATGAAGACCTCGCGGCAGCGGCGGTAGTAGTCGATGTCGTCGGCCATCAGCACGCGCTCGAAGCCGTGTTCCGGGCAGCGCTTGAGCATGTAGACGTTGCCGGACTCGAAGACGATCTTGGCGTCGATGCGGCGATAGCAGGTGGTGCAGATGGAGACGGCGGTGTCGTAGAAGAGATAGTCGCGGGTTTGGGCCATGATGCTGAACCTTTCCGTACCAGTGAGATTTGGATTCTTACTCGCCCGGTGGTTTGTCTGAATGCTGTTGCAGGAAGTTGCGACGAACGGAGTCAACCAGGGCAATTATTCCGACAGCAAGAAGGCCGAAGGCGCAGATAGCCATTCCCGCAAGTTCAATCCAGGCTGTGATAAACAGTAGGTTCGAAAGTTGCGGGCGACCGCTGAGCCCGCTCGTGACGGCAACAAAATTGACGCCGCAGAGTCCCAGAGAGATTCCGAAACCGGTGGCGAAGATAGTTGCCAGTCTTGCGAGTCCGGTCTTTCCGTACCGGGGAAGACTCATGGCTTGTCCTTTCGAAGAACAGCTCTCAGTACCAGCCACGCTGCCACCACGATGACCATCAAGATGCCGGTCGCCAGGAGTATAAGGCTGTTTGGGATGTATATGCCCTGATCGCCGTACTTATGCAGCGACAGCCTGGCGCCGCAGGCTCCAATGTATAGGAGCAGTGCGACTGCGATTGCCGTGATCACCTTGAACGGCAAGTTCGAGGATTGTGGCGGTGCCGGTTCAGGCATGGGCCGCCTCGCGCGGTGGAAGCAACTCTTCGAGGGTAATTATTACAAGGCCCGCGACGCAGGCCCATTGAATCAGGTTCATCCCGCCCACCAGAGGCTGCGGCTTGAGGAAGTCGATCAACAATCGCCAGGTGAGATAGGAGGCCATGAATGCGCGGAAGATTCGTCCGTTCCCATGTGGCCGTTTGTTCCATTGCCAAAGCACACATCCCAGCGCTGCGAGAAATAGAAGCTCATAAAGCTGGGTGGGATGGCGGCGGATGCCGTCGCCGAAGTCGACGCCCCAGGGCAGCGCGGTCGGCTTGCCATAGGTGTCGTCGGCGAGTCCGGCGAGGAAACAACCGATGCGGCCTATGGCGACGCCCACGCACAAGGGCACGGTGAACAAGTCTCCTGTTCGCGACCGGATGCCGGTGAGGCTTTTCACGATCTCGACCGTGAGCCAGCCGCCGAGCAGGCCGCCGACGATGGTCTTTCCGCCGGGCAGCAGAAGATCATGCCAGGTGAGGCCGCGTCGGGGTGCCTGTTCGAGCAGCCCAAGGATGCGGCTGCCGAGCAGCGCGCCGACGGCTGCCGCCGCGATGACTATCCAACGGCGCTGGTCGGTGAGGAGGTCGCCCTGCCGTGCGCGGGCGCGCCGGTAGACCGCGAAGCCGCCCAGGTAGCCGAGCGTCTCGAAGACGGGGTGGAGCTCAGGATGGAAGAGGGTGAGCAAGCTGGGATTAGTCTACGATCCTGCGGCAGGATCGGCTTGTCTTTCGTCCGCGGTTCACGGGTCGTGGCGTATGGGATGAAGCGGAGTGCCGCGGCGGATTCGGGCGGCGGACTGCGTGGTGTGATATCCCATGTATACGGCTATGCGAAGCGATCCAGTAGAAGGCCGAGAGATAGAACGCGCGAAGGCCAAGAATTCGGTGCCGCGGCTCGGACTGAGCGCGGGCGATCTGCTTGCGGGTCGATTCCGGATTGTGCGGCATTTGGGCTCGGGCGGGATGGGCGATGTCTTCGAGGCGATCGACCTGGTGATGGGCGAGGGCCGGATCGCGCTGAAGACGATCCGGCCGGACATGATCGAAGACGCCGAGCAGATGGCGCGGTTCAAGAACGAGGTGCAGTTGGCGCGCCGCGTCACGAACCGCCATGTCTGCCGCATCCATGAGCTCTTCCTGATGGGCGAAGCGGGCGAGCGGCAGGCGTTCCTCACGATGGAGTTCTTGGAGGGGATGACGGTCGCCGACCGGCTGCGCACGCGGGGGCCGCTCGAATGGCCGGAGGCGCGGCGGGTGGCGCTTGAGATCTGCGAGGCGCTCGAGAGTATTCATGAGGCGGGCGTCATCCACCGCGACCTGAAGGGGCGAAACATTATGCTGGCCGAGCGCAACGGCCGGCAGTGCGCCGTGTTGATGGACTTCGGGATTGCACGGGCGATCTCTCGGAATACGGGTGAGACGGCGACGGCGCTGACGATGAAGGGCGCGATGGTGGGGACGCCGGAGTACATGGCTCCCGAGCAGTTCGACGGGAGCGAGCTCACCGAGGCGACGGACGTCTACGCGCTGGGGGTCGTGCTTTGTGAACTCGTGACGGGCGAGCGACCGGCGCGGGGAACACGGGGCGCGGCGTCGTCTCGAACTGGCGGGGCGGGATCGCGAGACGGGCGACCGATGGCCGGCTCGAAGCCCGCGTTGAACGCCGTTTCGAAGGCGGCGGGTTCAAGGGCTTCAAAGGCTGGAGGGACGAAGAAAGGCTTTACGCTGAACGCCTACACGTTGCAGGCGGGAGTTCCGCGCAGCTTCAGCGCCGTGGTGGGGAAGTGCATCGAGTATGACGCGTCGCGGCGGTACCAGACGGCCCGGGAGGTTGCGGACGCGATCCGGGGTCGATCGGTGGCTTCGCGCTTGCTGCGATGGCCAGTTGCAGCGGTGGTGTTGCTGTGCGGACTGCTGTTGGTGCCCGAGGTGCGCGACCGGCTGCGGGGGGTGCTGCTCTCAAGCAGCGAGAAGCATGTGGCAGTGCTGCCGTTCGAGATGCCAGCAGATGAGCCGCAGGTGGTTGCGCTGGGCGACGGCCTGATGGATTCGCTAGCTGGAGACCTGGCGAATCTGGACACCGTGAATAAGACGCTGTGGGTGATTCCGGCCAGCGAGATCCGCGCGCGGAAGGTGACGACAGCGGCGGCGGCGATGCAGCAGTTTGGGGCGACGATCGTCATCAGCGGGAGCTTCACGCGGGATCCGACGACGGGTGCTCGGCTGCGTCTGACGCTGATCGACCCGAAGAGGAACCGCGAGATCGGATTTGTGGACGTGGCGAGCGTCGGGGGCGATCTGGCGGCGATCGAGGACGAGGCGATTGCCAGGATCGGTCGGCTGATGGATATCTCGGTGAAGGAGGACCTGGTCCACCCGGGCGCTGGCAGTGGCGCTGCGTATGAGGATTATCTGGCGGGAGTAGGGTACTTCCAGAGGTTCGATAAGCCGGGCAACCTGGAGCTGGCGACGACAGCGCTCGAGAGCGCGGTGAAGAAAGACCCGAGGTTCGCCCTGGGGTATGCGAACTTGGCGCAGGTGTACCTGATGCGGTACCGCATCGAGAAGAACCCGGAATATCTGAAGCAGGCGGAAGCAAGCGCCAAGCAGGCGGCGGAGCTGGACGACAAGGTGGCGTCGACGTATGTGGCGCTGGCGCAGGTTCACGATCAGACGGGGAACCACGACCTTGCGATCCAGGAGTTTCAGCGTGCGGCTGAACTCGACCCGAGGGACTCGGAGGCGATCTCCGCATTGGCTGATTCATACATGAAGTTGGGGAAGAACCGCGAGGCGGAGGCGGCGTACCAAAGGGCCGCGGCGCTTCGACCGGACGACTGGAAGGGCTACAACGCGCTCGGCATATTTTATGGCGTGTCGGGAAGGTCGAAGGAGGCGATTCCGCAGTTTCAGCGGGCCCTGAGGCTGACCCCGGACAATGCGGCGGTCTACGGCAACCTGGCGAACGCATACATGGACCTGGGGGACGAGGCGAGCGAGGCGGCTGCGGAGGCCGCGCTGAAGCGTTCGATTGCCATAAACCCCACGTACGCGGCGTATGGCAACATGGGATTTCTGTACCTGACCGAGCACCGCTTTGCGGAGTCGATCGAAGCCACGAAGAAGGCCATCGCGCTGAACGGCAGCAGCTATGATCTTTGGGCAAACCTGACGGCTGGATATGAGTGGGTGAAGGACGCGACGCAGGCAGACGCGGCGCGGTCGCGGACGATCTCGTTGCTTGAAGATGCGGTAAAGCGAAATCCCCAGAACGCGGAGGCGCAGTCTGCGCTGGCGGCGCTGCGGGCTAAGAACGGACAGCGCGACCAGGCGCTCGACGGCATTGGAATTTCACTTGCCTTGTCTCCCACGAACCAGTATGTTCTGTTTCAAGTAGCAGATGCCTATGAGGTGCTGGGTGATCGCGAAGCGGCGATCCGGTATCTGCAGCAGGCATTTGTGAACGGACTGTCGCGGCGAGAGGCGTCTGGCGACCCGGAGATTCAGCGGGTCCTCGCCGATACGCGGTTCAAAGAACCGGAGCATCGGGCCACGAAGTGAAGGAAGAACGGCTCTTCGTTTCGACTGAGTCGGTTCTGCCTGCAATCGTTTCACATGGAGGAGATTTCGATGAGTCCTGTACCCATTCCGCCCGGACAGATATGGATTCCGCCGCCGAACAGCACAGGTGGTCTGGCAAGCTTCACCGACATTGTGCAGTTGACCTATCCCTATGGTCAGCCGATTACGATCCACTTTCAGGACACGTTTTACTTCACTGCCAGCAACCTGACGACCTTCACGCCGAGTCTGCCGACGGGAAGCTTCGCAGCGGGTACGACGCTTGGGCCCTACTACGCCAATGCGTCCGACGGCCTGGTGGTGTTGGCGGCGACGGACGCGGTGACGGGCCAGATTTATGTTTATGAGATCACGATCGTCGCTCCCGATCCGGGAGACGGTTCGGTTTCATAGCCTCCAGCCGCGGGGTTTGGCCTCCAGCCGCGCCGGGTTTGTGTCTTGGGGAAGATAGCCCACTCATTGCGCGAGAAGCAGGCGCGGCGGGTGGGCCTTCGTTTGTTGCGGCGACGAGCGGGATGTGAGGATTGTGTGTATGCTGGTCGGGTGCAAATTGGTAGTACCAATTTGCCACAGTTTCCTTTTGAGGTCAGCAGATGAGTGGAGAGTTGAGGCTGCCGAGGTTCTCGGTTGGGGTAGGGGACAGGTTCGCGCACCAGGCAAAAGCGCAACTGGCGGCGTGCATCCTGGCGGCGGAGGCGGGTGTGGAGGTTGTGCCGGTGTGGAACAAGTCCAACCGGGAGCACACGATCATCGGCTCCGAGCCGAGCCAGACGCGGGTGGCGGCGGACGCCGCGGTCAAGGAGCTGGGATGGACGAAGCCCTACTTCCTCGACGCCGACCACATCAACCTGAAGACCTTTGCGCGGTTCCTGGCGCCCTGCGACTTCTTCACCATCGACGTCGCGGACCTCATCGGGCAGCCGGCCAGCGAGTCGCATGTCGCGAAGTTTGTGAAGCGGCATCCGGAGCTGGTAGGCAAGGTCGCGATTCCCGGGATCGCCGAGCCGTTCCACACCGATGAGGCCTTCGTGGCGGGTGTTGCGAACAAGTTCCTGGCGGCGGTCGAGCACGCGGGGCTGATCTATCGTGCGATCTGGGAGAACAAGGGTGTGGGACGGTTTGTGCCAGAGATCTCGATGGACGAGACGGACTCGCCGCAGACGCCGGTGGAACTGCTGATTATCCTGGCGGCGATTGCGGACGAGAAAGTCCCGATCCAGACGATTGCGCCGAAGTTTACAGGCCGGTTCAACAAGGGTGTGGACTATGTGGGCGATGTGGCGCAGTTCGCCAAGGAGTTCGAGGAGGACTTGGCGGCGATTGCCTTCGCGATCAAGACCTACGGGCTGCCGGAGAACCTGAAGCTGAGCGTCCACTCGGGTTCGGACAAGTTTTCGATCTACAAGGCGATCCACGATGCGGTGACGAAGACGGGCGCGGGGGTGCATCTGAAGACCGCCGGGACGACGTGGCTGGAGGAGTTGATCGGTCTGGCGGAGGCGGGCGGCGATGGCCTGGCGCTGGCGAAGGATGTCTACGCGGAGGCATTTGCTCACTCGGCGGAGTTGTGTGCGCCGTATGCGACGGTGATCGATATCGACCCGGCGCGGCTGCCGGAGCCAAGCGCGGTCGCGGGATGGATGAGCGAGGAGTTTACGTCGGCGCTGCGTCATGACAGGTCGAATCCGGCTTACAACCCGAGCTTCCGGCAGTTGCTTCATGTCGGTTTCAAGGTGGCGGCGAAGATGGGCGACCGGTATCTGAAGGCACTTGCGGCGAACGAGGAGACCGTGGCGAAGAATGTGACGGAGAATCTGTTTGAGCGGCACATCAAGCCCGTCTTCCTGGGTATCTAAGGACTGCGAATGATTGTGGTGTTGATGGGTGTGAGCGGGGCGGGGAAGTCGACGATCGGTAAGCTGCTGGCGGAGCGCGCCGGGGCGGACTTTGCCGATGCGGACGACTACCATCCCGCGGCGAACAAGGCGAAGATGGCGGCGGGGCAGCCGCTGAACGATGCCGACCGGCAGCCGTGGCTCGAGCGATTGAATGGTGTGCTGCTCGCCTGGCACGACCATGGAACCAGCGGCGTACTCGCGTGTTCCGCGCTGAAGGAGGCGTATCGGGCCACGCTGGCCGGAGGGATGTCGGCGGGAACAGTGACCTTCTGCCTGCTTGAACTCTCGCGCGAGATGCTGGAGAAGCGGCTCGCGGAACGCCACCATGAGTTCATGAATCCGGCGCTCCTTGCGACGCAGTTGGCGACGCTGGAGGCGCCGAAGGATGCGGTGGTCGTCAGGAACGACCGCAGCCCGGATCAGGTCGTCGATGAGATTCTGTCCAAAGTCGCAAAGTAGGTGTCGTCTAGAGTTAGCAAAGTGAGCGCAACGCAAATGAAAGCGTCATCCTGAGCGGAGTTTGGCGCGCTCTTGCGCCAAACGAAGTCGAAGGATCTGCGGTATCTTCCCGGGAGGAGTATTGATGGCAAGTGAGTTGTTCGATCTGAAGGGCAAGTCCGCGGTGGTCGTCGGCGGAACGTCGGGAATTGGCCTGGCGATGGCACACGGTCTGGCGGACGCCGGCGCGGACGTTGCCGCGAGTTCGCGGCGTCAGGAGCAGGTGGATGAGGCGGCGGCGGCGATTGAGGCGAAGGGAGTGAAGTCGCTTCGGGTGGCTTCGGACGTGGGCGACCGGGTGTCGCTGGAGGCGCTGCTGGCCGC
>Ga0116226_10006887_pt1 | contig 10237 bp, 8 predicted proteins | sample S1TSphfallax_FD_89692 | JGI IMG/M metagenome (GOLD analysis project Ga0116226, IMG submission 89692) | Host-associated microbial communities from peat moss isolated from Minnesota, USA - S1T2_Fa - Sphagnum fallax MG | ecosystem: Host-associated > Plants > Peat moss > Unclassified | place: USA...
AAGATTGAGAAAATTTTCTGATCCGAACACAAAAATGTTTCTGCTAGAAGAACTGCCTCGACAGCAAGAAGTTGTTTAGAAGTCTATATTAATGTTTGCTACTCAGCAAATGGTTTTCAGTTATGTATAAATTTCTGAACTTGTCTCAAAGCTTGACTTTTATACGAAAGTCAGTCGAAAGCGACATTTTTGCGCATTTCTAATTGCAGGAAAAAATACACATTACATCCGCCTAATTGCGACTGCTTCGGAGGGCTATTGTGTTCGACCACATCTCTCTCCGGCTTTTGAGAATATTTTCCTTCTACTCTGACCTCTTTGCGCCTCCATTGCTTATAGTCGCCTATTTTTCTAAATTCCGTTTTTTCAATAGAATAATCGTTTACGTTTACTTGATGAAAAATCAATGTTAGCAGCATTAACTGAATTTATTGATAAAGACGAAATATATGCATTAAGTACAATGGTTGAAGCACAGATTGAACAAAGTCAAGTAAAGATTTAAATTAATCAAAAACAAAAATATCTTCATCAAATTTTTAATTTTATAGAAATTTCTTTCGAATAATATACATAATGATGATGTTGCTTTGGTTGAAGAAGAACTTAAACGTTTTAAAACATTACAAAATGTTGATGATGATGAAGCAATAAAACGACGAAAAGATTTATTAACAATCGCTCGACAAGAACGTCTTAAAGTTAATGGAGATAAATCAAGTGATGATGAAATTATAATAACACAAGCAACAGGAATCAATGACAATGAAGATGATGATGATGATGACGATGATGATGATGATGATTTTGGTAAAAAATCAACACAAAAACGAACACAATCATCAACACGTGGTCGTGGAAGAGGACGAGGTAGAGCAAAAACAACTCCTCGTGGTAAAAGAAAACCATTTTAATCATTGATTATTTGATATTTTAACTGATCTAGTCAAGATTATCTTTTTTCATGTCTTTATTTGTATAACAAAAAAAATTGAAAATAAAATTTTTATGAAAGAGAAATATTTTATCTTCAAGACTAGAAATTTTTAGTTTATTAAAATAATAAAAAAAAGGAAAAAGCGAAATTTATTCTATAGTTTGATTAATAAAATTATAAAGTGTTTTAATATTTTCTTTAGCTTTATTTTTTAATTGACGATTTTCATTTTGAAGTATTTGATATTCTTCATCAAGTTTATTAAATTCAATTAATTGTTTTGTATGATGATCAAATTCTGGTTGATTAATATTTATCATTTCAATATATTTTTCATTGATTTTTTGTTGTTCAAGAATTTTTTCAACTAATTGCATAAGTAATTGTTGTCGTTGTTGAATTTTAAAATGATAATCATTAGTTCGATGATTTATTTGATTTTGTTCATAATGAAAATGTTTGATTAAATTTGTTTTTTGATTTAAACTTAATTTAATAGCATTAATTAATTCTGTATAATAAATTATTGGATCAGTTGTTTTCGTTTGTTTTGATATTGATGGTGAAATCTAAATAAAATTGAATAGAATAATAAAAAAAAGGAGAAATATTTATACTTGTTGAATAATATCATCGAGTGTTTGATTTATTGTTGGTGATTGATGAAAATTATTAATTACTGTACGAATTTGTTCACGTTTAATTGACATTTGTAATAAACGAGTTTCTAATTGATTAGTAGTTGTTTTAAGTGAAGAATTTTGATCTAATGAATTTTGTAATTGATTAAGTATTGTTGTTATTTCATGTAAATGATTATCAAGTAAATTAAGATAATTTTGTGTATTATGAAAATGAATTTTATGCTCATTAAATTTTAATAAAAGTTTATCAAAAATAGTTGAATTAAATTCATGTACATTTTTTGTTGCTATCCACTGATTTGATATTGTACTCATTGGTGTAGAAAAATCCATTAATGATTCAATATATTTACTTCGATCGATTGTTTTTGGTGTAGAATTTAAATCGTAACTTGTATTCATGATTAAAAAGAATAATGATAAATCGTTTTATGATATCTATCGATTCGATTTCGAAGAAAAGAAAAACAAATGGAAATTATAAAACATGGATATAAACATCGATGACGTGTCAAAGAAATTCTTATTGAAATTGAATGAAAATTTCTTCAATTCATTTTTTAATTAGTGTAAAACTGTCAGATGGTCGATAGAATAAACCTAAATTATGTTTCTAACGAAGGTTAGATCTATTAGGTAGATTAAAAATTTAAAAAATTGATTATTTCGTTTTATCTTTACAAATAATAAATGATTTATGTAATTTCGTCAACCTATATACACTTTGATGATCTCAAGTAATGAGTCGTTAAAGTGGAAAATACAATTAAAAAAATACTTTGGAGCGGAAGGACACATTTGAATAAAAAAATAGAAAATAATATTCACAATAAAGTATATCTCTATTAACATTCTAATTTAAGAACTGCGATCTTAAAAAGCCAACAATTCGAAAAGATTCATATTTTCCTTTATAATATTTAATGATCCATACAGAATCAACCAAGGATTTCAAAAAAAAAATGTCAGATTTTATTGCCTATAACATTCCTCACAGCTTATTAAATAAATGAATTTTTCATACTTAAGGATATAATTATATTAAATTGAAAATCTTTCATTCATTTACAAGGCATAAATCTTATTCAAGATTATTTCCAGGTAAATTTTTACGTAGAAAAAAATCTCATCATTTTTACAATCAATCCTTTGTTGAGGACAAATCAAAGAAATTTCCACTGAATTATCAAAGCACCTTGTCATATGCATGTGGTAATGTTGGAACCGACACGATGTGAAAGGATGAGTTCATCATCAATAAAAAGACAATAATTTGAATATTTGTGCATTGAACAAATGTTTTATAATAAATGAAATAAATTTATTTTGTTTTTTTTTTTATTCATCGAAATAAATGCATTTTAAACCGTTCACTTCTTTTTTTTTCTTGTTTTTTTAATGCACGGAGAACTATATAAAATTGCTAAAGTTGAAATTTTCTTTGCCGCTTTAATATACTTCTATCACATCGGTTGTTTCTTGTTTTCATACTTTTAAATAAATATAAAATAAACGTATTTCAGTATGCTTTTATATTAGTTAATGTAATAGAAAATAAAAATTAATTTTGTCAACAACTCTATTCAATATTAATCCTTTGATCTTGTTAATTGATTCTATTGATCAATAGTCTATTGAAATTGATACTAAAATATCTTTTTACCAAAAATACATCAACTCTCTAAGTGTTTGTAAGAGATCGATTAATACCTATTTGAATAGTATTGTTTTTCAGTATATATAATCCAATCATTCTTTTATTTTTACTCTGTCATCTATAATAAGTAGTTGGCTTCTAAATATAAAAGCTAATTTCTCATAGGAAACAAGCCAGTTTCAATATTTTCTTATTTTATATCAATTAGACTATTAGAAAGAAAAGAAAAAGAAAGTAAATTTATAAGTTGCTAAAAGAACTTTAGATTAATATGATATTAAAACAAAAATGGCAAGTTGAATGGCATTAACATCAATACACAGATTCCAATTATTCGTGCATCGACAAAAGAAAGAAGAAATAGTATTCTATGCTTTACTAAGTAAACGAAGGCAATTTCGGAGGTTCTCGTGCACATCCATGGTTGATTGTATGTAAATAATAAAATCGGAAAAAGGTGACTAGCTTCCCGAGAGAAAAGAAGAGACTACAAACGAGAAAGTGAGAACGGAAATGAGCACCGTCAAAGATGATCGATGCGCTTTTCTTATGTCAACGACAATGACTTCACTGTGAACACCTACTTTGAGCACATTGAAAAACAAGTGTGCGAACGAACAAAAGAAAAAAAAAAGACTAGGGATATGATGACGATTGTGACGATGATGATGATGATTTGATGTCCGTCCGTCACTCTTCTACATTTTCTTTTCTATGATCTATAGAGACAAATGAGCTTCGTTTGTCGAGTGTATTTGAATGTGTGGATGTATATATGTTGTGCGGGAGCGAAATGAAGATCGTTTTTATTATCATTCATAGACGTTGCGAGCCGGTCGACTCGTTAAGATGATGACAAGTTTCTTTTATTCATAGTACTATGTGCGTGTATGCACATTTGGTTGTTTTTCTTCGCTTAGGTCTATTGTATTTTTTATTCACAATTATAGATTCAAATTAAATTGCTATTTTGCGACTTTATAATTGATCTTATCAAGTAAGCAGGCATAAATTAATTTGTTAATTATTTAATAGTCATATAAATGAGATAAAATGAGAAGAATATTTCTCGATATAAAGAAATACGAATAATATTAGCACATGAAATTGAAATCTTACCCATAGAAAAGATCGATGAATAAATAAAGATTATATAGATATATTTACCATATATAATACTAAGCTTCTTTCAGGTCCTATCGACATGTTTTTCAGGTGCATTTTATGTAACTACTTAGAACAATAGATACTTTGAGTCGCAACTTTCTTTTCTTTTAAAATATTTAATAATTTACTCTTGACTTTTTTTGTTATAAAAAAAAAAAAGAGAAGAGTTAACCATTTGTCTTCGAAGAAACAATACGTTTTGACAGTCATTGATATACTGAATGTTTGAATTATATATATAAATTCATGTCGAGTATGATGTTCATTAATGTCGACAGCATTGTCGGTGTGATGTCAACATCTATAGAACAAGTGATCTGACGTGACAACAACCTCTTCGCAGAACTACATATACATATATGTATGTTTACATATTGATAATACTCGTTGAGAAATATGTGAGAGTGGTTGTAGAGAGAAATTTAGATGGAAAAACAAGTAAGATGATAGAAGAAAATAGAAAGAGAAAGAGAAAGAAAGTCACAATGACAAAGCACTTAGGCAACAAAAAAAAAACATTGTCGTGATGGATAGAGACAACTTGTATCTTCACTAGTTCTTTCTATGGCATCAATTTCTGTTGAAATGAATTGACTAACTAGTTATATCTACATTCCGACGGACAGATCCTTGCTTTTTGTGTATAATTAGACATGCTATCTTCATTATCGATGACGAAATTAGAAAAGAATAGGGTTAAAAACAGTTACTCAAGGTTATTTTTTTTCTCTTTTAGTTTTTTTTCTTCTTCTATTTAAAACTAACATCTGTTAAATAATACATATACGTATATACGTTTACACAAAAATAGATTCTAAAGATTTGTAAGCTCTTTTTCTTTCATAATAATAATAATACTAATAATAATAGTAATGATTTTCGCTATCGTTGACATTCTTTTCCTGTTATTTTTTGTATGACAAGTAAAGCGTAATTCTTTTGATATCCCTATTACGATTGTGTTGGTAGTTCATCTGTTTACATCGATCGATCATTTTTGCATCTCGTTTATTTTCTCCCTCTCTCTCTCTCTCTCTCTTCCTGTTCCAATTTTACCTGCATACACTTAACCTTTTTCGTTGAACAATGAACATAAATATGAAAGTTTGCTTGCTCATGCTTGGCAAATTCACAGACATCCGGTCGTGCTACTACGCAAATAAATGCCTTTAGTCAAAAGCTGCTTTGGTACTGGTTGGTGAGTGAATATAGATTGGAAAAGAAGAAAACGATGAAAAAAAAATGTGCTTACTCAAATCTTAACTACTAATATCCCTGACAGAACAACAAGAGAAAGTGAGTATGTTAGTAAAAAAAAAGACAGAAACAAAATTGTTCTCTTATTTCTTCTACTTCGTGTTCTCTTTTGCTTTCTTGTCTATATCCTTATATATGTCTTCTTCTTCTATAATAGTTGAAATATGTTCTCCTGCTCATAGTGTGGGTATCGGAGGCGATCGATAATATGCAAACGATCGAGAATTGCCGCTGTTGTCGGCATCTTTCTGCGTTCTCTCTTCCCTCTCCATTTCTCTCTCTCTCTCTCTCTGTCTTTTCCACTTGTGCTCTTAGTCGGAAAAACTTCTGTCAGAATGTCTACTATCCTGGTGTGTTTGCACAAATCACATTATAATCTCATTGTCGCCGTTTGTTGCTCGAGCAGAAACTATTCGAACGAATATATTTTCCTGTTTTACCGCATTGGACATATTAACACCTTCTCAAAAGTGTTGAAGGATGTCAGATAGTTCCGTAGTTATTTATGTTTTTACTCTAAAGGAAAAGTTAGGTAAATTAGATTATGAATTAAATAGAGAAGAATAGAATAAAGGAAGTAGAAAACAATTTTTGTGACGTGATTATTCTATAATATTGAGTTTTATCGATAAAAACATTCACCATTGTATCTTTTCTTTTTTTGAAATATTATTTCGAGGTTTTTATTTGTTATCTATTGGATCAAAACTATATAGTTTTATTTTCAAGTATTTGTCAAACTCTTAGACGAGATAGTCACAAATAAATAAAAAAAAGGAGTCGAAATTCGAGTCTATTACAATCTTCTCACGATTGACAGCACTTTTGTTACATAGCTATTGTATGTTGCGTGTTACTACTATCTGACTTGTTCTTTTTGAAGGCTCACGCACATTTGTTTTATAAAGCAAGCAAGTAAGTAAGTGAATGAATGAATAAAATAAAAAGAAAAGAAAATACTTTTTTTTTTTTCTATTTTTTTAGATAGGAAAAGAAAGAGGGGGGAGAGAGTTTCAGTGTCACTTACACTATCGTTCTTTCATTTATTCATCAATGCATGCACACTCATGACTACTTGTATGTCTCTTCAGTTATATTAATGTAGTCCATTGTAGTTTAGCTTGCAACCATCTGCTGTTTCCTTATAGAAATTGGTAAGAAAATTATTTATTTTTCTTTATCAGATTTGTCACGCCGTTTTTTCTTCTTCTCTGGATATCTTTATAATATATATATATATATGTCAAGATCTTCTATATAAATATGATGGACGTTAGATCAATCTGGTTCTCATTGCCCTATGATGATTATCGTATCGATCATAGAGGCAACATCTTTTGCTTTTACGCCAAGCCATCGTCTTTCATTGAATTGCTGATGATAAGATATATATGATCAGTACTTTTCTACTTTCTTACGTTTTTTTTTCCTTTCATATAATGAAAATAGAAGAAAACAAAAATGTAATGTTGAGTTTTTCAAGATAAGGCCACCTGGATCCTGGAAATAATCAAAAGAGAATATATGTCGAGATCTTATTTTGTAATTTTGCTTCTTTTTTTTCTTATCGATGTACTCTTTCGATCTAGTAGGTTTCTTTATGCTCCTATATACAAATATATGTAAACGTCATTGCCGTCTCTAGAGATAAGAATCCGAGTCGCCGGCGAGATCAATGTCCCATTGACACAAAGGCCTTCTTGTTTATTTATTTATTCGTATGAGCGATCGTTAGGTTTTTTTTTTTATGAGTATGATATTCTATATAGTCATAGACTTCTGTGGAAATATTGGACATCGATATGAGACAAACAGACAGATAAATAGACAAGACAAATACGTTGACATTTATATATATAGATATATGTAGATAGAAGAACACCAACTGCGTGTTTAAATCAAAAGATAATTGAGCTGTATGAAGATCGCTGAATTTTTGACGATTATCTTGATTTTTTCTCATATGGTAATGAGAAAGTAGTTCTTTGTACGTATATAAATATTTTTTGAATATGTTATTTAAACAAAAACGACAAATATAATCATCCATATTCCTACCATTTTTTTCTTCATTATCGGATCTTATATTCCATTAAGAAAATAAATAAGTTTCTTTATAGAATCATGATGCTGACTGTCGATGTCCTGTTGTTTCTAGTATTTCATGTCGATTATATATAAATACCTTCTCTTTTTTTCCTTCTATATCATACGAATCCGTCAATCATGATGTTCTCGTAAGAAAATACGTGGGCATATCGGCGAAAAAGCATTATCCATCGTTTAGTGATAGTGACGGGGTAACCTACGGTGATTAGAGTCGGTGGATAATTTATCCATTCATCATCGTTTATATGTTTGCTTACTTGATTTCTCTATCTGTTTTCTCTTATTATCCCTATCTTATTTTTCCATTGCGTGTAGAACATCAATTCAAATGGATTACTTATTGTTCTACAATGACTAGAAATATTAGTTTTACTACAAGTAATAATAATAGTTAGTACCAAAAAAAAAAAAATGGAATTAGATGTATAGAGAAAATTTCAATTTGTATAATATATCAATCGTAAATAATAAAAACAAATCAGTCAACCAGGATAGAGTCAAAAAGTTATGAGCTTGTTGATCATTTCCCTTCTCTTTCTTTCTCTGCGGGTAGCATTAAATGACAAAATCGGCCCTCGGCAGTAGTGACTTAATTTATTTTCACCAAGCATGTCCAAATAGACATATCATATATATATATAAAAAGAAACTTGCAAATTTAATGTTTACTCTAATATAACAATAAAAGAGAAAAAAGACTAAAGAAGACAAAACGAATCATTTTTCTTATTGTTAACAAGATTTTTGAATCTATCAAGATTTTTCTTTTTCATTCTTATTCTAACATAGGTTTTCTTTTTTGTTTCATATATTTTGATCAAATCAGTAGCAATGTTGATTAAACTACTTCTCAGAATCTTATATATAATGAAAGAATATGACATTCGTATTCTTAAACAAAAACGAGAAGCAACAACAACAACAACCAAACGGAACGGTAATAATAATTGAAGATTAGACGATCTCTTTTCATTAACATCGTCATTTTTCTCTCATTCTCTGTCTGGTTTTCTCCTTTTTCTCTCTCTCTCTCTCTCTCCCTCCATCTCTCTTTCTCTCATCGTCATATTCTACTTTACTTTTCGTCTCTGTCTCTCTCTCCTTACGTCGAAGTAACGACGTCTGCTCCTCACGCATGATCGTCTCAAGATGAGACATGCTATATCATGGCGAAAGAATCCATCAGGAGATGACGCTTTCGGCAGGCCGCTTGAAACTTCGACCACAACTACGAACACCGTTCTGCCGTTTCTATATTTATCGTCAAGAACGACAAAAACAATTCATATTAAATTTGAAACCAATCTTCATCATCAACGTGCAATCGAGCACATTATCTTCATCTTCATCATTATTATTTGCCAGAAGCATTATAATTGTCATCAACATAACGTATATTTCTTGTTATTTACATATATTTTTTTCTTTATTTGCTTCTCATTTTTCGTCATGCAACAACTATCGAATGATACTGGTTCGTGGAATTTAATTGATGTTCCACTTCCAGTACCTTTATTCTATAATTCAAATACATATGATAGTTTATCAAATGGCGGTATAATATTAAATGATTTTAATCATGGAATTATACCAATATCGATTGAATCTTTATCATCATCAGCACCCCAACCAACAACAATTGAAACAAATTCTGCTAATTATTGGATATTTGCACTTATATTTTTTCCTTTATTTACAATCTTTGGCAATGTACTTGTTGTTGTTAGTGTCTATCGTGAAAAATCTTTACATACAATAACAAATTATTTTGTTGTATCACTTGCCATATCAGATATAACAGTTGCTGCAGTTGTTATGCCATTTGCTATTTATCTTGAAGTAAGTAATGAACTATTATTGATATCGATATGAATATTTATAAATAAATAGGAATGATGAAAAAATAAAAAATTTTTTAAAATTGAATATTTAACAGTTATATGATTGATAAAAATTGAAGATGATTTCTCTTGAAATCTAAAGATATTCCTATTGCGAACGGAAATTCTTTATGAGTTCCTATTTTTTTGTCAAGTATATAATTGTATAAGAGAGAAAATGGTTAACGATATCCTGTAGGAAAAAAAACGGAAATATCGATAGTTATTGAACTTAAGCCTTTCGATATTGACTTCCGAGAGGTGAATATATCTTTGTCTTTTCCTTCAAAAAAATATTCATAAGAAAAAAAACAAGAACGTTTGGTCTAACAATTGAAACAATGTTCATATCGATCAAATTTGATATTTTAGTTTAATCGTGTATGGGAATTATCTGAACGTTTATGTGATTTTTGGGTTGCTTCCGATTGTATGGCATGTACAGCATCAATATTAAATTTAGTATGAAAAGAAAATCTTTCGAAATAAAATGAATTATTTTTCTTTTTCTTTAGGTTGCTATTGCAGTTGATCGGTAAAAGAATTTTTATTTTCAAATTTTGAATAAAACTTTTTTTTTTTTGTA
>Ga0116226_10006888_pt1 | contig 10236 bp, 7 predicted proteins | sample S1TSphfallax_FD_89692 | JGI IMG/M metagenome (GOLD analysis project Ga0116226, IMG submission 89692) | Host-associated microbial communities from peat moss isolated from Minnesota, USA - S1T2_Fa - Sphagnum fallax MG | ecosystem: Host-associated > Plants > Peat moss > Unclassified | place: USA...
GCCACGCCCACACTCAGTAACGCCAGCGTAAAAGCCAGTGGTTTGCCATGCCAGAGACTGGCAAACCACTGATCGAACTGCTCCGCCACCACCGCGGCCTGCCCGCCGATATGCTTGAGCTCCAATGCGTTGTGTTTGTCACTCAATAAGTCGAGCTGATAGGGGCTGGGCGGCACATCAGTGGCGCGCAGGTAGATCACGATGGCAGCGCACAAACCCGCCGCCAATATCGCGACGCCAGCCTGATACAGACGTTTGTGTAATACCGCGCTGCGGTGGCCGTAATGGGAGGATTCCACAGGGTTCGTCCAACTTCCTGATGAGGCAGGTGTTACCGACCGTATCGTGCAGCAGCGAGATACGCCTAGGCAAAGGATCAAGCGGTGCTTTTGCTAAGGCAAGTCGCGCCCTGGTCTTGTTTTATCCGGATCTACCGTCTCTCGAAATATACCAAATCACACTACCCATCGCTGGGCCGGTGCGGCGACTTCGGCTCGGTGTTTGGAACCAGTCGCGCCAGGCACCATGAGGAGACTCCCATGAACACCCGCCACCCCGCCCACGTCACGCATTCATCCAATCCCACCATAGACCTGATCGCGCCTGCCCGAGCCGAAGCGCTGAGCGCGCTGCTCGACCGCCCAAGCGCACCCGTGATCGGTGAACCGCTGCCGGAATTGTGGCACTGGATCTACTTTTGGCAGCCGCTGCGACAAGTTGAACTTGGCGGTGACGGCTATCGGCACGTCGATGGCGAGTTGACCGGCATGTCGCCGTTGCAGCATATGTGGGCCGGCAGCCGCCTGCGCTTTCACGCGCCGTTGCCGATCGGCGTGGCCGCCAGTCTGCACGCGCGCGTCAGCGGCATCGAAGACAAGCAAGGCCGGCGCGGGCGCCTGACCTTCGTCACCACGCATCATACTTTGACGCACAACGGCAGGCTGATACTGGAAGAAGCCCGCGATGTCGTGCATATCGAGTCGCAGCATGCGCAGTCCGATTATGTCCCGGGTCAACGCGTGGCGGCACCCGAGCAGCACACTTGGCAGCGCGTGGTGCGCCCCACGGAAGCATTGCTGTTCCGTTATTCCGCACTAACCTTCAACAGCCATCGTATCCACTATGACTACCCCTACACCACAGGCGTAGAGGGCTATCCGCATCTGGTGGTGCATGGCCCACTGCTCGCCACCTTGCTGGTGGATCTGCTGCATCGGAGTTGGCCCGGGGTCACGCTGCGCGAGTTCAATTTCAAGGCAGTCCGGCCCACTTTCCTGGGCCACCCTTTCACGGTGTGCGGTCACCCGAATGCGGATGGGTCGCAGGTCATGCTGTGGGCCAAGGACCATCAGGGCGCATTGACCATGAGCGCTACGGCCGTGCTGGCCTGAATCCGGGTGGGGGGTGCGCCCCATGATGCACGATGGACGATACTCAGCGGCGCGTTTCTGTGACCCTGAAGCGCGCCGTCAATTCGCTCAGCGTATGCGCCTGATCTGCCAGCGCCGAGGCGGTCGCGGCACTCTGCTCGACCAGCGCCGCATTGCGCTGAGTCACATCGTCCATCTGCGTCACCGCCAGATTGATTTCGCCCAGGCCTCGGGTCTGTTCATCCGAGGCCGAAGCGATTTCGACAATGCGCCCCGCGACGCCGCGGATCGCAGCATCCACCTCCTGCATGGTGCGCTCGGCCTGAGTGATCGATGCACTCCCCTGTTCGACGCGGGTGCCCGACGCCGTAATCAGGGCGCCGATTTCCTTGGCCGCCGCCGCGGAGCGTTGCGCCAGATTGCGTACCTCGCTCGCCACCACCGCGAAGCCACGCCCCTGCTCGCCGGCTCGCGCCGCTTCAACCGCCGCATTCAGGGCCAGGATATTGGTTTGAAACGCGATTCCCTCAATGGTGCTGATGATGCCGGTCATCTTGGCGGCGTCATCCTGAATCGCCTGCATGGTGGCAACCATGTTGCCAACGGCGCTGCGACCCTGTCCTGCCAGTGACGACGCACGCCCGGCCAGCGCACTGGCGTCGCGTGCATGTTCCGCGTTCAGGTGAACCGTGGACATCAGTTGTTCCATCGCCGAGGCCGTCTGTTCCAGCGACGCGGCCTGCTCTTCGGTGCGTTGCGAAAGGTCTTGATTGCCCGCTGCGATCTCCTGGGTGGATAGTGCAATCGCCTGCGAGCCGCCCCGCACTGTCGCGATGGTCTGATCCAGGTGTTCCTGCATATCGCGCAAGCCTTGGAGCAAACGCCCCATCTCGTCACCCGACGTGACACGCGCGCGACTGGTCAATTCGCCAGCGGCGATGCGTTCGAACTGCAGCAACGCATCATTCAGCGGCAGCATAATGGCGCGCCGCAGCGAATGCCAGCTCAGCGCGGCCACCACCACGCCGGCAAAAATACTCGCGCAACAGGCCCAGATAAAGGCGTGAAACGAAGCCGTCGATTGTGCATCGGCGGCCTGGGCCTGATCGTTCAGATAGTGCTCGAGTGCTTCCTGACTGCTATTCATGGCACTGTATAGACCGATCAACGACTTGGCCCGATTCTCGTCCATCCATCCGGTATTGCCGGCGCGGATCGCATCCATCAGTTGGTCGATCCCATCGCTCAGAACGGCGCGACGCTTGGCATCCAGATCGGAAGTCAGTTCGCGTAGTGGCTCGTCCTTGGGCAAAGCTTGAAACGTCTCCCACCACCGATCCGATTCAGCCAGCAGCATACGTGCGCGATCCAGTTGCGGTAGCAACTGCGGCGAATGCGGATTGTCCATCGCCCAGTCCAGGCCGAAGCGAGCTCGCGACAGCGCGGTGCCCGATTTGCCGAGTGCGACCACGGCAGCAAAATGCACGGTGTAGGCATCACGCTGCGCACGATTGCTCTGCGCCATGCCGAACATGCCCAATATGCCGACCGCCACCATCAGTGCGCCGACAAAAGCCATCGCCAACGCGATGCGTGCGTTGATCGTCAAGGATTTCATGGAGGATGCCTGTGTTGCTGCGAGGACGGCGCACAGCGAGAAACGGGTCGAAGCGCGCCGCCGCCTCGACCCAAGCATAGCGGAATGATCAGACCTCGAGTTGTTCGAGCACCTGACCTTTGGTTTCGATACTGAGGAAATGCACCGCAATCGCAGCTGCGAACGGCACCAGTGCCAACACATAGAACGTGGTATCGAGGTGGCCACCCGCCAGCGCATGCGCGACCGGCCCCGGCGCGAAGATCGCGGCCACCTTGAGCCACGCGCTGCCGACGCCGCAGCTCAAGGCGCGAATGCTGGTTGGATACAGTTCCGGCGTATACACATAGGCGGTAATGAAGCCACACGCCATCCAACCCAGTGCGAACGCGCAGCAGCCGGCAACCACATAGACAGATTGATCGTGGAAGAAACCCGCCAAAGCCAGCGACAGCGCGCACAGCAGAAAAGACACATTGATGATGGGCTTGCGGCCTATTTTATCGACCAGCAGTGCACACGCGAGCGATCCCGCGACACCCAGCACCGAGGCGGCCAGGGCCAGATTCAGCGCAAGCTGCAGGGGTGCATGGTAGATCGTCTTGTATATGGTGGGCAGCAGCGTGGACAGACCATATTGCAGACAACCACAGGTGATCCATAACATCGCCACGGCAATGGTACGCTTCAGATAGGCGCGTCCAAACAGATCCCAGGCATGGCGACGCGGATGACGCTGCGCCAGGGCTTCATATTCGGCCACCTGGGTCACGGGCGGCAAAGGCTGGCGGCTGCTCGCTTCGAAGCGCGTCAGCGCGCTTTCGGCTCGCGCCATGTGCCCGCGCTCGCCCAGCCAGCGCGGCGATTCGGGCACCAGACGACGCAGCACCAGAAACAGTATCAAGGGCAAGCCGCCGACAAAGTACATGGCCTCCCAGCCAAAGCGCGGCACAACCCAGGCGCCCAGTGCATTCGACGCCAGCAAGCCGATCGGGAACACAATCTCGTACAGCAGCACAAAGCGGCCACGGCCATGGGCGCGCGTCACCTCGTTGATATAGGTCGCGGCCACCGGTAACTCACCACCCAGCCCCAATCCTTGTATTACGCGCAAGAGGATAAACACCTGCAACGAGGGCGCAAAACCGCAAGCGATACTGGTGACACCGATAATCCCTGAACTCCAGGCGATTGCGCGTACCCGACCATAGTGTTCTGCCAGCCAGGGAAACAGCAAGGCACCGAACAGCTGTCCGATCGAGCCGCACGCGATCAGAAATCCGATCTGGGCCGGCGTCAGCCCCCATTTGTGGATCAACAACGGCAAGGTGGTCGCGATGGTGATCACATCAAAGCCATCGAAGAAGGTCGCGGCGCCGATCAGTACCCGTGCCCGCACATGCAGTGCTGTGGCCGGCAACCTTTCGATGCGGGCGATGATTTCGCCTTTGCTGATACCGCTGAGCGCGCTTGCCCCTGGTGCACCGCCCACATTGTTGCCCAAATCTCTCATGCTTGTAGACCCTATCCGTTAAGGTTAAGCGAGCGCTTTAGTGGCGTCGCGCAAGCTGGCGGCGTCGACCGTGCGGCCTTGATTCATCCATTTGCGCGCGAGTTTCAGATCGCGCGCTGCGTTGATCGCAATCACTCCGCGAATCCGCTCTTCGGCAAGAAAAAACAGGGTGGCCTGCGCGGAAGCTTGGTGTGCGGACAGCTCGCCGCGCACCACCGGTGCCGTGGCGGGCGCGGCATCGGCAGGAATGTCGCCGAGGATCTGCAGATTGACGTCGTATTGATCGGACCAGAACCATGGAATTTCCGCGTAAGGTGTGGTCTCACCCAACACGGCGTGGGCCGCGACGATGGCCTGATTCTGTGCATTAGCCCAGGATTCGAGGCGGATGCGACGCTGCAGCCAGGCATTCGGATGGCTGGCCACATCGCCACAGGCATAGATGTCGGGATCGCTGCTGCGACCATAGGCGTCGACCACGATACCGTTATCGACTTCAAGTCCTGCCGCGAGGGCCAGTGTCGTGTTTGGCGCCAGGCCGATGCCGGCGATCGCGAAATCTGCGTCGATTACGCTGCCGTCGGCCAACGTCGCACGCACGCGTTCGGCATCGTCGGGATGATCCGACAGCGTGCTCAGCGAGATGCCCAAGCGCACATCGACGCCGTGCGTACGATGCAGTTCAAACAGAAAATCGGAAATCACGCCCGGCACCGAACGCGCGCACAGACGCGATGCGCCTTCCAGTACCGTCACCTGCACGCCAAGCTTGCGCGCAGTGGCGGCGACTTCCAGGCCGATCCAGCCGCCGCCTATCACCAACACGCTGCGACTGACCTGTAGCCGCGCCCGCAGCGCCAGTGCATCATCGAGTGTGCGCAGATACGCTACATGACGGGTACGGGCCAATGTGGCCGGCAAGTGACGCGCCTCCCCCCCCGTGGCGATCACCAATTTGTCATACACGATCTCCCGCCCGCTCTCGGTGCGCACGGTATGGGTTGCGCGTTCAATCGCGCTGGCGCGTTCGGGCTGCCATGCTTCGACACCGAGTTCGGCGTAAGCATCCGGCGTCAACAGACGCACGGTCTCGATGTCAGCCTCGCCGGCCAGCACTGCCTTGGACAATGGCGGCCGCTCATAGGGCGGGTGACTTTCCTCGGCGATCATCACCAGACGGCCGGCATAACCATCCTTGCGCAAAGTCTTGACCACCCAGCCGGCTGCCTGCCCGCCGCCAATGACAACCACGGTGCCTGGGTGGGCGGACGTTGCGCCCGTGCTGACGGCGGCGTCCATCATGCCTTGCGCTCCGTCATGAACTTGCCCTCCGGCGCGCGCGCCTCTTTCTGACGCCGGGTCTTGCCGTCCAGACCGCCGTCGACCGCCCACTCGGCGAACACAGTCGGACCCGGCTCGAATTCTCGCGGCTGCCAGGCCGGCGTCAGCACATCTTCGTCAGCGTAGTATTCGACCAAGGCACCTGCGGGATTCTGGAAATACCAGAAGTAAGCCGAGGAAATCGGATGCCGGCCCGGGCCCAGTTGCGTGGTCCACCCGCAGCGGCTGATATGCAGGCCGCCGCCGAATACTTCGTGAATATCGCGTACCGTAAAGGCGACGTGATTCAGCCCTCGTTTGCCGTCGGGTAATTGCAGCAGGAACAGACCATGATGGCCACCATGGGGGGCGCAACGTAGAAAAGCCCCGCGTCCCGGATAACGATCCGATGCTTCGAAACCGAGCAGTTCGTGATAGAACCGCTCTTGCTCGGCGATACAATTGGTGAAGAACACCACGTGCCCGACTTCGATCGGCAAGGCACGTTCATAGACCGGGCTGGGTTGGTCGATCCGGCGCGCGTCACCCCATACATTTGACGGCGAGCCGCGCAGATCGAGCTCGCGCTTGCGCGTCACTTCGATCCGTATCGCCATACCATTCGGATCGATACAACCGACTGCGCTGCCGGTTTCGAAGTGACCGGGTTGCCCAGCAAAGCGGCCTCTTAGCGCATCCAGTTCGGCTTGCGTCGCCACGCCCCAAGTCACCTCACGCAGCGTGGGTCCGCTTTCGAAAGCGGGCGGCAAGCTCGGCGTATCAGCGTCGACCACCAGCACGGTACAACCGTTCAGCGTCTCGAAGCGTATGTGGGTATCGTCTGTGGCCGTTTCGCGCAGGCCCCAATCAGCGAAGAACCGGCGGCAGGTTTCCAGATCTTTTACGCCGTACGTAATTTGCTCTATACCAAGTATGGTCATCGAATGCCTCGCATGTATCCTGTCGTGTCTTCGCTATGGGCGTGACTTAATTGGCCCAAGGCAGCGGAGCGTCGTTCAAGCCCCAGTAGAGGCTCTTTTGCTGGGTATATTCGCGCAGACCCAGATAGCCCTTTTCGCGGCCCATGCCGCTGTCCTTCCAGCCACCGAAAGGGGTCGAGATCGAGAACTGTTTATAGGTGTTGATCCAGACCGTGCCAGTTTCGAGTGCGCGCGCTATACGCCAGGCGCGCTTGTAGTCGCCGGTCCAGATGCCGGCAGCCAGTCCGAAGACACTGTCGTTGGCTTGCACCATCAGATCGATCTCATCGTCGAACGGCAGCGCGACCAGCACCGGGCCGAAAATCTCTTCCTGACAGATCCGGGCGCTATTGCTCAGGCCATCCAGTATGGTCGGCAGATAGAAGTATCCCTGTTCGCGGCCATCACCTTGCGGACGCTCACCGCCACATAGCAGGCGACCGCCCTCTTCACGGCCCAACGCCACGTAGCGCTCGATACTCGCGCGATGCTGGTCGGTGATCAGCGGGCCCATCTGCGTGTCCTCGCGCGCCGGATCACCCACGCGCAACTTGCGTGCGCCGACCGTCAGACGGCGCATGAACTCGTCGTAGATGCCCCGTTGCACAAATAAGCGGGAGCCCGCAATGCATGACTCGCCGGATGAACTAAAAATGCCATACAGCACGCCGTTGACCGCGTGATCGAGGTCGGCATCGGCGAAAACGATGGTCGGTGACTTGCCGCCCAATTCCAGCGAGACTGGCATCAGTTTGTCGGCGGCCAGGCGTGCAATACCACGCCCGACTTCGGTGCCGCCCGTGAATGCCACCTTGCGCACCAAGGGATGACGCACCAACGCATCGCCCACCACCGAACCCTTGCCCGGCAATACGCTCAGCACGCCCGCCGGGACGCCGGCTTCTTCACAAATGCGGGCCAGTGCCAGCGACGCTAACGGTGTAACTTCAGCCGGCTTGAGCACTACCGCATTGCCGGCGGCCAGTGCCGGAGCCAGTTTTTGCGCGTCCGAGGCGATCGGTGAATTCCAGGGTGTGATCGCCGCGACCACGCCCAAGGGTTCGTGCACACTCATCGTCAGAAAATCGCCGCGCGACGGAGTCATCGCTTCTTCCAGCGTTTCCAGGCAAGCCGCGAAATAGCGGAAGGTATTCGCCGCGCTGGTCACCAACGCGCGCGTCTCGCTGATCGGCTTGCCATTGTCGCGCCGTTGCAGATGCGCGAGCGCTTCGTGACGCGCTTGAATCCCGTCGGCAATACGGTGCAATACCGCAGCACGTTGATGCGGTTTGAGGCCTGACCAGTTGGCACGGCGCCAGGCTTGATCAGCCGCCTCGACCGCTTCGCGCGCATCGTCGGCATTGGCTGCGGCGATTTCCGCATTGACCGATTGATCGGCCGGATAGAGGCTGGCGTAGGTCGCACCGCGACCCGGGCGCCATTGACCGGCTACCAGAATATCGCTGGCGTTCAGCAGGTCGGTTTCGAACGGCTTCATCACTCTCTCCATCAGATCATCAGATAACGCAATGTGCGGCGCGATTGCGCAAAGCGCGGATGGCGCTATATGCCGTCAACGCAGACGTCTTGGGATTGTCGGGTAAGGGCTTACCGCACATCTCGAGCGACATTTCGCCGAAGGCGCCATAAGCAGTCACCCGATGGACGTTACGCGTCACGGCCGGATCGGCAATCAGGCGTACCATGGTGCGATCGAGTCCCAATCCGGCCAGGGCTACCGTGGCCGCCACGTTGGCATTTTGCGGATACAGACGAGCGGCCTCACGAGCGCTGCCTTCGAAGATCACGCAGGCCTCCGTCAAATGCTGCAGATCGCAGACCTGTTGGGCCGGCGTGCCGAGCCAGCCGGTGGGTGGTTTGCGGCCGACATACAGTACTTCATCGAGGCCGCCTTCCTTGGCCGCCGCCAACGCGTCGATGCCGCCGATTGCGCCCGACAATAAGGTCAGCGTCGCATTACCGGCATCGGCTGCAGCGGACAGCGCGTCGAACAACCCCATGTCGGATAGCGCACCGATAGACGCGACCGCACAATCGGTGCCGGCGCGCAGCAGCGGCACCACGTGGTCGCCCAGCGCGCTATGGCCAGCGCACTCCAGCGCAAACTGCGGGCGGCTGTTCAAGGCCGTCACGGCCGACACCACATCGACCGCACTGCCTACCTCGGCCCGCACCGCATCGGCATGATGTGCCGGCACGATCACATGCGAGACATGGATCATGGGATCCGCCTGTACCGCACGAAACACTGCGGAGCCAATCGCGCCGAACCCTATCATCGCGACATCGATCGGCGAGTGCTGGGCGTCACGCATAGTGCGACTCCGAGGGCTCTTCCTTCTTCACCGGCGGGCCAGCGAAAGCGGTTGCAAACTGACCGACCGACAGCATGTCGACTTCTATCATCACCGGACCGTCGGTATCGAGGCTGCGGCGCACGACGTCGTCGGCCTGGTCAAGCGAGGTAATACGGTGATGGGCCAGCCCCAGGCTGGCGCAGAACGGAGCGAAATCAGGTTGATGCAGATCCACGTAGCAGCGGCGCCCGCCGTACTGGGCGTCCTGAATGTTACGGATGACGCCATAGCACTTGTCGTTCATCAGCACGATGACGACTTTGGCGTTTTCCTGCACAGCGGTGGCGAGTTCGCCGACATTGACCATCATACCACCATCGCCAACCAGGCATACTGTCTTGGCTGCCGTATTGGCGAGCGCCGCGCCGATCGCCATCTGCATGCCTTGACCAATCCCGCCGCCCAGAGCGTGCACGCCCGCGCGAGGCGTGAATATCTGCAACAAGCGATTGCCCCAAGTACTGTTCGAGATGGTGACATCGCGCACCCAGTTATAGTCGCGGCCGACGGCCTTTTGCAGCGATTCGACCAAGCGTTGATACGGACCCAGCCCCTTGGCCACATCGGCCACCGCCGCCGCGCGAGTGGCAGCCAGATCGGTAGCGAATTCAGGGTCTACCGCAATGCGCCCTTCCAAGCGGGTGGCCAGTTCGTCCAGCACGCGAGCTGCATCGCCATGGACAAACTGAGCATTGGGGTAGCCTCGGTTATCCGCCAGCGCATCGGCGTCGATCCGATACAAAGGTTGCGGCAAGGCCAGTTTATATTTCAGGGTCTCGTTGCCGCGCAGGCGCGAGCCGACCACCAGCATCGCGTCACAGGAGCGGTAGAAGTTCTCGACTGCGGCATGAACGTTGAATGCGCCGAGCGTAGCCGGATGATCTTCCGGCAAAATGCCGCGACCCTGCACGCTGGTCACCACGCCGAAGCCCAACTTGACCAGACGTTCGACCGCGGCACGCGCATGGCGTGTGCCGCCACCCAACCATAGCAGCGGGCGCTTGGCGCCAGCCAGCGCGTCGGCCAGTTGCGCAACGCGATGGCTGTCGTGGGTCAGCGTACCGACATGCGGCGGCGC
>Ga0116226_10006889_pt1 | contig 10236 bp, 8 predicted proteins | sample S1TSphfallax_FD_89692 | JGI IMG/M metagenome (GOLD analysis project Ga0116226, IMG submission 89692) | Host-associated microbial communities from peat moss isolated from Minnesota, USA - S1T2_Fa - Sphagnum fallax MG | ecosystem: Host-associated > Plants > Peat moss > Unclassified | place: USA...
ATCGTGCTGATCTATTTGCTGATCGTGGTGAATTTCCAGTCCTGGCTGGATCCGTTCATCATCATCACCGCGCTGCCGGCGGCGTTGGCCGGCATATTATGGATGCTGTTTGCGACCCACACCACGCTCTCGGTTCCGGCTTTGACCGGTGCCATCATGTGCATGGGTGTCGCCACCGCCAACTCGGTGCTGGTGGTGAGTTTCGCCCGCGAACGATTGGCGGCCGGCGCTTCGGCGGCGGCGGCGGCGGTCGAAGCCGCGACCACCCGGTTCCGGCCGGTGCTGATGACCGCTTTGGCGATGATCATCGGCATGTCGCCGATGGCGCTGGGCCTGGGCGAAGGCGGCGAGCAGAACGCGCCGCTCGGCCGTGCCGTCATCGGCGGCCTGATCTTCGCGACCTGCGCCACGCTGATGTTCGTGCCGGTGGTGTTCAGCATTTTGCACGGCCGTGATGACGCCAAAAGACACGGAAAGAATCCCCCAGATAAACCCGGCGACGATCCCGCACCCGCGCCGCAAACAGGAGCCGCCCATGGCTGAGCCAGTGGCTACGGAAAAGCCTGACCCCTTGCGCTACACGGCGCCGAAACGGCTGAGGCTGATTGCCATCATCGTCGCCGGGGTCTTCTTGGCGGTGCTGGTCTGGGGGCTGCTGAGCCGTTTGACGGCCCGTCATCAACTGGCGGCTGCAACCGATGCCGCGGCGACGCCGGTGGTTAGCATCATCAATCCGCAGGATAATGGTGCGCCGCGCAGCCTAGTCCTGCCGGGCAATGTCAAAGCCTTCTACCAGGCGCCGATCTACGCCCAGGTCAGCGGCTATTTGAAGCAGTGGAATTTCGACATCGGCGCGCGGGTGAAGGCTGGCGACGTGCTCGCCGTGATCGAGACGCCGGATCTCGATCAACAACTGGTGCAGGCCAAGGCCGATCTTGCCAGCGCCGATGCCAATGAGGCGCTGTCCGCCACCACCGCCAGGCGCTGGAATGAATTGCTGGCGAAAGATGCGGTATCGCAACAGGACGCGGATGAGAAAAACGGCGATCTGGCTGCCAAGGTGGCGGCGGTGCAGGCGGCCAGCGCCAATGTGGAGCGGCTGGAGGCGCTGGAAGCGTTCAAGCAGGTCCTCGCACCTTTCGATGGCGTGGTGACCGCCCGCAACATCGATGTCGGCGCGCTGGTCTCTGTCGGCGGTCCGAGCCAGGCGCCGCTGTTCATCGTCGATGACGTGCACAGATTGCGGATTTATGTGGAGGTGCCGCAGGTTTATTCGGCTGAGGTGAAGACCGGCGAGGCAGCCACCTTCACGGTGCCGGAATATCCCGGGCAGAGTTTCCCCGCGGCGCTGATCTCTACCGCCGGCGCGATCGATCCGGCCAGCGGCAGTTTGCTGGTGCAGTTCCAGACCGATAATTCGGCCGGCTTGCTGCATCCTGGCGACTACGCCCAGGTGCATATCAATTTGCCGGTGGATGACAAGGCGGTGACGGTGCCGCCCAGCGCGCTGATGTTCCGCGATTCCGGGATGGAGGTCGCAACCCTTGGCCCCGGTAACCGGGTGGTGGTGAAACAGGTGGAAATCGGCCAGGACCTGGGAACAGTGGTGGAAATCTCGGCCGGGCTGACGCATGCGGACAAGGTGATCAACAATCCGCCGGATTCCCTGGAACAGGGCGATTTGGTAACGGTTGCATCGCCGGGCGGCGGTGCCAGCGGAACTGCGAATGCCCAATAGGTGGCTTGGGCTGTTCATCCTGGGCACGGCTTTGGGCGGGAGCACCCTGGCCGGCTGCTCGTTCGCGCCGAACGATAGCAAACCCGCCTTCACCACACCCGTGGCCTATACCGATTTGGGACCCTGGGCACCGGCCAGCCCGGATGATGCGGCGCCGCGCGGCGATTGGTGGACGATTTACAACGATCCCACGCTGGACGGGCTGGAGACGCAAATAGATACCAGCAACCCGACCTATGCGGCCGCACTTGCGCGCTATGACGCGGCGATGGAAACCGCCGCGGAGGCGGCCTCGGCGCAATATCCGCTGGTCGATTTGAACGGCTACGCCGACCAGAACCGGCAATCGGCGGACCGGCCGCTGCGCGACGGGCAAGGGCCGAATAATTATGGCGATAACGAGCTTGCCGGCAGCTTTTCCTATGAGCTGGATTTATGGGGCCGGGTGCGCAACCTGGTCGCCGAAGGCAAGGCGCAGGCCCAAGCCAGCGGTGCCGATGCGGCGGCGATGCGCCTCAGCCTGGAGGCGCAGCTTGCCGATGCCTATTTCAACCTGCGCGGCATGGATGCACAAATCCAGCTATTGACTGAGACCGGGGCCGATTATCAGCGCGCCTTGCAGCTGACGCAGGCGCAGCATGCGGGCGGCATTGTCTCGGGCCTGGATGTCAGCCAGGCGCAAACGCAATACGATACCGCGGTGGCGCAGCTAACCGACGCGGTCGCGCAGCGCGCCCTCTACCAGCACGAAATTGCCACGCTGATCGGGGTGCCGGCACCGTCATTCACGCTGGCCGCAAACCCGAACCTGCCGCTGCCGCCGCCGGTTCCGGTGGCAGCACCCGCGGTTCTATTGCAGCGGCGGCCGGACGTCGCGGCCGCCGAGCGCCGGGCGGCGGCGGCGAATGCGCAGATCGGCGTGGCGCGCGCCGCATTCTTCCCGACCATCAGCATCAGCGCGACGGGCGGCTATGAGGCGGAGGGCGGCGGGATAAATCTGTTCAACATATCAAATTCGTTCTGGTCGTTGGGGCCAAGCCTGGCGCTGACCCTGTTCGACGGTGGAGAAAGACGCGCCGCCGCGCGGGCCGCGATCGATCAGTTCAACGAAGCCAGCGCGAATTATCGATCCGTCGCGCTTACCGCATTCCAGCAGGTGGAGGATAACCTGGTGCTGTCCAACGAGCTGGCCGTTGAGGCGGCACAGCAGGCGGACGCGGTGCAGGCGGCGGCGCATACGCAGTATCTGTCGATGACATTGTACCAGGACGGGGCCATCACCTATCTGAACGTGGTGACCTCGCAGACCGCTTTGCTGGATACCCAGCGGACCGCGCTCAGCATCTCAACCCGGCGCCTGCAGGCCAGCGTCAATCTGATCGAAGCACTGGGCGGGGGGTGGATGGAGTCTGGGTCCTAGGGGAAGAAAAGAAGCAAAAGACTTTTTTTATGGCGGGCAGCGGGAGTTTGACCGGGCGCGCGGAGACGAACAGTTTGTCGTTAAAAAGATCAAAATAAATAAAATCTGTTAAGAAATCAGTTTTTGTACTGATGCAGAATGCCGCGGCGCCATCCGGCTTGGATTGGGCAGGATCGTTGCCTTTTAACCTCTTTTGCGTGGTAAAAATCGAAGCGAAGCGCTAAAGCTTGTCAAATCGGGCAGTTGTCGCATCCAATGCTTGATGGGCGGAGTACCAATAATGGCTGGAAGTACCATTTCCTCGACCATTACCAACCAGGTGACGTTGGGCTATGGCGTCACGCTGAGTCCGCTCACCATCACCAATACGGGCGACATCGATTACGCCGGCGGTTATGCGATTCTGGTTGCGACCGCCTATGACGGAACCATCATCAACGCGGGTTCCATCATCGGCAGGAGCGATGGGGTCTATGCCGCCGGATATGCGGTTACCATCTTCAATCAAGGCACGATCGCCGGCGACAAGGCCGGTATTTATTTGAACAATGTCGTCGGGGGGTACAGTTCGGTCGTTAATTCGGCGGCCATCTCCGGCAATGTTGGGATTGAGGGCAGCAATATTAATGTCACCAATTCCGGCGTGATCGATGCGGTGGACTTCGGAATTCGTTTGAGTGCATCAACAATCATGAATTCCGGCACGATCACCGGTCAAACCGGGGTGAGCGCGCAGGCCGATCTGCTCTCGAATACCGGAAGCATTGGCGGCAGCCAGACCGGGCTTTACATTGGCGGCGGCACCGCGGTTAATTTCGGTACCATCACCGGCGCCGTCGGCGTGCGGATCGCCGATGACGGCGGCGTTGGCAGCCTGACCAACGAGGGCAGTATCTCCGGCGGGGTGATCGATATCGGCGGCGTCCTCGACAATGCGGCGCAGCTTTCAGGGGTCACCGGGGTTTCGTTGGGCATCGGCGGCAACGCAACGAATAGCGGCCAGATCTATGGTCAGTCCTATGGCGTAATCATTTCGGCGGCCGGGATTGCGAGTGATGAGAGCCTGGTCAATTCCGGGTCAATTTATAGTCCAAATATCGGCGTCACCATTGCCGGCGCCGGTATGCGCAGTTCCGGCAGCGTCGGCGGCGGGCATATCGGTGTCACCGTTTCCGGCGGTTTGCTGACGAATTACGGCCTGATTTCCAGCCCGACCCTGGCGGTGGCGATATCGGGAGGCAGTTTGGCGAATTCCGGCACGCTTGCCGGGCTGCAGGAAGGGATTGCGATTTCCGGCGGGAAGGTGACGAACTTCCAAAGCATTACCGGCGGTCCCGCCGGCGCGGTGCTGGTGGGCGGGAGCCTCGGCAATTACGGCGAAATTTCCGGCGGCGGCTATGCGGTATCGAATGCAGGCGGCGTTGTCACAAATTACGGGATGATTTCCAGCGCCAGTGACGGGATCGTGGTGGCGAGCGGCATGGTGACGAATGCCGGTACGATCGCCGGCGGAACCGACGCTGTTTACGGATCGTTCATTACGCTCAGCGTCGATCCGGGCGCGGTGTTCATCGGAGATGTGGTGAACAAAAACGGTCCGGGCATGCTTGATCTGCAGGGCGCCGGTGAGGGCAGCCTGAGCGGTATCGGCACTCAGATCAAAGGCTTCGAGGCGATCAATTTCGGTGGCGGCGCTGACTGGGTCATTGCCGGCAATCTCGCCGGCTTGGCGGATGGCGTGCCGATTACCGGAATGACGCGGCAGGATACCATTGTTCTGGACGGGTTCAGCGCCGCCTCGGATACGTATGTCAGCGGCGCGGGACTGGAAATTTCAAACGGCACTACGACCGTGACGCTGGATATTACCGGCAGTTTCTCAAACGGTTTGACGGTGACCAACTCGGGCGGCAACACCGAAATCACCGATGTGACCTGCTTTGCCGCCGGCACCGGGATTGCCACGCCGGGCGGGAACGTCGCGGTGGAGCGGCTGCAAATCGGCGATCTGGTGCGGACGCTGCATGCCGGAGACCGGCCGGTCAAATGGGTCGGCTGGCGGCGGTATGATGGCGGGACCATCGAGGGCAATCTGGCAGCGCTGCCGGTATGCATCAAGCGAAACGCCATTGCGGATGGCGTGCCGGAGCAGGATCTCTGGGTGTCGCCGGGGCATGCTATTGCGATTGACAACGTGCTGGTGCACGCCGCCAGGCTGGTGAATGGGGTTTCGGTGGTGCAGGCGCGGCAGGTTGAAACTGTGACCTATTATCACGTCGAGCTGGAAAGCCACGAGATCATCCTTGCGGAGAACTGCCCGGCGGAAAGCTTTCAGGATGAGCATTTCCGGCGGCAGTTTTTCAACGCGGAGGATTATCGGCGGCGCTATCCCGGCGCGATGGCGCCAGCCGTGGCCTGCTTGCCACGGCTGGATAGCGGTTTTCAGCTGCAGGCGATCTGGCGGCGGGTGGCGGCCAGGGCCGGCATTGCCGAGATCACCGAAATCGGCGCGCTGCGCGGCTATGTGGATCGGGGCGGGCCCGGGCGATGCTTCGGCTGGGCGCAGGATATGGCGGCGCCGGAAGCGCCGGTCAGCCTGGATATCTCAGTCGGCGGCCGCCTGGTTGGGCGCGTGCTTGCCAATCTCTACCGGGCCGATGTCCGGCTGGCCGGATATGGCAACGGCTATCAAGGCTTCGAACTGCTGCTGCCCAAGGGGCTCGCCGGCGAGGTTGAAGTGCGGCGCACATCGGATGCCGCCAAGCTGGCCCTGGCCGGCATGGCGGTAACGCGGGCCGCCTGAGGGCGTTTACGAAAAAAAAGGCGGCGCCGAAGCGCCGCCAAGTTTAGGGAGGAAACGTCCAAGAAAGCAGCAGAGCAAGCTCATGCTGCAGTGCATCATATACGTGAGATGAAGCCATGTGCGCAAGCGTAATTTTGCAGTGCAGCAATGCTATTGCGCGTTGTCATCATCGAGCAGCCGGCTGCTGCTTCCTAAACTAATTAGCGATTTCAGTCTGTTAGCTAAATTGCTTGCCCGGCTTGTCAGCCGGGCAACAAAACCAGGACCGAGGCTTGCGCTGCAATACCCTCGCCGCGGCCGGTGAAGCCGAGGCGCTCCGTGGTCGTTGCCTTGACCGAAATCAGATCAATCGTCACGCCGAGCAATTCCGCCAGCCTGGCGCGCATGGCGGGCGCGTGCGGCGTTATTTTTGGGCGTTCACAGATCAACGTGACATCGGCATTGGCGAGCCGGCCGCCGCGGGCGGCAATGCGCTCGGCCGCATGCAGCAGGAAGCGCGCGCTATCGGCGTCTTTCCAGGTATTTTCGCTGGGCGGGAAATGCCGGCCGATATCGCCTTCGGCCAAGGCGCCGTAAATGGCGTCGCACAAGGCGTGAATGCCGACATCGGCATCGGAATGGCCGGCGAGACCCAACTCAAAGGGGATCGTGACGCCGCAAAGCGTCATTTTTCGGCCTTCCGCCATGGCGTGTACGTCGAAACCGTTGCCGATGCGGGGGATCATGCGTGCTCCTAGTAGATGCTCCGCTTGCGCGAAATCGGCGGGCAGCGTCAGCTTGATGTTCTGCTCGGCGCCGGGGACCAGGGCAACCTCCAGCCCGGCGGCTTCCAGCAAGGCGGCGTCGTCCGTAGCGGCCGCCCCGGCGGCAGCCAGATGCAGACGCAGCAGCTCGGGGTAGCGAAAACCCTGCGGGGTCTGGGCGCGGAACAGATTTTTCCGCGGAACCGTCTCGGTGATGCGGTTTTCGGCGCCGCGTTTCAGCGTGTCGGAGACCGCGAGCGCCGGAATCGCGCCGCTATGACGGTCCAGCGCCGCCAGGACCGCCTCGATGGTCCCGGGCGGGATGATCGGGCGCGCCGCATCATGCACCAGCACAATGTCCGGCGCGTAAGCCCGCAGCGCTTCCAGCCCGGCGCGGACGGAATCCTGGCGCTCCGCGCCGCCGGGCACGATGGGCAAATGCGGGATGCCGGCAAGTGCGGCGCCGATCAGCCCAGCGTCGCCCACCGGCTGCAGCAGATCGATATGGCCGAGCAGGGCCTCCGCCGCGTGGCGCAGCACCGGCTTGCCATGCAGCAGCAATAATTGCTTCGGCGTCGCCCCGCCAAAACGAGAGCCGGTGCCGGCGGCGACGAGAATGGCGGCGATCTTCATGCGGCGCAGATGTGACGGGCGGGCGAGGGGACGTCAACAAGAAGCCGCTTTTTTGGAAAAAGCGGCGCAAAAAACTTTTACTGTTCACGTGCCGGGAAGTTCAGGCGCCAGTGGCCCAAATGAATAAAGGTCTTTTTGCTTCTTTTTCTTCAGAAAAAGAAGTGCTTTCGCTTCAGGCTTCATCTTCTTCGTTATCGGGCCGCGCCGGTAACGCGTAGGATTCCGTCAGCCAGCGGCCGAGGTCGATATCGGCGCAGCGTTTGGAGCAGAACGGTTTATCTTCCGGGGTCTGGGGTTTGCCGCAGACCGGGCATTTGGGTTTTTGGTCGGTCATTCCTTGTACTCGTGCAAAGGGGGGCGGATGCGCTGGCGGGTGATTTCGGCGAAGCCGAGATTGGAGAAACCCAGAAGCTGGGGCTTTAGCGGGTCGGCTTTGAGAGCGGCGGTGAGCGCTGGGAGCAATTTTTGGCGGGCGGCGGATTTCATGCCGGCGAAATCGATCAGGATCGCGCCGGAGAGATTCCGAAGCGTGATTTGGCGGGTGATTTCGGGGATCAGCGCCAGGTTGAGGGCGCGTTGGGCTTGTTGTTTTGGCGCGCCGGCCGCGGTTGCGGTGCCGGCATCTATATCGATGGCGGTCAGCGCCGGGGTGACGGCGATATGCATGCGGGCGCCGCCTGGGAGCGCCGCCGAGGGTTCGGCGAAGGTGGCGACTTCATCTTCCAGGATGGCATCGAAGGTGGTGTTTTGATGCAGGATGCGGGCGGCAAGATCGGGATATGATTGTTCGCGGCAGCGCTTGGAGATCTCAGCGATAAGGCCGTAGTCGTCGATGGCGATTGAAGCGCCAGGGAAGCGGGCGGCGAGATCGGCCAAGGGGCCGAGGCCGGCGGCGATGAGGCCGGGTTTTTCGGCGCAGGGTTCGGCCGTTGCGGCGAGGCGCGGGCCCTTGCCGGATTGCGCCATGCGGGTGATGCGGGCGGCGAAATAGGCGCCTTCGGTCAGGCCGGCGGCGCCGGCGCTATCGGGTAAAAATCCGGTGACGGCGCCGAGGTCGGCGAAGCTGCCAGCCATTGCGGGGGCCCTTGCGGTGAGACGGGCAGTGAAGCGGTCGCCGATATCGCCCGGTTCGGTGAAATGCCAGATGGCGTATTCGGTCAGGATGTCGCCGTCGAGCAAGGCGATGCGGGCGGTTTTATTTTGCGCCGATACCGCGATTCGGATCATGGCCGGTAGCCCAGACCCCGCAGGAGGTTGGCGGTTTCGTGCAAGGGCAGGCCGACGACGTTGGAATATGAGCCGGATAGATAGTCGATGAAGGCGGCGGCTTGACCCTGGATGGCATAGCCGCCGGCCTTTTGCTGCCATTCGCCGGAGGCGAGGTAGGCGGCAATTTGTGACGCGTCCAGCCTGGCGAAACCGACGGTGGAGGTGACGGCGCGCGCGGCCTGTTTGCCGTTTGGCGCGCGGACGGCGACGCCCGTAAAAACGCGATGGCGCCGGCCGGAGAGCAGGCGCAAATATTTCTCGGCCTCGGCGGCGGATGTGGTTTTGGGCAGGATGCGGGTGCCGGCGGCAACCACCGTGTCGGCGCTGATGACATAGGCGTCGCGATCAATGGAGGCCAGTTTTTCACAGGCCAGGCGCAGCGCGTGGGCGCGCGGGGATTCCTGGGAAAGCGCGGTTTCGTCGATATCCGGCGCGATGATCTCGTCAGGCTCGATGCCGATTTGCCGTAGAAGTTCCAGCCGCCTAGGGCTGGCGGAGCCTAATATTATTTGAACCGGAATGTGATCCGACCTTTGGAGAGGTCATAGGGGGTCATCTCAACGTTGACCCGGTCGCCAGCCAGAACACGGATACGGTTTTTGCGCATTTTGCCGCTGGTATGGGCCAGGATGACATGTTCGTTGTCGAGTTTTACGCGGAACATCGCATTGGGCAGGAGCTCAGTGACCATGCCGCTGAACTCGATCATATCTTCTTTGGACAAACATACCTCGTTAAATGGTGGAAACGTATTGATGCGGGCTGGCGGGTCAGATGGGCCGAGATAGGCCGCAGGTCAAGTTTTGGCCAAGCGAACGGCGACGGATTGGGCATGGGCGGTAAGGCCCTCGGCATTGGCGAGCGTGACGGCGGCGGGGCCAATTTCTTTCAGCGCCGCATCATCGAGGGCGACCCAGGTGGTGCGCTTGAGGAAATCGTATACGGACAGGCCAGACGCAAAGCGCGCGGTGCCGGAGGTGGGCAGGACGTGGTTGGGGCCGGCAACATAGTCGCCGATGGCCTCCGGGCAGTTGCGGCCGAGGAAGATGGCGCCGGCATGGCGGATCTTGGTGAAGATGGCTTGCGGGTTCTGCACCATGATTTGCAGATGTTCGGGCGCGATGCGGTTGGCGAGACCGATGGCTTGCGCCCAGTCCTGCACCAGGATGATGGCGCCGTGGTCGTTCCAGCTGGCGCCGGCAATGTCGGCGCGGGGCAGGGTGGTAAGCAGCTTGTCGGCGCAAGTCGCCACGGCGGCCGCGAAATTGGCATCGTTGGTAATCAGAATGGACTGCGCGGCTTGGTCGTGCTCGGCCTGCGCCAGCAGATCGAATGCGACGTGCTCCGGGTCATTGGCGGCGTCCGCCAGGATCAAAACTTCGGAAGGACCGGCGATGGAGTCGATGCCGACCTGGCCGAAGACCTGACGTTTGGCTTCGGCGACATAGGCGTTGCCGGGACCGACAATACGATCGACCGGGTTGATGAGCGCGGTACCGTAGGCCAAGGCGGCAACGGCTTGGGCACCGCCAATGCGATAGACTTCCGTAACGCCGTCGAGCTTGGCGGCGGCCAGGACCAGCGGGTTGAGAATGCCATCGGGCGCCGGCACGCACATGGCGATGCGGCC
>Ga0116226_10006890_pt1 | contig 10236 bp, 6 predicted proteins | sample S1TSphfallax_FD_89692 | JGI IMG/M metagenome (GOLD analysis project Ga0116226, IMG submission 89692) | Host-associated microbial communities from peat moss isolated from Minnesota, USA - S1T2_Fa - Sphagnum fallax MG | ecosystem: Host-associated > Plants > Peat moss > Unclassified | place: USA...
ACCTGACCTTCTACTTCTGGACGATTCGCAGCTTCTCGCTGATGCTGCTGAAGGACCGTTCTTACCCGGTCTGGCAGCGCCTCTTTCTGCTGGGCATGATGGCGAAGCGCCTGGAGGCGTTGCAGACCGAGCGCCGCATCGCCGAGTGCCCGGCGCTGCTGAACGAGTACGCCATCTTCGCCGGCAATGGCAGCCTAAGGCCGGCGATGGACCAGATTCCCGCGCTGCCCACGCTCCAACTCACGCTCGTGATGCATCTCCTCGGCGAGCGGGCACGGATGCGGAAGGTCACGCCCCGCTTCGACGACTGCCTGGACCGCTTCATGGACGGCCTCGGCTGCGGACCAGGCCGCGCGGCCGAGGCGCTCACCCCCGCCTACATCCGCGCCTTCCGCGACCACTACCGCCCCTGGCGCGAGGCCAACCCCGGTGTCATTGAGAACTACCTGCTCAACGCGGCGATGGGCAGCGCCTTCCCCATCGGCCTCAACGGGCTTCAAGCCGGTCCCAAACACGGCCTCCACCCCTGGCACGAGCACCTTCGCCTCGCCATCCACTATGGCCTCATCCAGGGCCTACTCGTCGGCATGGCCGCCCACTCCGGCCCCGCGTTCTCGACAGACGACGCCATCCTGCTCATCCAGTCCTTCGCCAAGACCTTCGAGCACAATCCCGGCTTCATCGAGAAGGTCATCGATCTTCTGGACAAGCAGGGCCTCAACAACTCCCGCGGTCTGGCGGTGTTTGTCCGCGACCCGGCGTAAGTCGGACTCCAACATCGCCATCGCCAACGCTTGGCCCCGAAACGGAGTGCGAATGCCGAATAATTCCAGACTAATCCCTGGAGACCGCCTTTGACTTTGCACTTATGAACCAGTCGGCCAGCCTCAGAAGTCCATATGACAGAGCACCATTCAGGATTGCCAAAGGAAACAGGGCCCTTCCGTTGATTCCCTTTGCTCCCCAAGGAACCAGAACAACAATTGGAATCTGAATGATGACCACCAAGGCAACGGCCACCCAGAATGCTAAGTGCCTCCGCATTTCCCAGCTATTGCTTGCGACGAGGACAGCAACGCCAGCGCTAGCCCACGCGCCAAAACCTTGGTCTGGCCTACCTAAGTAGAAGAAGATACCTAGTACCGGCGACGAGCACAGCATTGCAAAATAAATTCTCTTCGCTGTCATTTCGCGCGGCTTGCCCATACCGTCGTCCTCAGTCACTCATGAGCTCCACTCACGCAAACTCTGCAACTCGCCAAGTGCTGATATCGGCTAGAGGAGACGTGCTCTGAAGGTAGTTCTTGGACCGGGAGCGCCTACCTCACCACAACCCCCAGAAACCGCGCCAGCTCCATTGCCTGCGCCGGGCTCACAATCGCCCCGCGCAGGTCCTCAACCCGCAGCACGATCCCCTCGATATCGCACCCGCTCAGATCAAGCCCCGCCAACCGCGTCTCCGAAAGATCCGCCTGGCTCAGCACGGCCTCGCGCAGCCGGCACGCCTCAAACTCGACCCCATTCAGCGCCGATTCGCGTAACTGGCTGGCGACTATCTCGCACCGCCGCAGCCGCCCTTCGCTAAGCTGGGCGAACCGCGCATCGCAGCGTTCGAGCAGCACATCCTGCCAGCGGCAGCCGAGGGCGTTCAGTCCGGCCAGCCGGCACTCGACGAACTCCACCCGTGTCGCCTCGAAGCGGCGAAAGACCGCGTTCGAGAGGTCGCAGTTCACAAACCGCGCGTCGAAGAGCCTCAAAGACCCGATCTCGGCGTTCGCGAGGGAGACGCGGTCGAAGATCACGCCGCTGCCGCGAATCGTCTCAATGCGCCTGCCGGAGAGATCGAGCTGGCTGAAAACGGCGTCCTCAATCGGGCCGCCTTCCAGCAAGGTCGCCTCGGTGCAGCTGGTCGAATCGCCCACTACGGAAAGGCGCTGCGGAAGCTCGCGCGGTCGGTCGGGCTTCTTTGTCTTTTCGGGCATGACCGTACTTTAGCAGCCCGTTCCACCGTCGCCTGCAGTCGGCGGTCGAGGCAAATTTGTTTGCGGAGAGCTTCGTTTGGGCTATACTTCCGCCATGGCGCGGTCCGACCGACCTGGAGCGCCAGCGAGTGAGGTGTGTCTTCAGCGAAAGCATGAGGGACAATGCGCTCGATCTCCCCACCGGCGGCCCGCCAGGCGGAATGCCCGGTGGAATCTCTGGTGGTCTCATATACTGGCGCGCCACCGCGTCCGTTCTTCGAAGTACGGCGCGTGCGCTTCAAAGTCCGCTCACTTCCGTTGTCAATGACCTCGTAACCACCCTATTTCCGGCAGATTGCCGTGCCTGCGGCGACCCCCTCCCGCGCGCTGACTCCGTCCCGTTCTCCGTTCCCGTCTGCGACCTCTGCCTGTCGCGCCTCTCCCCCCAATCGAAAGCCTATCCGTCCGCCCTCTGCCGCTGCTGCGGCGAGGCCCTTGGCATGGAGAGCGACCGCTTCGCCTACCCGGTCGAGGGCATCCTCTGCGCGCTCTGCCGCCAGACGCCGCCGGCGTTCGAGCGCGCCGCCGCATACGGCGTCTACGAAGGTGCGTTGCGCGAGATGCTCCACCTGCTGAAGTACGAGGGCGTCCAAACCCTCGCCAAGCCGCTCGGGGCGAAGCTCGCAGAAGCGGTTCTGCTGCTTGAAGGCACGGCCGGATTCACGGGCGATCTTTCCGTCGTCGCCGTCCCCCTCTTCACCGGAAACCAGCGCCGCCGCGGCTTCAACCAGTCCGTCCTTCTCGCCGACGAGGCCATCGCCCGCCTCCGCACCCTCCGCCCGAACTGGAAGCTCAACGCCCGCCACGGCCTTCTGCGGCGCGTCCGCGAGACCGAGAGCCAGTTCAACCTGAGCACCAAGGGCAGACGCCGGAATCTTGTCGGTGCCTTCAAGGCTACTGACGACGCGAACACACTCGCCAGTCGAGATGTCCTCCTCATCGACGACATCTTCACCACCGGCGCGACCTCCCGCGCCTGCTCCCTGGCCCTGCGCCGTGCGGGAGTGCGTCGCGTCTGGGTCGCGACCCTGGCACGCGCGCAAAGGGAGCAGGTCGCCCTCTGGAGTTCCAGCCACGACGGTTTTGGATAGCTCCGCTGCCGCACTGCGGCGGCGCAACAAGTTCCTTTCCCCTCGACGACAATGACCCGATAAAGAAGGCAAGCGGAGGAAGTGGATGCAACCATCGAAGACGCGGAAACAGAGACTCGGCGGCAAGCACACCATGCTGCACAGCCGCACTGCGAACCACACCCCCACCACCGAGATCGAACTCCGCTCCGGAGTATTCCGCCAGCCTGCGATGCAGACGCCGGTGCTGGTCCTGAACGCGTCCTACGAGCCGATCAACATCTGCGGTGCCCGCCGGGCGCTCGTGCTGGTGCTGAAGGGCGTCGCCCGCACCGAGGAGGAACAGGGCTCCATGCTGCACGCCGCGCGGATGAACGTCGCCATGCCCAGCGTCATCCGTCTGCTGGAATACCGCCGCATCCCGCACCAGACCCGCGCCCTCTCGCGCAAGAACATCCTGCTCCGCGACCGCAACTGCTGCCAGTACTGCAGCGTCGTCCTCACCGCCGGCGAACTGACGCTCGACCACGTCATCCCCCGCTCGCGCGGCGGCCTCTCTACCTGGGAGAACCTGGTGGCCTGCTGCCACGACTGCAACCGCCGCAAGGGCAACCAGATGCTCCACGAGCTGACCGACATGAAGCTACAGCGCGAGCCCCGGCCCTTCAGCCTCCACACCTCGCGCCACATCATGCGGATGATCGGCAGCGCCGACCCAAGCTGGCGACGGTACCTCTACTTCGAGTCGGGAGACGCCGCCTAGTGCGGATTCCCGACTGCCGTCCCCGCTTCAGTGCCGTCATTCTGAGCGAAGCGAAGAATCCCCGCATCCCGCCGCTGATTTCCGGGTGCCCCATCCATCGCGCCTCTGTCTCTCGCGATGGGTGGGACCGAATCCTGCCCTACAGCCGATAGGCCCGCTTCGCCAGCCCGGACGTCAACTCCCACAGCACCTCCACCGCCTCATCCTCATCCAGCCGATGCTCCGCCACCAGCCGCGCCAGAAACGCGCTGTCCACCCTCCGTGCCACATCGTGCCGCGCCGGTATCGAAAGGAACGCCCGCGTGTCGTCGTTGAACCCTGCCGTGTTGTAGAACCCCGCCGTCTCGGTCGCCTGCTCGCGAAACCGCATCATGCCCTCGGGCGAGTCGTGAAACCACCACGGCGGCCCCAGCTTCAGCGCCGGATAGTGCCCCGCCAGCGGTGCCAGCTCCCGGCTGTACGTCGTCTCATCCAGCGTAAACAGAATCAGCGTCAGCCGCGGGTCGTTGCCGTACTTCGAGAGCAGCGGCCGCAGGCTCCGCACATACTCCGTCGGCGAGGGAATGTCCGCCCCCTTGTCCCGCCCAAACCGCGCATACACCTCGCGGTTGTGGTTCCGGATCGACCCCGGATGGATCTGCATCGTCAGCCCGTCCTCGATGCTCATCCCGGCCATCTCCGTCAACATCTGCGCCTGGAAGAGTTCCACATCGCCCGCCTCCAGTTGCCCGGTAAAGATGCGGTCATACAACCGGCTCGCCTCCGCCGGCGAGAGATCGGCCGTCTGCGCGGTCAGGTGGCCGTGGTCGGTCGCCGTCGCTCCGTTCGCGATGAAGAACTGTCGCCGTCCCCGCAGCGCATTGAGATAGCCCTTCCACGTCGAGACATCCTCGCCCGACACCTCGCCCAGCAGTTGCAGATTCGCCTGAAATCCCGCGTACTCCGCATCCACCACCGCGTCGGGCCGAAACGTCGGAATCACCCTCCCCTGCCACCCCGATTCCTTGATCGCCCGGTGATACTCCAGCGAATCCGTCGCCGCGTCCGTCGTCGCCAGCACCTCGATCCTGAACCGCTCATACAGCGCCCGCGGCAAAAACTCCGGCCCGTTCAACTTCGCCGCGATCACGTCATACACTGCGTCCGCGTTGGCCGCTGAAAGCCTCTCCGACAAGCCGAAGACATGCTCAAACGTATAGTCGATCCACATTCGCGTCGGCGTCCCGCGAAACAGGAAGTAATGCTTCGCGAAGAGCCGCCACGCCTCGCGCGGATCGGCCGTCGCTGCCGGGTCTCCCTCGACTCCGGTCTGCGGAATCCCCAGCGACTCGAGCGACACCCCCTGCGAGTACAGCATCCGGAAGATGTAGTGGTCCGGCTGCACAAACAGCGCCGTCGGATTCGGGAACGCCTTGTTCTCCGCGAACCACCGCGGGTCCGTATGCCCGTGCGGACTGACGATCGGAGCGTCCTTCACCAGCGCATAAAACCTTGCCGCCAGCGCCCGCACCGCACCGCCATCGGCCGGAAAAAGTATGTTTGGGTCCTGCATGCAACGCCTCCATGAGTCTGTAGAACGATAGAACCGTCATTCTGAGCGGAGCGAAGAATCCCCGCATCTTGTCACCGCGCCACGTACTCGGCTGCGGACAAACTGGTCTAAGCAGGCTTTGAGGTGACCCCCAACCGCGGCACGAGCACCTGAAACACTCCGAACGACACCAGATACGCGCTCGCCGCCAGCGCGAAGATCAGCAGCGGATGCAGCGAAAAGAAGTGCTTCACGATCCACGTAAACGTCGCCCCGCCCGCCGCGCCCACCGCCCCGCCGATCCCCACCACCGTCGAGACCGCCGTCGATGGAAACATATCCGTCGGCGTCGAAAACAGGTTTGCCGACCAGCCCTGGTGCGCCGCCGCCGCCAGCGCGATCAGCAGCACCGCCGGCCAGCTATTGTGCGGAAACAGATGCCCGAACTGCGGCACGAAGACAATCGGCGTCACCGCAAGCGCGCACACCAGCAGCGCAAACTTCCGCCCGCTGTTCACCGAGTGTCCCCGGTTCATCCGCCATCCAGAAAGCCCGCCCCCAGCGATCGAACCCACGCTCGAAACCGCGTACACACACACAATCTGCCAGTATGCGTGCGCCAGGCTCAGGCCATAGTTCTCATTCAAGAACTTCGGCAGATAGAAGAGATAAAACCACCAGATCGGATCGGTAAACCCCTTCGCCAGCGAGAACGCATACAGCCCGCGCTGCCGAAACAGCTTCCCGTAACTCACCGTCTCCGCGCCCGCCGTTCCCAAATTCGCGGCAAAATTAACCTGCGTCTGCGTCGCGCCCCGCCGCAGCCGGTTATACGGAAAGATCAGCCACACCACTAGCCACAGCGCGCCCATCGATCCTGTCGCCAGAAACGCCGCCTGCCAACCCCACCGCAGCGTCACCGCCGCCACCAGAGCCGGCGCGATAAACGCGCTCGCGTTCGAGCCTGAGTTGAACAGTCCCGTCGCCAGCGCCCGTTCCTCGCTCGGAAACCACTCCGTCGTCGCCTTGATCGCCGCCGGAAAGTTCCCCGACTCGCCCAGCCCCAGCAGCGCCCGCGCCACGCAGAACCCAATCACCGAACGCACCAGCGCGTGGCTCATCGACGAGAGCGCCCACACCGTGATCGCCAGCGCGTAGCCGATCTTCGTCCCCACCCGGTCGATGACCCGCCCCGCCGTCAGCAGCCCCAGCCCATACGTGATCTGGAAACAGATCACAATGTCGCCATAGTTGTTGTTGAAGACCGCCTGGTGCGCCGCGTCCAGCCTCGGGTCCCACCCCATGAACTTCAGACCGTGCAGCAGCGGCTCGATCAGCGACAGCACCGAACGGTCCATGTAGTTGATCGTCGTCGCGAAGAACAGCAGTCCGCAGACAAACCACCGCACGTTCGGATCACCTGGCGCCGCGCCGAATGCGTCGAACTGGCCCGCAAAAGGCGAAGTCGCCGGATCGGTCGCGGTGCCTCCGAGCAGGCCGATGTCGTTGGGCATGGTGGAAACGGCTCCTCTAACCCAACCATCATAATGGTAGAACCACTTCGCTGGCGCGGGCACCCGACTTCTTCCTTCATGGGACATAGATGATTTCGATAGGTATAGTGTTTCCGTAGTGATACGGAGACCTCCCGGAATGTCGAAGCTCGCCCTGCTCTTCCTCGCCGCCACATGCCCAGCACTGGCCGCACCGATTCATCTAAAGGTCAACGCGCTCGCCGATCCGATTGGCATCGACACGCCGCACCCTGCCTTCTCATGGCAGAGCGGCGCAACAACACCCAACTGGATGCAGGCCGGCTATGAGGTTCTCGTCGCGACCGTAGCGAACGGGCTACAGCCCGGCAAGGCAGATATATGGGATTCAGGCCGGGTCGCCTCGTCCGAGTCGGTCAACATCCCCTATACCGGCACGCCGATCGTATCGCAGCGGCGCTATGTGTGGAAGGTCATCGTCTGGGACAACCATGGCGGCAAAAGCGAGTCCACGCCTGCATCGTTCGAGACGGGCCTGATCGACCCGGCTGACTGGAAAGCGCGGTGGATCATGCGTCGCGACCCGGCCGATGAAGAGGAAATCAAGGCGATCCGCTGGATCTGGCTCCCTGGCTCCGATCCCATCCATGTCCCCTCGGCCACGCCCGCCCAGTTTCGCTACACCCTGCATCTCGACGCCAAACCCCTCGCCGCCAGCCTCCACGTTATGGTCCGCGGCCAGTTCACCGCCCGCGTGAACGGCACCATCGCCGGCCACCACGACGAGTGGGGCGCCTTCGACCGCGAGGAGATCGCCCACCTCCTCCACCCCGGCGACAACGAGATCCTCCTCGACGTCGTCTCCCACAAGACCGAACCGCCAGCCGCCGACGCGCCCTCGGCCGTCGCCGCCTCCATCCACCTCACCCTCGCCGACGGCTCCGACCGCCGCGTCGTCACCGACGAAGCCTGGCAGTCCCACCCCTCCGATGCCGCGCCCTGGCAGCCAGTCGCCATCGCCGGTCCCCTCGCCACCCCCTTCGGCACCGGCATCGACCGCCAGACCGTCCGCCCCAGTCCCGACCGCATCGCCACCGACGCCTCCCTGCTCCGCAAAGACTTCCAACTCACCAGCAACGTATCCTCCGCCCGCCTCACCATCACCGCCCTCGGTGCCTATCGCGCGTTCCTCAACGGCAAGCAGGTCGCACCCGGAACGCTGCTCGCCCCCGGCTGGACCGACTTCCACAAGCGCGTCCTTTACCAGACCTACGACGTCACCTCGCTGCTCTCCACCGGCGCAAACAGATTCGGCGCAAATACCCTGGGCGTGATGCTCGGCGGCGGATGGTACAGCTCACCGCTCACCTGGGTCGGCTATCGCGACACCCCCGGCCCCAACCTCCTCCGCGCCCAGCTCGACATCACCCTCGCCGACGGCACCCGTCAGACGATCGCCACCGACCCAACCTGGCTCACAGAGTCAGCCCCCATCACCTTCTCCGAGATCTACGCTGGCGAGTCCTACGACTCCCGACTCGAGCAGCCCGGCTGGAGCAAGCCCGGCCTCGATACCGCGAAGTGGATCGCAGCCACCGCCGCCGAACCTCCCAACTCCGCGATCGAACTTACGGCCCAGCCCGACCTTCCCATCACCACCAGCATCACGCTCCACCCCATCAGCCTCTCGCCTCCGACGGCCGCCCACCCATTCATCTACGACATGGGCCAGAACATGGTCGGCAACGTTCGCATCCACGTTCGAGGAAGCCGCGGCACCGTCGTCAAGCTCCGCTACGCCGAACGCCTGAACCCCGACGGCAGCATCTACACCCAGAACCTCCGCAACGCCGACGCCACCGACACCTACGTCCTCTCCGGCAGCCCCAACCCGACCCAAGACGAGGTCTGGACGCCGACCTTCACCTTCCACGGCTTCCGCTACGTCGAACTCTCCTACCTCGGCTCGACCGACACCGGCCTCTCCTTCGTCAAGGCCCCGTCGCTCTCCACCATCGAGGGCCTCGTCTACAACAGTCTGCCTGCCACGCCCGCCATCCGCCTCACCAGTTCCTCCGAGACACTCAACAAAATGAACGAACTCGGCGCCTGGGGCCAGCGCGGCAACTTCGTCTCCATCCCCACGGACTGCCCGCAGCGCGACGAGCGCCTCGGCTGGATGGGCGATGCGGGGGCCTTCTGGCGCACCGGCACCTATAACTTCGACATCGACGCCTTCACCCACAAGTTCATGCTCGACGTCACCGACGCGCAGACCCCCGCCGGCGCGTTCACCGACATCTCCCCCAACATCCTCGGCCCCACACCCGGAGCCCCCGGCTGGGGCGACGCCGGCATCTTTGTCCCCTATGCCGCGTGGCTGCAGTACGGCGACGCCGCCGTCGTCGCCCAATCCTGGCCCGCGATGGAGCGCTGGATGGACTTCATCCTTGCCAACAACCCAGACTTCCTCCGCCGCAACGCCCTCGGCAACAACTACGCCGACTGGCTCGCCCCCGACCAGAACACCCCGAAGGACCTGATCGCCACCGCGTACTGGGCCCTCATCGCCCGCCAGATGGCCGAGATGGCGACCGCAGTCCACCGGCCCTCTGACGCCCAAAAGTACACGCAACTATACGAGAAGATCGCCGCCGCCTACCGCACCGCCTACATCCATCCCGACGGCTCCGTCTCCGGCAACACCCAGACCGCCTACCTCGCCACCCTCTTCACCGGCATCGCCCCCGCATCGCTCCGCGCAAGCATGGTCGACCGCCTCGTCAAGGACATCGACGCCCACGGCGGCCATCTCACCACCGGCTTCCTCGGAACGCCCTTCCTGCTTTCAGTCCTCGACGAGAACAACCACTCCGATCTCGCCTTCAAACTCCTCCTCTCGGAGACCTACCCCTCCTGGGGCTACATGGTCACCCACGGCGCAACCACCTGGTGGGAGCGCTGGAACGGCGACACCGGGGACCCCAGCATGAACTCCTACAACCACTACGCCTTCGGCTCGGTGATGGCCTGGGTCTATCGCCGCGCCGCCGGCATCGACACCGACCCCGCCGGCCCCGGCTACCACCACCTCGTCATCCAGCCGCACTTCGACCCCGCCCTGCCGAAGCTCCACGTGGAGTACGACTCCGCCTACGGCACCATCGTCTCGGACTGGCAGCAGGACCGCCACACCTTCACCGTTACGATTCCGCCCAACACCACAGCCACGGTGACACTGCCCGGCGGCAAGGCCGACAACATCGGCAGCGGAACGCACAGCTACAGCGTCCAGTAATCTTCAATCCGCCTTGCCGACCGTATCGTCCTTGTACGCCTTTTGCAGAATGTAAAACGC
>Ga0116226_10006891_pt1 | contig 10236 bp, 7 predicted proteins | sample S1TSphfallax_FD_89692 | JGI IMG/M metagenome (GOLD analysis project Ga0116226, IMG submission 89692) | Host-associated microbial communities from peat moss isolated from Minnesota, USA - S1T2_Fa - Sphagnum fallax MG | ecosystem: Host-associated > Plants > Peat moss > Unclassified | place: USA...
TGCTCGAAAAATCGACTCATCGCAAGCAATCCGATATTCGCGGCTGGCTTATCCGATTGGTCGTCCCAAATTAATCACTCTCGTGATATAATGCGACGCTAGCGCAGGGCAGCCAGAAATATTACCGGTAAATGCCCGCCCACGCGGGCTAAGTCCTTTGTTTTCTATACTCTGCGAGCAAGTGCAATGGAATGACGACCTTAGCGGTTGACTAGTCAACTCAAACCGCACAAAACAAAGGACTTGTCTACAGAGTCAGGGGGTGGGGGGGGTGGCCGCGCCCTACCCTGCCCGGCTCGACATCCCCGACCCAAAGAGGCATAGGGAAAGGTTGGACTAAAATAAATGGAGCGAATCTCATGAGCACAAACCGGGAATCCCTCCTCCGCCTCCTCGCCCGCACCTCCTTCAAGTTAGGCGAATTCAAACTCTCCTCCGGCGGCGCCAGCGACTACTACATCGACTGCCGCACCACCACCCTCCACGCCGAGGGCGGAAGGCTCACCGGCCTCGCAATCCTCGACCTCATCCATCAGCAAAGGCTCAAACCCGCCGCCATCGGCGGACTCACCATGGGAGCCGATCCCATCGTCTCGAACGTCGCCTCGGCCAGCGCCTGGTACGCCCAGGATCACCCCGCCGCCCCGCTCATTCACGGCTTCCTCGTCAGAAAAACCGAAAAAGCCCACGGCACCGGCCGCCGAATCGAAGGCTTCTTCGAAAAGGGAGCGCCCGTCGTCATCGTCGACGACGTCTGCACCACCGGCGCCTCCACCATCACCGCCATCGAAGCCGCCCGCGAAGCCGGAATGCAAGTCATCGCCGTCATTTGCCTCGTCGAGCGACAAGAAGCCAAGGGCCGCCCAGCCGTCCAAGCCGCCGCCGGCGACGCCCCCTTCCACAGCCTCTTTACCGCGAATGATGTCCGCGCCGAATATGTGAGTCGCCTGGCCCTCTAGCAGGATCGAAAATTGCGATGGACCTCGAAGAAAAAATCCGAACGCTCCCGACGAAACCCGGCGTCTACCTCTACAAAAACGCCGAGGGCGAGGTCATCTATGTCGGCAAAGCCAAGAATCTCCGCTCCCGGGTCCGTTCTTACCTCCTCGAAGCCTCGCAGGCCAACGCAAAGACCGGCTCGCTCATGCGCGAGGCCGTCGACCTCGAGTACATTCTCGTCGACAACGAACGCGAGGCCCTCGCGCTCGAAAATAACCTGATCAAACAGCGAAAACCGCGCTTCAACATCCTGCTCCGCGACGACAAAACCTACCCCTACGTCAAACTCACCCTCGGCGATCGCCACCCCAAAGTCTTCGTCACCCGCCGACTGCGCAAAGACGGCGGCGCCTATTACGGCCCGTACTTTCCCGGCAACCTCGCCTACCGCATCGTCGAGCTCATCCATCGCAGTTTCCTGCTGCCGAGCTGCAAAATCGACCTCTCCCGCTATCACTCGCGGCCTTGCCTGCAGTACTACATCAAGCGCTGCCTAGGTCCGTGCGTCGAGCACCTCACCACTCCAGAGGTTTACCGCGAAGCCGTCCGCGACGCGCAAATGTTTCTGGAAGGCCGCCAAGCCGAACTCGGCCGCTCCCTCGAGCAACGAATGGGCGACGCCGCAGCCAACGAGCAGTTTGAGCTCGCCGCCAAATATCGCGATCTGCTCATCACCGTCAACCAGATGCAGGACAAACAGCGTATCGCGACCGCCGACGGCGACGAGTCCGATGTCTTCGGCTATCACTACGAAAACGGAATGGTCGCCGTGAATCTTTTCCACCTGCGCGGTGGAAAAATCGTCGACCGCCGCGAATTCTTCTGGGAAGACCTGCCGGAATTCCTCGAGGCCGATTCCGAAGGCAACTTCGATCCAGAAGTAGTTGCTTATTCGCCGGACTTAGCCCAACCCTCCGCATCCGGCCATCGAATTAGCCCGCCAAACGGAAGCCTTCCCTTCGAGGCCGGAGCGTTTTTCTCGGCGTTGCTGAAGCAGTTATATATCGATCAACATTACGTTCCTCGAAGCATTTACGTGCCCGTCGACTTCGCCGACCGCGCCACGCTAGCGACGCTGCTCTGCGAACGAACAGGCCATAAGATCGAGCTCGCCGTTCCGCAGCGCGGAGAAAAGCGCTCGCTCGTCGATCTGGCCGGACAGAACGCGAAACAGTCTTTCGACCAGCGCTTCCGAGTTCTACAGCCGAGCCAGAAAGCGATACAGGAATCGCTGCAAGATACTCTCATGCTGCCCGAGCTTCCCCGCCGCATCGAGTGCTTCGATATCTCGCATATCCAAGGTGCCGAAACCGTTGCCTCAATGGTGGTTTGGGAAGACGGCGCGATGAACAAGTCCGCATACCGCAAATTCCAGATCAAGACCGTCGCGGGCGTCGATGATTTCGCGTCGATGCACGAGGTTGTCACTCGGCGGTATAAGCGGCTCTTGGAAGACAATAAGCAATTGCCCAGCCTGATTCTGATAGACGGCGGCTTAGGCCAACTTCACGCCGCCGCCGCCGCGCTTGAGGCGCTTGGCATCACCACCCAAGCGCTCGCGTCGATCGCCAAGCGCGAAGAGATCATCTACCTGTACGGCCAGGAAGACGACCCCATCGTCTTGGATCGCCGCTCGCCAGTGCTTCATCTGGTGCAACGCGTGCGCGACGAATCGCACCGATTCGCGGTGACTTACCACCGCAAGCGCCGCGAAATGCGGGACCGCGATTCCGAGCTGCTAGCGATCCCCGGCGTGGGCGCGCTCACTCGCACTCGCCTGGTGGAACATTTCGGCAGCGTTCGCAGCGTTAAAGAAGCGGACATCGCCGCGTTGACCGCCGTCGTCCCCCGCAAAACCGCCGCCGCCATTCATAGCTTCTTCCGCGCGCCTGAAAACGCAAACGACTCAGTGTTCCCAATTTTGAATAACCCCTCCTGACACCAAGCGGCCCGCCAAGAGTATCTGGCAGGCCGCTTCGCTTTTAGTACTTTGCTTGCTGCCGAGTCTTCTTGCCCCTCGCTTTTTGATGGACTAGGAGCCGCTGGCCGCGCTTGCTCCCGCAGAGGCTGGCTCGACAGCAATAAGCAACCTTGTCCCGTACACCAGACGAATATCCTTGTCTTTTCTTACGATCGTTCCCGAGGTCGGATTCTGCACGGCGCTGTGCAGACTTTCCCCGGACACGCTCAACTCCGCGTCGAACTTGTCGTCGCTCGCGACCGCGACCGGCATCTTGCCCGTTGAATCCGCGGCGTCTATCTCGATCAAAGTGGCTTTGATCGGCAATTGGCGCCCGTCTTTCAACTGGGCCTTGTCAAAGGTAAGCTGTATGCTGGCTTCACCTTTGTCTTTGGAGGCCTGGACTTGGTCGACATGCCCAAGGATCTCGGTGCCATTCGGAAGTTTAAGGCCTTCCGGCGTTTGAATTCCGCCGATCAGCTTCGCGGACACGATTTGCCCCTGCATGGCGGACTTGGAATCGAGCGTCTGGCTCAGATGCGCGTAACCCGACATCAACTGCCCAGACGGCGATTGGCCGAAAACCAGAGCGCCTCCGGAGAGCGCAAGGAGGGTGGTCGCGATAGAAAAAGCAGGAGTTGCAAAACGCTTCATAAGAAGCTCCTTTACTGCGGGTTTGTACTCTCAGCGATGCATCAGCCAGGAAAAACCGCAATGACGATTGCTGCGTGCTTGCTACGCCTATTTACTTACTGGTAAATAAGACGCGCTAGGCGCTCTAAAAGTCGCCATATATTCGCGCTTGCAGCAAGATGAGTCGCATTTGACTAAAAGTCGGCAAATGTTGAGCTGCGAGGCAACCTTATTCAGACCAGCTTTCATTCCATCTTGCTTCGCGTAGCTATAGCGCATAGAAGCAAGCCTATCCCGATGCCACCCTGTGCGGGCCGCAGTGAAAGCTTGCGGAAGAATTTGACTCTCCCAAAGACTTGTCAATAGCGCAAAGGATTTCCTCTGTCGGAAAAGCGGCAATGTCCGCATGTCGCGCAAAGTCTCTGTGACCAAATTGGGGGTGTCATCTCAGCCTTCGGTGCTTTTAGTGGGGCCGATGTCGGATTCTCTCGATAGAAGGAAGGCCCTGCGTGAGGCATCGGGTTTCGAGGTCATTCTCGCCGACAATATCTGTTACGCGGAGATCTTCTCCGAAACCCGGCGCTACGACGCCTCCCTGCAGCCCCACGAACAGTCCGCCCTTCCAAGTGTTATGCGGGTTCGCTGGCATTGGAATCGGAATTGCCGCGCGCACTGAGCAGGGTTTGTGTCTCTCAAGGCCAATCGCAATCCAGCGTACAACTGGTGTCAACTCGAGCATATCGGAATAGAAACCGACCCTGTGCGTGATTAAGATCGGCTATTTTGTTGTCAGCACCAGGACAGTCGCGATGTTATCCAGCGGATGGCTCGGCAAAGCGACCGCGATTCCATCGCCTGTCTTCGTAACCTTGAGCGCCGCATGTGAATTGTCGGCCAAGAGATAGGCGCCAGTTACCGTGCGCGGCACTCCTGGCAGCGTAAAGCTATCGCCTGGCCAAGCGAAGAGTTCGATATAAATCTTGTCGGCAGTGGTGGTTGAGCGCCAGTTCCATGCCGGAATGAACTTGGGCTTGCCCTCGGCGTCTTTCTCCGTGGCGCTAAAGCTGCCAGCCTCGCCTCCGAAGAGAGTCGGTTTCGTACCGTAGATCGCTTCGCCATTGATAGCGAGCCACTTGCCGACTTGCCGCAGTCGCTCTACCTCGGGCGGTGGCACGTTGCCTTTAGAGTCGGGCCCGATGTTCAGAAGATAGTTGCCGCCCTTGCTTGCGATGTCGATCAAATTGCGCAGCAGCGTTTCCGTTGACTTGAAATTCGTGTCGTAGGACTTATAACCCCAAGTGTCGTTCATCGTCATGCAGGCTTCCCAGTCGCGGCCCGGAAAACCTTGCGCGGGAATATATTGCTCGGGAGTTTCGGTGTCGCCCTTGTAACCTCCGCCGAGACGATTGTTCCAGATCAGGTTCGGATGCTGGTTGAGCAGCGCGACAATCTCGCCGGCCAACGCGGGGGTCATGTCCGCCGTCGGCGTGTCGAACCAGATGACGACGGGGAAGTCTGCATAGTTGGTGAGCAACTCCTTGATCTGCGGAATGGCTTTAGTGTGCAGATACGTCGCGAAATCGCCGTCCTGCGCGGGATCCCAATGGTGGCTGGGCAGGTCGTGGTGATCGGTCTTGTAGGCCGCGCCTCCAGGCGCGGTCCAGTCCTGGTCCTGCGAATAATAGAATCCCAGCTTCACGCCCTGCTTGCGGCATTCCTCCGCCAGTTCGCGAATTGGGTCGCGATGGAACGGGGTCGCGTCGACGATATTGAAGGGGTCGGCCTTAGACGCGAACATAGCGAAGCCGTCGTGGTGCTTCGCCGTGATAACGATATATTTCATGCCGGCGGATTTCGCCAGCGCGACAATGTTATGGGCGTTGAAATCGGTCGGATTGAATTGCGACGCGAGCGCTTTGTAGTCGGCGACCGGGATCGAGGCGTTGTTCATGATCCATTCGCCGATGCTCGGTATCTGTTTGCCCTTCCACGTGCCTGCAGGGATCGAATACAGCCCCCAATGGATGAACATGCCGAAGCGCGCCTCGCGCCACCACGCCATGCGAGCGTCGCGCTGGGCCGGGGTTTCCGTGTCTTGAATCGCCGCAACTGAGTGGGCCGTGGAGGTTGCGATCGTTTCGCCTTCGATCTGGCTTAGCGCTGGAATCGCAGACACAGAGCAGCACACCAAGGCAACCGCGAACACTTGACGAAATGTTTTCACTGGATCTCCTATGGGCAGCGCCGCGAGAATCTATCCAAAATAAACCGAGAGGCCTCATGGACGCAAGCTTGCCGAGAATTCAGGCAGAGACGATCGGCTTTCGAAGGGGCATTTCGATGGCGTGGAAAGCGTCGGCTTCCGCTTTAGGGGAGGACCGGGAGCTCCGACATATACATGAGGATCGCCAAATGGCGCGCTCAGCGCCGACGTCCCACGTAACATGATGATATTAAGTTGGCGATATCCCCGGGGGGTAAAGAAACGATTGGAGCGAACGCCGGCCGGCGGTCCGCAGACCCAGTAGGAGAAGTCCTCCGCCATGTTTATTTATATATAAAGTCTTGTCACCGAGACGATACCGTGAAATGATAACTTCAAGACAAGTAATTAAACACAATTTCGGTGCCGAGCACCGAGGCGTGCCGGGCGAATTTCGCGCGGGCCTCTCTTCGCTCCTATCTTGACGTTCGGTCGACGAACGCTGCCTAAGGACATGTTCGAATTCGCTTCTTCCTCTAGACGCCACGCCTAGAGGACCGCGGCAGTGCGCCCGACTGGTTACGACGTTCTTCCATGGAGCTATTGATGCACATTGATCCCCCGGTATCTGCAACTGATTCGCGGAACTTTGTCCCAGCCAAACTTGAAGGGTTAGCTGACAGCCTAACTTCCGATCGAGCAGCCGTAAATGCAGACCAGCAGGCTGCATCGGATAAATCTCAGGGCATTCGCGTCCCCGCTCGTCGCTCGTTGCCCCTTGAAGCCGTCTGCAAGGGCGCGTTCCCGCGCGCGCGCGTCTTTCTTCTTGCCTTATCAGTCTCGGCATTTTACTCGCTATCTTCCACGAATTGCGGGGCCGCCAATCCAGCGACCCAAGCGCCTATCTTCCCAGTCGCTTCCGGAGCTTACCACACTATCCAGACCATCACCATGGTCGACGCAAATGCTCAGGCCTCAATCTATTACACGACCAACGGGACGACCCCGACCAGCCAATCCACCTTGTATACCGGACCGATCACTCTGAACGCCTCGGAGAGTTTTTCAGCCGTCGCTGTCGCTCCGGGCGGCTCCACAAGCCCCGTGGCGAAGGCGTGGTACACGATCGATCTGCCCGCCGCAGCTCCTGTCGCCACTCCCGGAGCGGGCACCTACACCGCAGGCCAGACAGTGACGCTAAGCGATTCAACTCCAAACGCTACTATCTACTATTCGACGAACGGAATTTACCCGACGACATCTTCGCCCACATATGGCGGCCCTATCACGATTTCCAGCAACACGACGCTACAGGCATGGGCGATCGCGCCTAACTTCGAGGGAGGAGCGGTTATGAGCGCTAGTTATACGATCGTCGCCGCTGCTCCCTCTATCTCTCCCGCGCCAGGCACCTATGCGGGGGCGCAAACGGTGACGCTCAACTCGCCAACGCCGGGAGCGACGATCCGCTACACTACCAACGGGACGACGCCGAACGCCTGGTCAACCACGTACTCGGGGCCATTCAGTGTATCGACGAGTGAAACCGTGCGGGCTATGACCTTTGCGAGCAACTACGGAGCGAGCAACCTCGCTTCAGCCTCCTACACCATACTTATGCCCGCGGCCGCCCCGACTTTCTCGCCCAAGGCAGGCACCTTTGTGAACGCGCAGAGGGTGACGCTCGGTTGTTCGACGGCGAACGCGGTGATCTACTACACGACGGATGGGTCTTCGCCTACCACGCAGTCCGCCGTCTACTCGGGGCCTATCAACGTATCTGGGAATGAAACCATTTCCGCGTTCGCGACAGCCACGGGCAGCACGAGCAGCACCGTGTCGCAGGCGACCTACACGATCACTCCGCCCGCCGCCGCGCCAGTATTCTCCCTTGCTTCCGGCACATTCAACTCTCCGCAGACGATCGCAATCTCAGACGCGACTCCGGCGGCTAGTATTTACTACACCACCAATGGAACTGCGCCGACGAGCCAATCGACCTTATACACCGGCCCCATCTCGGTTAGCGCGCCGACTAACTTCCAAGCGGCGGGTTTGGCGCCTGGCGGCTCTCTGAGTCCGACGACCAAGGCCTGGTATGACATTATTCTGCCGACAACTCCGCCGGTCGCCTCGCCGGGCGCAGGCACTTACAATGCGATCCAGTTGGTGGCGCTTACCGACGCGACACCGGGCGCGACCATTTACTACACGTTGAATGGAAGCTACCCGACCGCGGCCTCCGCCGTATATACCGGTCCGATTACAGTAACCGCGAACACGCAGATTACGGCGCTAGCTACCGCTCCAGGATATTCTGTGGGCAGCCCATTGACCGCTGTGTATTCCATTGTCGCGCCGCCTCCGGTGATCACTCCGCAGTCCGGGACGCTTCAAAACACGGCGAGAGTGACCATAGCAGACGCGGCCCCTGGCGCTGTTATCTACTACACGAGCGATGGGTCCATTCCATCCACAGCCTCGCCCGTATATAGCGGGCCCATTGCCTTGAGCCCCGCGCAGACGACCACCGAGGTATACCAGGCGATCGCCGTAGCTCCAGGCTATCTTCAGAGCGCTAATAGCGTGGCGACCTTCACGATAGATTTGCCTGCGGGCACATTGGCGCAAGCCCAGGTTGGGTCGGGTCCTGCGAGAGCCATTCCACAGAATTTCTTGGGGCTTTCGATGAACTGGGCGCAGCCGCCGTTGGTCATGGGACAAGCGTCGACAGGGGTCAACTACGTCTATAGAACGCTCTTGAACAATCTTCTGGCGAATACGAGCGCGCCTCTATTGATTCGCGTCACAGGCGACGGGTCGCAACTCAGCGATATCCAAGCCGACATTGAGCCTATGGTCGAATTCGCGAAGGCGGTCAATGTCAACTATGCGCCGGGCGTCGATCTTTGGTACAGCAATCTACCGCTTGCGGAAGCAGAGGCGTCGGCGTGGGCGCGGGGTCTTCCGCCTAACAGCATCCAGGCGATCGAGATAGGCAATGAGCCGGATGTATATCCCTACAATGGCGCTCGAACGCCAACTTATAACTTCTCGCAGTATCTTGCCCAATATCAGCAATGGCAGCAGGGAGTCAACACGGTCATCGGGAACGGCATCGGCACGATGGGTCCGTCTATGGGGCAGCAAACGAACTGGGTGGCCAACACCGAGAGCGCTGTGGGGTCGAACGCCATGGGGCCAGCCATCGTCAGCCAGCACGCTTACGTAGGCGGACAAAATCAAGATGGCAACACGGTGGGCGGCGCGCCCTGGCCGCTCGACGAACTGCTGCAACCGGCGGCAACCACGACTTACCCCACGCTGTTCGCGCCTCTCGCAGCCGCGGCGCACAAGGCTGGGCGTCTGTTTCGGATGGGCGAGGTGAACTCGTTCTGGGGCGGAATCACGGGCATCAGCAACACCTTTCAATCGTCGCTGTGGTCGATCGATCTGATGTTCAACTATGTGAACAACGGCATGGACGGGGTCAATTGGAATGATGAATATGGCGTGAGTTATGAACTGTCCGTTTACGGCACGCCGACCACTTCGAACGGCCAGACTGTTTACAACCTCAAGCAGGTGAATCCTCTTTACTATGGACTGCTGGTTTTCTCGCAGATGGCCGGACATAACGCGCAGTTGCTGCCGGTGACAACTTCGACTAACGCGAATGTGTCTATCTGGGCGACGCTGGATAACACGCCCACTACGCATGTCGTGGTTATCAATAAGGACGAGCATGCGACGGGTACCGTGCAGCTTGCGGTTCCCGGCTATACGACAGGCACATTGCGCTATCTTGTGGGGGCCAACTATGCGGCGACCAACGGTATAACATTGGGGGGCCAAACCTTTGATGGCAGCCCGGATGGGACTATACAAGGGCAGTTAGTCGCGACGCCGATCACCGCGACGAACGGGGTGTTCGTCATTCCCAATATGCCGATCGTTTCAGCGGCGATTCTGAGTTTTCCGCAGTGAGATTGGCGCGAGAATCGCATTGAAATCGGTTCTTTTAGTGCATTTTCGAGTGCTTAGAGGGGCTTTTTAGCGCTTTTTCCGCCTTTTTGCGGCACCGCCTGTTTTTGCACTATTTCAGGGCATTTTGGGGCTGCGGGGCAAGTTCGCTCGCAGCTCGCATGGTTTTGGGTCGCGGCTTCGGGAGTCGCATCCAAGGGAGTGATTGAGGAGGCACGATGCGAGCAGTGGTGTTGCATGAATACGGAGGGCCGGAGAAGCTGAGGCTCGAAGAGGGTGTCGCCGAGCCGCAGGTCGGGGCAGAGACCGTGCTGATCGCGACGGTGGCGGCGAGCGTGAATCCGATCGACTGGAAGGTGCGGTCGGGGGCGCGGCAGAAGGATTTTCCGCTGACGTTTCCGGCGATTCTGGGGCGCGACGTGAGCGGCGTGGTGCAGGCCGTCGGCTCTGAGGTGAA
>Ga0116226_10006892_pt1 | contig 10234 bp, 8 predicted proteins | sample S1TSphfallax_FD_89692 | JGI IMG/M metagenome (GOLD analysis project Ga0116226, IMG submission 89692) | Host-associated microbial communities from peat moss isolated from Minnesota, USA - S1T2_Fa - Sphagnum fallax MG | ecosystem: Host-associated > Plants > Peat moss > Unclassified | place: USA...
AAGCAGGCTTTGTTCCTCGGAGATCGTGATCATGCACAGACGTGACTTTGTGCGTACCGCCGCCGCGGCGGCTGGCGCCATGCTCGCTCGCCCCGCCGTGGCGGGAAAGGCCAAAACCCTCAATTTCATTCCGGAAGGCAACTTAACGAGCCCGGATCCGATTTGGACGACGGCGAACGTTGCCCGAATCCACGGGTATATGGTGTGGGACACACTTTATGGCGTGGACGAGCAGCTTCAGGCCCAGCCGCAAATGTGTGAAGGGCATGACCTGTCCGCTGATCAGTTGGAGTGGCGGTTTACGCTTCGCGATGGACTACGTTTCCATGACGGTGAGCGTGTCATGGCACGCGATTGCGTCGCCTCCGTTCAACGTTGGATGAAGCGGGATCCAATTGGTTTGCGGATTTTGGGTGTATTGAACGAGGTCGCTGTCCTTGACGACAAGCGCTTCGTCATCAGGCTCCGCAAACCGTTCCCCCAAATGCTGTTCGCTCTGGGCAAGTCCGCGGTGAATGTGTGCTTCGTCATGCCGGAACGAGTCGCCAGCGTTGACGCCTTTACCCAGATCACAGATTTCACCGGAAGCGGCCCTTATCGCTTCTTGCCGGATGAATGGGTTGCTGGGGCGCACGCAGCCTATGCGCGGTTCGACGGCTACGTGCCTCGCCAGGACAAGACAAGTTTCACCGCGGGGGCCAAGGTGCCCCGGCTGGACCGGGTGGACTGGCGTATCATCACCGACGCGGCGACCGCGGCTGGGGGACTTCGGACCGGTGAGATCGACTTGTGGCACAAGCCGCTCATAGACTTGCTGCCTCAACTCAGAAAATCGCCTGGCGTGCGTGTGGAAGTCTTCGACTTCCTAGGGCAGGTCGGCTTTCTGCGCTTCAACGAGCTCCAGCCGCCGTTTAACAATGAAAAGCTGCGGCAAGCGCTGCTGCCGGCCATCAGTCAGAAGGACTATATGGAAGCTGTCCTCGGCGACGAGACCAGCCTCTATCATACCGATGTCGGCGTATTCACGCCTGGCACGGCACTGGCCACGGATGTGGGGATGGAGGCACTGACGTCCCCACGTGACCTGGATAAGGCTCGTCGTCTGGTCCAAAGCTCTGGGTATAACGGCGAGACCGTCGTCCTGATGGCCCCGACCGATTACCCGGACTTACAGGCAATGAGCGAGGTAACCCGTGACCTGTTTCAGAAGCTAGGTATCAAAGTTGATTACCAAGCGATGGACTGGGGGACCCTCGTACAACGACGAACCAACAAAGGGACGCCAGCCGAGGCGGGGTGGAGCATCTTCTGCAATTACTTGGTTGGCGAGAGCACCGCCAATCCCGCAGTACACCTGCCCATCATCGGTACCGGGGCCAACGGATGGATCGGCTGGCCGACGAGTCCCCGGATCGAGGCGCTCCGCAGCGCGTGGTTCGAAGCAACAGATCTCAACCAGCAGAAGCGTATAGCTGTCGATATTCAGCGCGTTGCGTTGGAGGAGTTGCCCTATATCCCTGTGGGCGGCTGGTATCACCCTATGGCGTTCCGCACAGAGGTCTCCGGGATTGTACGTGGATCGTTTCCCGTATTCTGGAACATGGAAAAGGGCGCGTGAACACTCTGGCAGGCGATTCTGCGTTGGGCGCCACCGCCCGACTGGCCAGCTTTGCAGCTTCCTTGCAGTTAGCCGATATCCCGGCCGACGTCGTCTATAAGACCAAGCTCAGTCTGCTCGACACAGTGGGGGTGGTCCTCTCTGCATCCGCTACGAATAGCGCTGGAGCCATTCTTCACGCTGCAACACTCTTCGACAAGAGCAATACGTGCACGATCATCGGCACTTGCCGCCGCGCCGCCCCAACGACAGCGGCCCTCGTAAACGGCACCTTTTCCGACATCCTCGAGTGGCAAGACGGTTGGCGTCATGGCGGCATTCATCCGTGCCTTGTTATTCCGGCTGCTCTCGCATTGGCTGAGTGGCGCGGCGCGAGCGGTGCTGACTTGCTGAGCGGAATCGTCGCTGGCTACGAGGTCGCCAATCGGGTGGCCTGGTCGGTACACCCCCACCACATGGCGCGCGGCTACATGCCAAACGGCACGGCCGGAAGCTGCGGTTCCGCAGCGAGTGCCGCCCGCATGCTGAACTGCAATCCAAAGCAAATGGCGAACGCATTAGGCATCGCCGGTTTCCTGCTACCTGTCTCGACCGCCGAAAATCTCTGGGGTGGATACTCTATCAAGCCTCTGCATACAGGATACGCCGCCAGGATGGGTGTCGAAGCAGCGTTGTTGGCACAGGAGGATCTAACCAGTTGTCCCCTTGAAGGCTCACCCGAGCGCGGTCGTGGCTTCCTCGAGACCATGACCGGGACCAGCGCTGACTTTACGCGATTTACAGATGGACTTGCAGAAGATTTTACGGTCCGCGACCTCTATTTCAAGGCGTTCCCGATCTGTCGGCAGGCTCATGCGACGGCTGAGGCGGCGCTGCATATAGCTCAAGACCGGTCAATGTCGGCAGCCGAGATCGATCATGTGGTGGTAACGACTTACGACCTGGCCGCTGATGCATTGGATCGGCAGGTTACCGCTATTTCAACCATGACCGCAGCGCAATTTAGCATTCCCTATATTGCAGCGGCCTCACTGACGGATCGCTGCTTTGGGACGGAGCAACTCAGCGAGGCCCGGCGCCACGATCCGGAGTTGCTGGATTTGTCCCGACGGGTCTACGTCAGGACCGATGCCGCGTTTAATGCTCGCTATCCGGCCGTGACCCCGGCATTGGTCGAGGTGTTCATGCGCGATGGCAGGCACTTCAGCCAGGAAGTCGAAATGCCAAAGGGAGACCCTAGAAACCCCGTCACCGAAGCTGAAACTCTTGCTAAGTTCGATCGGTTAGCTGGTGCCGTAGTGGGTGATGAGCGCACCCGTCTGCTCCGTGACTCACTGCTGGAAATTGAGCGGATCTCGGACCTGCGCCCCGTCCTGGACATGATGACATCGTGTAGTTAGTCGATGGTCGCTTTGCGCGGCCTGAGCGCGTCCCGCAGGCGGACCTCAATCGGCTCTGTGTGAGCTGCCGTTTTACGCTTTTCCGGCACCGAAAGCCTGCCAGAGCCTGGTGGGTCTCGGCTTCTATTCCGCCCGGCAATACCGGCCGCAACCGCCGGTTGACAAGCCGATAAGGTTGGCATGCGTCAATCCGTGAGGCCCGCGTAGCGATCTACCCCAAGGTCGTTCGCAGCAATCTCGGGTACTCGTCCCCCGACAATGTCGGCGAGAACTCGGCCTGACCCGCACGCCATCGTCCAGCCGAGGGTGCCGTGCCCAGTATTGGTAAAAAGGTTTGGGATCTGTGTTCGTCCGACAACGGGCGTACCGTCCGGCGTCATTGGCCGAAGACCTGACCAGAATGTGGCCCGACGAAGGTCGCCGCAATTGGGAAATAGATTGCTGACGGAGTGTTCAAGCGTGGCGCGGCGTGGCCCACGCAGCGTCGTGCTGAAGCCCGCAAGTTCGGCCGTTCCCCCAACCCGAACGCGATCTGCCAACCGGGTAATCGCAACTTTGAACGTCTCATCCATCACAGTTGAAACCGGGGAAGCAGCCTCATTGGAGATTGGGATTGTGATAGAATACCCCTTCACCGGATAGACGGGGATGGCTATGCCGACTTGGCGTAGCAAGGCGGGCGAAAAGCTGCCCATCGCGACTACATACGCGTCCGCCGTCATTGTGCCACTGCTGGTCGTAACCGCCGCGACGGTGCCCCGTTCCACCGTGATACCCCGGATGATAACGCCGTAACGGAATGACACGCCCAGCTCAGCCCCGAGCACTCCAAGTCGCTGTGTGAACAGATGGGCGTCGCCGGTTTCGTCGCCGGGGAGACGCAACCCTCCGACAAATTTGGAACGGGCGGCGGCCAGTCCGGGTTCAGCCAAAATACAGCCTGCGTGATCCAGCAACTCGTAGGGTATGCCGTACTCGTCTAGTACCGACGTGTCATCGCCGACGTGGTCTAGTTGTTTGCTAGACCGGAAGAGTTGGAGAGTTCCGCGTTGCCGGCCATCGTAGAGGATTCCGGTTTCCTCTCGCAAACTACGTAGTGCGTCGCGGCTGTACTCTGCGAGGCGGACCATGCGTCCCTTGTTCTCACGGTATGCTGCCTCGGTGCAATTCGAGAGCATGCTGGCCAGCCAGCCATACAGGCGGGGCTCCAGACGCGGCCACATAACCAGCGGACGATGCCGCATTAGGAGCCAGCGGAGCGCCTTCAGGGGTATGCCGGGCGCCGCCCAAGGCGCGGAGTATCCGGGCGAAACCTGACCTGCGTTTGCAAAGCTGGTTTCCAGGCCCGCGCCAGGCTGGCGGTCGATTACAGTGACCTCGTGACCAGCTTTCGCGAGATAATAGGCGGAAGTGACCCCGACGACACCGCTACCCAAAATCAAAACTTTCATGCTGCTTGGCCTCCATCAGACGGCACACAAGGGGAGTCGGAACTTTGCTGTCCGTGGCGATCCAGACGAGCTTCACTTGCTGATACTGACGGTTGGACTCGATGCCGCTCGCCCGCCCAATCCTGAGCGCCTGCAGCTTCGGAACGGCGACGTGATGGAGGCTGAGCGATAGATAACGATGGCTGACGCATAGGTTGTGCAACATGGTTGCCGTGATCGAAACCGAGCTGGCGCGCACAAGCGTCGGACCCAAAGCAGAATTGGAGAGGAAGTCCTCCGTGAATTCGGCCGCTGGACGAACGAAGATCGTTCACGACACTGCCCTTGCCACCTTGGTCCCGGGGGGAACCTCGGGCAGCGATGCAGCGCCAGCAACTGGATCGCGCAAATAAGCTTCGAAACGCACGCGGTCGAACCCGCGCTCCCATTTTGCGACCACGAAGACAGCCACGGTATTGCCAACCACATTGGTCAGCGCTGTACAAGTCCCCATCAATCGATCGATTCCGAACAGCAAGCCAAGCCCGCTCAGAGGCAGGGTGCGCACAGTCTGCAGCGTCGCCGCCAATTTGATAAACGCACCCCCGGATACAGTGATGCCTCCCTTGGAGGTCAGTAGCAAAATCGCCAGCACACCAACTTGCTGGAGCAAGGAAAAAGGTGTGTCGGTAGCCTGTGCAATAAAGGCTACGTTAATTGCCATGTAGATGGATGTACCGTCCAGATTGAAGCTGTATCCGCCGGGCAAAACGAACCCGACCACGGCCTCATCGCATCCGGCCTGTTGCAGCTTTAACAGCAAACGCGGAAGCACGACCTCGCCGGAAGCCGTGCCGAGCACAAGCAATAACTCCTCACGGATCAAGCGAAGCACCTTGAAGATCGACAGACCCATCACTGCAGTCACCAGTCCAAGCACGACAACCACGAAAAAGAGTGAGGTTACCCAGTAAAGCAGCACAAGTTTCGCCAAATAGAAAAGCGTGGCGGTGCCGAATGCCCCGACAGTCGCCGCCATGGCACCGAACGCCCCGATCGGTGCAAGGCGCATAATAAAGCTGAGAACGCGAAACAGCACATGCTGGCCTTCTGCCACTATCCGCAGAATCGTGGAATTTCGTTCGCCACCCCCGACACTCAACGCAGCACCAACAAGGATTGAGATAAATAGCACTTGCAAAATATCGCCTTTAGCAAATGCATCAACGAGGGTATTAGGAATTATATTCAGAAAGAATCCGATTGCGGTGAATTGGCTTGCCGTTGTGCTTATTTTGGAAATGCCGCTATCGACCGCGAAGTTCGTAGCATGTAGACCGAGGCCTGGTTGTATAATATTTACAACAATGAATCCCAGCACCATGGCTAAAGTTGACATTAGTTCAAAATACAACAGCGCCTTCATCGCCAGCCGTCCGAGATGGCTCATATCACGCACATGGGTAAAGCCGAGGACCACAGTGCAGAACATGATGGGGGCCAGAAGCATGCGCAATAAGGCGATAAAAGCGTCACCTAGCGGTTTCATGTGGACCGCCGCTCCTGGTGCTGTGACACCAAGCAGAATAGCGAAACCGATAGCAATCAGGACCTGTATATAGAGCTCGCGCAACATCCGCATTTCGCGTCCTCCTCCCGCGGCCGGCATCTTTGGCCGGCTCGACTTTTTTTAATGGCTTCTAGCGACGCACGAAGGGGTTCGGAACCTCGCTATCCGTGGCGATCCAAACTGACTTCACCTGCTGATACTCGCGGATCGCATCGATACCGCTCTCGCGACCGATACCGGAACGTTTGTAGCCACCGAAGGGCGAGGTGAAGGAGGTCGAGCGATAGGTGTTTACCCAAACTGTACCTGCTCGAAGTCGTTCAGACATCACCACGGCACGGCGCAGATCGCGAGTCCACACCCCCGCCGCCAGTCCGAATGCGACATCGTTTCCAAGTCGGATTGCCTCTTCCTCGTCATGGAAGCGTATAACTGCTAGCACCGGCCCAAATACCTCTTCCTGTGCGATCCGCATTCCGTTCAACACGCCGGTGAAAATGGTTGGGCGAACGAATTGCCCTTGTCCAAGCCCGGCCCCCGACGCGGCCTCGCCGCCAAGCACACAGGTGGCGCCCTCGGAACGCGCCATCTCGATCATGCGAAGGATCTTCTCGAACTGAGGGCGTGTTGCGATTGGGCCAATCTGCGTTGCGGAGTCAGATGGGTCGCCAAGACGCGCTTCGGCCACAAACGCCACGAGGCGCGCCACGAAGTCGTCGTGGATCGTGTCTTGAACGAGAAGCCTCGACCCTGCAATGCAGGTTTGGCCGCTCGCGGCAAAGATCCCTGATACGACACCTTTAACGGCTTGATCGAGGTCAGCATCGTCAAAAACGATGTTCGGTGACTTACCCCCCAGTTCAAGCGAAACCGGCTTCATACCACGGGCCGCAGCCTCATAGATCCGCGCGCCCGCCTCGTCGCCGCCGGTAAACGCAATACGCGCCACACGGGGATTCTCGACTAGAGGTGCGCCAACCTCCGCGCCGAAACCGGTGACAAGGTTCACCACACCTGGCGGGAAGCCCGCTTCCTCGACCAGGCGCATGAGGTGAAGGAATGATGCCGACGTGTACTCAGAAGGCTTGATGACGATCGTGTTTCCAGCGGCAAGCGCTGGTCCCATCTTCCACGCCGTCAAATTGAGCGGCGAGTTCCAAGGGGTGATCGCAACGACAACGCCGAGTGGCTCCAAACGGGTGTAGTTGAGTATGTTTGGCTTGTCAGATGGAATTGTCGCTCCCTGGACCTTGTCGGCGAGGCCGCCGAAATAGCGGAAATACGCACCCATGTAGCGGATCTGTCCGGTCACTTCGGACGCGAGCTTGCCATTGTCGCGCATCTCGATCTCGGCGATGGCGACTGCATCTCGCTCTACCAAGTCGGCCAAGCGTAGCAACAGGTTTCCTCGCTGGGTCGCGGTCATCCTCGACCAAGGGCCAGTCTCGAAGGCCGCGTGCGCCGCCTCTACGGCAGCGGTCGCATCGACCTCTCGGCCTCGTGCGATCATCGCCCAGCTTCGTCCGTTGAACGGGTCCTCCGTCGTGAACCAGCCGCCATCAGCCGCAGCCCGATACTCTCCTCCTATGACCATGGGATAGCAGGGCAGGCCATCCGGCCCTTGTTTTGGCCAGGCAGTGGCTTTGTTCAGACTGTGAGCGGTATCTGGCATATCTGTTTCCCGTGATGGTTGGTGCGATCGCCTCGTCTCGTCAGGTACGTGCAAGGGCCCTGTTGTTATTGGCAGCAGCCCGATACGCCTTGATGCGATCTTTCAGGCCCGGCTTTGCTGCAGAGCGCACCAGTGCCGCGAGGTCGGTATCCGGATCGCTACATCGCGTTCGATCGTGCAATGCGAGAACAGTCTGAGGGTCGAGCCTACGGGCAGCCGCACCAGCAGTTTCGACCGCTAGATCAATCGTGTCTTCCATCATGAGGGAAGTGGCCAAGTCGAGGCGCACGGCATCGGACGCCGCTGTCAGGGCTCCTGAAAGTAGCAGGTGCCGGGCTGCACCATTTCCGATGCGAGCAGCCAATCGGGCTGTTCCTAGAATTAACCCAAAGGAAGGCCCCGGAAACGAAAAGCTCGATCCTTCCACTGCGATCCGGTAATCACAAGCTACGAAGAGGTCCGCCCCGGCCCCAAACGCCCGCCCAGCGGCCACGGCCATGGTCGGTGCCGGGAAGGTATGCAGCCGCTGTAAAAGTAGCTCGATCCGTATAATTCGCAGGACGAGGTCGCCGTCCGAAGCTGCGTCAAGGTCATCGAGAGATAGACCGGTGCAGAAGTTCCGGCCCCTTCCTCGCAGAACGACTAGCCGAGCGCGCCGAGCGATCGCAGCATCAAGCGCCTCATGCAAACATTCGACCATTTCGGCATCGAGCGCGTTCCCGCGTTCTGGTCGGTTGAGCCAGAGGATCGTGATGTCCTCATGGGTCTCAACTTGGACGGCGCCACTCATCGTCTTGATCCCTCAGAACCGCGTATCAGCCCGCGGCTTGGGGGAGAGAGCCGGTCCTGTGCACTGACGCGCGCTCGAGCACTCGATCGACGAAGACTCCCGCCATTCCGGTGTAGCCATTAGGGTCGAGCATGCTGTCGATTTCGGCAGGTTGGAGTTGTTGCCCGATCAGCGGATGGGCGAGAAGGGCATCCTTGAGCGGTGTGCCCTGCTCGAATGCAGTCATGCACAGCTCATAGACCATCTCGTGGGCCTCCTGCTTACCGAAACGGCCGCTGAGCGCGAACATAATCGGCTCCGACATCAACAGGCCCTTCTGAATGTTCAGGTTCCGACGCATGTTGTCTGGGCGGACCGTGAGCCCCCGCATGACCGCAGCGGTCTTTCGAATTGCGGCATCTACCATGCAGCAGGTTCGGCCCAAGAACTCACGTTCCATCTGCAGCACGATCTTGTCGCGCTCGTGGTCTGCCAGCATCGTCTCGATCCCTAGCCCGGCGGAGGCGCGAACCACCCGCGCCAAGGCCACGATCCCCTCACAAGCCGGCGGGTTCCGCTTGTGCGGCATGGTGCTGCTGCCGACTTTGCCGGGAGAAAACGGCTCCTCGAGCTCGGCGAACTCGGTCTTTTGTAGGCTGTAGACTTCGTGTGCCATCTTGCCGAGCGTCGATGCTGCAATAGCCAATGTGCACATCAACTCAGCAATACTATCGCGTGATGTGTGCCAAGTGATGACAGGCAGATTTAGGCCAAGTTCTTCCATCAAACCACGCTGCACTGCGTCGCCCTGGTCACCCAGAGCCGCCAGTGTTCCAACCGCGCCGGAGAACTGCCCGATCAGAACGCGGGGCCGCATCTGCTGCAACCGGTCGAGGCTCCGCTGGATCTCTGCGGCCCAACCAGCTGCCTTGAAGCCGAATGTGATCGGTAGCGCCTGCTGCCCATGGCTCCGCCCGGCCATCACAGTGGCTCGATGCCGATCTGCAAGCGTACAAACGTGATCAAGGACGATTTTCATTCCTTCCTCAATCCCATCGAGGACCTCCCGGATCTGCATCACAGTGCCGGTGTCCATGATGTCCTGCGTCGTCGCTCCCCAATGGACATATTCGCCGGCGTTGCCGCTGCATAAAGCCTGGATCGCACGAAGCAGCGGCACAATCGGGTGGCTCGTGCGGTCCATTTCCCGCTTCATGGAGGCGAGATCGAGAAACTCGACTCTTGCCACTCGCTCGATCTCTGTCGCAGCCTCGGCTGGGATGATGCCGAGACGTCCTTGAACTCGCGCAAGTGCCGCCTCGATATCCAACCATTTCTGTACCGTATTTTCGTCACTGAAGATACGGCGCGAAAATTCGGTGCTAAACTGATCACGAAACAGCTCGCTATCAATAACATAACTACCCATGACGACTGTTTCCTCTTGGCTTGGCCCTATGGACCATTGTTGTTGAAGGCGCATTCACGCGACCTCGCGCGAGCGGTCCCAAATATTCGGGACGGTTTCGCTGGAGTATCCCGATATGAAAGAATTGACCTGGCCTGTGGGTTCGTACACGTGCCGTCGAACTGCACCGATATTTCCACCGTAGAGATGGACACTAATCGATACTTGATCGTCGAATGCGTTAAACACTTGATGGATGTCGCCGATCTCGGGAGCAACGCCATCGATCTCGCCTGGGTCCAGCCTTGCTGGCTTTCCGGCGACTGCGAGTGAGCCGGACGAAGTGCGGCTATAAGGCGTCGAGATC
>Ga0116226_10006893_pt1 | contig 10234 bp, 6 predicted proteins | sample S1TSphfallax_FD_89692 | JGI IMG/M metagenome (GOLD analysis project Ga0116226, IMG submission 89692) | Host-associated microbial communities from peat moss isolated from Minnesota, USA - S1T2_Fa - Sphagnum fallax MG | ecosystem: Host-associated > Plants > Peat moss > Unclassified | place: USA...
ACACACACACACAAAAGCAAATTGTATATAACTTAACACCAAGTTGCCAATTTTTTACTAGATTGGTGGGATGGGTGTGTTAATTTTGAAATTGCTTATTATGGGATTGAATTATATAGCCACTTTGCTTTTTGGTCCAAGTCTCACATTGAAGTACATGACCTAGTAGGATGGTTCCACTTAGGAACATGTTGAGCATGGTATGGAATACTACATTAGGTGGTAACAACTTCTATGAGGGCTTATTCCAAAGCATAGGGGGTGTTTCCCAACTATTGATTCACATTACAAGTGAAAGTAGCAAGATTAAAAGTGGAGTTGAAACACCAAAAGTGCATAGTCTAAAAAGTAGAAAATGGAAATTAATATTGGTTGTAGCCAAGGGTATAATAATGTGTACAAATGACTTGGGCTCCGTGTTGTTACACACTACCAATGACAATGAAATGATGAACATAAATGAGTTGATTTTGTGATTTTTAAGTTTTTTTTTAATGAAAATATTGAATCATATTGCATGCAACTTGAATTGAATCCAAAATTAATTAAACAAAAATGAGGTGCAAATTGATGTATAAGGTATTGAAAATATGCTCATCATTTCCATCATCCATAAATATGATATTGAAAAAATGCAACTCCAAAAAGACACATTTCCATTTCATTTTGAGACAAATTTCAACTAGAAATCTATTGTGGTAGGATGAAACTATTTGTGGACCTTAAACTTGTCTACCCCATACAACTCCAAAGTTACCTTTGGGTGCAATCATGATTGCAATACCCTTCATTCTCTCCCTTCCCCCACCCGCCACAACCATTGGAATATATAAGGACTTTTTCCTATTTTATCAAAAACAAAATTTACACAAAATAAACTTAATTTTAAAAGTCCAACAATTCAAAATTGGATAATTCATATAAAAGACTAATAGATGGCATAATAATATTGGCTCTCAAAATTAATAAATTATAATATCTATTAAATTTAAATGAAATGGGTGGATGATTCATTCATTCTCCTTTCAAGTCTTTAAAAGGTAGTGGGTGGAGCCTTGCTCTTGTTCTCCATTTCCATACTTCCATGTTGCTAGTCTATAAAAAAGCATTGGAATAGGACTAATATGTGTACTGAACCTATGATACATCAATTCGTTGTATTAATTGTGAAACATTCATATGGGAAAGTTTTTGTGTATTTGGTGAAAAGTTCTCCATAAAGAAGGGTCTTTAGGTTCATGTGGTGAGCTCCCCATTGGGTGTAGCCATCTTAAAGATCAAGCTTTAAGTGCACAAGTGATCCTAACCCAAAATATGTAAGTTTCAACTCTTTTAGTGTGTATGATGAATGTGTTGTTTAAGATTTTAGTTTGCCCAATCCATTTTTGTATAGAAGGAACATATTTTAAAAGTACCCTTCGAAGGTCTAAACCTTGCTTAGACCACTTAAACAATAAATGAGTACATGTTTTACCTTTTTAAAAAAATTAGAATTATATAATAAGACATCGAGTCACATTATGTTTTTAGGATGTCATAGAACATGCCTTTGAATGCAAGCATTTAACATAATGTTTTGACGCATCAATGGAGGTTCAATATTGTCTCTACGAAGATATATATATTATTGCATTATCCAACATATAAGCAAATAAGTCTGAAATTTTTAACTAGGTAACACCACTATTTATTATTGATAATTATCTTTATACTATTTTTTTCCATCAATCTAATAACCAAATATATGCCTATGATGATCCTTAGTAGAACCAAACAAATTTTTGCACTTTGTCTTTGCTTCATATGCATCAAATTTGTGTCAGCAAATGGCAACTTGTCAAAAGACATATGAGAAAATAAAATTCCTATGATTTGTTTCTTGAAATTCATATTTTTTCCTACATAATATGTATAAGTTCAATGGAAGTTCTTCCATTATACACATGGAATTTGAACTTTGAGCCTTCTTCTTTGGGACCATTATTTAAACAACTTTTGCAGTAGAAAGGGTGGTATGGTGAAGGTAAGAAAACAATTATTAAAAATTCACTAAGCCAATTTAATTGCAATTTTTTTTCTCATAATATCTCTAAATATGACAACATGTGAAAGGGGATTCTATAGGCAGAATGAAATGCAAAGTGCTTTGAACATTTTGGCATATATATTGGATAATTTGAATGCATTGATACCATTATAAGGTATCTATTTCTCTTTTTAAAATAAATATCCAACATGCAAGAGTCAAGTAAACAAACTCTAAGGCCTTAACCAATGTTTTTAAAAAATTAAAGAACCAGTCTCAAACCATAATTATGGTTTTCAAAAAGTCAAATAACTTTATATAAACCAAACCTACCTTGAATTGTTGGTTATTTCATCTTCTTTGAAATCTACTTTTTGATCTATTTTAAATATTATTTTTTTCACTTTTTACAAAATGGAATTAATACAAGTTAACCTTTTTTTATTGTACTTCCACCCATTTTGATGTTAAATGATGTTCTTATATGCACATTACATGATACAATTACAGGCACTCACTTTTTTGTATATTTTATCCTGCTTTCACCCATCAAAAAACTAATGGGCAAAATATTGCTTAGCAAAAAATCTATGGTCACTTTGTCAAAAGCTAACATTGATTATTAGTAGATTTTTCACCCAAAATTAATTCAATTAATCAACTTTGTTATGAAAAGAAAGTCATTCACCCATATTTACAATTTATGTATTGGGTCCAAGGCTTACATGAACATTATGGCTTGAACACAAATATTCAAATGACAAAATATTGTATTTGGCCCAATTGGTAAGATATATATTTTTACACAAAAAATACACACTATTAAATATTTATTACAAAAAATTAGTTTTCTATAAGGGTAATAACTGCCAATTTTGATTTTTCTTAACGTCAAAAGAAAACCAATATATTTTATCTATTTATTTATTTCAAAATATGATACCTTTGTCAATTTTTATATTATCATTAAAAATAAAACTATCAATTTTCAAGTAAGTTGGTTCTCATCTACATGAGGTTTGAGCCCATGGAGTTGATCCATTTAATGTAAACATAAGATTTAAACATGAAGTCACAACTACCCGTGTGAAAAAAATTGTATAATTTTTTTGTTTAATGTTCATTCATCCTAATGGTTTTTAAGTTAAATTAAACCATTGACATGTGTAAACTTTTAAATCTAAAATTCTTTAGTGCACAAACAAGGGTTGTGACCTAGTGGTTAACATTTCTTAAAATTTTCAATAAGTCTTCGGTTCAAACTTTGAACCTTGTTATGACAATGGGTAGGTGCTTCTACGTATTTGAGTTTTTATAAACCTATAAAAATATAAGAATTGGACCAAGGTTTGTTTGATAGCTTTCACGGGTATTAGGTTTAGGTTTTTGTGATATCTAAACAATTTTCAAAGTGTCAATTCGAACCCAAATTGCTTTGGTTTTCAATTTGAGAAATGGCTTGAAAATTGGGTGGGTTAATGATATTCACCTACCATTACTTTTATCCCCAAGGCATGTTTATAAAATTTAATGTTTTTTGTTTTGAAATTCCAAAGCACACAAGAGGAATAGAAGGTGTGATTAATGCCAATATTTGATATATGTTATATTTTATGTTTTGAACTTAAATTTGTGTGCTTTGCATGTAAATTTGTTTTTCTTATTTCATTGGGTGACTTTGTTAGTTTTGATAATGTTGGGCATTAATCCACTAGCACATGACATGTACCCAATTTACATGTTATATTATTTTGGAGTCGTCTTTTAATATTTTTCACAATGTGGTACTTTGATGTTATTTTAATTGGGTCGTTGAAGAAATTAAAAATTTGGCCTCATACTTCAACATGAATCCATTAAAAATGAGATTGCATATTAATTTTAAAGGGCCTTCCCAAGACATTGTTAATAAAACTTAAAAGATTGTGAAGATTTGTTTTGGAAATGCAATAGAGTTAAAGAGGTGTTGTTCACATATGAAAAGAATTAAGACATTTATCTAAAAAATTTAGTATTTGGGACCAAATTATCAAGAGTCAATTAGGACCTCATAACTCATTAGCTCTTGCAAATTCAACCCACAAAAGTAATCTAAAACCAACACTTACAATTTGCATGTAAACTCCATGAGAGATATTCATAACAAACATGGATATCCAATGTTAGATGTGTGAACTCAATTTGAAAGAAAAGAGGTTCAATGTAAAACATATATCCTCTTCAAAAAGTTGGTAGTGGATGGTTAAAGTGAGCATGTAGATGTGGAGGGAGCTCCATCAACACACAAGAAATCCATAATATTTTTTATAAAAAATGGAATAAAAACTAAAGGATGTGTATTTGCTTCCATCTTTAATTTGGTAGCATGAGGTAGAACTTTACACCTCCCATTTTTTTTACTTCAAGAACTACCCATTACAAAACATCCACCTTCCCAAGAGATAGACACTCTCCAACCCTAGACCACAATCTAAAATATGACACACAAAGGCAAAACAACATTGAAAATATTTTACAAGAGGTCAATAAAGAACTAAATAAGGAAGTAAAACCCCAACCATCTACACCAACAACAAAATCCTCAAAAACAAGTAGTTTAAAATAGAAAATTCACCTATTCCATTATCATTGCATGTTTCAAACAAATTATAGTCATACATCCCTAATGGAAATGTTTGGAAAACAACAACATAAGAAACACCAAATACATAGCAACAATAGTTTTTCAAGAAGATTTAATGTAATATTTCACTATCTTTCAAATCCAAGTAGTTCAAGATAACAAGGCAATGCAAGTAGCATGCAAGAACACGACATCCTCTTGGTCACAACCCCAAGCTCCAACCTTAAAAACTATTGAGGAGGAGGTGAACAAGAAAACAAGCAAAGGGATAGGAGGGTGAATCTCCTTCCTTTGAAGATTTATAACCTTTTTAGTTCAAAGGAAGAACATCCCAAGCCATTGTCACAAATTAATAAGAGGCACCAACATCCCCATAGGGTTTGGACATCCTCCCCTTATAAACCACTAAGCTGCAACCTACAATTACTCATTGGTAGTTACCGCCTACTCGACCAATTATCATTATGTCACAACAATAGGCACTCAACCAACCCATGTGTAAAGGCAAACACTTGCAACAATTTGTGACTTGTTATTAGTGCATGGTACATGATAAATTAATTATAACAACATGCATGTAGTTTGTTCACGGGCCCTCATGACACTATGCTACAATATTGAATGGCTTCTAGAAGTTGACCATTCACAACTAGTGCACACCTACTTCTAACTAACATTTGACATTTCATATGGTTTTATGAAATCATTAGCAAGGAAAAAAATATTATAGGGTGTCATTTTGGGTGCCATGTTCCTTTAACAAAGGAAAACAAATTGAAAAAAATAAAATTATGCCCAATTTAAGGAACCTCTTTTTATTCATTTGACATGTTTCTTTCAATAAAATATTCAATAATAATGTTTTCATGGCTTATTAACATTGATTTTTTTAAAACCAAATTGCTTAAACAAAAATAATAGTTTTCAAAAAAATTGATGGATTATTTTTCAGTATACCATTTTCATTTTTCACTTGAAGTGTCATAGAAAAAATTACACATAAGTTCACTAAATTGAAATTTATTATAAAAAATCATTTTCCATAATTTTTAACAACTATTATTTTGGTCAAAATATACTCATAACATAAAAAATATTCCTCTTTTGTTGAATTTCTTTGAATAATTGATTAAGTCAAGTTCCAAACTTCCTCAAACCTACCCAAAGTTCAAAATATTGCTATCAAGTTTGGTGTACACATCTTGTCAATCTTTTGAAATGTAAATAAATTGTATTATGTGACAATAATTTTGGGGGACTTTATTGTGTTTCTGAACACCCAAAACTTTGTCCAACTTCACAAACATGTTAACACTCAACATTTCATCTAATGCCAAAAACTAATCAAATGTGCAAGAACTCAACAACCATAGTGTTGACATCACTCTTGCCCATGCATATCATTGATTGTATTACATTCAAACAAGACATCTTTTTTTGAGCCTATCATTCAACTTACAACTAAGGATAAAACATGAAAGAGGAAGCAAGTTGGAGAATGTTTGGGACTCAAGCACACTTTTAACAAGTGTGGAAAAATGAGTATCAACATTCTCAAATGAGTTTCCACCTTGGGAGTTGAAATCCTATAATGTTTCAAATATTTGGAACAAGGTTTGGGGACCAAAGCATTGAAATTTGGTATTTGGTAGACCATTATAAAATTCCTAAGAAAATTATATTTAAAATGATGTCACATTTCCCATTTGGATATTTTAAACACGTTATGACCCAAAAAAATGGCCAATAGTCAAATTGATAGTTTGACTCTTGGGCATTTAAATGTTTGATACAACGGTAAAATGTGATATGTTGTTGGAAAGGTCTTTTCAGGTTACAACCTTTCCCTTGAAAATCCCTACATCAAAATTCATATGTGGAAGTTAAATGAAACATCAACCAATGGTGTTTGAGAAGGGAACAATATTAGTTTTACCATTTGTTCATGTTCCAACTCTTGTGTAGACTGTTCCAAATCATGTAAGGGAATAATGAACTCTATGGATTGAGATGACATCTTTTGACCCTCCAAATCCTCCTTTTATAAAGTTGGTTTAATGTTATGAAAAACACCACCACCTTTGAATTTTGTTGGTGTGTGTATAATAATAGATACTAGCACCTCTTACTTAGTTTTCTCACCCAATGGTGAATCTAGTTGAATACCACTAGGACTTACTTGATTGTAAAAGTTACTTGGTGGGGATTCCAGATTCAATACTAGTGGAATGTATTGGAAGTTAGGAAAGGTGATCATGTATGCGTGAATCTGATGTTGGTAAAATTATTCATCAACCCATATCTTTTGTAGCACATGTTGCAAATCTACTTCAAACATATCATGTACCTCCTCTCACCATTTTGCTGACTCACCTACCTAAAGACCCAATGTTTCATGGCACATGTTAAAAAAAACATTCTTTACCTTGAAAATTTCATATTCTTGTAACTTGTAAAATGTAAAATATGGTTCGTGAATCTTCAACTTGGTGACAATACATATTAACATGTTGATCTCCTTTTGTAACTCTTGTATTTCCTATTTATATTCAGATTGAAACCACTATTTTGTAATTTTAAAATACACACACTTGTTGGTTATTTTAGCTTTTGCAATATGTTCTAATCTACCACCTTGCTACTACATTGCCAACTAGCCTTCCTGTTGAATAGCCAAATCATCATTTTATTGTTTCACTTGCCAATACTCCTTGTTCCTATTCTCATATTCTTGTTGCAAATGAAAGTTCTTCTACTTGACTCATTTTCTTTTCCAAGATGGAGGTGAACACAAATGTTTTGTCCCAATGCCTTCGTCATCTACCATTTTGATTGTTGTGGCTATGTTATTCCAAGTGATGCACCTATGTGCTTCAAGGAAACTTGCTCCTTTAACATTGTGTGCACATAGCCCACAAGGTCCAAACCTTCATGTTCCATGGTTTACATGAACATGTCATACATTTTCCACAATAAAAAAATAAAAATTAGATCATCACATTGCCATATTGTTGCCAATTTACAATTTTAAGTATGATGATTTACACATTCAAAAAATGTCGTGAAGCGTATCAACTTCTCATAATCAACAACATAAACTTTTAAAACCTTGAGATGTTATAAGAGAATCTATAAGCACTTGCACATTGTGTTGGCCTCACAAAACTAATGTTACCTAGGAGTGTGCATTTTTCATGAAGTGTCAAGTTTGTTAATTTCATAGGAACTTAAAAGCCATACCAAAAGTGATGAGCATAAAAGGTGCACATCTTCTAAATGAGTCTCCTAAGTACATTCCAATTTAATTAACAAACTTGTTAATGTAACACTAGACCAAATGATAGCACAAGTAGAAAAACAAACTAATTGTGAATCTATTGCTTGTTTGAAAACTCAAAAAAAAAAAATTAACATAATGTAATTGATGACAAATCATTGTGAATTTATTGTGTTTGCTAGTTGCACCATCTTTGTACTTCATGGATTTTATGTGACTATTAAATGTAATTATTCAACTTTTGAACCTTGATTTCAAAGCCAAGCCAATGAACAACAACCCAAAACTCTTATATTCAAATACCAAGCACCAAAACCTTAACACATTTGTTATAAATAAAGGCTAATTGATTAGCCATCATTGGTATTCAACATGAGATAGAAAATCAAAAGCAACAACTTGGCAACATTATGCTAGGAGATGTTTTTATAATAAAATTGAACATGGAGGTTAAAAAAGGACAAACCTTGCAAAGTTTGGGATGTGGAACCTAATATATTAAAAAAAACATCCATAAAACAATATAATTACCTTACAATAGAATGTCACCTATTGTACCTACTATTACAACAACATAGGTAGCAATGACATGGTGCTAATGCTTGAATTGCAAAGTCATCTTACCAATCTATAATAACAAAATCTATAGCTTCTACTACTTGTTTGCATGTGAAATACCTTGAAATTCAATTAAGAAATGTAAAACCTCTATTTGATGTTGAAAATTTTGCCATAACTAGTGATTCTATGGGTAAACATGACAAACTTAACAACTCTAAGGTTGCATGATCTAACTAACTTGCAAGGGTAGACAAGAAATCTAAATCTAGGGCTAATGTTAAAAGTGAAATGACCAAGATAACCTTAGAAATAAAGAACATGGAGTAAACCCTAAGCGAAGGTGCCAAAAATGATTTTGACATTGAACATTTTGACTTGTCATAAGAGTTTTTTGGCCTGTTAGAATCATTTTTGGCATTGGTTTAATGTAAAAGTCTTTTTCCACATCTTGGTTTAGGGAATGAACCACTTTGGTATAGTCTTAAAGTCATGTCATGTCTAGTTTTTTTTGTATTCTAGACTTTTACAATCCAATGCATTTTGGCTTGTGGTCAAATTTTTTTGACTTGTAGTTTATGCATTTTGGCATGTGGTCTAAGCATTTTGATTTTGTGGATTAAGGTTATAATATTTTTTTAACATTTTGGCTTATAGTCTAAACATTTTTTACTTGTTATTTGTGCATTTTGGCATGCGGTCTAAGTGTTTTGGTTTTGTGAACTAAGGTTATAACATTTTAAAGAATTTTGGTTTATGGTCTAAACATTTTCAACTTGTGGTTTAAAGATTTTGGCTTATGGTTTAAGCATTTTTGACTTGTGCTTTAAACATTTTAGCATGTGGTCTAAGCATATTGGCTTGTGGCCTCACACATTATTACATGTAGTCTAAGCATTTTGGAATAAGGTTTAGACAACGAGTTAAAGTGTTTTAAGGCTAGAAAAGAGACCACTCCTCTAAAACAATTGACCATGGAACAACACAAATGACATAATCTACTTTTTCAAACATTTATTGTAATATTAGACAAACGTCTTAAAACTTGAAAAGGAACATTCCATGGGTCATAAGAAAATGGCACCATACATATTTTGCACAACAATACCAATGTATTGATCATCTTAAAAAATGTCCTTGAGTGTAATACTCAATGAGCATAGGTTTAAACACATAAATATTTGAAATACAGATACAATTTTAGGTTTGTGTAATAGATATTTTTTCTAGCTTGATGCTCCAATTTAGGCCAAACATTTATATCCAAAGACAATATTGATGTTTTGTGCCTTAGCATTTTGGGTTAAGGTTACAATATTTTGAAGCACTTTGGTTTATGGTTTTGAGCATTTTGGCTTTGTGGTCCAAGCATTTTCGATTGTGATCTAAGCCTTTTTAGCTTGTGGCATGAACATTTAGATTCAATGAATTGTTGATTTTAGGTATTTCAAAAACTTCAAATAACCACTAGGTTCCATGAAAGAACTGACCAAAGACGTTGCGATTCTTAGGTGGACATTTGATTTTTTTCCAAAATAAAAAAAAAAAACCAAGGCTATATATAACAATTGGGTATTTGATTTTTCAATATTGGGTATTTGATTATTATTTTCTTGGATAACCATGATTATCAACTTTGATACCCGACTTGATACCCATCAGGGGTATGTTCAAAAGTCAATACCAAACCAACACTAGTTAAGAGTTAAGACCCTTCATTTTTTCACATAATTTCAAAACCGTTTGGAAA
>Ga0116226_10006895_pt1 | contig 10232 bp, 12 predicted proteins | sample S1TSphfallax_FD_89692 | JGI IMG/M metagenome (GOLD analysis project Ga0116226, IMG submission 89692) | Host-associated microbial communities from peat moss isolated from Minnesota, USA - S1T2_Fa - Sphagnum fallax MG | ecosystem: Host-associated > Plants > Peat moss > Unclassified | place: USA...
TGCTCCGCTATGGCAGGCTTGGCGCGCATGCGGCCGGGCGTGCCGCCATCGCGCAGGGCTTGAGCGATTCCATCCCCGCCGTAGCATTTCCCGCAACAGGCTTGCCGGCAACAGGCGGGCCGCAAATCACACATGTGTATCGCGCCTCGAACACGAGTTTGATCCTGACGATCACGCATGATGCCGGCAATGATTTGCTGGTGCCGTTGCAGGCGGCGAACGGCGTTGGATTTACCGTGATGGATGGCGGCAGTGTCGCGGCACCCGGCACCATCATTAACGCGGTGGCGGCGGCACGTATTGATGCGACTCATATCGGCCTCACGCTGGCGTCGCCGATCAGCAATCCATCGGCGGATGTGTTGCTGTTCTACCCTTACGGCAGCACGCAGATCGGCCGCGGCGACGCGGTGACGGATAATCTGTCGTTACTGACACCGCCACCGAACTGGAACATCGGCAATGATCTCGGTGCCGCCTGGTGGGTGAACATGCCTTTGCAAACCACGGCCTATCCGCTGGTGCTTTCCGATATCGCAGGCTGAAGGAGATTCGTTATGGACTCTGCATCCGAGCTTTCCGCCTTGCGCGGCGATCTGATGATGATCCGTCAGGATCTCGGCGTGCTCGATGCCCGCGCCGATGCGCTGGAAAATTGGCGCGAACGTTATCTCACCCAGGACGATCAGGTGGTGGGAAAATTATTTACCAAGGTCGATGAGCTGGTCGCTGCGCTCGGCGGCATGCGCGCCGACCTTGCCCGCATGCGCGGCGAACGCGATGCGGAGGGACGCGTCACCATCGCGATCATCGGCCTGCTCTCCGCATTATGCGGTGGCCTGGCCACGAATATTTTTCACTGGCCAAGCCATTAGCGATGGATAATTTTGCAAACTGCTTTGCCTTCACTCTGGGGGCCGAGGGCGGCTATTCCAACAATCCGGGCGATCCCGGCAATTGGACCGGCGGTGCTGTCGGACACGGGGAGTTGCGCGGTACCAAATACGGGATCAGTGCGAGCGCCTATCCAGCTTTGGATATCGCGAATCTGACCGAGGCGCAGGCGGAAGAGATTTACCGCCGCGATTATTGGGCTTCATTGCATGGTGATGAATTGCCGTTGCCCGTCGCCTTGGTCGCGTTCGACGCGGCGGTGAATGCCGGGCCACGCCGCGCGGTGGTTTGGTTGCAACAAGCTTGCGGTCAGCCCGCCGATGGCGTGTTCGGACCGGCAACCTTTGCTGCTTTGACCCGAGCTGACCCCGTTGCGATTGCGCGCGAGGCGCTCGTCCGCCGGCTGGAATTTTCAACGCATCTCGCCACCTGGCCAAATTTCGGCCTCGGCTGGTCGCGCCGGATCATCGCACTTGCCGGAAAGCTTGGCCCATGAAGCCGTTTCTCGCAGCTTTGCTCAGCGATGGTCACGGTCAGACCGACGAGCAGGCTCTGATTTCCGTTTGCGGCGCCTTGGTTTTTTTTGGCTTGGAGATTTATTCCGTCGCCTGGCACGGGCAGAACTTTGACCCGTTCGGTTTCGGCGCCGGCATCGGCGCACTTCTGGGCGCCACCTCCGCCGGGTTTGGCCTGCGGGCCCGCTGGACGCCGGAGCAGCCCGACTTTTCCGACGGCAATTCAGATATCGACCCGGTGACGGGACGTTTCATGGGAGGACCCAATGCCCGCATTCCTGACTAAAATTTTACTCCCTTTGGCGCCCTATTTGGCGGCGGGATTTTTCTTGATCGCCGGCACGGCGTATATTCTTCACTTGCAGCACGCGCTGCAAGCGCAAGCCGCCGCCAATACGGCATTGCTGCAAACCAATCAGGCAAACGCGGCTGAGATTGCCGCCTATCAGGCGCAAAGCGTGAAATGGAATGCCGCCCTTGCCACGCTGGATGCGCAAACCTTGGATCGCGCGCATGAAATGGCAGATGTTTATCAGCGGATTGACGCAGCACCTGCTGCATCGGATGCACCGGTCGCACCTGTGCTCGCGCAGGCGCTTGCCGATATCGCCAAGCTGCAAGCGGGTGCGAAATGAGAGCGGCTTTGGTATGTCTGTTGCTGGCGGCCTGCGCCGCACCGCCAACGGTGACGCGCATCGTCACGGTGACGCCGCAAATTCCGGCGCCACTATTGCATTGCGAGGCAGCACCTGACGTGCCGCCGACCGGCAGCCAGGCGGTTGTTGCCCGTTATATCGTGGCTCTTTGGCAAGCCGGCGAGGATTGCCGCGCCCATGTCGCGGCGATTGATCAGGCGATTGGGAAACCTGCACCCAATTAAATTGGCTGCATCACCCGGTTCCGGCCGGCGAATTTCGCCGCGTACAATGCCTCATCCACGCAACGGAATGCGTTGTTGATATTCTCGCACGGATCGCCCGACGGGGCGACGCCGATGCTGACGGTCCAGCGGATGATCCCGGCCGGCGTCACCAATTGCTCAAGCTCGACAATCTGTCTGATGCGTTCGGCGAGCGCCATCCCATCGGCGAGCGAGGCATTCGGCAGCGCGCATAAAAATTCCTCGCCACCCCAGCGCGCCAGAAAATCCTCACTGCGCATTTGTTGCCGCAAAATGCTGGAAAGTCTCACCAGCACGGCATCGCCGCCAGGATGGCCAAATGTGTCGTTGATGCGTTTGAAATGGTCGATATCGATCAGCAGCAGCGTGTAAGGAATGCCGTGCCGCGCATCCATCGCGCGCAAGCGTTCCAATTCGCGGTCGATATAGCGCCGGTTATGCAGCCCGGTCAGCGCATCGGTATCGGCCTGCAGCTCGAGCTGCTTGCGCAAATCGGCTTGTGTGAGTGAAGCCTCCGCCACGCGCGAGAGCGCCTTGAACGGGTCAAGCCCGATCATTTCGAAGTAGTTTTTATCGTCGGCGTAGAAAATCAAAATGCCTCGTTTGGTGGAATCGGGCACGCGCAGCGGAAATGCCGCGGCGACTTCAAAGCCGAATTCCTTGGCCGCCGCGCGCCAGGGTCCGAACAGGGACATGCGCGAGACCCCCATATATTCGTCCTGCTCAGCCAGCAATGCCCGGAAGGCGGGGCCCTTCAAAGTGAGGAAATTGCGCTTTATCGTCAGCGTTTCAGCATATTTCTGGGCTGGGCCGGCATAGATTTTTGGGTAGATTTCCGCAATATCCGGCTCGCCGTACCAGGCCCAGACCAGCTTGATATGCGGGCTGGCACTGATCATCGCATCGCAAATGCCCTGGATAATCACATCCGGGTCGGCGGTGCGGGTCAAGTCAGCGGTGGCATATAATAAAGCTGAGAGAACCGCATTGCGCTGTGTCAGCACTTCATCAGTAGGCGGCGCCTCAGGGGCCGGAGCGGCCTCCCTGTTACGCGAGGTTGATAGCCAGCCCAGCAAGGCCGACAGGAAGCCCGTCCCTTGAACTGGCTTGCTGGCTAACACGCTCGACACATGACCAACCTCGGATTGCATCAATAGAGGAACCTATCCTGCCACGTTCAGTTCTATGCCTTATTATCTCTAAAATCAAATGATTAGAAAAGCAAAGAAAATATTATTATTTAAATGTCTTTTATCAAAAAATAGTCAAATACAAAAATCGAGATAACGCCCATGGCGATGCTGAGGCCAAGATTACGGCTTTTTGCCATCACCACCATTGTCGTGGCAGCACCCGCCCAGTTTTGCGGCGGTCCGGCGACTAACGCCGGAATGACATAAGCGGCAAAAATGCACCCAGGCAGATGTGCCATGGCCCGCCGCACCACCAATGGCGGCGTGATGTGCGAGAATATCATATAGCCTGCGCAACGGCAGATTAAAGTGACCGCTGCCATTGCCGCTATGGCTTCATAGACAGAAAATCTCTCCATTATTCTTGGCGCATTTCAATTGCGGCTCCTGTCATACACCCGGATAACGCTCCCGCAACGATATACCATGACGTATGCGGTAACATATGCGCGATTGTAACCGACATGATTCCCGCGACAGACCAGGGAAGGAGATCAATCCGGCCGCGCCAGAGCGGCACCAGCAAGGCGACGAAGGCGGCAAGGGCGCCGAAGAATATTGGGTTTCGTGGCGCCAGGTCGAGCGAGCTTGCGCTCAAATATCCCGCCGTGGAGGCCAGCATCCAGCCGCACCATAGCGGCACGCCCAAGCCGAAAAATAATGCCGCGTCCCGGCCGCCGCGACGCATATCGGTCACCGAAAGCGCCCAGGAATGATCTACCAATATAGCAAGGCTGATGAAACGCGGTAACGGTTTGATGCCGGCAAGCCATGGCGCCAGCACCGGGCCCATCAGGGCGAAGCGCATATTCACCACCAAGGCGGCGAACGCGGCGGCGAGAATCGGTGCCGGATGCGTCCAGTTGGCGAGTGCGACAAGCTGGCTGGCGCCGGCATAAACCAATCCGTTCATGACCATGCATTGCAACAGGCTGAGGCCATGATGTTGCGTGATCAGGCCGACCACGAAGCCGAAAGGTGACAGGCCCGCCAGCAAGGGCAGTGAACGCCTGACACCGGTTTTAAAACCGGCGCTGGTGAAGCTGATTGTCTCCATGCCGCGTTGATGACATCCGCATCGGCCAATGAGTAGTGCCGGAATTTCAAAGCTGGGGATGCGATTTTGGGTAAGCATCACTTGCGTTGCCGCGGCGAACTACGTTACGGGATGGACCAGATGACGGTGACCCGGAAGGGTTGAAACGGGAATGCGGTGCAAAGCCGCGGCTGCTCCCGCAACTGTAGGCGGCGAGGTTCATGCCATCGGCCATTGCTTATCTTCGGGTAGGTGAGAAGGCGGTTTGAACCAGTGACCCGCGAGCCAGGAGACCGGCCGGCATCGAGACATTTGCGCGTGAGCAGGCGGGATGCACTGTTCGCGGAAGGGAGAAAGACCCTGAGCCTCTGTCGCCCTTGATGTGTGTGACGGGAGGCGTATGTGCCCATTTCAAAGACGTTCAGGCTCTGCCTGATAACGACGACAATTCTATCAACCCCGCTGATCGCGCGTGCCGATGACACGGCACCGCCAATGACGGTGACCGCGACGGAGGTGCCGACCTTGCTGCCGGATGTGCCGGCGGGGGTGACGGTGATCACCCGGGCGGATTTTGCAGCACGCGGTGACACCACCATCGTCCAGGCGCTGACCACCGTGCCTGGGTTGGATGTGGTCCAGTCCGGCGGGCCGGGCAGCCAGGCGAGCGTGTTCATTCGCGGCGCCAATTCGAACGAGGTGCTGGTGCTGCTTGACGGCGTGCCGGTGAACGATCCGTCCGACCCGAACGGCGCTTTCAATTTTGGTGATTATACGCTTTCCGATATTGCCCGCATCGAAGTGGTGCGCGGCCCAATGTCGGGGCTTTATGGTTCGAATGCGATTGGCGGAGTTATCAACGTCATCACGCTCCAGGGCACCGGAAAACCGAAACTCGATGTCGAGGCGGCCGGCGGCTATCCGGCGCAAGGCCAGGGCAGCGTCACACTCTCTGGCAAGACCGGCAAGTTTGATTATGCCCTTACCGGCGCACTCGATGAGGAAGCGGGTTTTGATTATACCGCACGCCGGCTCGAGGCCTATGACGGCAATCGCGATCCCTATCGCGCCAGGCTGGGTGGTTTGAATTTTGGCTATTCGCCGGTTGCTGGCACCCGGGTCTCGCTGCAATTGCGCCTTGAGAGCACCGATGCCGGCACGCCCGGCTCACCGAATTTCGATGACCCGAATAATTTTCTCTATAACACCAACAGTTTCGGTAAATTCGGGATCGTCAGCAATTTGTTCGGCGGCTTGCTCACCACCGAATTATTTGCGGCCCGGCTAGAGAATGATCTGCGCAACCAGAATCTGCTCGATGCGAATGACCCGAATGAAGCGAGCGCGGATGACCATTATCACGGCTATCGGACCGATGTGCAGTGGAACAATACGCTGCATGTGCCAGATTTTGGGCCGGCGGCATTTTCATCTGTTTTGTTCGGCATTGAGGATGTTGGCGACCGGATGACCGAGAACGCCAATGATAATCTATATTACGGCCAGTATCTCGCGGCATTTCACGCCAGCCAGCACTCGATCGCCGGTCATGCCGGTCTGCAGACGACGTTGGCGAAATATTTCACCCTCACCGCCGCGGTGCGGGACGATGCGGTGTCCAGCTTCGGCAACACCGTGACCGGACGCATCGGCGGCGTGGTCGCGGTTCCGGCGGCGGATCTGCATCTGAAGGCGTCTTATGGTTCGGGCTTTCTCGCCCCGTCTCTGTTCGATCTTTACGGCATTTCCAACAGCTATGGCGTGCAGTACCAGGGTAACCCGAACCTCAAGCCGGAGCGCAGCACCGGCTATGAGGCCGGGGCGCAGTTTGACGTGCCGGCTTATGGGCAAGCAGATTTTATCAGCCTGGCGGCGACGTTTTTTGCCAATGATCTGACTGACCTGATTGATACGGTGTATAACTCCTCCTTCACCAACTCCACGGAAGTGAACATCGCCAAGGCGCAAACGCATGGGGTTGAAACTGAACTGGTGCTGACCCCAGCAAGCTGGCTGAGTGCCGACGCGGCTTATACGCTGACCGACATTCATGACCCGACCGGGCAGACGCAAGTGCGCCGGCCGCAAAATACCGCGAGCCTGACATTGAGCTTATACCCGATTCCGCAAATCAGCATCGTGACCCAGGTGAATTATATCGGCAGGTTCAGCGATTTCATTTATAATAATGATGGCAGCGGCGGCGGAAATCCTGACACTGGAATCGGCAGTGCTGATCCTGGCACGATTGCCAACATCACCATCAATGATTCGGTGACGCCAGGTTTATCGGTGTTTGCGGAAGGCAAGAACCTGTTCGATTCGCATTTCGAGCCGGCAAATGGTTTGCAAATCCCCGGCCAGTCATTTTTGTTCGGCGTGCGCGCGACGGTTCAGTAGGCGCAAAAAAACGGGCATCTCGCGATGCCCGTTTTCGTCCCAGACGGTTTTCCCGTTTTTTTAGAAGAAAGTCGCGATGCGGAGTTCAACGTTCCGTGCCAGCTGCTGCCCGTGCGCCGCAATGTCGTACTCACCCAGCAATTCAATCTGCGTGGTGGGCGAGACGAACGAGCCGACATTCAGGCGAAGCTGCGTCTCGTTGGTGCGGTTGCCGGAATCTTCAACGGCGCCGTTAGAAAGCTTATAAGTCTGCTTGCCGCCGAAGGACTGATAGAAGCCGGGTGCGACGAACGCCAACGTCGCTGGGTTGAAGATGTAAGGCGCATAGACGTGAATTTCCTCGGTCGGCTGCTCGCGGAAGGTTGCCGGGGTCGACGAAGGTGTTTGAACCGGGTTTTTCACGCCAAAAACTCCGGCATCGATGGCAGGAATTGAATTCGCCGTCACATACGGAGCATCAAGCGCCGAATGGCTGTTGCTGCCATAGCCATAAACCTCGCCCCATAATTCGAGAGAAAGGTTCGGCGTCGTCTGCGTGCCCAGAATGGTCTGACGGTAGCCAACTTCCATTTCATACACCCAGGCATTAGGCGACGGGTTCAAAATATCATTCTTGTTGTAGCTGCTGATTGGCGGCGAAATCCAAGGCGCGATCACCAAATACTGTCCCGCGGCAGGATTCTTGACCGGGAAAATGAAGGCGCCAAGGTTCGGTTGCGCGAAACCGCTATTGGCGGAAAGTGTTGCCCGGCCAGCGCCAAGCGGCTGGGCACCGAATCGCGCGTAAGGTGCGAGGCCGCCAAGCCCAAGTTGCCGTTCACCTAGGGTCTGCTGCCCGAGGAACGAGTAATATTCATCATAAATCTGCGCGCCGGCTTCAAAGCCGCCAATCTCGAACGTACGGATATAACGTGCGACGGTAATATCCGCTTCGATCTTCGTGTCCTTGCTATAATTGCTGCCATGCAGCGCGCCGAACGTGCCGGCATCGCTGAACACATTATACAGAAGCCCGATATTCACATTCACCGGCGGTGCGATGCTGTCGCCCACCACCGGGTCAGAGGCCATCGCCTTGCCGGCAATGCCGGCGCTGAAGGAAAGGGCCGCCGCGAACAGGCAGGCGCGCGAAATTTTCATTTTTTGAGACACAGACTTCTCCTCCTTAAGAATTTTTGGCGGCGATGCTGAATTTTGCCGCGTATCTCAATCGACGAAACTGCCAGCCTCTGTCAATGCTGGTTGCCGTTAACGTGAGAAGATCAACGCACTGTGGCATCCCGGCAACATCATGCGCTGCACAAATTCCGGCGCCCGCAATTTGCCGGCAGAGCGAAAAAATTGCTAAAAATATAATCCTGGCGATTCCGTCGCGGTGGGGCATCATTCCGTTATGAAACCGGTATTAAAATTTGCCGTGGCCAGCATCGGCGCCGGGCTTGCCGTGCTGGCGCTGAAATTCACCGCGGCACGGGTCAGCGGGAGTGCCGCGCTGTTTTCAGACGCGCTCGAGTCGCTGGTCAATGTCGGCGCCTCATCGCTTGCGCTCTACGCCCTCATCGGTGCCGCCAAACCGGCGGACCGGCAGCACCCTTACGGCCACGCCAAGGTGGAGCTGCTCTCGGCGGTTGCGACCGGTGCGCTGATCCTCATCGCCGCGGTGCTGATATTGGAGCGTGCCTACGTCGCCTTTCGCCACCACGCGCCGCTGACCCCGATGACCGGCGGCCTGGGCGAGGGGCTGGCCTTGAACGCCAGCGCCGGCGCTCTCATCGCAGTTTGGGCCTATCTGCTCCGCCGCGCCGGGGCGAAATTCCGCTCGCCGGCGCTCGCCGCGGATGCGCGGCATTTATATTCGGATGTGCTGTCCACCATCGGCATCATCGGCGGCCTGGTTGTCGCCGCGGTGACCGGTCTCTCGGTGCTGGACCCTGTGATCGCGGTCGGCATCGCGCTGCAGATCGCCTATGCCGGCGGCCGCACCGTTTTGGAATCCTTGAGCGGCCTCCTGGATGAAGCGCCGCCGCCGGCGATGCTCGCGCGGATCAATGAGCTGGTGCGCGCGCATGGCACCGGTGCCATCGAGGCGCATGATTTTCGCACCAGGCAAGCGGGATCCGCCTCGTTTCTGGAATTCCATTTGGTGGTACCGGGGGCGATGAGCGTCTCCACGGCGCACGAGATATGCGATTCGATCGAAGAAGCGTTGAAGCAGGAGATCCCCGGCGTGGTGATCACCATTCATGTCGAGCCCGAGCAAAAGGCCAAGCATGACGGTGTGGTGGTGATGGATTCGATAGAACCATGACCGAGTTCCGTTTGCAGCGTGATGAAATCGCCGGGCCGCTCGCGACACCTGGCTATCAGGTGCATGTCACCAGCCCGGCATTCAAGCGCGCGCGGGCCGCCATCATCGCGGTGGTGCTGCATGCCATTCCCGTAGTGGCGGTGGTGGCCTTCATTCGCTGGCCGCGGCCGGCGGCACCCGCTGAACAGCCGACGCTGGAGCTGGTGATGGATAAGTCGGCTTACGTCGGCACCGGGCCGCAAGTACTTTCACCTTCACCGGCGCCGGTGCCCAAGCCTGTCACCCCGCCTGTGCCTGCCGCCGCAAAGGCGCCACCTTTGCCGGCCCCGCCGCCCCCGGTGCCGCCGCAAACCACCGCCCCGCCAAACCCGGTGCTTGCCGCGGTGAAGCCGATGGCGGAATTGGCGACCCCAACGCCTCCGCCTCCCGCCGCTCCGCCCGTGCCCAAACCCGTGCCGCACCCCGCACCCGCCAAGGCCAAGCCGACGCCGCCGGCCTCAGTCCGCGTGCTGGGTGATAACCAGCCGGTAGGCCATGGCGAAGCTTACGGGCGGATTATTCCGGCCAAGCCCGATGCCACGATCAACCCCAAGCCGGCCTACCCGCTGGTCGCCCGCGAACATGGCGAGCAAGGCCGCGTGCTGCTCTCCATCCACATCGCCCCCTCCGGCCGGCCATCCGAAGTGGACATCGTCTCCAGCTCAGGTTTTGCCGTGCTGGACAAATCCGCCCAGAGCGCGGTGGAGGGCTGGCAATTCAAACCCGCCGAGGTAAACGGCAAACCCGTGGGCTCGGTCTTGCTGTTTCCGATTGAGTTTCAGTTGGAGGAGTGAGTTTTCAGTTTGTCAAAGCAATATTATCGTAATCAAGCTGTGGAACACCGGTCCCTGCTGTACAAGAAATAGAGAAGACAAGGTCTTGGTATCCAACTGAGTCAGCGGGATAGCCCCCCATGTCATTCCAGCCGCCTGTAATTGTTGCGCCA
>Ga0116226_10006896_pt1 | contig 10232 bp, 10 predicted proteins | sample S1TSphfallax_FD_89692 | JGI IMG/M metagenome (GOLD analysis project Ga0116226, IMG submission 89692) | Host-associated microbial communities from peat moss isolated from Minnesota, USA - S1T2_Fa - Sphagnum fallax MG | ecosystem: Host-associated > Plants > Peat moss > Unclassified | place: USA...
ACCCCGCCCGCCCGGTTGGCGTGCGCCACACCACCATGCCGGCGCTGACCATGGACCAGACCCTGCCGCCGCTGGATTACGTGATCTGATACCAGAGCAATTTGCCGTAGGGTGGCACGCGACCTAGAAGTTGGCGGTGCGATCAATCGCCGGCAAGGATACGGCGCCGCAGCAACGCAACCATGTCGGACCCTGGATCGCGCAGCGGGTCGATGACCGTGAAGTGATTGTGGTTTTCGAGCACATGCCATTCGCCGCCCCAGGCTTGCGCAATTGCCCGGCTTTGTCGCTCATATTCAACGCCCTCCAGAGCGCCCACGGCGGCATCCACGCGGCACGCCGGCCGGGCAAGCAAAACCGGAGACAGACGTGCCGCCTCTGCCGCGTCCAGGCCCAGCTTGATGTTGACGCTGGTGGAGACGAGCGGCTGGAGATCGAACAGCCCGCTCAGCGCGTAGCACCCGCTGATGGACCTCGCCGGCAGCCCGCGCGCAGACCAATCGGTGACCGCAAGCATCGCGGCCAGGTGGCCACCGGCGGAATGCCCGGTCACGAAGAGCGGCCAGCCGTGGCGGCGTAGAACAAAAGCGGCTGCAAGGCGAAGCTGCTCGACGATTGCCGCCAGGCTCACCTCCGGACATAGATCGTAGGATGGCATGCACACGGCAATGTCGTGCGCCAGCAGGCCGGACGCGAGGTGACTCACCCAACTCTTGTCCAGGGCCTGCCAGTAGCCGCCATGGATGAACATGGCGACCGGCACGCCCCGATTGTCGCCAGGCCAAAACATATCCAGCTTTTGCCGCGGTGTGGGGCCGTAGGCGAGGTCGGCTTCCAAACTCCCTCGCCGGGCGGCGCGGAAGGCAGCGGCATCGCGCGCCCAGCGGGCGATGATCTCCGGCGAGTCCGGCATCTTGCCGCGGTTATTATATTCCCGCTCCAGATCGAGCGAAATCATGCGGCGCCGCTGGCCTTCAGCGCATGCATGTCGAACGCATACTCCTCGGGGTTGAGAAACATCACTTCACGCCGCGCCGATTCCCGGAATACGTCCAGCGGATCGCTCATATCATGCAGCACGTCGAAGAGTTCGCGCAACCGGCGCCCCGGCGTTACCCAGAATAGGGCCCGGGTCGGCGCGTTGCTGAGATTATAGTATCCATGCGGAATGCCTGCCGGCATGCGCACCAGATCGCCCGTCCCGGCGCGGTGATGCTGCCCATCCAGGTAAAGATCGAAGCCGTTTTCGAGCACATAGATAAATTCGTCCTGCGTCGGGTGCACATGCGGCGGCACGAAGGTGCCGGGCGGATCGAAGGTTTCGAACGCGAGCGCGGAGGCGCTTTCGGATTTCATCGTATAGGTGTGGCCCAGTATGCGCCAAACCACGCCTTTTTCGCCGGTGCCGGCTTGGGTGATACCGGGATCGACCCCGACCTGCGCGTAATTGAATCCTGGGATGGTCATGCAACGATCTCCTTTTCGGCGGGTGCTGTGGCAAGCAAGTTTGCGTAATCGGCCGGATTGAGTGGCAGAAAATAGGCGGCCAGCGGGTTTGCCGGCCTTGTCTTTGCCCCCATGTCACGCAGCAATTCATCGAAGTGGAAGAAATGGTATGGGGCGATGCACAGCCCGCCGAAACCCGCGGCAACCGGGCGCAGTTTGCGGCGCCATTGCAGAGCCCGGGCGATATCGCTGCCCATCGTAGCCTCCGAGACATTGCGCACCAGCTTAGCGTCGAACCAACGCGCCAGCCAGTGCGCGCCAAGCTCCGCCGACAGAGGTGTGGCAAAGCTGGAATTGAAGCCGACAAAACCAAGCCCCGGCAGATCGGGGTTGGCGATCAGCCGGTAGAGCCTGTAGAGCCCATCGGGCTCGATCAGTTTTCTGCGCGCATTCTCTTCGAGGAATGGCAAGTCCTGCGACCAGCCAATGGCAAGGACAACGAGCTGGGCCGGAAGAACCGAGCCTTGATCGGTCGTCACCGATCCCGGCGCACAGGCGGCCAGCGTGCCACGCACCATTTTGATCTTGCCGCGCGCCACCGCCTGATAGAAACCCGGTGTCTCGATGCTGGTGGCGCAATGGATGCTGTCTTCGATAGGCTGTGCGGGGCGCAGCCCGCGTTTCTTCAGCCCGAATTGCAGCGTCAGCAACGCTTCCAGCGCCCGCCAATTGGCCCAGATGGCGGGTGCGGCAATACGGCGCGCGATTCGCCCGAAGCGGCTCGGCGACCATGGCATGAACATCACCTCCGTGGCGCGGCAATAGAGGATGTTCTTGAAATTGACGAGGTTGCCGAAGAAATAGGGAATTTTCCAGGCCAGTTCACGATGCACCAGGGTGACCGAGCGAGCGCCTGCCGCCAGCGTCTGCATGGCGATGTCGGTTGCCGATTTCGAATAGCCGAGCACTACCACATCCCGCCCGACGGCAGCGGCATCATCGAGATATTGCGAGGAATGGACAAGCATACCGCCATGGTCTCTGAACGCTTCCGCACCCGGCAGATCGAGCGTTCTCGGCCGACAGAATTGGCCGGTGCAGATAGCTACCTCGTCGAAATGCTCAAGCCTTTCGCCGTCCGCGGCCTGCAACGTCACCTGCCACCCACCCGTCTGCGAACGCGCGAGGGCGCGGATTTCGGTGTTCAACCTGATATGCGGCTGCACGCCGAAATGTTGCGCGTAGTCGCAGAGATACGCATAAATCTGCGCGCCTGTCGGCCATTCCGGATAGTCTTTCGACATCGGGAAGTCTGAAAAACTATAGATATCGCGTGGGGATTGCGTGCGCACGCCCGGATAGGATTTCGACGGCGCCCACACGCCGGCGATTTCCGCTGCCTTTTCTATCACAACGACATCGCGATTGGTGCGAAGAAATATTTTTGCCGCAACCAACCCACTCACGCCGGCGCCAACAATGCATATACGTTTGCGCGATGCTGCTTGCGGTGACATGCACTAACCCTGTCTCGTTAAAGACGAGATTAGGTTCAGCCAGGCAATACCGCTATCCGGATTGCGCGCTGGCTAGCATCGGATGGACCAAAACAGTCGAAAAGTAAGAGTCCTCTGCCCCTACGCCCTTTTTTGCAAAACGCGTCGCCACTGTCCGTCAAGTCAAAAGACGTCGCTGTCCGCGCAGGGTCTCCGAGGGCAATTCTTTGAACCGCTCGAAATAACTGATTGAGAACCGGCTCAAATGGGTAAAGCCGCAGGCGAGCGCCACGATGGTAACACTATCCCCCGGCCCTGCTGCCATCAGCGCCTTGCGCGCCATCTCCAGCCTGATGCCGCGCAACGCTTCCAGCGGCGTCGTATTGCGGAAATTGCGAAACCCTTCCTGCAAGGCCCGTGTGCTGACGCCAGCGGAGGCCGCGATATCGCATAGCGTCAGGTGCTGTGCCGCCATGGACCGCATGAAAGCTTCCGCTCGGCGTACATGGCCGGGCGCAATCCCAGGCGCTGGCGCACGGATTGCGTCGCTGTAGGTATTCGGAACCGCCTGCAGCAGCGCCATGATCAGTATCTCACGCATATGCGGGCCGCCAAGGCCGGGCCGAATCACCGCGCTGTCACACTCCGCATCCTCGCGCAGCAGGTGCAGCATATGCGCAATGCGCCGTCCGGGGCCGTGGTCCAGGTCGAAGGCAGCATCAAATTCTATAGGCGCCTTTATCTCACGCCCCAGCATGGCCTGTAGCGTGCGTTCCACCGCCTGACGGGGGATCTGAGCCATCAGCTTGCCGCATTCGCCCGACCAATCCATGCTGACATCAAGACTGGGCGAAAGCAGCGTGGCACGTCGCGGCGATGATTCTACGTTCTGCCGCCCACAGGTAATCCGCGCCTGGCCGGTCAGCGGTAATTGAAGAAGAAAAAAACTCTGCAATTGCCCCGGAACGATACGCACCTCTGAACCATACTGCACGTAGTTCAGTGAATAGCCGCCGAGGTCTATGGTATGGTGCCTTGCGTCCAGCATGCCGCCGGTGCCAGTCGGCACGAGCCGGTGCGGGCAGTAAATCTTCGCGACCTCCTCGCGCGCCTGATCCAGATCACTGGTATGGAACACCGCGAAGCGCGATAGGGGCAGGCTGGAATGCGGCAACAACACAGAGCTTTGTAACATCTTCACTTCCTTCGGGCAGGCGGCCTGCCATCCCAAGGCGAACTTCCCCGATCTCACACTGTTTTGAGGGCAGTCTGTCCCAGACGGCTGACGGAAATCAAGCTTTGCCTGACGGGCAATCGACAGTTTTCCGCGCAATTCGGATAGTGAATTGATCGGCCTGACTAGTGCCCCAGGATGCCCGGAATTTTGAACTGGCTTTGGTCAGCCGTCATGCAAGGCGGGCATGCCCCGATGATCAGAGAGCGATCTCGACACGCCCATCCACGATGCGCGCTGCGTAGCGGCGCGCTGCCACGGTAATCGGCGCGCCGCGCGGCGCGCCGCTGCGAATATCCACCAAGCCCTGGTGCAGCGGGCATTCGACACAGCCATTTTCCACCACCCCCTCAGATAGAAGGCCTCGGCCGTGCGGGCACTGGTCACGCAACGCAAACACCTCGCCATCCAGGCGGAACAAGGCGATCGCCAGACCATTCAGGGTTACGCCGAGCGCCGCATTTTCGGCGATCTCAGCCGATGCAGCAACGTCGTGCCAGGCTTGGGTCATCTGGGCCTCATCGGAAACAGAGTCAGAAAGTCTTCTTTCGTCAGCAGAAGATGAGGATGGATTTCTAGACTGGGTAAGCAAGGAGGGTTTGTATGCGTGACGTGTCGTAGATGCATCGGCGTGCCTGAAACTTGAGATGTCCATCAACGCGCACAATGATGTCCATATAGCAGCCTGCCTGATACACCGTCGTTACGCCGGCCTGCGATGTGTTGACCACGAGATAGCTAGACTGCACATCGAGCGCGCCGTCCGGACGCACCTGGAACGTCAGGCCGGACATGAAATGCCGATATTGCGGCTTTTCATAGATATTTGCGTTGCGCAACGCCACCACCCGGTCGCGCAACATGCCGCCGTTGTCGCAATACATCACCGGCGCCGGCAGACCCTGCGCTTCATTCTCCTGCGGAATGATCTCGTAGAGACACGCCTCGGTGAACATGGCAGGCCATTCCTCGATCCTGTCATTATCCAGGATTGACGCGTAGGCATCCATGAAAGCGCCGAGCTCCAAGCGCAGCATCAGCTCATGCGTCACGATGCGGGCTCCTCGGCGGCGAAACCCATCAACTTCTGATACCCCACCCAGAACCGGCGAATCAGGCTTTCGGTGATCAGTGTGCCCTGCTCGTCAGGTGCCGCGCGCGACATCTCGATCACCGAGGCGAGGTCGCCGTCGCGCGCGGTGCCGCGCTGCACGAGCTCGGTCGCCTCGGTATCCTCCATCGAAATATAGCCGGCCGGGCCGACCAGATTCGCCTGCTTGATGCGCAGCTTTCGCAGTTCTTGTGTATCGTCCTCATAACCGAAGAAGTGGAATACCAGCTCGAAATGGTCCGGCCCCTTGGGCAGCAACTGCCGTGCGACCAAAGTGTTATGGATCTGCTGTATCACCAACTGGGGAAAGATCGGTTGAATATGGTTTGTCGTCACCTCATCATATTCCTGCTCCAGCGCCAGAATCGAGCTGTCCTCCAACTTGAACCGCTCATCATAGGATCGTATCTGCTGGGCCTGGTAGGCGGCTGCATTGATATCCGCCTCGCTTTTCGACACATAGATGATGCTGTGCAAGCCTGTGGCTGCATCGGGGATGCAGCGCGCCTTCATCCCAACGCGAAAGATATTGAACGTGGTATGGAACATATGCAGCAGGCTGGCGTGATAAGGGTCTTTTACATTCTCCAGATAGAGCTTCCAGTTGCTGTCGGAATATTGCCTTGTGCAACCGAGATAGACGACCGGCTTGTGGAAAATTCTGTCCACAAAGGGCAGCATCTGTGGGCCGATATAGTCCGCCAGCGGCGCCACACTGTCGCTGAACGTGGCAAACACCAGGCCGCGGTAACTCTCAACGCGCAATTGCCGCAGATTATGGTTCGCCGGATTGAAATCCTTCGGCATACCGGTTGCGTCTTTCTGGCCGCGACGGAACGGCACGCCTTGCAAATTGCCTTTCGATCCGTAACTCCACTGGTGATAGACGCAGGAATGCGAAAGCGCATTACCGCGCGCCAACCGGCAGACGATTGCGCCGCGATGGGCGCAACGATTGACCCAGGCTGCCAGCGTGCCATCCTCGGCGCGCGTCATCACCACCGGCGTGTCGCCGACAAAACTGCTCTTGTAATCGCCGGGATAGGGAATTTCGGCTTCCAGGCCGAGGAAATTCCAGGTCGGCCCGCGATAGATGCGCTCCTGCTCGCGCAGATAGACCGCCTCGGAGCTGAATACCTTGTAGGGCACGCGCGAGCCATCCGTATGCGGAAAAATGGCAAGCTCGCCGGGAGTGGGGTTCGCGTGGGCCATGCCGCTTCTCCTGTCGGGCGCATCTTCCGCCGATATGATCGAGACTGCTATCCGCTCGGCGTCCGGCGCACCGGCGATTTATCCGCAATGCGCACCGCATGCCGCCGCCAGGCGCAAAACCCCTGGAGCCCGATGCGTCTGCGGGCTTAACCTGCCGCATCGGACATCCCGCCCCTTCGGAGCCTCCTGCCGCGTGTTGCACCTGGATAACATCGCCGCCCATCCTTGTTCACCCTGCGCTGTGCCGACGGTGATCGAGGCGGAAAATCTGCTGATACTTGCGGCCAATCCCGGCGACGAAACGCTGTTTTGCGCCGACCTCATCGCACGGTGCTGCGCCCGTGGCCGGCCACCCTTCGTGATGGTGCTTGCGGATGGGCAGGCAGAGGCACAAGGCTGCTCGCCCGAGGAGTCCAACGATCAAGCTAATCGCCAGGCGAACGACATGGTCGCGGGTTTGGCGCTGCTAGGTTTGCCGGCAACGCAAGTGTTGCTGGCTGGGCTGGCGTGCGGCAAGGTGCCCCGGGCAGGCCCGGTCTTCGCTGCTGCCGTGCGCGCCGTCCGCCTGGTGATGTGGGCACGCGACTGCAACGCGATCGTGGCCCCCTGGCCGAGCCTCGCCTTGCCCGACTGCTTGGCCACCAGCCTGATTGCGGCCCAAGTTGCCGTCGAGACCGGCGTCGCCCGGATCGAATACGGTGCATCCAAGATATAAAGGAAGCGATTCTTTTTCAAAAAAAGACCTTTCCTTTCTTCATCATTCGGCTCTTCGAACAACGACGCGCCAGACGGATACCGCCCCGCACGCAGCGGATAGCAGCGCCCCGCCCTTCTGCAAAAACCGGCATTGACGCAGGCAGCGCCGCACGCCGCCCTCGTAATTTCAAAAGGGGTGGCCATGACGACGCTATTTGCAATGCCCAGGCGCTTTCAGAAGCAGCTTCTTCTTGCGGGCATTTCTGCCTGTAGCCTTGCCACGGCGGCCGCGCAGCCGGCGTCGGGCAAGCTGGAGGAGATTACGGTGACCGCGCGCAAGCGCAGCGAAAACCTGCAGAAAACCCCGCTTGCAGTGACCGCGTTCACGGCGAAGCAGTTGCAGGCCAGGGGCGTTGCCAATATCGCAGATGTCGGGAAATATGTCCCCAACGTATCGCTGCAGGCAGGTGCTGCGATTTCGGGTAGCGCATCCACGGTTACGGCTTTCATACGCGGCGTCGGCCAGACGGATTTCACGCTGACGATCGACCCGGGTGTCGGCATCTATGTCGATGGCGTTTATGTCAGCCGTTCCACCGGCGCACTGCTGGCAACGACCGATATCGCAAGCATCGAGGTGCTACGCGGCCCGCAGGGGACGCTGTTCGGCAAGAACACGATCGGCGGCGCCATCGTGGTGACCAGCCAGAAGCCGACCGACAAGCTTGAAGGCAATATCGAGGGAACCACCGGTTCCTATGATCGTGCCGATCTCACCGGTATGCTGAACGTACCGGTGAGCGACCAGTTGCAGATACGCATGAACGGCAGCTTCCTTAGCCGCGACGGTTATGTGGAGAGGTTGCAGGATGGCAAGGAGATGGGTGGCCAACACGATTTTGGCGGCAGGATTGCCGCCCTGTATACACCCTCCCCCGATCTTCGTTTTACCTTCGCGGTCGATGCGACGCATGATCATGACGAGGGGCTCGGCAGCACGCTTGTCGCCGTCAACCCGGACGCGCAGGAGACCGGATTTTATAACGCGGTCCTCTCCGGCGTGAATTGTTCGGTGCCGACCAGCAATGCGCACTGCATCAGTTCCAAATATATTACCGGCAATCCTTATACGACCTGGAACAGCAGCACCAACCTCTCTACCCTCGATCTGATCGGCTATTCGCTGACTGGGGTCTACGACGTCACCCCCAATTTCAGCGTGAAATCCATCACCGCATATCGCCGGTTCACCAACGCGTTCGACGATGACTTTTCCGATTTCCAGTATGGGCCGGTTTTCAATTCCCGTGACAACTACCAGGACAGGCAATTCAGCCAGGAGCTTACGCTGAGCGGTACCGCCTTCGACAGCCGGCTGAAATGGGTGGCGGGCGGTTATTTGCTGAAAGAGATGGGCGTCAACCGCAACTATCTCACGCTCGCGATCGCCGATTTTCTTAGCGGCGGCTATGTCGATAACGATAGTGATGCAGCTTACGCCCAGGCCACCTACAGCATTACTAACCAAATCCATCTTACCCTGGGTGGCCGCTATACGTATGAGGACAAGCGCTTCACGCCGGATCAGTATATCGAGCTGGATCGCACCGGCGGGGAGTTGCTCGGCCTGAGCCGGCTGTTCATACCCGCCTATGAAAATCCGGATGGAAGTCGCATCCTGCCTGACATTCAACGCTCGGTGATCGCAAACGAATTCACCCCCGCCGCGACCCTGGATTACCAGGTGACTCCAAGCATTCTGGCCTATGTCAGCTATGACAAGGGGTTCAAGAGCGGCGGCTTTACGCAGCGCGTGTTTCCGCCGCTGCCGCAGGCGCCATCGTTCGGTCCTGAGTTTGTCACCTCGTATGAAATTGGCATCAAGTCCGAATTGCTCGACGATACCTTGCGCCTGAATCTCGCGGCCTTCCGGTCAAGCTACAAGTCGTTGCAGGTGATCGTCGATACCGGCATTGCGCCCACGGTGGAAAATGCCGGCGATGCTAGCATCAGCGGTTTTGAGGCCGAGGCCGACTATGCGTTGCCGCTCGGCGCGCATCTCAATGGCGGCCTGGGTTATACCGATGCTCATTATACGCAAATTTCGCAAGGCGCGCAGGCCGGCGGCGTGTTGCTGGGCAACAAGCTGCCTTACGTGTCGAAATGGAATGGAACGCTCGGCCTCTCTGCACCGGTCTGGCAAGGCGAGCGCGGCATATTGACGGTGCGGGTCGATGGCACCTATCGCAGTTCCTATTATCCCGACGCAGAAAACAATGTTGATATCAAGCAAGGCGGCCATGCGCTGATGAATGCCTCGGCCAGCTTCATCCCCGCCAATTCCCGCTGGACCATCAGCGCGGGCGGCACCAACATCACCAGCACGAAATACCAGATCACCGGCTATTCTGATCTGGCTGCCGACGGCGTGGCCTATATTGCCTATGCCAGGCCGGCGGAGTGGTATCTGCGTGCGAAATATGCATTCTGAAGAAGTCGCAGATGGTGCGGTCAAGCCATGGCCTGGCGTTATATCTGGAGGGCTACCTAGCTATAGTCAGTCCCGTCTCACCCGCTACTGAGGACGATAAGACATGAAAACTATCTTCGTTCAAGTCAAATGCGAACCTGGCCGCACCTACGAGGTAGCGGCCCGGTTAGTGGACTTTCTGGAGCCTACCCCGGAAGTTCACTCGACCTCCGGGCGATGGGATCTGATGGTGCGCTGTAACCTGCCTGCGGAGACCGACATTGGCCGGTTCGTGACGGAGAAAATCCAAATGACTCCTGGCATTCGGGAAACGTTCACGACCGTCGCCTACAGAGCTTTTATAAACGACAGCTCTTTGTGAGAAGAAGATATATCCGAAACGGCTCTGTTGCAATCTGCTTTGTGGCGCGCGCGAAGCGGTGGTGGGGTAAGCGGGTCCATCAGGGAGCTTCGAGTTTGAGGTGCGCATTGACGAATTGGACCGCTTCGGTGAGCACGACAGATTATTTGATGCCGAATCTGGGGTTTTTTGATCACGCTGTGTGA
>Ga0116226_10006897_pt1 | contig 10232 bp, 13 predicted proteins | sample S1TSphfallax_FD_89692 | JGI IMG/M metagenome (GOLD analysis project Ga0116226, IMG submission 89692) | Host-associated microbial communities from peat moss isolated from Minnesota, USA - S1T2_Fa - Sphagnum fallax MG | ecosystem: Host-associated > Plants > Peat moss > Unclassified | place: USA...
AAGTCCAAGCTGATCTATAAACCTCTCCCGATCGACGATCCGCTGCAACGTCGGCCGGATATCTCGAAAGCGAAGGAATGGCTGGGCTGGACACCGAATGTCCCGCTGGAACAGGGCCTGAAACAGACCATCGCATATTTCGACGCGCTTCTTAAGGATCGCGGCGAAAAATAGGCCGCCGCTCAGGTTGGGCTGTATGATCGGGGTCGAGTCGGGAAATAGCCCCTAGGATTGCTGAGCCCTATCCGAAACCACTCTTTCCCTCCCCCTTCGTGGGGGAGGGAAAGAGTGGTTTCGACACCTAAATCCTTCCGCGCCAAGATCAAAAAAATCCAGTGGCCGAACGCCGGAAAACCGCTGGTTGACACAGCACGCATACGTGTTTTGTTAACACACTCACCCTAAATTATCCTTTGAAGCTGACAACGATACGAGCAAAGTCGCTCGGTCGGCCGTGTATCAGACACATTGCCCGCCAATATTCAAACGTTGGAAGGAATGGCCGTTGAAATGAGAGCATTTTTCTTATCCGGGCTCGCTGGATTGGCACTGTATGCGTCTAACGCGACGGCCCTCGCGGGCCAAATTACGACCGGTTATTACTATGGAACGGGCTACCTTGCATCCGCCACCCCATCTTCAGTGTGCAGTACCTTTGGTATTACGCCTGGAACGACCACAACGGGTGTCTTCTACTACCCAGGTGCGGGCAAGACGGGTGCAACACTTCGGAGCAATTATTCGACGTCAAAAGGTACGGGTGTCGAAGCTGAAATTTTTCCAGCGACCCCTGCCTTGAATGTGACGGCATGGTCCGGGACGCTTGAGGAAGGCTTTGAAACCGGCAGCCAAAAAGCGGTTCCGTTTACAGCCCAATTCACATTCTTTGACAGCGACTCCGCTCTGGTCAGCGTGGTTGCTTCGCTCACATCCTTCGGCTTTACGTGTAAGACGACGGAAAACATTGTCCTGCTAAAAATGGGCGTTTGATGAGGAGGATCGAGATGAACATGAAATTATCGAGCGCCGCGGCGTGTATAATCGGACTGATCGGTCCATCCATGGCACAAGCCGCGACACAACCCGTCCTCGGATATTATTTCGCAACCGGCTATGTATCATCAGCAACCCCAACAGCAGCATGTAGCGCCGTAGGCGTGACTGCAGGGGACGACTATAACGGGATTTTCTACTACCCCGGCGCCGGACATACAGGCGGTGTTCTGCGCCAAGCCACAGCGACCGCGACGAAGACTGCGATTACTGAGCTAAAATTTCCCACCACCCCGGCGGCAGGAACCACCGCCTGGAGCGGGACGCTGCAGGCAGGTACAGAAGGATCGACCTTCGTTGCCACGCCGTTCACAGCAAGCTTTACATTTTTGGATGCAGCGTCAGCGGATCTCAGTCTGACGGTTACGGTCGGTGGCTGCAGCGAGGTCTGGGATTTCGCCCTGATGCGAACCGGTCACGACTAAATGAATAAAGACAGGCCTAACAAGAAAGTTTGGCCTGTCTATTCAATTAACTCATGTCGAGCGGCACGCGCCTGCCGTGAATTGGTATTAGCTAACGCGAGCAAATACCTGACGGTAGGTCCGCGTGCAACCAGCCTTCGTGAAGCTTAGATCTTCTTCGAATGAACTTTCGTCAAAGAAAGTCAACGTGGCTGTGAACGGGACGCTGGTCAACAAGGTCTGCCCCGCAACGCCGGTGTTCACTGAACCCGTCCAAGACGTCACACCTGCGGCAGGGGTCTTTCCGTGATAACGCTGAACAAAGACCGATCCACTTGAAGCGGTTGCAACGATCTGCTCAAAGAACGCACCGCTAGCGGCCGGACCAGGATAGTAAAACGAGCCGGTAAATTGACCGCCAACCGTCGTCCCATCCGTCGAACACGTGTTCGTTGGCGTGGCGGCTGTGGTGTACACCTGGGCGACATAGAATCCCGCCGTAGGCTGGGCACCCGGGTCTGCGAAAGCGCTGCTCGTTGTAACGATACCGGCGAGGGCACCCATCAAAACCATCTTCATCGTCACGATTTTACCTCGAATTTGTGAATCATTGTAGATAACAGACAAGGCTATAATGGGTTTGGGTCACGTATGCAAATAAGAAGTTCAAGACACCATATAAATTACGAATACGTGTTTTTAAGTCAATAATCTCTTTGATAAGGCGTTAACCTTCACCCGATTGAGGCGGAAAGCTGCAGGAATGGCGGGCGGCCAATTGGCAAACTTGGCCGCCCTTTCGGCCGATGCGCGATCCATTCACACCAGATGAGACGGGCTAGGCCCTAGCTCGAGCGGATGAAAACCTGCCGGTAGGTACGCGTACAACCTACTGCGGTAAATGTCAGATCCTCCTCAAAGGAATCTTCGTCCAGGAACGTGAGCTCCGCATAAAATGGGCGGTCAACCAAGAGACGTTGGCCGGAATGGCCGGTATTCAGGGTTCCAGTCCAGGTTGTCTTGCCGACTGCGGGTGTGGCTGAATGATAACGCTGCACGAAAACCAGAAACTGCCCATTGACGTTGACCGTCTGCTCAAAAAATGCGCCATGCTGACCGGGGCCTGGATAATAGAACGAGCCCGTGAGATTACTATTCAGTGGTGACCCATCCGCAGCACAAGTTGCCGCAGGGGTTGCCGCCGTCGTCAATACCGTTGCGGAATAAAACCCCGCTGTAGGCTGGCCACCTGGCTTTGCAAAGGCTGGCGCAATTATAAGAATAGAAACAACTCCTGCGATTATACTCGATCTTGAGTACATGGCATTTCCTCCATCTAAATAGGATTTACCATACGTTAACCACAAACTACAATCACTCGTTCCAGATATCCGAAAATATTATTGGGCGATTGCAAATTATCTAAATTGGATTGGGTGATCCCTTTACGGCTCACAGCAACTTGCATGAGCTATAGTTATATCTTGAATGAGTAACGCGTTGGCTTCGACGGCACAGATTCAGTCATCGAGTTCAGAATCCCAGTAGAGATAATCCAACCAGGTGTGGTGATAATGCCGATACCGCAGATCTGGCGCGCGACGGTTCAATTGCGTTTTTGTCGGACGGCGCGGCGTGTGAAGCAGCGGCATCTGTGCCTCCGCAGGCGTCCGGTTGCTCTTGACGTGATTACAGGGTCCGCAGGCCGCCACGACATTCTCCCAGGTCGTGCGGCCCCCGCGCGACCGGGGAATGACGTGATCGAAGGTCAGGATCTCCGATGGAAATTCATCGCCGCAATATTGGCAGATGAAACCATCTCGCAGGTAAATGTTATACCGCGTGAAAGCCGGGTAGCCATCGAGCTTCTTATAGCGCTTCAGCGCTACCACGCTGGGGACCGGCATCGACCGACTCGGCGAGCGCGCATGGATGTCGTAATTGGCGACGAGGGCAACCCGATCCAGCATCAGCGCGGTGAGCGCGTCCCGCCAGGACCAAAGCGATAAAGGATGAAACGAGAGCGGCCGATAATCGGCATTCAACACCAACGTCTGAAGGTTCAGCATGCTCGTCCCTCAAACAAAAGGGCCGGACTCTCGTCCGACCCTTTTTCAAAAACGGGGAATACCGCACTCTGACGACTGCCGCCGATACTGACCGGCCGGTGCGCGCCTTGGCGGAGACGGTTGATGTGGCTGCGATGGTCGCCGCGACGCAATGCCTGCCCGTCCCACCTGCAACCACGGGAGGCGCACTGTTCTAGGCCGGTTCTGTAGGGATCGTGCTCCAGCACTCCACCAACTCCGCTACCACACAGTCTCTCTGTAACACAGCTCCGTGACGGTTTGGTATCATTCCAATGGCCAACGCGGCAAAATTGACCATGTCCTACCACCATTGGCGCTGGTCCCATGCAGACCGTACTATTTCTAGGTGTTAAGAGTGCGTCTTACAAAGAGGGCGGCGGTTCGGAGGCCGATTTCATCGATCGAATGGCCGAGACCCGGACGGACCAGCGTTTCAACCGGCACCTCGGCTTCACGCAGTCCGGTCTCCGAAATTGCCAGCTGAGTGAACGGCACGACCGGATCCGCCGCGCCATGGACCAGCAGAACCGGCGGCGTGCCACTCTTTTCGGCCGGCAAGCGGGCCGGCGCGACCAGAGTGCCGGAAAAGCCGACGATGGCGGCGGGACTGGGCGCCATCCGCAACCCAACATGGAGCGCCATCATGGTACCCTGCGAGAATCCGACCAAGGCCAGTCGGGATGCATCCAGCCGATAGCGGGCAAGTTCGGCCTCAAGATAGGCGACGAGCAATGGCGCCGCTTGATCCGCGCCATGCTCGCGAATCTCCATCCAGCCTTGGGCATTCATCAGGCCGAACCACTGAAAACCTGGGCCTCCCATTTCGCAGGGCTCCGGCGCATTGGGTGCCGCAAAGGCCGAATCGGGCAATACCGCGCTCAGCGGTTCGGCAAGCCCGAACAGATCCTGTCCGTCAGCGCCATAGCCATGAAGCAGCACGACCAGTGAACTGGTCTTTCCGGATATGGCAGGACGGCGCGCACCATCGAGCAATTGCGTCATCTCTCTCTTCCCGATCAAAGTCTCGTGTTACGACGTTACACGTTGCCATGAGCCCGCCATGACCATAACCCGATTCGCCCCAAGCCCAACCGGATTGCTGCATTTGGGGCACGCTTACAGCGCATTGTTCGCACGGTCAGCGGCCGGACCAGAGGGCACGATGGTGCTCCGCATCGAAGATATCGACACGACACGCTGCCGGATGGAATTCGAGACGGCGATCATCGAGGATCTGCACTGGCTGGGTCTCGACTGGCCGTGCCCGATCCGGCGCCAGTCCGAGCATCTTGTCGACTACCACGCAGCGCTCGATCGATTGCGGCACGCCGGGCTGGTCTACCCGTGCTTCTGTAGCCGTTCCGATCTTGCCGCCGCCGCCGCTGCACCGCATGGCGTCGGTCCGCTTTATTCAGGCACTTGCCGGGTACGATCGGCTGCGGCGCGTGCGGCGCTGTTGGAGACCGGTCCTCCCCCGGCATGGCGACTCGATGTGGCTGCCGCCATTCACCGAACCGGTCCGCTGTCCTGGCGCGACCTTGATCATGGGGCTGTTGCCGCCGAGCCGCAGCGCCTGGGCGATGTGGTGCTCGGTCGGAAGGATATCGGCACGAGCTACCATCTGGCGGTGACGCTCGACGACGCGCTTCAGGGGATCGACATCGTGACACGCGGCGCCGATCTGTTCGAGGCAACCCATATTCACCGCTTGCTTCAGGGTCTGCTCGACCTTCCGGTCCCGGTCTGGCGCCATCACAGGCTGCTGCACGATCCAAGCGGCAAACGTCTCGCCAAGCGCGACGGCGCCACCGCGCTCCGTGCGCTGCGCGAAAGCGGCCGGAATGCTGATGACATCCGCGCCCAGCTTGGGTTTTAGCCTCTTCGCCGCAACCCAGTCGCCACGGACAAATATGCCGGGTGATCCGGAGCGATATGGCCATGGCGCATGGCCAGATCAATCAGCACCAGATTGACGTTGAATTTGAAATCGTCAGTGTCGGCGACGCGGCGCAAACACTCATCTACCGCCAACACCCGAAAATCCTCGATCTCGCCATCGCTGTTGCGCGGCACGAAATCGGCAGGGACGTCGATATCATAAATAAACAGCACGTCGTCGCGCGATCCGTTGGGCACTGCCATCCGATAGAATACCGCACTGACCGGGCGTGCTGTCGCCGCAAGCGCCGTCGGCATCGACGCTTCTTCGGCCGCCTCCTTCAACAGCGTCGCATGCGCGCCATACCCAGAGGCGATACCGCCCGCGACCAGATTATCGAACTTGCCGGGAGCGGTTTTCTTATCCGCGGCGCGCTTGCCGATCCAGAGCTCTTGGCGGTCGCTGCCGCCGCGAAAGCCGTTAAGATGCACGCCATAGGATCGCGTGCCGAAAAATGGAACGATCCCGCGATCGATCTCGAGAAGTAACTCCCCGCCCCATCCATCAGTGATCGCAAAGAGCTCGCCGCGACTACCCGACAGCACGCCGCGGCACGCCAACTCCTCGCCAATCCTGCCCATAGCGGCGGTTCGGCTCGCAGCATCACGCAGGCTATCGGACAGAATCACGCAATCCGTATTGAATTTTAACAACCCGGAATAGTCTCGTAGCGCGGCACTCTCAGCCCGAGGGATATGACCGACCCTAACACCTCCAACATAAAAAGGCAGAAATTGGTCGGGATCGAATCGGTTGCACGCTTCGATATGGCGCAGAAAACCCATGGTGCCCTTCGCAGTCTCTCGTCTAAAGCTTGCTATGCAAATTGGCCAAAATCACGGCAAGACAAGCGGCTAACAGCGCAGGCACTACTGCCCCTAAGCTGAATGCCAACGGTCGCCCTGATTTCCGGCGCCCCAGCCTGCCGACCCACGGTAAGCGCGCCGCCAGCCAATCAGCCCACAGACAGAGCGGCAGGACCAGCAAAGCCCAAGGCGGATGCAGGGAAGTCTGCGCCGTGTCAACCGCGATCCCAACCATCACCACGCCGCCGCCGACCGCGGCCGCGGCACCCGCCGGGACTTTCGCCAGAGGCCGGGCCCAGACCAGCCACCCAACCGACGCTGCCATCAGAGCAAGCGCCATATCTTCCGATAGTTCGGCATGGCCGCCATGGGCGATGACCGCCAGTGCCAGTGCCATGATAGCCAGCACTGCCACAACTGTTCCGCCCTCAAGCGCCAGGGTCGCGAGGCGCCAAAGGCTCAAACCTGCAAATAGCGTCGCCACGACGGCAAGCGCCACCGAATCTGGCGGAATCTCCCCCTGCTGCACCACGCCAAGACACCAGCCGACTGTAAAAATTCCGCACAGCGAGGCGGCACAGCGCAGCAGCATCGGCCGCGTTCCGATCCAATTCAGCAAAAGCCCAACCGGCAGCGCCAGCACCGCGACCTCGCCAACTCGGTAATGCGGCGGTATCGACCAAAACGGCAACCCACCGGCAATCCCGACATAGCCGGCCAGAAACCCCGCTGTAACGCCGATCCCCGCGATCGTCGACGGCGTTTTGCGGCCGCCAAGACGACGCAATATGCCCGTCACGCCATATCCAACGAGACAGGGCACGAGGATCGTCAGCACCAGCGCAGGCAACATTAATCGGTCTCACTTCCTCGCCTAAGCCGGGCGCGCGGCTTCGTGAACCATGACTCAAGCGATCATCAACAACAAGAGACTGGAAATCGGCTCAATTCCAATCGATTGCGTCGAAGATATCGCGCAGCTTTTGTCCGCGCGCCGGATTGATCTGCTCGACCCAGGCCACCCGTCCGCCGAGATAGGCCCGGAAATCGGCGTGGCCTGCACGATTCTGGTCGGCCGGTCCGCGCGTGGCGCAATTATGCAGGATCGCCTTCAGCCGATCGAACGCGTCGCGCGGCAGATTGCAATGATCATTGACCACGATGCCGGTGATCTGCTGCCGGCCACCTCGGCGCATGATGCGGGTTTTGGCGGAATTCAGGCTGTACCCGCTCTCGCGGATGATCGAACCTGCGACATCCAGCACCTGATCGATCCGCCGGGTGAAATCCGGCCCGCCCGAGAGGCAAAGATCATCGGCATAGCGCGTATAGTTCGCCTCAACCGCGCGAGCGAGGCCGGCGATTCTGACGTCGAGACCAAAGGCTGCGAGATTGGCCAAGGCGGGCGATGTCGGCGCGCCTTGCGGCAGATGCGGTGTCGCGAGACGCTGCCGCTGAGACCAATCGGCGAACTTTGCTCTGACCGGGGCCGGCGTCATCGTGCTGCATATTCCCGTCAAGGCGCGGGCAACGGCCCAGGGATAGCCCAGACTGCGGAAGATGCCATGAACCCGCCTCAGCGGGGTCGAGACGAAAAAATCCTGGAGATCGACAGCGAGCAGCACCGCTTCGCCGACATGGATTTGAGCTGCGGTTCGACAGGATCGTCCGCCCACGAAACCATGCGCCGCCTCATGCGGCGGGATCCGATCCAAGATGTCATGCAGGATACGGCGCTGAAGCTGTTTCAGACGCGGCTTCGGCGCCTCAATCAGACGCCGTGCACCGCTCGCTTTCGCGACGAACTGATAGTGGTAGTGCTGCAATGGCGCGGTCATCGCGTTACCATGCTGTCGCTGTGCATCTGAGAACCAGTCAAGCTCGGCAGCTGAAATATCGAGCCAATCAGCCAGTTCACCGAGTGTGGCGAGCGTCGGCACCGATCCGGGCTGAACGATCGGCGTCGGACGAAAGCGCGGCGAATCCAACGATGGCGCCACCCTCCGGCCATTGCCGCCTTCATGTCGGAGGAACGGCCCGAAATCCGGCGATGCCAGACAATGAGCGACGATCTGTGCCGGCGATGGCGGATAATCGGTCGTGCAGCCCGCCATCAGCGCGCGGATGAAATCGAGCGTGATCTCAACGCGGGTCAGCCGCATGACCGCCCGCGCGCGATCAAGCAGGCTGCGTTCGGTCCAGGGCCCGGCGAGCAGTGAAGCCGCAAGCTGCTCAGCGGCGAATTCCCGGACCGACATCGACGCTAACCCAGTTTCATGATCGGCGGGACGAGCGCTTCAACCCATCCTGTTGCGCATGAACCGTCCTGCAAGCTGGTCTTGCGTGGAGTTCATGCAGCGTCATGTCGTGCCTCATCGCCCGCCTGGGGTAACCCCAGACCGCTCCGAAACGTCCCCGAAAGGCCGCATTGGAGCCACTTGAAGCGCTCGCCCGCCGCCGCAGAGCATAGGAACCAGCGCTTCAGCTGTAAATCACGTGGCGGCGATTACAGAACGAAAACATAATATTTCCGAACGGTCTCCACGACCTGCCACGTGCCCTTTGTACCGGGCGGTACAACAAAGACATCGCCAGCCCGCAGATGAATCGGCTCGCCGCCATCCGGCGTGATGATCGAATAGCCTTCAAGGAAATGGCAGTATTCCCAGCTATCGTAATCGATCCGCCACATGCCGGGGGTCGATATCCAGATCCCCATCAGCTTCTTGCCATCGTCGGACTGGTAGCCGTTCAGCGTCACTGTATGCGGATCACCATCGATCGCGGTACCGGGCCACGGGGAATCGAGCTCGGGGGCGGCGTGTGCATTGCGGTGGACGAAAATGTCTTCGGTCATCGGGAGGGTCCTAAATCAAATTAACCCTGGTGTCTCCCATTGCCCGCCGATCCGTCAAGGCGAGTTTGAAGAAACTAGACACCCAGTTGCTGGATCGCCTAGCCCGAATAAGCCGATCCCCTTGGCTTCAACCGCGACTATGCGGAGGCATAACAGTTTCAAAGAAATAGCCGCGACCCTGCACCCGATCGAGAATAAAGAGATAGATGAGGCCTCGAGCATTGGCCCCCATGTCATTATCATGGGTCACATAAAGTTCGAAGCCGGCGCGATTGAGCGCTTCCATATCTAACGAACCGGAGATCAGATCGGGCCACCATGTTGAGCCAGGTCTGGAAATTGTCGCCAATACAGGCGGCAGCACATCGACTTTCGTCACGACGGCCAGCATCCCGTCCAGATCCTCCGAATTGTAGGCGAAAGACCCCCACGTTTTCGGGTGCTCAATCCGGTGCAACTCGTGAATATCCCGACTGCTGGCAGGAAGGTACTCGGGCAACCAACCCCTCTCAAACTCCCCATCCTTCTCTGCGGCAACTCGAGTCGGGTAGTATGATTCCTGCCAATCGCCGCCACAACTCGACACGGACAGCAGCAGAACCGCGACAGCGACACTATGGATGCCCCGACTGAACGCTATCATGGTGAAATAGATAAATGGGCGGTCGCCAGCAAATCATCGAACGGCTTCGATGATCCCTCGAGCCACGATTCGCCCAACCGCTTACCGTCCTCGAACAGAACGAGCTTATGGCATTGATAGCAGATCAGGAAGTCGATCACATGTCCCGCACGTTCAATCCGAAGCGCGTGGTGCGGTGAGAAGCACATTGTCGTTTTGATCCCCCATTGCCAGTGCGGCGGTGGGATCGATTCTTTCAATGCAGCGATAGTAAACTGAGTTTCTTGTGCATCGAGCTCGACATGGCCGGCGATCTCCCATCCGTCGAGTTGGTCAGCTTTCGGATTGGGTCCACTAACAGTTTTGAGTGAATAGATGTAGGCGCGACCGGGTGCCTCCAGCGCTGCCGCCGCTGCGCGCGGCAAGCCTGTCCATGTCGGCAACGAGAGATAGACAAACCC
>Ga0116226_10006899_pt1 | contig 10231 bp, 4 predicted proteins | sample S1TSphfallax_FD_89692 | JGI IMG/M metagenome (GOLD analysis project Ga0116226, IMG submission 89692) | Host-associated microbial communities from peat moss isolated from Minnesota, USA - S1T2_Fa - Sphagnum fallax MG | ecosystem: Host-associated > Plants > Peat moss > Unclassified | place: USA...
ACTTCCCGCCGGATATTTCGCGAGTACCGCGGGGACGGGGGAAGATCCAACCACGCCGGCCGGGGCGGGCGTCGGGTTCTGGGGGTACGTGAGCGCGTACACGTTGCCCGAATCATCGAGGCCCAGCGATTTGGAATTGATCGGCAGCGATGTCGCAACGACACCGGCCGCATTGACGACGGTGATGCCGCCGGAGCCCTGCGGAATGTACGCTTCGAGCACGGGCGCGGGCGGCGGCGTCGACGCGCTGCCGGCCGGCACGGTGAAGATCGCAAAGCCGTACGTTTGCTTGGCGAGGAGCGTCGTCGACCCAGCCGTGCCGCTGAAGGCGAGGGTCACCCCGTCCGCGTTCGGCGTTGTCGAGGCGATCGTTTGCCACGCGGGGCTCGCTTGGGTGGGATCATAGAAGGCGAGATAATAGGTCGTCCCCGCGAAGAGCGTTCCCGCTGGAAACGCTTGCGTCGCGGACAAATTTCCGGCGACCGTGATCGGATTGCTCGGCATGAGCGAATCAAAGAAGATCGTCGTGTAATCGCCGCCGGTCGATTGCGGCATCCGGCTCGATGAGCCGGCGCGCCGGCTGGTTGATAGCGCCGGAAACGACGAGTTGGTCGGGATCGCCGATGAACTATTCACCGTGATCGTCGTGTTCGCGGGAACCGTTGCGTTCGGGATGCTGAGCGTCGAGGTAAATCCAGATGGCGCCGGGATCGGCGCTTTCGTGATCGCGGCATTAGAAACCGGCGCAACGGCAACGGACTGATTGACGACCGGTGAGGGGAGCGGCGATGCCACCGCGATGACCGGTGAGGCGTGGATGGAGGGCGGATAGCTGCTGCCGCCACCGCCGCCGCCCGAACAGGCGGCAACGGCCGCGACGCCGAGGGCTCCAAAGACAAAAACGAGCGAAGCGCGTAGACGCAACGATTTCTCCTACGATAAAACGATAAAAGCGGTGGTGGTCACGGAGCGATAACGCGCCGTGCCTTGTCGATAGGAGCCCCCCTAAAGCGACTACCGATCTTCGTGGACTCGCTATACCAACTAGGAATGCCTCTGAAAGCAAGCGCCGTCTTTACCAACTCTTGGCTCAGTACGAAATGGGACGTTCCTGACCGGGCCGTACGCCATGCACCGCGAAGTGATCGGCGTGTTCGTTGCTCCCGCGCTCGATCTGCGGTTGATCGCCGACGCCCTTCCAGTCGCCGGGATGGTCGCCGATGCGGGTGGCTCCGTGACGTTCGTGAGCCGCCGCTGGACGGAACAAACGGGACTCGATCCCGCCGGAGCGCTCGGCCTCGGCTGGCTCGGCGCGATCGACGAGCGCGCGCGCACGGAGGCGGCGGACGCCTGGGCCGACGCCATCCGGACCGGATCGAGCGCCACCTTCGAGGCCTTGGTCCGCACGGCGAACGGCACCGGCCGCTGGTACCGCGCGAACTGGTTGCCGCTGCGCGACGAGCGCGGGCAGATCGCGGCCTGGCTCGGGACGTTCTTCGACGTCGACGACGAGCGGCGGGCGGATGCGCGGCTGCGCATGAGCGCCGAAGCGAATGCGGCGCTCGCGCAGACGCCGGGCTTGCACGGCACCCTCGAGACGCTCGTGCGATTGCTCGTCCCCGCGTACGCCGATTGGGCGATGATCAACCTGCTCGAAGGCGGGGACCGCCTCCGCGTCGTCTCGGTCTTCCACCGCGATCCCAAAGCGGCCGCGGCCTGCGCTCGTCTCCTCAATGCGGAGTGGCACCCCGCGCACGAGAGCGCGGAAGCGGGCGTCATCGCAGCGGGTGTGCCCGTCTGCCTCGCGCACGTGTCGTTCGCGACACTCGAGCCGATGATGCGGCGCTCCGGCATGCCGGCGACCGCGATCGCCGCGTTCGCGGAGCTCGGCCTCGAATCAGCGATCATCGTTCCGTTGCTGCACCGCGACGCGACGATCGGGGTGATGCAGATGGTGCGCTCCGCGCCGCGGGCCACACCGTACGACGAACGCGATGTACCGCTCTTCAGCGATCTCGCCGCCGCCGCGTCGACCGGGATCGCGAACGCGCAGATCTTCGACGCGCTGCTCGATTCCGAACGCCACCTCGCCGTCGTCAGCCGCGCCAGCGACGAACTCGCGCGCAGCCTCTCCCTCCAAGACACCTACGATACGTTCGTGCGCATCGTGGTTCCGGAGCTCGCGGATTGGGCGTCGATCGCGATCGTCGAACGCGGCATCGTCACGGCGGTCTCCGCCGCCCACATCGATCCGCGACGCAATCTCGACGCGCTCGTCGTGCCCCAAGCGGCCCGCGACGTGATCGCGAGCGGCAGTCCGCAAATCGCGATGCTCATCGAGGATGCGGACGAATTGGGCCTGCGCTCGTCGGTCACCGTGCCGCTCATCGTCGAGGGAGAGACGTACGGCGCGCTCTCGGCCGGATCGATCGCGCTCGACCGGCTCTTCACGAACGAGCAGTTACCGCTTTTCGCCGAACTCGCCCGGCGCGCGTCGGCGGCGATCGGCAACGCGCGCCGCTTCGAGCAAGAACATCGCGTCGCGACCGCGCTGCAAGCCGCCGCGCTGCCGAAATCGCTGCCGAGCGGCGGGGGCTACCAGTTCAACGGGCACTACGCGCCGGGCCGCACCGAGCTGCAGATCGGCGGCGACTGGTACGATGCGCTGCGGCTTGCTGACGGCCGGATCATGATCTCGATCGGCGACGTGCTCGGCAGCGGTCTCGAAGCCGCGACCACGATGAGCAACCTGCGCCAAGTCATTCGCGGCGTCGCGCATGTCCATCCGGATCCCTCGCTGATGCTCGACGCGGCCGATAAGACGCTGCGCGCCGACGACCGCCCCGATCGGATCGTCACCGCGTTCATCGGCGTGCTCGATCCGGTGACCTCGACCTTGACCTATGCCTCGGCCGGTCATCCGGCGGCGCTCATGCGCGCGGCCGACGGGACCATCGCCGAGCTGCGCACCGCGGGCCTGCCGCTGGGCTTGCGCGAGCGCAGCGACGCGGCGACCGCGACCGTCGCGGTCGCACCCGGCTCGATGCTCGTGTGCTATACGGATGGCTTGATCGAATCGACGCATGACATCTTCGAGGGCGAACGCCGGCTGTACGCCGCGCTCAGCGACCGCGCGATCGAAGCCAGCGCCGAGCCCGCGCGCACGATCCACGACGCCGTGCTCTTCGACGGCGCGCACGACGACGTCGCGATCCTCGCCGTGCGCATGCCGGGCGTGAACGAACCCGATCCGTTCACGCGCTTCGCACTGCACTCGCACGACCCCGAACGCGTCTCAGGCGTCCGGCGCGCATTTTCGATCATGCTCGCGGAGCGCGGCGCCGACGCGGAGGCTGCGTTCACCGCCGAGATCGTCTTCGGCGAGTTGCTCGGCAACGTCGCGCGCTATGCGCCGGGTGACTTCGACGTCGCGATCGACTTTGCGACCGAGGAGCCCGTGCTGCATCTGCTCGACAACGGACCGGGCTTCCGCTTCAACCCGAACTTGCCCGACGACGTCTTGAGCGAGCGCGGGCGCGGCCTCTACATCGTGAGTTCGCTTGCGAAGAACTTCTCGGTCGATGCGCGGCTCGGCGGCGGCAGCCACGCGCGCGCGGTGCTGGAACTGCGCAGCGGGCGCTAGCGGCGGCGCGCTAGCGTTCGGGAGCGGTCTCGGTGCGGTTCCACCAGCCGCCGCCGAGCGCCTCGAACAGCGCCGCGGTATCCATGTAGCGGTTGGCGCGCGCTTGCACCACGCCCAGCTCGGCCTGCGCATCCGATTCTTCCGCATTGAGCGTGATGAGCGCCGACACATCGCCGAGTGCTCGTTGCTTGCGGACGATGTCGAGCGCCTTCTGCGCGGCCAGCCGCGCATCGGATGCCGCGGCGAGCGCATCGGCATCGCTCTTGAGCGCAACGAGCGAGTCGGCGACGTTCTGCAAGCCGCTCAGTGTCGTGCCCACGTACGTTGCGGCGGCTTGATCGTAGGCGGCGATTGCTGCGGCTTCGCGATGCTTGAGGGTGCCGTGATCGTAGAACGTCTGCGTGACCTGCGCGGTCAGGTTCGAGAGAAACGTCCCCGCGCCGAAAAGCGTGCCCAAGCTCAGCGCCTGCGTCGCCGTTTGCGCGGTGATCGCGAAATTCGGCAGCCGGTTCGTATACGCGACGCCGACCTCGGCGCTTTGCTCGGCGAGATACGCTTCCGCCGCGGCGATGTCGGGCCGATGGGCGACGAGTGACGAGGGTAGCGAAACGGGGAGCGCATCGGGCAGATGGAGCGCGTCGAGATCGAAGTCGGCGTCCGGCGCCGCGTCGGGCGAGGCGCCGACAAGCCGTGCCAGCGCGTCACGCGTCTGCGCGAGCTGCTTCTCAAGCGGCGGGATCGTGGCTTGCTGCGCGCGCAAGGCGGAGACCTGGGCCAGCACGTCCAGCCCCGCCACTTGGGCGTACCGGCGCTGCGTGCGCGTCAGATCGAGCAGCTGCTGGTCGATCGCGATCGCGCGCTTGGCGCTCGCGATCTGAGCGCGTAGTCCAGCGGCCTGCAGCACGGTGATCACGACGCTCGAAGTCAACGTAAGGTAGGTGGCCTCGGTCAGGTAGCGCTGCGCGGTCAGCGCCGCTCCGGCCGAGGCCGTCTGATAGCGCAGGTTCCCGAAGACGTCGGGCGTGTATGCGACGTCGAGTGAGAGCGTGTGAACGCCGTAGATGTACTCGCTGTTGCTCGAGTTCAGCGGCGGCGCGTAGTAGGTCGGAACTTGCTGGCGCGAGACGCTTGCCGAGCCCTGGGCGGTCGGATACGCCGAGGATTTCTGCGCGTCATACGTCTCGCGCGCTTGGCGCAGCGCGGCCTGGGCGGCCGCGACGTCCGGGTTCGCGGCGATCGCTCGGCTCACGAGCGCGTTGAGTTTCTCCGAGTGGAATAGCGTCCACCACTGACCCGGTACGTCAAGCCCCGCGATGAATCGCTGCGCTTCACCGCCGGCAACCGGCGCGCTCGCGGTTTGCGGCGGCAGCGCGCCGTACCCAGTCGCGGTCGGCGCGGGCGGCACCGGCGTCGCCGGCGGTTCCGGCGACTTGCAGGCCGTGAGCATCAGGAGTGCGACCGCGGCGGCGGCGCGGATCTTCACGAGCATCGCGTTACGCCTCGGCCGGCTGCGGCGCGGTGGCCGACGGCTCGTGATGCCGCGCGCCGTTGCGCGCGAAGACATCCATGAGGACCGGCAAGATGAGCAAGATCAAGATCGGCGCAACAAGACTGCCGCCGACGACGACCAGCGCCAGCGGCTTCTGGACTTGCGACCCGATGCCGTTCGAGAGCGCCGCCGGCAAGAGGCCGACGCACGCCGCGATACAGGTCATGAGCACCGGCCGCAACTGTTGTTCGCAGGCCTTGCGGATCGCCGGCTGGCGCAGCATCCCGGTACCGACGTGCTCGTTGTACGAGGCGACGATGATGATGCCGTTCATGATCGAGATGCCGAAGAGGCCGATGAATCCGATCACCGCCGAGACGCTCAGCGCCGTGTGCGTGAAGAACAGCATCAGAACGCCGCCGACGAGCGCGAGCGGCAGAACGCTTGCGGAGAGCAGTGCCTCGCGCATCGAGCTGAAGTTGAAATACAACAACACGAGGACCAAGAGCAGACTCACCGGCACGGCGATCGAAAGCCGCGCGAGCGCCGCGTTGAATTCGGCGAGCTCGCCGACCCACTCGAGCCGCGCGCCGGCCGGCAGCCGGACTTGCTTTTCGACCCGCGCCTGCGCATCGAGCGTCGTGCTCCCGAGATCGCGCCCGCGAACGCTGTATTTGACCGGGACGTAGCGCTGCTGTTCGCTACGGAAGATCTGCGAGGGGCCGACCACGAGTTTGATATCGGCCACGTTCCCGAGCGGAACCGGGATCGTTCCGGTGCCGCTGGGGTTCGGCGCGTTGATCGTCACGCGCCGGATCGCGTCGATGTTGTCGCGGAACTTCGGCGCCAGGCGCACGATGATCGGAAAATTCCGGTCGCTCCCGGGCTCATACAGATTCCCCGCCGGCTGGCCGCCGATCGAGGCTTGAATCACGTTGTTCACGTCGCCCGGCGCGAGGCCGTAGCGCGCCGCTTTGAGGCGGTCGACGGTGATGTTGACCGTCGGCTCGCCGAGCGGATTGAACGCGCCCAAATCGGCGACGCCCGGGACGGTCGACATCACCCGGATCACGTCGGCCGCCGCCTTCTGGAGGCTGCCGAGATCGGTGCCGAAGATCTTGACCGAGTTCTCGCCCTTGACGCCCGAGGCGGCCTCTTCGACATTGTCCTCGATGTTCTGCGAGAAGTTGAAATCGATCCCCGGGAAGCGGTCTTCGAGGCGTTTGTTGAGCGTCCGCGTGAGCGACGCTTTATCGATGCCCTTCGGCCACGTATCGAACGGCTTGAGCGGCACGAAGAATTCGGTATCGTAATAACCGCCCGTGTCGGTGCCGTCGTCGGGCCGTCCATGCTGCGAGATCACGGTTTCGATCTCCGGATACGAGAGCATGATCTTCCGCATCTCGGCGACGTAGGCGCTGCCGGCCTCCAGCGACACCGACTGCGGCATCGTCGCGCGGATCCAGAAGTTGCCCTCTTCGAGATGCGGGAGAAACTCGGTGCCCAGCCGGCCACCGGTGACGACGACGCCGGCGATCAGAAACACGGCGACGCCGAGGGTGATGATCCGGTTGGAGAGCACGGCATGGAGCGTCGGCCGGTAGAGGTGCCGGATCAAGGCAACGAGCGGCGTATCGTGCTCGGAGAGGCGCCCGCGCGTGAGCAACAGCGCGCTGAGCGCGGGCGAGATCGTGAAGGTCGCGATAAGACCGCCGGCGATGGCGTAGGCATAGGTCTTGGCCATCGGCCCGAAGATGTGGCCTTCGACGCCGGTGAGCGTGAAGAGCGGGATGAACGTCGTGATGATGATCGCCGCGGCGAAAAAGATCGGCTGCGTCACTTGGCCCGAGGCATCGCGGACGATATCCAGCTTCTGATCCATCGCGGCCGATGTCGCGAACGCGAGCCGCCGGAAGATGTTCTCGACCATGATGACGGTCGCGTCGACGACGAGACCGAAGTCGACCGCACCGATCGAGAGCAGGTTCGCCGACTCGCCGGCGATCGTCAGCAGCAAAATCGCGAACGAAAGCGCGAACGGAATCGTCAGGGCGACGATGATCGCGCTCTTGAGGTTCCCGAGAAAGACCCACTGCACGAGAAAGATCAGCACGATCCCAAAGAGCAAATTGTCGATCACGGTCTTGGTCGTGACGTTGACGAGGTTCGTGCGATCGTAGATCGTCTTGAGGTGCACGCCCGGCGGGAGGACGCCGGTCGCATTGATCTTCTGGACTTCGGCCTCCACGCCGCGCAGCGTTGGCAGGCTCTTCTCGCCGCGCCCCATCAGCACGATGCCCTCGACGATGTCGTCATCGTTATCCTGGCCGGCGATCCCAAGGCGCGGCACATGTCCCACCGTGACGTTCGCGATGTCGCGCAGGAAGATCGGCGTCCCGTTCGTCGCGGAAACCATCGTGTCGTCGAGATCGCGCAAGTTGCGGATCAAGCCGACGCCGCGGATGTCCACGGCCTGCGGCCCGATGTTGATCGTCTGACCGCCGACGTTGACGTTGCTGTTGCCGAGGACGGTGAGGATCTGCGCGACGGAGAGCCCGGCGGCGTTGAGTTTGTTCTGGTCGATGTTGACGTCGTAGGTCTTCACTTTGCCGCCCCAGCCGGCGACATCGACGACACCCGGGACCGCTTTGAAGCGCCGCACGAGCACCCAATCTTGCAGCGTCTTGAGATCGGTGACCGAGTAGCCCGGCGGCCCGACGACCCGGTAGCGATAGATCTCGCCGATCGGGCTCTCGGGCGAGACCTGCGGCTGCGCGCCGCCCGGCAACGCACCGAGCTGCGAGAGGTTGTTGAGGACGCGCTGGTTCGCTTCGTTGTAGGTGAAGTCGTACGTGAACTGGACGTGAATGTCCGAGAGGCCGAACTGCGAGGTGCTGTTGATGCTCGTGATATGCGGAATACCCGCCAGCTGCACTTCGATCGGCACGGTGATGTAGCGCTCGATCTCTTCGGCCGAGATCCCGGTGCTCTGCGTGACGATTTCGACCTGCGGCGGAACCGGGTCGGGATACGCTTCGATGTTGAGGTTCTTGAACGAGATGAAGCCGAGCAGCAGCATCACCCCGAGGAAAACCACCATTAAGCCGCGGTTCCGCAGCGGGAACCCCATGATGCGGTTCATCGAAGGGTCTAATCCCCGCCTTGCGCTTCGCGGTCGATGAACACCGAGCCGCCGGTGATGACCCGGTCGCCGGCGCGCAGGCCGCTGAGCACCTCGACGGTTCCGTCGACCGTCTTGCCGGGTTTGATGTACCGGAGCGCGATGCTGCGGTGCGGCCCCGTGATCCAGACGCGCGCCGTATCGCCCTCGAAGATGACCGCCGCTTCGGGCACGGCCAAGTGATCTTCGGGTTCTCCCGTGTAGATCCGGAAGCTGCCGAACATGCCGGGCTTGAGCGCGATATCCGGATTGTCCACGCGCGCGCGCACGACGATCCGGTGGGTGTTCGGATCGACCGTCGGCGCGATGAAATTCACCCGCGCCTCGAAGGTGCGGCCGGGAAACGCGTCCATCCGGACCGTTACCGAATCGCCGATACGAACGCGTGCGATCTGATCTTCGGTAACCGCGGCGGCGAAAAAGACGTGTGAGAGATCGCTGATCGTGAGCAGCGCGTTCGAGGCGCCGCTCGTGGCGCTCTGAACGAACTGGCCCGGCCCGACCGCGCGCTGCATGATCATGCCGCCGATCGGCGCGCGCACCACGGCCTGCGTCGCGAACGCCCCGCTCGGCCCCGGTTGCGGGCTCTGCTTTGCCGACGCACCCAACACGTCGGCGTGCGCACGCGCGAGTTTGGCGGCGATCTCCGCGTTGTCGACGGCCGTCTTCGCCGTGGCGAGATCGGCGGCGCTCTGCTCGACATCCTTGCGAGCGGCACCATCGACCGCGAGCAGCTTCAAGAGCCGGTCACGATTGACTTGCGTCACGTGATATTGCGTGCGCGCCGACTGCAGCGTCGCGAGCGCCGTCGCGAGATCGTTTTCGGCCTGCGCGTATTCATCGCCGACGCCCGAAAACAGCGGCGTTCCCGGACTCACGATGTCGCCGACGGTCACGAACACGTTCGCGATCCGACCGGAGAACGGCGAGAAGACTTGCGTCGTCGCATCGTCGGCCGCGACGATCGACCCTTCCGTCTCGCTCACGTCGGCGAACGGAGCCGACGTTACGGGCGCCGTCGTGAGGCTTTGCCACTCTTGCTCGGTGGGTTGGAAAAATCCCGACGGCAGCGGCGCCGGCGTTGCTTCGGCAGCGACGGACGCCGAGCGGTGGCCGAGCAACGCCGACCCGAACACCAGCAGCGCGCCGATACCGAAGAGCAGCGCGACGATCGCGATCTGGACGGCGGTTGGCAGCGAGCCTCTGCGGTGGTGCCTCGACATCGTGTCGCTAGTCTTTCACAAGTTCGGCCGAAGAGGGGAGGACGATCAGACCCATGCGCATAGCGCCGGAGTGTTCGCGCGCCGATCACGATGCGGAACGGCGCGAACGCCCGACGGGTGCCATTTTAGCGCACGCCGGACGTCACCCTCCGTTAGAACCATTGAATGAGATCGACGCCCAGTGTCGTTTGGTAGTTCTTCGTACCAACGTAGCCCGACGCGGATTCGAGGTTATCGTACGGAAACTCGCCGCCCGTGAACGCCTTCTCCAGGCGGATTTCCGGCCGCAGCCAGGTCAGCGCAGAAAAATGATGCGTGACGCCGAGGGTCAGGCTCCCGTACGACGACGCGTAGCCGGTGCGCCAGCCGCGTGGATCGTTGAGATAGTCCGTCCGGAACGACACGAAATCACTCGGCGAGAATTTGTATTCGAGGTAATCCACCGAACCGATGGCCTCGGAATAGCCCGGCAGGAAGACGCCGGGGCCGCCGCCCGCCGCGTACTGTAGGGGCCCGTTGCTGATCGAACCGCCGGCCGGCGCATTGCGCGTCCAGAGGTAATAGATCTCGGCCGCGTTGTGAAAGGCCGTGCTGAACGTGTGATACCAGACGAAGTTGAACTGCTGCAGGTTGTCGTGGCCGTACAGACAGGTACCGCTCGGAATACCGGTCACGATCGTTCCGTTCGGTTCGGC
>Ga0116226_10006900_pt1 | contig 10231 bp, 11 predicted proteins | sample S1TSphfallax_FD_89692 | JGI IMG/M metagenome (GOLD analysis project Ga0116226, IMG submission 89692) | Host-associated microbial communities from peat moss isolated from Minnesota, USA - S1T2_Fa - Sphagnum fallax MG | ecosystem: Host-associated > Plants > Peat moss > Unclassified | place: USA...
ACATAGCTCCGCCCTTCGCTGCCCTCCACATGCGCGACCAAACCGCCGCCATCGATGGCGAGGACCGTCACCTCGCCGTTGAGATAGTTCTGGTGTCGGGCGAACGCCTTTTCACCGAGACGCTCGCGGTAGGCGTCCACATCGAATCGAAGGTCTGACATGGGTGCAGGATAGCGCGGGGACCGGAGAAGGCCGAGAGGGACCGAGGGCGTTGTGCGCGCAGCACCCTCAGACCTCGGTTGAACGAATTCAGATTTACGCCCGCCCCGGCTTCACCCCGTGCGCCTTGAAGAACTCCAGCATCTTGGCCCAGGCGTCCTTGCCGTCGGCTTCATTGTAGCTGGCGCGGTAGTCGGCGAGGAAACCGTGCTGGGCGTCGGGGTAGACCTCGATGCCGCTCTCGGTCTTTCCAGCCGTCTTCAGCGCCGCGTTCATGGCGTCGATGTCTGCGGGCGTGATGCCCTTGTCGAGGCCGCCGTAAAAGCCGATCACCGGCGCCTTCAGATCCGCCGCGTGCGCCGTGGCCGTCTTCAGCTGGCCGTACCAGGCCGCGCCCGCCTTAAACTCCGGAAAATGTTCACAGGACAGCCAGACCACCTGGCCCCCCCAGCAGAAGCCGGTGATGGCGAAGCGGGAGGCGTCGACGAAGGGCCGCGTCCTGGCCCAGGTCAAGGCTGAGCCCACATCGCCCTGCACCTGCTCCATCGAGGCGGTCTTGACGATCTTCATGATGCTGTCGAAGTCGCTCAGGGGGATCGACGGCAAGGTGTTGTTGGGATCGGCGCGGAAGAAGAAGTTCGGCGCGATGGCCACGTAGCCGAGCTTGGCCAAGCGGCGGCAGATGTCGCGCACCCACTCATGGATGCCGAACACTTCGGAGACCACGATCACCGTGGCGTAGCGCCCGTGCCCCGCCGGCCGCGCCACATAGACGGGCAGTTCCGGATTGATCATCACCGTTTCGACGGCGAGACCCTGCTCGTCCGTATGCACCGGTTCGGCGTCGGCAGCGTGGGCGGAGACGGCGTAGCCGGCGAACAGCAAGGACGCGATGCCCCGCCGGGAGAGGTGGAAGTCTTCAGGGCGCGGGCCGTCGGGCCGGGTCAGGGCGGGTTGGAGCATGGGCATGGCGCGAGTTCCGTGCGGGCGCCCAATCGGCTGGGCGCTTCGTCTTCGCGCCCTCCGCCGCCAGAGTCAAAGTCCGCCTTAGTCGAACATCGCCAGAGTCGACGCCCGACGATGGGCCAGATCAAGCGGCGACCCCCGCCGCGTCCGCACGGCGCTTCTTGTCGCCTTCGAACTCACCGCTGTTGAAGCGGCGCCGATCCGGGCCAACGTACATCGTCGCCTCGATCCAGGGACGCGGCTTCAGGATCACGTTCTCCACCCGCTTGAACAAGGCGCCCGCCGTGAAGGGCTTGCAGAGGAACTCGTGCGCGCCCGCGTCCCGCGCCCCCTTGATGGAGGCGGCGGTGGCGTCGGCGCTGAGCACGATGATCGGAGCCTGACGACACTCCAGGGTGCTCCGACGCAACCGGGCCACCAGGTCGAGGCCGTTCAGATTCGGTCCCGCCACCTCGGTCAGAATCAGTTGCGGGCCGAGCTCGGTCGCGGTCTCGAAGGCTTTTTCCGTGCTGGAGGCGGCCGCGCGTTCGGCGACGCCCAACGCCTTGAAGAGGTCGTTCAGGAGATGGATCGTCCCTAGATGCGGATCGACCAATAGAACGCGCTGCAACCGTGTCGCAAGCTGGGCGCGAACCTTGCTGTCCACATTGAACACGCCGCCTCTCCGTCTTCCATCAGAGGACTAGATTACGGCCGGAGCGTAAAGGCTCGATTGACGCTGACGCCGGCTTAGGCGCCGTCGCCGTTGTCGGACCCGCCGGACTGACGATGGCTGTAACCGTCCTCGCCGGAGGCCGCCTTCGCCTGCTGTTCCTTCCAATAGGCCGCCCCGTCGCGGGGCTTGAACATGGTGCGGGGCGCGCCGTCCTTGCGCTCGACGGCGAAGGTGTTGGTCTTGGCGTCATAGAGCAGCTTGTCGCCGTTCGGGCGGCTCACCGTCTCGATGTCGGCCGGCGGATGCTCCATGAAGTGGTGGGCTTTGGCCACATAGTCCTTCACGTCGGCGGCGCCGAAATCCGGCCCGTCGCGATGGAAATGGTAGTCGGCGTTCTCCTCGGCGGTGTGGCGGCGGTTGTCGCTCCACATGGGCACGCCATCGACCAGGGGCGCCGCCTGGCGCGGCGTATCGCGCCGGGCGTAGCTGTCGCGATCATAGCCGCCGCCGGACGAGGTTCCGCCGCGTTGATAACCGGCGTCGCCGCTGGCGTAACCGCCGCTGCGCGCCGCGCCGTCGTCCGCCGCGTGAGTCCTCGCGGGCGCATTCGCCCCCTTGTCACAGGCGGCGAAACCCACCGCCCCCAACGCCAGGACGCCCATCAGCGCCACCGTCCTGCTGTCCATCGCTGTAAGCCCCGTTTTGGTCCAAAACGAGAACATAGCCAAAATCCAGATCATTGCAACGCTGGTGATTGCAACTCCAGGGTCCGCCGGGTTTGGGGCGCTGACGGCGGCGGCGGAACGCTGTAGAGAAGCGCCATGACGCAAAGCGTGCTGTTGATCGTCGGCGGGGGCATCGCCGCCTACAAGGCGCTGGAGCTGACCCGGCTCCTGCGCAAGGCGGGCGTGGGCGTCACCCCCATACTCACCAAGGCGGGCGCGGAATTCGTCACCCCGCTGTCCCTGTCCGCCCTCAGCGAAAGCAAGGTCTATTCCGAGCTGTTCTCCCTGACCGACGAGGCGGAGATGGGCCATATCGAGCTGTCGCGGTCCGCCGATCTCCTGGTGGTCGCTCCCGCCACCGCCGACCTCATGGCCAAGGCCGCGAACGGACTGGCGGGCGATCTCGCCTCAACCGCCCTCCTGGCCACCGACAAGCCGGTTCTGATGGCGCCGGCCATGAATGTACGGATGTGGCTGCACCCCGCGACCCAGCGCAACCTCAAGACGCTGAAGGCGGACGGGGTCGGCTTTGTCGGTCCCGATGAAGGCGCCATGGCCTGCGGCGAGTTCGGGCCGGGGCGGATGGCGGAGCCGTCGGCGATCTTCGCGGCGATCATGGCGGCGCTGGACGGGCCGGCTGCGCGCCCCTTGCTCGGCAAGCGCGCCCTGGTCACCGCCGGGCCGACGGTGGAGCCGATCGATCCGGTGCGCTTCCTGTCCAACCGCTCCAGCGGCAAGCAGGGCTACGCCATCGCCGAGGCTATGGCGCGGCTGGGGGCCGAGGTGACGCTGGTGTCGGGCCCAACCGCCCTTGTAGCACCGCCGGCGGTGACGCGGATCGAGGTGGAGACGGCGGAGCAGATGCTGAAGGCGTGCGAGGCCGCCCTACCCGCCGACGTGGCGGTGCTGGTGGCCGCCGTGGCCGATTGGCGGCCCGCCGAGACAGGGGATCGCAAGATCAAGAAGACCGGCGGTGCGCCCGTCCCCATCACGCTGATGGAAAACCCGGACATCCTGAAGGCCCTCTCGGCGCCTGGCCCGACGCGGCCGCGCCTGGTGATCGGCTTCGCCGCCGAAACCAACGACCTCGACGCCAACGCCATGGCGAAACTTATGAAGAAAGGCTGCGACTGGATCGTCGGCAACGATGTCTCCGAGGACGGGGTGATGGGCGGCGGCGAGAACACCGTGACGATCTTCACCAAGGCCGGCGCCGAGCGTTGGGAGAGGGCGGGCAAAGACGCCGTGGCGCGGCGGCTGGCGGCGAAGATCGCGGAATCACTCTAGACGGGCCGCATGACCGATCACCCCCTCGTTCACGTCCACCTCCGCCGCCTGCCCCACGCCGAGGACCTGCCGCTTCCGACCTACGAGACTAAAGGCTCGGCCGGCATGGACCTGCGCGCCGCCGTCCCCGAGGGCGAGCCGATGACCCTGGCGCCGGGCGCGCGGGCGTTGGTCCCCACCGGCTTCGCCATCGCCTTGCCCGAGGGTTACGAAGCGCAGGTGCGGCCGCGCTCGGGCTTGGCGCTCAAGCACGGGGTCACCTGCCTGAATTCCCCCGGCACCATCGACAGCGACTATCGCGGCGAGGTGGGCGTGATCCTGATCAACCACGGGCAGGACCCCTTTGCGATCCAGCGAGGCGAGCGCATCGCCCAGATGATCGTCTCGCCGGTGGTGCAGTCTTCATGGCTGGAGGTGGAGACCCTGGATGAGACCGCCCGCGGCGCCGGCGGCTTCGGCTCCACGGGGCGCTAGGGACCTCTGTTGGGCGAACGTTTAGGCGGGTTGGCGTTCTCACACATGTAGTTGGGCGGCGGTGCGTGCCGCCGTGCTCGGCCGCATACCTCCACCTCAAAACCCCAGCCATCGGAGAGCACGCTCGACAATGGCAGCCGTGAGATCCCAGCCCCGGCTTTGCGCGAGTCGTTGATCCCAGCACCGTCAGAACGGCCCGAGGCCGAACAGCGCCCGCAGCCGCGTCTCCAGCGCCGCCTCGTCCTTCAACTCGCACTCCCACACCGTCACCACACGCCAGCTCATGGCCTCGTAGGCGGACACATTGACCGCATCGCGCGCTCGGTTGCGGGCGATCTTGCCGCGCCAGTAGTCGGCATTGGCTTTCGGCTCTCGCGCACCGCGTTTGCAGTCGTGCCCGTGCCAGAAGCAGCCGTGCATGAACACCGCCGTCTTCTTCCCGATCATCGCCGCGTCGGGCGAGCCGGGCAGATCCTTGCGGTGCAGCCGATAGCGGAGGCCGAGGCGGGTCAGGAGCTTGCGCAATTTGAGCTCTGGCGTGGTGTCGCGCCCTTTGACCCGCCGCATCACCGCCGAGCGCTCGGCGGGGGTGAAGACGTCGGCGCCGAGGTTCGGCTTCAAGCCCGCGCGCGCCGCCAGGCGCGACGGCTGCGCTTGCCGACGAAGATGGAGGCGAACCAGCTCACCAGGCTGACCACCAGCGCACCCAGGAACGCCGCCACGAAGCCGTGCACCACGAAGCCGCGCAACAGCGCCGAGACCAGGGCGAACAGCGCCGCATTGATCACCAGGATGAATAGACCGAGGGTGACGATGGTGAAGGGCAGGGTGAGCAGGATCAACACCGGCCGCAGGAAAGCGTTGACGATGCCGAGGAGCAAGGCGGCCAAAAGCAAGGTCGGCGCGCTGTCCACCGTGACGCCCGGCACGATCCGCGTCGCCAGCCCAAGACCGAGCGCCGAGACCGCGATGCGGATGATCAATCCCACCATGACCCACATCCCTTCCTACGGCCATCGAACCTGTCCGGCGCGTGTGTCGGCAAGATGGACGCGGCGGCCGATTTGACCAAGCCCTCAGCACCCTGCGCCCGAAAAGCGCTTCACGGGACCGGCGCCGGTTGCGATCTTGGCCGCAGTTCAAAACAATGGCTACGGGGGTTGGCGTGATCAGAACGCCAAGATCGTTGGCGTTGGGGTTTTATCCAGGGGTCACAGAGGTCTAAGAACGATCCGACATGGCCTCCAAAGCTGAAAGCCCCACCGAACCCTTCAAGCGCGCCCTGGCGCACGCTACGCGCTCGTTGGCCGAACAACCGGACCTGGAGATCGTCTTCTCCGGGGAGGCGCCGTCCCTCGTCGGCAATCGGGCCACCTTGCCCCATCCGCCCCGCGACCTGAACGGCAAGGAGGCGGCGCGCATCCGCGGCCTCGCCGACCAGATGGCCCTGCGCCTCGCCCACCACGACGCGGCGGCGCATGCCCGGCTGAGGCCCTTCGATCAACAGGCGGCGCAGGCCTTCGAGGCCATCGAGCAATCGCGCATCGAGGCTATCGGCTCCAATGCGATGGGCGGTGTGCGCCAGAATCTGCGCGCCGCCCTTGAGGCCAGTCTCGAACGCAAGGGGATCGGCCGCGCAACGGGCGAGGCGCCGCCCATGGCCGACATCCTCGGCCTGATCGTCCGCGAGCGGTTGACCGGCGAGGCGGCCCCCGATGGCGCGCGGGCCGTGATCGACGCCTTGCGACCCGAGATCGAAGCCAAGGCCGGCCGCGACCTCGACAGGCTTATGGAGGCGGTGGAGGACCAAGCCGCCTTCGGCCGCATCGCCCGCGCGATCCTGAAGGACCTCGATATGGCCGAGGACGCCGCCAGCGACGAGCGGGGCGAGGACAGTTCCGAAGAAGACCAGAGCGAGCAGACCGACCAGCCGGACGAAGGCGACGCCGACGACGGCGGCGACGGCCAGACCCCCGAAGCCGACAGCATGGAGCGCGCCGAGAGCGACGATCAAAGCGAAGCCTCGGATGAGGCCACCGAGGGCGAGATCGACGACAGCGACATGCAGGAAGAGGCGCCCGACGGCGCCGAGGGACCCAAACCCAACCGTCCGGAAATCAAAGACCACGGCCGCCCGGAGCCGCCCTACAAGATCTTCTCCACCGGCGCGGACGAGATCGTCGCCGCCGAAGCGCTGTGCGATCCCGACGAGTTGACCCGCCTGCGCTCCTATCTCGACCAACAGCTGGCCTCCCTCTCCAACGTGGTCTCGCGCCTCGCCAACAAGCTGCAACGCAAGCTGATGGCGCAGCAGAACCGCACCTGGTCCTTCGACCTGGAGGAAGGCCTGCTCGACGTCTCGCGCCTGACACGGATCATCATCGACCCCATGGCCGCGCTCTCCTTCAAGCAGGAGGACGATACCGAGTTTCGCGATACGGTGGTCACCATCCTCCTGGATAACTCCGGCTCCATGCGCGGGCGCCCCATCATGGTCGCCGCCGTCTGCGCCGACATCCTGGCGCGCACGTTGGAACGGTGCGGGGTGAAGGCGGAGATCCTCGGCTTCACCACGCGGGCCTGGAAAGGCGGCCAGGCGCGGGAGGAATGGATCAAGGCCGGCAAACCGCACCAGCCCGGCCGCCTGAACGACATCCGCCACATTATTTATAAATCTGCAGACGCCCCCTGGCGCCGGGCGAAGAAGAACCTCGGGCTGATGATGCGCGAGGGCCTTTTGAAAGAGAACATCGACGGGGAGGCCCTGCTCTGGGCGCACCAGCGACTGATGGGCCGGAGCGAGCAGCGCAAGATCCTGATGGTGGTCTCCGACGGCGCGCCTGTGGACGATTCCACCCTCTCGGTGAACTCCGGCCACTATCTGGAGCGGCACCTGCGCACGGTGATCCAGGAGATCGAGACCCGCTCGCCGGTGGAGCTGATCGCCATCGGCATCGGCCACGATGTCGGCCGCTATTACCGTCGGGCGGTGACCATCGTCGATGTGGAGCAGCTCGGGGGCGCCCTGACCGAGCAGTTGGCGGACCTGTTCGATGAGGAGCCCAAGGCGGTCAGCCGCGGAGGGCCGGCCCTGCAGCCGCCGCCGGTGGTGCAGCCCCGCGCCGCCGCCGTGGCCGCTATGGGCATGCGGTGACGGCGGCATGATCGTCGCCAACACCGCCGACGATCGCGAGCTCGCCCGGCGCAAGCTGCCGCGCATGCTGTTCGACTACATCGACGGCGGCTCCTATTCGGAGGTGAGCCTGCGCCGCAACGTCGCCGATCTGGAAGCGCTGGCCCTGCGCCAGCGGGTGATGCGCGACGTCTCGCGCCTCGACACCTCAACCACCCTGTTCGGCCAGGCCATGAGCCTGCCCTTGGCCTTAGCGCCCGTGGGGTTCGCCGGCATGTTCGCCCGCCGGGGCGAGGTGCAGGCGGCGCGGGCGGCGGAGGCGATGGGCGTGCCCTTCACCCTCTCCACCGTCGGCATCTGCGCCATGGAAGAAGTGCGCGCGGCCACCGCGCGGCCGTTCTGGTATCAACTCTATATGATCAAGGACCGGGGCTATATGGAGGCTCTGCTTCGCCGGGCGAGCGCCCTCGGAACCGAGGTCTTGGTGTTCACCGTCGATCTGCCCGTCACCGGCGCCCGCTATCGCGATCTTCGCTCCGGCTTTTCCGTCAAGCCGCCCCTGGCGCAGCGCATCGCGCGCGCCCTGCACACGGCCACGCGGCCGGGCTGGATCGCGGACGTCTATCTCGCCGGACGGCCCCACCATTTCGGCAACCTGGTGGACGCCATCAAGGAGCGGCAGGCGGGGGACTTCGCCGGCTGGGTGCACCGCAACTTCGATCCCACCGTCACCTGGGCCGACATCGCCTGGGTGCGCGAGCGCTGGCCCGGCAAGATCGTGATGAAGGGCATTCTCGATCCCGATGACGCCCGTGCGGCCCGAGACGCCGGCGCCGACGGCGTCGTGGTCTCCAACCACGGCGGTCGCCAGCTCGACGGGGCCTTGTCTGCGGCGCAGGCTCTGCCGCCGATCGCCGAAGCGGTGGGCGGCGACTTGACCATCCTTGCCGATGGCGGGGTGCGCTCGGGCCTCGACCTGCTGAAACTGCTGGCGCTCGGCGCGGAGGGGGTTCTGATCGGCCGGGCCTGGGCCTACGCCCTGGCGGCGGGCGGTGAAGCGGGCGTGAAGCGTATGCTGGACCGCTTCGAGATGGAGCTGAAGGTGGCCATGGCGCTGACCGGCTGCACCGACGTCAAGACCGCCGGACCCGCCCTTCTGGCGCGGTCTTCTCCCCTGCATTAGGGGGCCGGAAAAACGAAAAACCCCCGCCGGCGAACCGGCGGGGGGCACTTTCTCGTCCGGGTCTTGGAGAGAGCTTGTTATGCGGCGGTTTGCGCCGCCGCCTTGGCCTTCACCTGGCGCTTGATCTTCAGCGCCTTGGGGGAGAGCACGTCGTCGCGGGAGTTCAACAGCACGGCGTCGAGGCCGCCCTTAAAGTCGAGGGTGCGGAGCGCCGCGTTGGTGATCTTCAGCTTGAAGGACTGACCGAGAGACTCGGACGCCAGGCTCACCTCGGCGAGGGAGGGCAGGAACCGACGCTTGGTCTTGATATTGGAGTGACTGACGTTGTGGCCGACCATGGGGCCGACGCCCGTAAGTTCACAGCGGCGCGACATGACGAAAGCTTTCCAGTGAAATCACAAAACGCGGACCTCGGCCCGCGCGAAGGCGCGTCTATAGTCATGATGGCCGCTGGCGTCAAGCCGCGGCTTTTCGGCGTCGTCGCCGCCGCGCCGGTCCGAACATCCGGACGATCCGCGGGCCGTCGTCTCGACCCCTTAGAGATGCGCGGACGGTAACACCAAAGCCCTTCGAGCGCCGCTTTTGCTTTATATAGCGCGGCTGGTTCACCCCATCCGGATGCCCGAATGACCGCCATGCTGACGCGCCTGTCGCTCGCCCTCGTCTTGCCCGCCGCCCTCGTCTCCGGCGCCCATGCGGAGGAAAGCCGCGTGATCCGGCCCGGATACTGGTCCTACCACACCACCACCATCCTGCCGGGCGGCAGCACCGGCAACCAGTGCGTCCGCCCCGATCAGATCGACGAGTTCATATCCGGTCCGCATAACCGACACTACAAATGCACCTACCCCAAGCGCACGGTGGCCGACGGCCACGCCTTCTTCGACGGGGTCTGCGTCTCCAAGCACGGGCAAAGCTACAACCTCACCGTCTCGGGGAGCTATTCGCCCACCAGCTTCACGCTCAAGGGCCACATCTCGGGCATCATGGTGCTGGGCCTGCCGCTCACCGCGCCGATCGCCATCGACGCCACGTGGCTAGGCCCAGAGTGTCCTGCCGGCGCCAAGTCCGGCGCCAAGTGAGGCGAAACGAGAACGGCGTTGCGGCCGCCCACGCTCAGAACCCCCACATCTAGTAGGGAACAAAGCCTGAATCAGAACGCATCGCCGATTCGGACATGATTCGTTTCGCGCCTGTTCCGCCCGGGCGCAGCGGCTTGTTAAGACTCGAGTTTCGTATGGCGGCGCTTGTGGCGGACGCCTGAATCGCCCAAGTCTTTTCCCCATGAGCGATCGCCCCTCCGGCCAGGCGCCCTCCCGCCTGGTCGCCGTCCTCGGGCCGACCAACACCGGCAAGACCCACTTGGCGGTCGAGCGGATGTTGGGTCACGCCTCGGGCATGATCGGCCTGCCCCTGCGCCTCTTGGCGCGGGAGGTTTACGACCGCATCGTCAAGCTGCGCGGCGCCCGGTCGGTGGCGCTGATCACCGGGGAGGAGAAAATCGTCCCGCCCCGCGCGGTCTATTTCGTCTGCACGGTGGAGGCGATGCCCCTGGGACGCGAGGTCGAGTTCCTGGCCATCGACGAGATCCAGCTCTGCGCCGACCCGTCGCGCGGCCACGTGTTCACTCACCGCCTGCTGCACGCCCG
>Ga0116226_10006902_pt1 | contig 10230 bp, 6 predicted proteins | sample S1TSphfallax_FD_89692 | JGI IMG/M metagenome (GOLD analysis project Ga0116226, IMG submission 89692) | Host-associated microbial communities from peat moss isolated from Minnesota, USA - S1T2_Fa - Sphagnum fallax MG | ecosystem: Host-associated > Plants > Peat moss > Unclassified | place: USA...
CGCTGCGCGGAACGCCAGGCAGTTCGTCACCCGGCCGAACGGTGATGTTGCCGTTTGCGTCCTGGTCGGGATTGCTGCCACCCGACTCAACGTAGCCGGTCTGATAAGTGGCATCCGTATAGGTGTAGTTTAAATAAGCAGAGATGCGGTCGTTTTTGAAGTCGATGCGGCCGGAGGCGCCCTGCCGGCGAGTCTGGCCCACATTGGCGAAGAACGCGCGGTTGAGAGTGACGCTGTTGATGAAGACGATGTCGTCATCCGAATCGGTGTGGAAAAGGCTTATATCGTAGCCGAGGCGCGCTCCGCTGGTAACATCGACATGCCCACGCAGACCGGCCTCCACTGTATGCGCCACCACCTGCTTCAGATCGGGGTCGCCCACAAAGAAATTCGCCAGGCTGCAGGAGTTTTCAGGGCCGGCGCAGGAAAGTTCGGCCGGTGTGGGCGCACGGTTGGCTTCGGCATAGCCGGCGTAGGCGGTGAGCAGATGAGAGAAAGTGTAGGAGAGGCCGCCGGCGGGATTGAAGCGTGCGTAGGCGTGGTTGCCCGTCAGGTCGCCACCGCCCTGATCCTGCAAGTCGATTTCCGCAAAATTGAAACGGCCGGAAACGGTGAGTGCAAGGGCACCGGTGAGGTTCAGCGTATCTGAAGCGAAGCCGCCGGCATAGGCATCGTTGATGGCTACACGAACCGGAACATTGTTGCCCGGCTCATCGATCACCTCGCCTGGCCCAATGAAAATGCGGGTCACCGGTGTCACGCCGCCGATAAAGGCTGTGGCGGAAAACTCGGTCTGTGCGCCATCGAATGAGGCACCCGCGACGAGGTGGTTCTTGAAGCCGAACAGATCGGCGGTATCGGTAACCTGTGCTGCCACCCCATAGGCATTCGTGTTTGTGGTGTTTGCGTCCAGTTCGTTATAAGCGAAGGGATTGTTGCCGAGGAACGCCGGGATGGGGGTGCCGCCGCGCGTGGTGCTTGGCTGGCCCGGACCCTGGCACAACAGCAAGCTGCCGTCATCGCACGGATAATCGTTGGCGGAGTTGCCATTCACCACGCGCTGCTGAAAATAATCGTAATAGACCTGGCCCTGCACGGAGAGCGTATCGCTGATGTCGGCATTCGCTCGGAAGCCCGCTTGAATATAACGGTTGAACATTGCGTTGGGGGCGGTGAACTGCGCCCGCGAATCGACCGCCAGAAGTTCTATGGGCGCGGTGCCAGGGCCGTTGATGCCCGAATTGGCAGCGGTGAGGTTGAGGTGGATTTCGACGCCGTTCTGCTTGATACCCCAATCGCTGAAAACATTCTGGATATCGGTGGATTGCAGATCGCGCCAGCCAGCCTGATGGATCACGCTGCCAGCGACATACAAGGCCTGATTCCCACTTTGGATGCCATATTGCAGGTCGCCCTGCACGGTGCCGAACGCGCCGCCGGAGATATCTGCCTGGCCGCCGGAATAGGTAAAACCATCCTTCAAGGCAACGTTGAAGGATCCGCCGAGGGCGTTTAGCCCGAACAGCGGATTGGAGCCTTCCACGTTGATCTTTGAAATGGCGATGTCGGGGATCAGATCCCAATTTACCGTATCGCCGAAAGGCTGGTTGAAGCGAAAGCCGTTCACATAAACGGCGATGCCTTGCGAGGTGCCCTGCAGCGGGGAAACCTCAAAACCATTGTAAAAAAGCGCTGGCTGATACGGGTTGCCCGAAGCGCTGTCGAGAACTACCCCGGCGACCTGGGTATTCAATGCCTGCAGGATATCCGGGGCGCCCTCGCGGGTGAGATTGGCGCTGTCCAGCACCTGTGTGTCGACCGGTATGATGTTGCGATCCACGCCGCTGCCGAGCAACGGACTGGAGCCCACGACCGTGATGTCCTCTATCGAGCCCACAGCGTTGGCCGGGGCCGCGCCCGGCGAGCCTGCTTGCGGCGTGAGAGCGGGTACGGTCTGCGCCAATGCGTGCTGCATGAAAAGGGCCGGCAAAGCGGCAGCCGCCAGTAACCCAACACGGTCATGCACGCCCATATGAACACAGTCCTCCAATATATTCGTTGGAGTGTGTATGCCCAGAAAAGCGCCATCTGGCGAGGGTTGGCTTTCCCGACAAAATCGGGAATTTTTCCCAATCGTGGCTTTTGGCGTCGTACTTTGGTCTATAAGCTGAGATTGGGTCAAAGGCGCCGAGCGCTCGGCTGGCTCATAGAAAGCAAGGACTTCTTTTTTGAAAAAAAGAAGCAAAAAACTTTTGATCCTTAAGTTCGTCTGCTCGAACAAGCGTATCTAAAGACGTAAAAGTTTTTTGCTTCTTTTTTTCAAAAAAGAAGTCCTTACTTGATCGCTTGGCTGATACGTATTTTTACCCCCGGCACAGGCCAACTCGGCGTTCCTTTGCTAAAATTAGCCTACCGTAAGTAATTCTTCGAAGAAGGCGCCGATCTGATGCTTGCGATCAACCAGGTGGATTTCGAGTATCCAGTGATACGGGCGCCCCGCTCCATCCAGGCGCCGAAGCGGCAGCGTGTTTCCACGCGTGATGTAAAACGTGATTCTGTCGCCGGGAATTGTCTCGTGCGGAAACTCACCCACCGTATGGCCGGCGATCCTGCCGCCGAACTCCCAGCCGGCTTGCTGCGCAAGCTCACAGGCAATGCCATACAGCGTGGCGCCATCCATGCCCGGATCGGCCTGGAACGCGGCCTTTGCCGCGCGAAAAATCGGTTCCAGATCGTTTTTCAGGCGATGCTTGATCGGGCTCGTGCCCAGCACGAAGGTTCGGCCGAAATCGGCCTCCCATAAGGCAAATACCGGACCAAGATCCAGAAAGAGAATATCGTCCTCCTCGATCAACCGATCCGGTGGGTTCTCGCTATATGGCTGCAGCGTATTCGCTCCGGCGCGAATGACACGCTTGTGCCAATGGGTCGTGACACCGAACTGTTTCGCTGCGAGCGCATATATCTCCCGATCGAGCTGGCTTTCGGTAATTCCGGGCCGGATCAGCCCGCACTCAATCTCTGCGAACAGCTCGGCCGCCTTGGTCTGGGCGTCCAGCAGAGCGGCCGAACGATCCATTATCACATCCGAAACAGGATTGGCGCCCATCTTATCTCTCACAACCTTGTTTGCTACACTTTGCCATTCACAACACACCCACGAAAGCGGCGCCGCTTGCCGGCTGAACCACTATCCGAAGGTGAAGGTAAAAGCCTGAAACCTCATTTTCTGGACAACGAGTTTCACCGTATGTTCGCCATAATCTGTACTGTCGAACAGTGTATATAGCCGGCTTTCGCGTATTGTCACCAGCGGCTGCGGCTTGCCGTCCACGGTCACTGATAAAGTAACGGGCGAGGGCAATTACGACGAGACCGAGAACGCCATTCGCAAACGTGCCCAGCAGATGAAACTTGACGCAAGGCAAGAAAGAGAGGTTGTTTGTTCCAACAGTCGCGATCAAAGAATCAAAAGTTTTTTGCTTCTTTTTTTCAAAAAAGAAGTGCTTGCTTTCTTCTCAGCCACGTTCGCCAAGATTGATGCTGATCGACTTGGTTTTCAGATAAGCCTCCACACCCTCCCGCCCGAACTCACGGCCCCAGCCCGATTGCCGGTTGCCGCCAAACGGTGTTTCCGGGCTTACGGCCGCATGGTAATTGATTCCCACCTGCCCGGAATCGATTTGTTTTGCGATCCTCAGCGCCCGCTGGATATCACGCGTCCAGACGGACCCGGACAAACCATAGACTGTGTCGCGCACATCGCGAACAAGCTCTGCCTCCCCGGAGAACCGCAACACACTCAGCACCGGCCCAAAAATCTCCTCACGCACGATACGCATCGCCGCATGGCATCCGGTGAAGATCGCGGGCGCCACGAAATGGCCGATCTCAGGCACCGCCTCACTGCCGAGCACCATGCGGGCCCCTTCGGCGCGGCCGAGTTCGATATACGATAACACGCGCTGCTTCTGCCGGGCCGAAATCAGCGGCCCAAGGTCGGTATCCGGCATCATGCCGTCGCCAAGCTTCAATGTGCGCACATGGGCCACCAGGCGGTCGATCACCTCGTCATGGATGTCGTCATGCAGGAACAGGCGTGTGCCGGCCATGCAGGCCTGTCCGCTATTCACCAGGAAGGCCATGGCCACACCCGGCACCACCGTGTCCAGATCCGCATCGGGGAACACCACCACCGGCGATTTTCCACCCAGCTCCAGCGACACTTTTTTCAAATTGCCACAGGCGGCGGCAACGATCTTGCGGCCGACCGCGGTGGAGCCGGTAAAGGCGATCTTGTCGATGCCTGGATGTGCCGCCATCGCTTCCCCCACATCTTCGCCATAGCCGTGCACCATATTGAACGTGCCGGGCGGCGCGCCGGCTTCGGCCAGCAATTCGGCAAAGAACGCGCCCGATAGCGGCGCCAGTTCCGCAGTTTTTAACACCATGGTGCAGCCGGCGGCCAGGGCCGGCGCAAGTTTCAGGGCGATCATGCCGGGCGGCGCATTCCAGGGCACGATTGCCCCCACCACACCCACCGGCTCGCGCACCGAGGCGACGATAAAATCGTTCAGGTTATCGCCCACCGAGGGCTCGAACGTCTCGCCGCTGATCTTCGTGGCCCAGCCGGCATTGTAGCGAAACATCTCGGCGGCCAGATGCTTGACGACAAAGGCCGAGACGGCGCGCGGCGAGCCGCTATCCAGGGTGACAATCTCGGCGAAAAGCTCGGCATTCTGGTCGAGCAGGTCGGCAAAACGCAACATGATGTGCGCGCGCTCGCTGCCATGCAGTCTGCCCCAACCATGGTTCAGCGCGTGGCGCGCCGCGATAACGGCCTTATCCAGATCGGCCACGCTGGCTGCGCGGATCGTCGCAATGGTTTCGCCGCGCGCTGGATTCTCCACCGCGATGTCGCGCGTTCCTGTTGCATCCTGCCATTCGCCGCCGATGAAAAGCCGATGCGGCCCGTTCAGGAATGCGCGCGCTTGCGCGCTTGGCTGCGGCAGGCGGGTCGCATCGTCGCTCATCGTCATTCTGGCCTTCCATCAGGGCGGTGTTGCGCATGGTGAAGCGATGCGTGCAGCCGATCACTGCCGCCGGATCGGCTGACTAGCGGCTGCTTACGGTGTTGCCTATCGGCGTAGCCGGTTTTTGACATGGGGATGCAACGCGAGGAGCAATCGAGGCCAAGCCGGATGCCATGCCGGCTCCGGCGATGTTTGAACCGCTCGATGGCAGTTCCAGGAAGAGTTTTTCTTGAAGAAAAGGCGCAACTGGGGCTCGGTGCGGCGATGGGTGACGCTTCGCTTACCCATCCTACGGCGCAGCGGTGCTCCGGCCAAGTCCCGGATTTACCCGCGCGATGGATGAAACATCAGAACACATGAACTTGCGGTACAATCGGGGAAAACGGTTCGCCAATCGGATGCGCCGCGCTGGCGGCGTAGCTGATCAGCGAGCCGCTAAGGCCATCCGAGGTCAGCTTGAAATTGGCCGTCGTGTAGCTGCCCGTGACCTTGATACGCAGACGCCTGGGGTGGACGACGTGGCCTTCATCCAGAACGGCCAGGGCCTCACCGCCCAAATCCGCGTTGTCCAAACCGGTCCATTGAAACACGCTCAAGATAGGCTCCTCTACAAACGTTCGCCACAGGCGCACCGTGCCAGCGCACCAGCATGCTGCCTGCCTTGCCACCGCACCGCACCGCACCAGGCCCAAATAAAAAGAAATAAAACTTCGTCAAGAAGATAGCTTCTGCAAGCGAAATAAATAAGATAAGGAAGAATCTTCTTTGTCTTACGAAAAGAAGCAAAAGACTTTTGCTTCTGGTGCCCGTGGATAGATCCAGGCCAATGGTCGAAGAGGGCCGCGCACGCCCACATTCGCCCTCCCCCTTTTGGGGAGGGCCGGGGTAAGATGTTTTCCTTCGTGATATCTTCGTGCTCTTCGTGCCTTCGTGGTTGAAGTGTCTAACCAGTTACCGCCTCTAGCTTGTCAGTTACAGGAAATGTCCAATCGGCATCGGCGAGATCGGCTCGCCAATCGGCCGTGCCGCCGCGCTTGCGGCGTAGCTGATCAGCTCGCCATTATGGTTATCCGAGGTCAGCTTGAAATTCGCCGTGGTGTAACTGCCCGTGATCTTCAGCTTGGCCACCAGCGTGCTGCCGTTGGAAACGGTCAATGTGCCGCTGGCATACGAAACCTTGGTCGCAACCTTGCCCAGAATGTCGATCGAGTCCCCGGTCGCGAAATCCAGAATATGGCCGGAGAAGTTCGCAACACTGCCAAGGGCAAGCTTGTTCGCGCCGCTATCGAACACGATGTTCTGGGCGCTTCCCACGCCGCCATTCAACTGCAGAGCGGCCCCGCTGCCGATCCGGTCATACCCGCCACCGAGGATCGGGCCGTTGACAACAAGCGTGCCGCCGCCGGCGATGATGTTCGCGCTATTTTCGATCATGGCCGCGGTAATCGTGCCGGCGCCGACGATCTCGCCGCTGGACAGGGTCAATGTGCCGCCTACATTCACGCTGCCGGATTTCAGGCTGATGTCTCCGCCACCATCGCTGATCGTGGCCGCGGTAATGGTGCCGGAGCCGGCGATCTCGCTGCCGGCATACATGGTCAATGTCTCGCGCACATTCAGGCTGCCGGCGGTCAGGCTGACCTCGCCGCCAAGTTCGGCATCCGCCACATGGATCAGGCCGCCGGTGGTAACCTTGACGATGGTGTCTGCGTCGGTCACCAGGAACCGGCCGGTGAACAGGGAGTTCGCACCGGTCACCGAAATGGTTCCGTTGTTCAGATACGTGTCGGTCGCGGCATCGAATTCGCCGCCGGTCTGCACAAGTATCTCACCGGCGATGTTGGTCCCGTTTTCGCCGATCTCGACATACGGCCCTGCCTCGATCGCGGAGTTGGCCCCCGAAACCAGTACCTCCGCCATGCCGGCACTGGTGCCGATATCCACCTCGCCATCGGAACTCAATGAGGCGTAGGCGCCGGCCGTCACCTCCACCGTCCCCTGGGCGCTGCCGCCAAGCTCGCCAAAATCGCCGATCGTCGTGTAGCCGTAATTGTCGATCAGGAACTGGCTGTCGGCGCCGGTGACAATAAGGGTGCCGCTGGCACCTGAAGCGGCGCCGATATTCACGCTGCTGAGCGTGGCGGCGAAATACCCGCCGGCACTCACCGTCATCGTCGCCGTGCTGTTGCTCACGCCGGCCAGATTCAGCGTGCCGCTCGCCGCCTGCGAGGTGTAGTACATGGAACCGCCCTTGGTGAGCAGCAGCGAGACGCTGCCCGCTGAGGCGCCGATGGAAAGCACGTCGTTCAGTCCGGCCATGTCGTAGAGAAGCGCGTTGTTCTGCACGGTAACCGCGGTGCCACCCCCATCAATGCCCAGCGTGCCCGCCTGCAGATACGCGCCGGTATCGAGCGTGAAGCCGAGGCCGATGCCAACCGACGCGGCCGTGATCTGCGTGCTCGATCCGGTAATCGAAATGGTCGGCGCGCCGCTGGCCTGCACGATATCGAGCCCAGACACATTCAGCGTGCCGTAAAGCCCCTGGCCTACCTGAATGATGGCAACGTCGTTCGTCCCCGGCGGCTGCCCCATGCCAGGCTCGGTGGTGTCGACCCAATTGCCCCCATTGCCCAAATCTGCGTTATTCGAACCGATCCATTGATACACGCTCAAAATATGTTCCTTTACAACTGTTCGCCACATGCGGGCCGTGCCCGCAGACACATCTGCCGTCTGCGTGGACGAGGCGACGCGTCCCCGCCAAATAAATAGATATAAAACTTCGTAAAAGGAACAGCTTCTGCCGTGGCGGGGAGCTGGAATTCCACGCCACTCGGTAACGAAATCAAGAAGATAAGGAAGAATCTTCTTTGTCTTACGAAAAGAAGCAAAAGAGTTTTGCTTCTGGTGCCCACGGATAGATCCAGGCCATGGCCGGAGAGGTCCGCGCGCGCCCACGTCTTCCTCCCCCCTGTGGGCAGGGCCGGGGTGGGGGTCTCAGCCGGACATCAGTAAAATCTGCTCATCCAGAAACAACGAGGACTCACCCCTGGTTTGGCCGTTAAAGGAAATGGGCAATCGGCACCTGGTAGATCGGCTCGCCAATCGGCCGTTCCGCCGCGCTCGCGGCGTAGCTGATCAGCGAGCCGTTATGGTTATCCGAGGTCAGCTTGAAATTCGCCGTGGTGTAGCTCCCCGTGATCTTCAGCTTCGCCACCACCGTGGTGCCATTGTCGATGGTCAATGTGCCGCCGGAATACGACACTTTCGTCGCCGCCTTGCCCAGAATGTCGATCGCGTCGCCGGTCGCGAAATCCAGAATATGGCCGCCGAAGTCAGCAACCTCGCCGAGAACAAGCTTGTTCGCGCCGCTGTCGAACACGACGTTCTGGGCGCTGCCCACGCCGCCGTTCAACTGCAGCACGGCCCCGCTGCCGATCCGGTCGTACCCGCCGCCAAGGATCGGGCCGTTGACCACGAGCGTGCCGCCGCCGGCGATGATGTTCGCGCTGTTCTCGATCGTAGTCGCGGTTACGGTGCCGGCGCCGATGATCTCGCTGCCGGAATCCATGTATATGGTCCCCCGGACAATCAAACTGCCGGCCGCCAGGCTGATTTCTCCGCCAAGTTCCGTCACATCGGCGACGTGAGCGAGGCCGCCGGTGGTGACCTTGACGATCGTGCCGGCATCCATGAACAGGAACCTGCCTGTGTAAACCGAGTTTGCGCCGGTGACGGAGATGGTTCCGTTGTTCAGATACGTGTCGGTGGCGGCATCGAATTCGCCGCCCGACTGCACCAGGACTTCACCGGCGATGTTGGACTCGCTTGCGCCGATTTCGAAATTCGGCCCTTCCTCGATCGCCGAGTCGGCACCAGACACCACAACCTTCGCCATGCCGCCGCTGGTACCGATAAACACCCCGTAATCAGAACTCAGCGAGGCGTAGCCGCCAGCGGTCACCTCCACCGTGCCCTGGGCGCTGCCGCCGAGCACGCCATCATCGCCGATAACCGTTGCGCCGTAATTGTCGACGAGGAACTGGCTGCCAGCGCCGGTGACATCGACAAGGCCGCTGGAACCGGCGGCGGCGCCGATATTCAAGCCGCTGAGCTCGGAGCCGAAATACCCGCCGGCACTTACCGTCATCGTCGCCGTGCTGTTGCTCACGCCGCCCAGGTTCAGCGTGCCGCTCGCCGCCTGCGAGGTGTAATACATGATACCGCCCTTAGTGAGCAGCAGCGAGGCGCTTTCGCTGCTGTCGCCGATGGTGAGCATGTCGTTCAGGCCTGCCGAATCATCCAGAATCGCGTTGTTCTGCACAGTAACCGCCGTGCCGTCGCCACCGATGGCAAGCGCGCCCGCCTGCAAAGTCGCGCCGGTATCGAGCGTAAAGCCGTAGTCGATGCCCACCGAGGCGGCGGTAACCTGCGTGCTCGATCCGGTGATCGAGATGCTCGTCGTAGCACTGTCCGAGACGATACCGAGCACACCCACGTTCAGCGTGCCGGTGAGGCCCTGGCCGTTCTGGATGATGGCCACGTCGCCCACCCCAGGCGTCTGCGTCTGGCCAGGTTCATCCGTGTCGAACCAATTGCCCCCATTGCCCAAATCCGCGTTGTCCAAACCGGTCCATTGAAAAACGCTCAAGATAGGCTCCTCTACAAACGTTCGCCACAGGCGCACCGTGCCAGCGCACCAGCATGCTTCCTGCTTTGCCAACGCACCGCATCAGGCCCAAATAAATAGATATAAAACGTCATCAAGCGAACAGCTTGCGGGAACGAAATCAATAAGATAAGGAAGATTCTTCTTTTCTGAAGAAAAGAAGCAAAAGACTTTTGATTCTGGTGCCCACGGATAAATCCAGGCCATGGCCGGAGAGAGCCGCGCACGCCCACGTCTCCCTCCCCCCTGTGGGGAGGGCCGGGGTGGGGGTCTTACTGTGGCAAAGGCCACCGCAGACCGTAGGATGAATGAGCGTTGCGTAACGCATCCCCCCCCTCAGGGGGCGGCGGAACCAGAAAGCCCGGTCTCAATCTCCCTGAACCCCGCCTCGCCACGAATCGGGTCCAGCATCGGATCGATACGCACCTCAGCCAAACCCGGGTCGCGCAGCCGGGCCGCAGTCGCAAGCCACGTCAGCGCCTCGGCCTTCCGTCCCCACTGCGCGTAAATCTCGGCATAGCTGAAAGC
>Ga0116226_10006904_pt1 | contig 10229 bp, 7 predicted proteins | sample S1TSphfallax_FD_89692 | JGI IMG/M metagenome (GOLD analysis project Ga0116226, IMG submission 89692) | Host-associated microbial communities from peat moss isolated from Minnesota, USA - S1T2_Fa - Sphagnum fallax MG | ecosystem: Host-associated > Plants > Peat moss > Unclassified | place: USA...
AAGGCGTAGTTCAAGGAGCCGCCCGCGACCGCGCCGACCACCGGAATGGCCCTCGCCATGATCTTCTGCGAGAAGGACAACCCGAGAAGTGTCGCGACCCGGCGCACGAAGCCGTCGATCGCCAACCGGCTGAGCGCCGCCCGCGCCGCCCAATAGCCAGCCTGCCCATCCGGGCCGTCGCGATGCTCGCTCAGCGCGAAAACCTCCAGGCACGCGCGGCGACCTTCGGGGGTCGCCGGGTCCTCGCCATAGCTCCGCGCGATCCCGGCGATGGAGCGCAGCATCAGCCCCGTGGTGAGCGGGATGTCCACGATCATGCCCGGCGCCCCCAAAAAGCCGGTCGCGGCACCACTGAGGGTGCTGACCAGCCGATGCCGGCGGCCGGCGGAGGTCGCGGCCACCTCCTCGGCGAGGGCCACCGTATCCATGCCGCGCGTCGCCGCGTCATAGAGCGCCGACAGGCTCATCTCGACGAGCTTGCGGGCGCTGAAGGCGCTGTTGTTCATGAGGAACCGGCCGGCGGCGTTGACGAAGCCCTCGGTCTGGTCGCCGACGAAGCTGCCCAGCCGGAAGGCGAGCCCGCGCTCGGCCACGAGAATATGGGCGGCCTCGCGCATCTTCCCGAGGTCCGCCGGCGCGATGCCGGCGCAGGCATTACCCAGGTCCCCGCTCGGCAGGATGTCGCCGCTCAGCGCCTGCGGCTCGGCCTTGGACGTGGCATTCGACCAGAAAGAGTTGGGTGTGTTCATCGCCTGTCTCCCGTTACCGCACATGTGGGAGGAAATGGCGCCGGTTGAAGGGCGGTCAGGCCGCCCGGCTCACGCATCGTCACCGCTGCTCCGCGCCACCACCCAGCGGCCGATCACCGCGCAGGCGGCATCGAAATCCTCCATCCGCATCGCCTCGCGCGGGTTGTGGCTGCCGAACTGGTTGCGCACGAACAGCAGCGACGCCGGAATTCCGGCCTGCGCAAACGCCGCCGCATCATGCCCGCCACCGGACAGCATCCGGCGGAACGGTACGGCCGCCGTCTCGGCCGCCACTGCCATCTCCGCCTGCAGCGTCTCGTCCATGCGGCTCGAGAGGCTGCCGCTCTCCGGCCCGAGGTCGAACCGGACGCCCCGGCTCGCCTCGATCTCCGCCACCAGACGCAGCAGCGCCGCATGGAGCAGATCGACGCTCGCCCGGTTCTCGCTGCGCATGTCGAGTTCGAAGCGGGCCTCGCCTGGGATCATGGTGAAGCCGGCCTCGGGCGCGGTCGCCAGCACGCAGAAGGTGCAGACGAGCGCATGTCCCTCAGCCTCCAGCCGTGCCCATTCCGCATCGAGCCGGTAGGCCAGTTCCGCCGCGGCCAGCCCTGCGTCGCGCCGCAGACGCCGCGGGGTCGCGCCCGAATGGTTGTATTCGCCGAAGACCCGCGCCGCCCGGTAGCGCCGCGAGCCCGGAATGCCGGTGACGATGCCGAGCGGCACCTCCTGCTCATCCAGCAGCGGCCCCTGCTCGATATGGAGCTCCACGAAAGCGGCGACGGTCGCAGGGTCGATCGCGGCGCGCCCGGCGCGGACGGCATCGGGGTCGAACCCCTCCTCGGCCATGTGCTCGCCGAGCGTCCGCCCGTCATCCATGCGCGGCACGTCCAGCGCCTCGGGCGGCAGGCGGCCGAGCGCCGCACGGCTGCCGACATAGCTCACCGGGAACCAGCTTCCCGCCTCCTCCGACCGGATGGCGATGACCGTGATGTCCCGCGCGGGTCGAAAGCCCGCCTGCACCAGCCCCGCGACGACGGAGAGCCCGGCCAGCACGCCCGCCGCGCCATCGTAGTTCCCGCCCGAGCGGACACTGTCCAGATGGCTGCCGAGCATGAGCCGCGGCAGACCGGGATCGGTGCCCCTCAGCGTCATCGTGAGGTTCCCGGCATGGTCGGTCTCGATGGCGAGGCCAAGCCGCTCCGCCTCGGCGCGGACAAGGCGGTGGGCCTCGCTCTCCTTCGGCCCGTAGGCGGCACGGGTGATGCCGACGCCGTCGAAGCTCATGGCGTGGAGCGCCGCGAACAGGCGGGGTGCTACGTCACGGTCGGGAAAGACGTTCGGGCGGTGGCCAGGAATGGTGTTCATGGGAGAGAAGACTGCACCCCCTCTTCCCCCCGCTCAAGCACGCGCTCATCATGGGGCAAATTTCCTGGAGATCACCGATCATGACCCCGCCTGCTCGCCTGAACTCCGCCGCCGCCCGCGACATCGCGAGCGTCTTCCACCCCTACACGGACCAGCGCGCCCATGCCGAGGCCGGCCCCATCGTGATCAGCCGCGGCAATGGTGTGCGGGTGACCGACGACGCCGGCAACACCTACATCGATGTGGTGGCGGGCCTCTGGTGCGCGTCCCTGGGCTTCAGCAACGAGCGCCTCGTGAAGGCAGCCGAGACACAGATGCGGGCGCTCCCGTTCTACCACGCCTTCGCCTCCAAATCTCACGAGCCGATGATCACCCTGGCCGAGATGCTGCTGGAGCGCGCGCCCGTGCCGATGAGCAAGGTGTTCTTCGCCAATTCCGGGTCGGAGGCGAACGACAGCGCCATCAAGATGATCTGGTATTACAACAACGCCCGCGGCCTGCATGCGAAGAAGAAGCTCATCGGGCGCATCAAGGGCTATCACGGCATCACGGTCGCCTCGGCCTCGCTGACCGGGCTGCCCTACAACCACAAGTCCTTCGATCTGCCGCTGCCGGGCTTCCTGCATACGATGACGCCGCATTTCTACCACGGCGCGCTGCCCGGCGAGACCGAGGAGGAGTTCGCCACCCGCTGCGCCGATGAGCTGGAGAAGCTCATCCTGGCCGAGGGGCCGGAGACGATCGCCGCCATGTTCGCCGAGCCGATCATGGGCGCGGGCGGCGTGATCATCCCGCCGGCGGGCTACTTCCCCAAGATCCAGGGGGTGCTCGACCGCTACGACATCCTGCTGGTGGCCGATGAGGTCATCTGCGGCTTCGGCCGCACCGGCAATTACTGGGGCAGCCAGACGGTGGAGGTCCGCCCCGATATCCTGACCTGCGCCAAGGCGCTCTCGGCGGCCTATCTGCCGATCAGCGCCGTGATGGTGAACGCGAAGGTTTTCGAGGTCATCGCCGACGAAACCCACGCCATCGGCACCTTCGGCCATGGCTTCACCTATTCCGGCCACCCGGTCGCCGCCGCCGTCGCGGTCGAGACGCTCAAGATCTACGACGAGACGGATATGCTCGGCCATGTGCGGGAGGTCGGCGCCCATCTGCAAAGCGAGCTGCGGCGGCGCTTCACGGACCATCCGCTGGTGGGCGAGGTGCGCGGCACCGGGCTGATCGGCGCGCTGGAGCTGGTGGAGGACCGCTCAACCCACCGCAACTTCGATTTCGGGCGGAAGATCGCGGCGCGCACGGCGAAGCTGATGGAAAGCTTCGGCGTCATCGGGCGGCCTCTACCGGGCGATGGCCTCGCCTTCAGCCCGCCGCTCATCATCACGGCGGAGGAGATCGACATCGTGCTCGACGGCGTCACGAAGGCGCTGGAGGCCATGACGCTGGAGCTGCGCGCCGAAGGGCTGTCGGAAGTCGTGTAGTCGCCGTCTCGTCACGGCGCGCCGATTGCATGGGTCTGCCGCACTAGCTTTGAGAGGCGGACCTATGCAGCTTGGTGTCTTCATCCCCATCGGCAATAACGGCTGGCTGATCTCCACGACGTCGCCGCAATACATGCCGAGTTTCGACCTCAACCGCACGATCGTCGAAAAGGCGGAGCGATTCGGGTTCGACTTCGCACTGTCGATGATCAAGCTGCATGGCTTCGGCGGCCCATCACAATATTGGGACCACAACCTCGAATCCTTCACGCTGATGGCGGGTCTTGCCGCCGTCACGACGAGGATCAAGCTCTTCGCGACCTGCGCCGTGCTCACGATGCCGCCACCGATCACCGCGCGCATGGCGGTGACCATCGACAGCATCTCGCACGGGCGTTTCGGCATCAACATCGTCTCAGGCTGGCAACGCGCGGAATACGCGCAGATGGGACTGTGGCCTGGCAGCGAGCACTACCGGCGGCGCTACGAATACTGCACCGAATACGTGACCATCATGAAGGAGCTGTGGGCAACCGGCCATTCCAACTTCAAGGGTGACTTCTTCCAGATGGATGACTGCCGCTGCAGCCCGCTGCCGACGAAGCCCATCGAGATCATCTGCGCCGGGCAGAGCGATGCCGGCACGCGCTATGCCGCGCAACACGCCGACTACAACTTCTGCTCCAGTTTCGGCGTCAACCAGCCGACGGCGGTCGGCCCCTCCGTCGCACGGCTGGTGGAAGCCGCGCGGGATGCGGGGCGGTCCTGCGGCGCACTCATCCTCACCATGATCATCGCCGATGAGACCGACGAGGCGGCGATGGCGAAGTGGCAGCACTACAAGGCCGGCACCGACCTCGAAGCGCTGGCCTGGCGGGACGCGCAGGCGAGTGACGATCCGAGCAAGGACCCCTACTCCCAGCCGAATAAACGCAAGACAATGGGGCTGGAGCAGTTGCCGACGAACCAGGGCGTGCTCATCGGCTCCTACGCGCATGTCGCCGCCATGCTGGACGAGATGGCGACAGTGCCCGGCGTGCAGGGCGTGATGATGACCTTCGACGATTTCGTCGAGGGGATGGAGAATTTCGGCACGCGCATACAGCCTCTCATGCGCAGCCGGGGAGGCATCGCATGACACGTCTGTTGACGGTGGCGGCCGCACAGCTCGGCCCCATTCAGAAGGCCGAGGGCCGCGACGTGGCGGTGGCGCGCATGGTGCGCCTGATGGAGCGCGCCCACAGCCGCGGCGTGCAGCTGGTGGTGTTCCCGGAGCTTGCGCTGACAACGTTCTTTCCCCGCCACTACCATGAGAACACACAGGAGGCTGATCACTGGTTCGAGGAGGCGATGCCCTCGAACGAGACCGCACCGCTGTTCGAGGCGGCCCGCCGCTACGGCATCGGCTTTCATCTCGGCTATGCAGAGATCGCCCATGAGCCGGACGAAACCGGCGTGGTGCGGCGACGGCATTTCAACACCGCGATCCTGGTCGCGCCCTCGGGCGAAACCCTCCTGAAGTATCGCAAGGTGCATCTCCCGGGGCACGCCGACTTCAAGCCCGAGCGGAACGTGCAGCATCTGGAGAAGCTCTACTTCGAGGTGGGCAACCTGGGTTTCCCGGTCATCCGCGCGCCGATGGGGGCGTTGGACGGGCTGAACATGGGCATGATGATCTGCAACGACCGGCGCTGGCCGGAAGCCTGGCGCGTGCTCGGCTTGCAGAGCGTGGAGCTCGTCATGCTCGGCTACAACACCCCGAGCCTGAACCAGGAGAGGTCAGGCTTTGAGGCGCATCACCTGAGGGTATTCCACAGCCATCTCTCCATCCAGGCGGGGGCCTATCAGAACGCGACCTTCGCCGTCGCGACCGCCAAGGCGGGCGTGGAGGATGGTTGCGAATTGTTTGGTCACTCGATCATCGTCAACCCGCAAGGGGAGATCATGGCGATGGCGACAAGCTGGGATGACGAGCTGGTCACCGCCGATTGTGACCTCGACATGTGCACGCTGGGGCGGACGACGATCTTCAATTTCGCCCAGCACCGGCGGGTGGAGGCGTACGGGCGGATCGTGGAGCAGACGGGCGCGGTGGCGCCGCCGGTCTGGGGAGACCCCGACCTTCACCGCCGCCGCATTTAGTGGCAGAAGACGGCGCCATTCCGCCTTCCTCCGCCGTTCCCACTCCAAGGACATCCGCTCTTGCCCGAATACCGCCCGCTCGGACGAACCGACATCCGCGTCTCGGCCATCTGCCTCGGCACCATGACCTGGGGCCAGCAGAACACCGAAGCCGAAGGCCATGCCCAGATGGACATGGCGCTGGATCGCGGCATCAACTTCTTCGACACCGCCGAGATGTACTCCATCCCGCCGAAAGCCGAGACCCAAGGCTCAACCGAGCGCATCATCGGCAACTGGTTCAAATCCCGCGGGACGCGCGACCGCGTCATCCTCGCCTCCAAGGTCTCGGGGCGCGGCACCGCCGCCTGGATCCGGCCCGATGGCCGCGGCAGCCGCCTGGACCGCGCCAACATCACCTATGCGATCGAGCAGTCGCTGAAGCGGCTGCAGACCGACTACATCGATCTCTACCAGCTCCACTGGCCCGATCGTCCGATGGACCTGTTCGGCTCAGGGGGCACCGTCTATCGCGCCCATGAACCGGTGGACGAGGTGCCGATCGAGGAGACGCTCGGCGCGCTGCAGGACCTCGTGACCGCCGGCAAGATCCGCCACGCCGGCCTCTCCAACGAGACGGCCTGGGGCACCATGCGGTTCGTGCAGGCGGCCGAGGCCGGGCATGGGCCGCGCGTCGTCTCGATCCAGAACGCCTATAACCTCGTCAACCGCACCTTCGAGACCGGGCTCGCGGAAATCGCCGTCCGCGAGCAGGTGGGGTTGCTCGCCTATTCGCCGCTCGGCCAGGGCTACCTCACCGGCAAATACCAGGGCGGCGCGCGGCCGGCCGGGGCGCGGACCACGCTGTTCGAGCGTGGCCAGCGCTACGAGAAGCCCGGCGTGGCCGAGGCGATCGACCAATACCTCGCCCTCGCCCGCGAATTGGGGATGGACCCGGCGACGCTGGCGCTGGCTTTCGTGACGACGCGGCCGTTCGTGACCTCCAACATCATCGGCGCCACGAGCATTCCGCAGCTTCAGGTGGCGCTGGATTCGGAGGAGGTCCGCATCACGCCGGAGGTCGAATCACGGATCAACGCCATCCACCAGCTGCACACCAACCCGGCTCCCTGATGGGCCTGCATCGTCGCCCGCGGACTTGATCCGCGGCCCTGCCGGTTGGGGCGCCCCAAAGTTGTCCGGGCGCCCCAACGGGGAGATGCGCGGAACAAGGTCCGCGCATGACGAGGTCCTGGTCCTACTCCGCCGCTTCCCGCGCCTCGGCCGCGAAGAACCTGTTCCCAGGCCGCGCCAGCCCGAGGTGATCCCGCAATGTCGTGCCCTCGTATTCGCGGCGGAAGATGCCGCGCCGCTGCAGCTCCGGCACCACGAGATCCACAAAATCATCGAGCCCCTCGGGCACGGTGTGGAACATGACGTTGAAGCCGTCACAGGCCTCGCCCTCCAGCCACGCCTCCATCATGTCGGCGATCTCGCCCGGCGTGCCGACAAACTGGAGCCCGCCATAGCCGCCGCAGATCTGGGCGAGCTGCCGCACCGTCAGGTTATCGCGCCGTGCGAGCGCCACCAGCGCGTCGCGGCCGCTCTGGCTCGCGTTGCTCTGGGGAATTTCCGGCAGCGGGCCATCGAGATCGAAACCTGACGCATCGACACCGAGCCGCATCGAGAGGTTGGGCACGCCACTGTCGGGATGAACGAGGCTATCCAGCAGGGCGATCTTCTCCTGCGCCTCCGCGCGGGTCCGCCCGACCACGACAAGCACGCCGGGCAGAATTTTGAGGCTGTCGGGCGAGCGGCCGAGCGCCTTCAGGCGGCTCTGCATATCCGCATAGAAGCGCTGCCCGTCTTCCATGGTGCGGCTGCTGCCGAAGATGACCTCGGCGGTTTCGGCGGCGAGCTGACGGCCGGCCTCCGAGGCACCGGCCTGGACGATGACCGGCCAGCCCTGGACGGGCCGGGCAATGTTGAGCGGGCCGCGTACCGAGAGGTGCTCGCCCTTGTGGGCCAGCACGTGCAGCTTGGCCGGATCGAAGAAGAGGCCCGATTCAGGGTCGCGCAGCCAGGCATCGTCAGCCCAGCTGTCCCAGAGGCCGGTGACGACCGAGAAGAACTCCCGCGCCCGGCGGTAGCGCTCGTCATGCTCCACCATCTCCGTGCGGCCGAAGTTGAGCGCGGCGTCGGGGTTGGAGGTCGTGACGATGTTCCAGCCGGCCCGGCCGCCGCTGATATGGTCGAGCGAGGCGAAGCGGCGGGCAATATGGTACGGCTCGTCGAAGGTGGTGGAGGCCGTGGCGACGAGGCCGATGCGCTCGGTCACCATGGCGAGCGCCGAAAGCAGGGTCAGCGGCTCGAACGACGTGACGGTCGCGCTGCGGCGGAGGGCGGCCATGGACATGTTGAGCACGGCGAGGTGGTCGGCCATGAAGAAGGCGTCGAAGCAGCCGCGCTCAAGCGTCTGGATGAAACGGGTGATGTGGCGGAGGTTGAAATTGGCATCGGGGAAGGCGCCGGGGTAGCGCCACCAGGCGGTGTGGATGCCGACGGGGCGCATGAAGGCGCCAAGATGCAGCTGCTTTGTCATGATGGCTCTCCGCTGTTGCAGGCAATCTGGCGTGCGGTGCAGCATTGGACAAGCGACGCGGGACGCATGAGCGACAGTCTCAATCCGGCGAAATCAGGCGTGTTTTTGGGAAATACCCTATGTAACGTCGTGCGTCACCGGTCACAGCGGCACAGGGCTGGTCACCCACGGGTGGCTTCCAGCGCGTCCCCTCTCGTATCCGCGTACCAGCCACCGCCCAGCGCCTTATATAGCGTGACAAGGTTCTGCAGCTGCGCTTCTTTCAGCGACACCATTGTCTGCTCAGCGGAGAATAGCGACTGCTGGGTATCGAGAGTTGGCAGATAACCGTCGGCTCCCGCCCGGAAGCGTAGAAGGGCAATTCGATAGGCGTCGCTGTAGGCATCCACCAGTTCCCGTTGAGCCGCCAGCTGATCGAGATAGGTGCCGCGCGCCGCTAGCCCATCGGCCACTTCGTGAAACGCAGTCTGGATCGTCTTCTCATAGGTTGCGATATCGATGCGCTTCTGGATCTTGGCGTAATCCAGGTTCGCCTGGTTCTGTTCCCAGGTGAAGATCGGGACGGTGATGGTCGGTTCGAACAGCCATGTCTCACCCGCAGGCGTAAAAAGCTCGTTCAAGGTATTGCTGGCGACGCCGCCCGAAGCGGTCAGCGTGATGCTGGGAAAGAACGCTGCCCGCGCGGCGCCGATGAGCGCATTCGCGGACAAGAGCGTGTGCTCAGCGGCCATGATGTCCGGCCGCTGGGTCAGCAGGGACGACGGCAAACCCGCCGGTAGATCGGCCATGATGTCCTGGTGGACGAGGTCGCGTCCCGCCGGAAGATCGTCGGGTATGGGCGTGCCGACGACCAGCGTCAGCGCATTCTCATCCTGCGCGACCTGGCGGGTATACTGCGCGACACTTGCCTTGGCCGTGTCGACCGTGGTTTGCGCCTCTCGCAGGCTCAGCAAGGTTGTCGTGCCGTTCTCGAACATCGCATTGGTAATCGCAAACGAACGGGTCTGCGCAACAAGCGTCTGCTGCGCGATCGTGAGCTGCTCCTCGTCGGCGAGCAGGGTGACGTAGTCGTTGGCCACCTCCGCGACCAGGCTGATCTGTGTGCTGCGCCGGGTCTCGATTTGGCTAAAGTAGAGTTGGAGCTGCGACCGCGTCTTGCTGCGGATGCTGCCGAACACGTCAAGCTCGAAGGCCGTGAAACCAAGATTGGCGCCGTAGGTATAGGTGGTGGTGTGAACAGCGTCCGAGCTTGCCGGTGGCGCGCTGAGTGGCTCCGCATTCACGCTCGGGTAGCCCTCGAGCGTGGCCGTTGTCGTGGCGTCGATCAGCGGGAAGAGATTGGCGCGTTCGGACAAGAACTGAGCCTGCGACGCAGCGATGTTGAGGATGGCGATGCGCAGGTCGCGATTGTTCTCAAGTGACAGGGCGATAAGCGCCTGCAGGCGCGGGTCGGTGAAGACCTGCCGCCAGCCAACCAGATCGGCCGGGATCGGAGAGGGCTCGGCGGGCTGATGCGCGCGGTCGGACTGGTAAGCGGCGGCAGCGAAAGGGTATTGCGACGCTACCGGCAAGGCCGGACGATGGTAGGCGGGGTCGAGTGTACAGCCAGCCAGGCTGAGCAGGGCGAGGCTCAGCGGGGCCAAGCGGGGCACGGGCCGACCGGCGGTGCGCACGCGCTTCACGGCAAGGCCCCGTTCGCGGCGACAGCCCTCAGCGGGGGAATAGGCTGTCCTTGCCGCTTCACCCGGAACAGCTTCACCACGACGACGAAGAAGACGGGCACAAGGAAAATCGCGAGAATGGTGGCGCTGACCATGCCACCTACGACGACGGTGCCGATGGCGTTCTCGGAGCCCGAGCCGGCGCCAGTCGCGATCGCCAACGGCAGAACCCCCAGAACGAAGGCAA
>Ga0116226_10006905_pt1 | contig 10228 bp, 6 predicted proteins | sample S1TSphfallax_FD_89692 | JGI IMG/M metagenome (GOLD analysis project Ga0116226, IMG submission 89692) | Host-associated microbial communities from peat moss isolated from Minnesota, USA - S1T2_Fa - Sphagnum fallax MG | ecosystem: Host-associated > Plants > Peat moss > Unclassified | place: USA...
GCGAGGTGTTTTGCCCCTTGCTGTCGAGCTCTGAACATTCGGGAGTCCCGGAGGACTCCAAATCCTCACTTTTTCCAAGTGTTGGGCTTCACCCCCACACTTGGCCAAAGTAGGGTTGCGACATATTCAGTCAGATTTCCCATTAATTGGCGTCATTTTTGAACAGTATCATTAAAACTGGAGACAATAGACAGACTTGTGGTGACCACGCTAGGGCCGAAGTTTGGCGAATTCTTTTGACAAAAATGGGAATCTTCACTAGAAATTTTGAGGTAATGTTGCATTTGGCGAATTTTCGCCAAAAAAAGAATAACTGCTGGGGAGCACTACATGTTATGAACTATGAACCTATGATGAAAGCAATCTATTAATTTTACAACCACTAAGCTAACAATTGTAACATTTGCGAAGGACCATGTAACCAGGAAGAGGACACTGGCTATCAGATATAGTCAAGGTGTGAGAGTGTTGAGACTATATCTGGTAGCTGGTGGCCTCAGGCGTCAGTTGTGGGACATAATCAATAGAGAAGGCAAAACAAGCTGACTACTTTTTCTCATAACCAGCCCTTTTCACTGACAAAAAGGGCTCTTCATGGATGAGAAACATATTATTTCATCTACCTTTAAAAAGAAGGTAGCTATCAGAAAAGAGTGCTTGTCTCAAGTACGAATCAGAATGTGACATGTCAGTGACATTTTGCCTTTGATTATGTTTCATGAAGATATCCTGGATGAAACAAAAGGAAGAAATTGCTCCACAAGGTAAAGAAGGAATGAACTACCCATATTGAGAAGAACAAAACCTTCCAGCATCTCAGATCATGTGCGCCCAAAGTGTCTTGGTAGCACATCACAACCTTGCGAGTGTATGACTATATTGCCTGCTCAATTCAGGTTTCAGAACCAGAACTGGACAAGGTAAAAAAAAACAGATAATGCAACAGATTGACCTCACCAACCAAACGCAGAGAGAATGCTCAGCCACAACAAGACATAGAACACTTGTGGCCTGCACATTGATGATTGGATGCTGATGCATACTCAAACCCTGAACTCTACTTCTCTGATGAATTAAGCAAAATGCAATTCTTCCTCACTATATCCGTTGGTGACAAGCAGTTACTTCACTGATCTACCCAAACTTGCACATAGGTCACAGAGTGCAACTAAAGAATTAGAGCCAAACTGAGGATTATGGCGACTGAAGTCGGTTGGTCGCGGACGTATGACTGCAATTAATGGGTTTTGGAATGTATTGTCGGAACTAGCAGTTGGAACACATCCAGCTTGCTTGTCGAGCATTGTTTTCCTGTTCCCCGACGTGGATCTAGGTGAACATTCTATTGCATAATCATCGTCGAACGCTAGTCCAGGGAACCGGTTCCTATTACCGCCACTTTCACGCCACGACCAGTGGCAGTAGCGCCTCTGTAAACTGCCACAGTAGGCTGGAGTCCTGCGCGTCGAACGCGGCACCTATGTAATATGTCCTCCTCTGCCGCTGCAGCCCGTAAAACTCCTTGTAGAACCCATTCTTGATCGCCTTCGCCGGCACCCTGAGCTCATACGGCGTGTGGCTGGAAAATATCGCGAAATACGGCACGGTCGTCGGCAGTGTGCCCGCCGTCCCCAGCCGAGAGCTGGTGCTAATGATATCGGCCTGGACTTGAGCGTCCGGGAGCGGGGTGGTCGCTGCCGAGTAAAACTGCGTGTAGACCGGGAACCGTCGTCGGCTGGATCACGTAGGCACCGGGAGCACGGGTAGGTTGGGCACCGACGTTCACGACGGTGACGGGATGCCACTGTGCCGTATGAGGCTGGTGTAGTACGCACTGTTGCGAAACTGGGCGAAGAGAGAGCTTTCATTGGAGGAAAGGTCCCAGCCGACGAGGTTGTAGAGCTTTGGCGGGATGGTCAGGATGATCTTCTTTGCCTGGATGAGCTTGAGCCCGTCCTGAGTCTTGACGACCACCTTGGCGTATGCTCTCCCGCAGCATCGCGGTTCATCGCCACGACGTAACTCTTCAACAACACATCCTGCCCAAGCTCCGCCGTCGCCTTCTCGTTTAATTCGCTATTATCCTGCCGTTCCGTCAAGAACCCAATTCTGGAGGTCCCGGATGATATCGCTCCCCACCAACTTGAACACGTACAGGGTCAACAGATTGAGCAAATCGCCCACCCCTGCACGTTTTCAAAGATCAACCGGACGACCCCCTGGAGGGAGTATTTGGTGACGAACTCTCCGAACGGCAGAAGCAGATCCTCGGGCACAGGGTACGTAAGGTTGTAACCCGTCTCCAGGTATGGGTACTTCGCGAGTTGTGCAGCATACCCGACCAGAGCCGCGGTAGGATCCGACGGCACGTAACCCGCCACTTCCTTCCCTGTGCGGAAGTCCCGCGATGTGGACGTCACGCCGGAGCTAGTAGCGTTCACCGTCACGAGCGGGATATTAAACCGATTGAAGTAGTTCTTGACGATGTCGACATTATTGAAGGCCTGCACCCCTAAGTCCACTGTACGTCCGGTCTGGGGATCTGTATAAGTCTGTGTATGTCCTTCCATGCGGTCCTTGTGTTCCACCACAACAACGCTCGTGCCCAAGTCGCGTAGGCAGGTGGCCGCATAGGTGCCGGTCGAGCCGCCCCCGACAATGCAGACGTTGCGCGTGATTACGTCTGAGAAATTGTAGTCTTGCAGCTTGAGGTCGGAGTACTGGCTTGGCAACGCGGCGGCAACAGCCAGAAAGCTCGGCGCGGCGAGCATTAAGAGATATCGAACGATAATCCCCATGACTGTCCTTTCTAGCTGCAAGTGTCTTCTCGGATATCAATTCGAGAACTGGAGTCAGGACCATTGCGGTTGTCGATTTTTCTTTCATGTGCGAGAACAATCTCAGATGTAGCTGAAGAAGAAGAAGAAGAAGACTTGAGGAAGAAGATCCGAGCTGACGAAACTCGAGGACAGATATTCGTCACGGCAGGAACGATCCCAGATCTAGCTGAAGAAGACTTGAATAAGAAGATCCGAGCTGACGAAAATCGAGGACAGATATTCGTCACGGCAGACACCCGGAAGGAAAACCACAAATTTTCAGAGGAATTATTCCAAGATAGTGCCCACTATTCCCACAATACATGCTTGTGGCTTCAGATTGGACACTTGCTGCTACGCTGTTTTTAGCTGTCATGCATCCGCAATCATTCCTCTAAATCCATTCTCGAAATCGTCTGGACACACCTCTGTGCCATCATCATTGACTTTGTGATGATGTGATGATACGCATGAGTTTTCGTCACGGGTGAGGTATGGTCATGTAAGTAATTTATTATTGTGGACCCTCATCTGAAAGTGTGCCTTGGACCCTCATTCTAAAGTGGGCCCTGGACCCCCATCTAAATTGTAGTTTCTTCGTCCACGAAGTCCGAACGAGAGAGAGCAGATTTGCTGCTCGTGGGGTTTTCGGGCTCAATTTGAAGCTCATGCGGCTTGCTCTGGGGTTTCTTCGATTTGGTTTCTTCTACGTTTGGGAAATTCATTGGCATCATCCGTTGTAGGCAATTTAGTAGGGAGGATTGCGGATGGAAGAAGGATCGATGATGGCCGAGAAGAAGACCCACTTCTCTTCTCTGCAAAAGGGATTTCATGAATCCGGTTGCCAAAACTTTTGTAGCTTCTTGTGTGTCAGCTTCAGATCCAGCAGCAATAGCATGTGGTGTCTCTACACCACCCATGAAGGGAACATTCACCAGCAGCTCTCCTGTAGCTGGATTGTTCACCTAAAAGACAACCTTCATAACCATAAACCCCATCTTTTACTTCACTAAAATGAGAAGAGGATGTGACAATACATAATGCAAAACAAACTGCAGCAGATAGTTTTGCAAACGTGAAATAGAGATAATTAGCGGTGCTACATCCCAACAGCATTCAACCATCCTGTGCATCACACCATCGACCCCCAATCAAGCCTTGGGAGCAGAACAAAGCCATGTCATTAAGCTGTGTCAACATCCCAATCCACACATACAAAAAACTCTCTTTTTGCTCACCTAATTATACCAAATAACATAATGCAGTATTATTATTAGGAACAACTTATGCTAGAACTTTTTTAGTAACTTGGTTATTGGCAACTAGGAAGGTTCACTGGAGCAACAAAACCATCCTTGGACTAAGAAAACTATAGCAAGGAAGAAGTGCAAAACCTACTTAAGTGGAAACTTGCTTGAGTGTAGTGAAGAAGCACAGCACATAAACTGAATGCAAAATCAACAAACAACAAATTATGGTGCTACAAACTGGACCACCACTTAATATTCTTCCGAACTTGTACCTATTTTTTTTTAAATGACCTTCTTTAGTGAAGTTTGGCACCACATGGACCATGCAAAGAACATCTGCAATGTCAATGACAAGCAAGCAGGCCCCCAAACCCATGAGATTGTTGAGATTGTTTCAAAACGCCTATGCATGCTCATGTTTGCCCATCTTAACTCTACACACTTGAAAAGTCTGTTCAACCTGTTCTGGGGTACTTACAAGTGTATAACCAAACAAATGCCAATTCTTTTTGTCTTATGGTATTACTTCTTAAATCCAAGAATGATGCTCGAAATAGAAGTCAAAAGTTGTGCATAATTGGTGAGCTCCTCTGATCATGGATCTTCCATTTGAAGAGATACATCACTGTAGTATGCACCTCAGTAGAAGTCATGCCAAGCTCTTGCACACAATGGCCAATTCCCAAACCAATCTATAGGTCTTGCAGCAATAGCAAGAGATGTGGAGAGTTGCAAGACCTCGCCACCTTTCCAATTCATTTACTTGCATGTACATCTTTTAACAATTTGGCAATGCAAATACGTTAAGCTGACAGGTTAAAACAAGTTGGACATGAGGTGGTAGCTTTGCAGGCTCAAGATAGGCAGGACATCCTGGATGCAGGAAAAGCTGATTGGCAAAAATTTGCCAGACCGTAGATATAGCACTAGAGTATCTAGATAAATGAGCAACAGAGACACTACAGGATTTGAGAGTACCTGGACCACTACACTCCCAAGATCTTTGCACAATGTCTTACAGCCTTTGGTCTTGCCAATGCCACTGCCGCATATTTTGAATCCTGCTCTTTTGACCACAATGCAACTTTAATGGTTAGTACTTTCATAGATTCGGTCTCATCTTGTCAAGCACCATGATAATGTTGCACAGATCCTATCAAGGACTTCTCAAGGTTCCATAGATGCATTTTTTTTGAAGCCAACAAACTGTAATGTAAGTCTGGATACATTTGCATAATAAATTGCATTGTGGAACACCACATTACCTTATCTGTAATTCAAAAGAACATTGTCTATTGTTAGTGATGTGTTATACAGAGAACCAGTTTCAGGCACCAAAAAACACCTTGTAGGTAAATTTGGAGCTGGACAAATTAAAGGAGCTGGAAGCCTGGTCAGTTGTTGTAAGTGCAAGCATACAATACTTTGCTTGTCAGACAGTAATGCATTGACAATTCCTCTTGTCTCCAACCTGATGAGCACCATCACCCTATTACCAAACATTAGAGTTTCTGCTTCCAAGTAGCAAGTCATATAGAGTTGTTCCCAAACTCTTTCTGGAACACGACAGCAACACTTGCCGCAGTGGCCAATGCTATCGCTCGCTCTAAGGAGGCCCATGATTGCAACATCCTTGTGATGCAACTAGAGTGCTGAAGCAAGCAAAATCAGCACACACACCGGTACTATCTACCTGTAAGATTGTAGTCACACAGAAGATACTACTTGTTATGTTCTTCATTCCAAGGCACCTACGTGGAGAGGCATTCAAGATTTCTCACAAGTTCGTGAAGAACATCCAATTGATGCAACAACGTAAATTCTTATATCAATTGTCGTCACGTGTTTGCCAAGAATTTAAGATAAATGTGAATTGCAGTCACAAGAGCCTCAATGCAAAAGTCTAGGCTTTTAGATCGTCAAAGAGCCATGAAAGCGCAAGAAAGAAGACGAAAAACGGCCGAAAACCTGAACACGGAAGAGAAGTTGTGGTGACTGATGAAGAGGTTATGATCCAAGGAAGAGAAGCTGCGGTGACTAAGCAGCAGGTAGCAAAGCCAGCAAGGAATTAGGGAGCCGAAATTTGCTCAGACTCGAACGGATGATGGTGTGCGCATCAGATCCATGGCTGTCTGTGATATCATTTCTCGTCTTTCTAGATTTGTGTTCAACAGAGAGAATCTCAAAGACAACAATTGGAAGGTAACATGACAATGAGTGGAATTTATGATAACAACCCTATGAACGTCTCGCTCACAAAAGTGTCAGACCATCATCTTCATCACTCATACTAACCTACAAGAAATGAGCATTCCTTCTTTGCAGAGAAGTTTGCAGCTCTCCATCAATTCAACCTTTGATTCTACTCAAAACCTTAGCTTCACTGACCATTGGAATAGACAAACAGGAAGACAATCAGTCACACGTTGCCTTCTTCATTGAACCCTTACATCGCACTGGAGCTCCCATTCCGCTTCCTGAAGACTGGATCTCAACTGTGCAATTTCCTCCACTTGTAGACAGCACAGAAATCGAGATGTAAACAGTTTTGCTTTCTTCTTGTTGCAGTCCAGAGCAGCTTCAGGAAGTTTCAGAATGGTTCACAAGTCAAAAGCACTTGTGTTCACTTGAAGCTCATTGAAATTCATCATCTCTTCAAATTATGTAGGGAAGGGCATGAGATAGAGAGGGAGTATTTTGCATTAGCTACTCCTACAGAGTTGATGATAGACATTTATGAACATAAAAAGATATGATGACAATCAACTCATCTTGGTGCAATATAGCTTTTGGGAATAGGAAAACAAAGTTTCGCAAAACCCATCTCATTTTTTGATACTTTGATTTCATCAGGAACTAATAGTAGCCTGGTCCTTAATAAGAACCACTGTAATAGACCAGCCCACAAGCCTCATCATAAGTGGGAACTGGAACTGTTAAGGCTCCATTCCACAAATGGTGACATGCTCGCCCCTAGGTGTGGATTGAGCAAATACAGCGGACAAAATTGCTGTGAGATAAAAATAACACCCTAACACAAAAAAAAAACACAACATTTGAGGAAGGAAAAAAACCTTTGAATGCACAAAAAATAGTAAAACGTAGAAGGAAATGAACAACAACGAAGACTAGTAAGAGCTAAAAGAGAATTCTTCTGGATGTAACCAAACTTGTTGTGTCACTACCAACCTACCCAACACGTTAAGACCAGCAGTGATTTTTCCTTTGTATTTTCAGGACGCTCCTTGGCCTGAATTTTGCAGTAATTGAAAACTGTACCTTCTGAAATGTGGAAGGCCCAGTACTGACAGGCTGTACTGGGCCTTCCACATTTTGGAATGTACAGTTCTCACACTCAGTAATCTATCTTTTGCATATTTGCATCATTGTTCACATTTTATCAGTTTTTGTCTTTATCTATACAGGGAAGCCGAAAAGAAAAATCACCGCTGGTCTTTACATAGGGGAAGGGTCTGAAAATAGACCCTTCTGGATTTGAGATCCCAGTCCCAGCCCTATACAAAACTACTTTCTCATCCATTATCTCCATTCAATTCCATGGTTTGTGACTTCTTCTTTTGCAGAGAGCATCAGCAATACCAATGCAGAACTGTTCTTATTTTGGTTTTGAAGAAAACAGTTCAGGGCATTCATTTATGGTTTAGTTTCAAGCAGTCGCAGTTTCAATAGTACAGTTGGTTTCAATAGCGGGCAGCAGGATCAACAAGTATATCTAAGTGCTTATCCCTTTTATCGCTCCCAATTTGGCACATCAAAATTTTTGGAGTGCTCATGAGAGAAAAAGCCACACACAAGTTTGTATTCTGTTCTTTTCTTCTGTGCTCCTGATGCAAATTGTGATTTGTACTCTGTAACAGGTTCATAGCACATTTGTTGATTCAATTTGAAGAATGAATGATTATCTTGTGCAAGCAGTAAGACTACTGGTAACAGAAACTTCTTTTGGTAAATTGTTTGTAAGCTAAGAATTGTTGGTTGTATGTGCAATGTAAGAGGAACTAAACGACTCCATAATTTCAGATGTTTGCAACATCAAAGAAGCCAGGAGAATCAATGATTTGTGGATGAAGAGGAGTTTGAAGCTTGCTTCAAGAAAGATCTATCACTCCTGTATTCTCCAGTAGATCTTCTATGATCTGCATAGATCTATATAGATGTTTTGGTCACAAGGGATGCAGAGTGGCAGAGAAATCACAGGCACAAATTGCATGGCTGAACCTGTTCCAAGCAATGTTCTAAATTGTGCTTAAACACTAATGATGTGACTGTGTCCATCAATGTTTTTTGCACAATAGAAGAAACCTCATATTCATGGGTGAGGAGTCAGTGCAAAAATGCTGCTTGACTAGGAGTGCATGGCACAGAATTTGTAAGTTGAAGAATCTGGAGAATTCATAATCTTTCTTTTTCTCATCTGCTTAATATCAAATCAGCCACTGAATGGTAGAATACCTATGTAGATGCCTTTGTAGTATAAAAGCATATTAGAGCTTTAGAGGCCATGAGCAATTTTGTTTCCTTCTGTATTGTGTTACTGCTTAGTAGTGATAGCAGCCACAGACAAGAAGTTTACACAAGATTTGGCTAGATATTGGCAACAACAACTTGCAAATGAACAAGGATGTTGGTTTCATCCAGTGCAAAAGTCTTGGTTATCTTTTTGAAGAAACATAGGTAGTAACCTGTTTTTTTCCCTCACAACTACGTCAAGGAGATAGCCTTAAAAACTAGGTATAGTGTCTTTGTCCCAGAAACACAAAAGCTTCAATTCTTTTTTTGAGGGATAGGTGAGTGTGCAGTGCATGGGACTGATGAAGTGCACTACTCTGATGTTGTCTTCTACAAGCTCTGTAGAGAACAGAGGCAAACTGCTGGTCCAACATTGTAGCACATGAGCAAGAATAGGAGAGACAAATTCTGTGAGTTTGACTGCAGAAGATCTGCATCTATCTACATAGATGTTTCAGTCACAGGGGATGCAGAGTGGTGGAGAAATATTAGGTGCATTTTGACATCAATTGATATTTGAGGAGTCTCTTGATCAACATGATTGTCAAGAGGAGGTTCAAGAGGAATCCAATGCAGATCCTGCGAATCTAAAAGCAACAGAACATATGTTTGTATCATCATATCTAGGACTTAGGTCAACATCAAGAGATTAAAAGTTATGAATTTGTGTGATTGCATTCTTAAACAAAGGGTTAGAACTTAAGACAAGATGTGCGTTGAGAGCTGGTTGCCTACATTGTAATTTGTAACATCAGGATTTTTTGAGGTTGGTCATCAACGTTATATGCAATGACATAATTGGTTGCAATGAGACATTTCAATGTCTGGTCTTAGTAATGGTACATTCCCCTCTCTTTTTTTCGTTTTGTTTCTCCAACTGCTTTGATTTGATAATATGTGAGCAAAATTTTGTAGAGGAAAGCCATCTGAGAGCATGAACACCAAGACAATTGAAATAAATGGGTTGTATTCACTCTATGTTTCTTTGTCTCTAGTTTGCAAGGAATCTCGTAAAATCTTCTCGAACAGGGGTCATTGTTTTTACGGTTAAGGTTGGGAACTTTGGTGAGAGGGAGTTATGAGTCATCAGCACCAAATGTGCAGAAGTTGCTAGTAAGTGTACAAAGACATCCTTGTTGTGGTTTCCATGTATGACTAAGTCCATAGCTGCTCTCTATGTGTCTGAGATTGATCAGTGATCAAAAGGTGGATTTGAGGTCATTTGAACAAGAGGAGATTGATCATAGCCTAAATAGTAGTTGAAAGCATGCATCCTTTTTGGGCTGATTCTCATGGTGCCCAAGATGGAATGATGGTGTGCAGTAGTCTTGTAGTGCCCATAGCACATAGTCAGGTGGTGTTTGACTTTGAGGTACATACAATATGGGTTACCCAAAAAGGATTGTCACACATGCAAACATGCAAAAATCCTAGACAAATGTAATTTCAAGTATTGTAAGGACTCAAAATTTTGCCCATTTGTACCAAATGTATCTAGGTATTTCGAACTTAGGTTTAGGTAACTCATGGCTAGATAGATAAGTAAGCCTAATTACCTACTTGACCCCCATACTATCTAACCTTTTAAAGTTTTTGTGGCCCTCAAGGATGCACTATTTGAAACACCCC
>Ga0116226_10006906_pt1 | contig 10226 bp, 8 predicted proteins | sample S1TSphfallax_FD_89692 | JGI IMG/M metagenome (GOLD analysis project Ga0116226, IMG submission 89692) | Host-associated microbial communities from peat moss isolated from Minnesota, USA - S1T2_Fa - Sphagnum fallax MG | ecosystem: Host-associated > Plants > Peat moss > Unclassified | place: USA...
AAACGAAATGCAGACAAAAGAGTTTGAGCGAAACCCTCATTAGAGTTTGAGCTTCATGACCAGTAAGTAAACTATTTACTGAAACTATCTGCAGCAAAGATGCATGGAATCCCTTCCAATGTTTTGCAGAAAGCCAGGAGTGCAGCTACTGATTGGAATATATCAGAACTTCCCATCAGAGACAATCTTGACTGTCAAAGAAAAGAACACTGGACAGGGGTTTTGATTTGGTTTCTTGCATAAGAAACTGCACTGCGGATCTTGGAAATCAGAATTTAAGCGACTCAGAGTTCAAGGACTGAGGATGATGCCACAAGCGGGAGGTGTAGGCATCCACAGGGATTTCTGAGATGCGTATTGTTGCAATGCACAATCTGCACTCTTGACACTAAAATTGGGGGCTGGGGAAAACTTAAGCATGATAAACAACCAACCTGATTTCTCTTCTCGAGGCTTTCTCACTCGGATGTGGGACTTGATCCCCTGTTTGTCTTTCCCCAAACCCTTTCCCTCTTCCCATCCCTGCGAGGACATCCACAGCAACAAGCGAAGCAAGCAATCCCGTCCTCATAGATTCAGCAAATCCCCATCAAAGACTGCGCCACATGATCGTTCTTTCAACCCTAGCCTCTCTGTCTCTGTCTCTGTCTTCTTGCTTATTCTTCCGAGGCCGCCAGAGATGTCGAGATTATCAGAGTTTTCGACACAAGAAACAACAAACAGGAAGACGAAAGTCCAGCACGGAACTTCTTACCATCTGCGTCATGAGACGAAAGGCAGGCGAGTCCTTAGCCACGCCCTGGAACATCACAGGATGCTCCATCTCCCCCCTCCCCCCTTCCCGGCCGGATTCAAACCCTTCTCAAAAGGCAACCGGAAAAAAAACAGGATCGAGATAACAAGAGCGCCGCTCTTGATGACAATAACCGAATGCTGCGATCGGCACTCTCAAAAACCTTGAATCCCTCCTGATTTTTATTTTTTTATCTCTCTCTCTCTCTCTCTCTCTCTCTCACACACACACAAAACCCTAATTAGGGCACCAGTTCGTGGCTCCACTCCCATGTTCAGATGGATCCGTTTGTTCAGCTGTTTTTTTATTGGCTCTGTCCTTCAAGGTGGAGACATTGTGATGCCACCCAGAAACAATGGGCCAAAGTTTGGTATCTATATACCCTGGTACCTTGGCCAATTCGACAATTTATTATATTATTTTCAGAAATGTTGAAATTTTCAAAAATTATTTCTTTGAAATCAAAAAATATTGTGAAGGATAATAGTGAATATTTTATTTGTTGAAATGATTTTTTCAAAATTAATTCAACAAACATGGGTTGAAATGGCCAAGGTACTAAAGTATTCTAAGGTCATGTACTTCATCTAATGAGAACATGGTAGTCCTTCGCCTTCTCTACCCATTTGCTGAGGTTAATTTTTTCTTTTCTGTTGAAGATTTCATTTTGAGATGAATGTTATTTTAAATTGGGAGGCATTTGTCTCTACTTTGGTTCATTCATTACATTTTTTCTTCAATGACCCTTTGGGTATGGTGTATGAACTTTTATGAAATTGTTTTATTTCAAATAATTTTGTGAATGGTTCGACCTCTTTTTCAAGGTATGTGGGCACATTGTTCGAAGTCATGTTCCACCTTCAATATCGCATTTATTTTCTACATTTTGATTTTTAATGTTGGAGAATCAAATCTAAAGGTATGTCCCATCATGATTGGTGAAATGACATGTCATTTAGTTGCCCACATTTTGGCTATTCAGTTTAGGGATATTTTTGCGGAGCATTTTAATTGTCATCAATTTGGTGTAACAACTCATGGTGGGTGTGAAACAATGGTTCACGATGTTTGAGTGATGTTAGATTTGCACCTAGATTAGGTGGTGCTACAAATGGATGTCCATAACACCTTCAATTTGGTGTCACCATCAACCACTTCTCAAGAATTACAGTTTTCGCCAAATTTTTTAGATCAACTTTTCCCATTTGTTTAGCAATTATACACACACCCATCCCCACAATATTTTTCTTAGGTTTCCCAACATGGGGATCTCATAGTCATTTTGTCAAAATTAGGTACACGATAAGGGGACCCATTGGGAGGAATGTTGTTTGTTTTTGTTCACCTTCGTGTTTTTTGCCCTATAACAACAACCCACCCTACGTGTGTTTTCCCTTCTTTGGCAAATGCTACGCATAAAGTAGGTCCCACATCAGATGTGGTTCCTGTGTTTTTACAATTATGGGAGGAATTATCAACATTAGGGCTTTCAATGTAGTTCACGAAGTGTGTAGCTTTGTCTTTTCAAGGGTTGGACCACTTTATATCACTTCCTCCTCGTTTTCTTTTTCTTGACTTGGGTTTACGTATTTTGGGCACATTGATGGGATCCACATCATTTGTTGAATCATTTATGGTTGAAGTTTTCCATGAGGATCTTGGAATGATATCTAATCTCTCTATCTTCATAAATCCACGGTAGCTTTTGTGATGCTTTCATTGTGTTGCACCCGACGCTCAGGCTATTTGCTTCGTACAATGTTCCCATTTCTAGGTATTTTGCAACATTATGCTAAGTTTGATATTCGTACTATAACTATGTTGGAAAATTTATTTGGTGCATATCTTTTGGTGGTTCTATTGGTCATTTAACTCATCATCATGCCACTATTCCTGCTTCTTTGGGTAGGTTTGGCCTCCCTTTTATGGTTCAGATTGTTGCCTTTGCATTTTTGGGGTGTTGGGCATTAATCACTCCTGCACTTGTTTATTGTTTCTAACAAGATGATTGCCCTATTCTTCTAGATGCAATATCACATGTTGAGACTAACACTTTCCCATTCCAGATAACACTACAAGATGTCCAAACCATGTTACCCCAAGTTGTTTGGTTTCAAGTCCCACCCTTTGAAAGCCTACTGGTTCAATCTTATCCCCTGTTGCAAGTCTATTTGGCAGATTGTTTACACGAGCAAGAATTTACTCACTTCTAATAAACATTCTTTAGGATATCATGTAAACACGTCTCCATTCATGTGTGAATCTAGGGGCAAATGTTTAATTATTAGCTCGTCCTACCACACTAGCATTTCATTTATCATTAGCCCATTTTTTTACAACATTACGTATCCATCTTGGTTTGCCACATCCTACTGTTGCCCCACCTTTCATGGTGTTTATGTGGTGACACCATTGATGATCTAAGTACCCATTTAGTTCAATGCCCCTATAGAAGTGAATGTGCAACAACCCACGACACATTTCAAGATATTGTTACAACTATTGTTTTGGAGAATGGAGCACATGTTCAAAGGAGGTCTCCCACCTTTTCTTTCACCACACTTGACAACAAATGGATATTCTTATCACCAAAGATGGCTTTCAAACTTTGATGGACATTGTCATTATTGACCCAACTCACATAGATATGGTGCAACAAGCATTGACGACAACGACACATGCAATGACAATGGCTGTTCAAGAATAGACATGATCTAGGACACCAAATGAACACTAGGCAATGACTTCATTCCCCTTACTATTGAAACATATGGGTGTTTTCATTCTCATTTTGATTCATTTTTTATCGCTTATGTAAAAACCACTATCGTGCATCATCAACAATCTTCTTTAGTCCCTTCAATGCCTATTTCTCACTATTGACAATGTGTGTCCATAGCCTTGTAATGTGCGCAAACCATAACAATTCTTCAATGGGTTGTTGCACTTGGTTGGGGTCCTCATCTCTTCCACACATCATAATTAGTGGACCTATGTCACTAGCCGATTTGTGGCACATGACAACTTTCTTGTCTCAGGTCTTTGTTATTATTGATCATCATTTCATAACCATGGATCCTATTTGCATAGGGTTTTTTCCTTATTTTTTGTTGATTGTTTGTTTTTGTTTTTTCTTTGGGTTGTGTCTACTCGTGCTTTCATTTGCCTTATACTTTTGATGGATGGATTCATGTCCTTGATTTTTATATACATGGTATTTCTTCGTGTGCATTGTAATGTCCACTATAAAAACATTACCAACATATCCACTATGCTAACCAACACATGTTTTAATTTATTATTTGAATATTTATCATCCTTAAAGTATCTTTAGGGGTGCCAAGTATGTGATCCTGCATAGTAAAATTGGATGAAAAAAAGTCAAAACATTTTGGCTCGGCATAATTATGTCGGTAAAATGTGTAGCAAATGTTGTGCACGTGCAAGAAAGAAAGCGATAAACATGATCTGATTGTTATTCAATGTTTCTGATTGGCCCATCATAATGATTGGTCCAAGTGGTTTGTTATTACTAGTCCCCCACCTATTTCATGTCCCAATTTTTGTTTTATGGGTGGGGTAAAAAAAAGAAACTAAACTTGGATGTGAAAAGTATTTTAGCAGGGTCAAGTAGTGAACACTACTGGAGATTTTATTATGGATGTCATTTAAAGGGCAAAGTTACCATGCAACAAGTCATTTGTTTGTTCAGTGTTATGTGAGGAGCACAAACAACGAATTAAACACCATTTTACCTTACACAATTTTTATTAGCTTTGCTTTGAGGGTAAAGACATTCTAATGATCTTAGAAATGGGGCAAAATTTCGTATCCCTTCATTCAAAGGCCATTTTATAGAAACATTATTAACATGACTAAAGGATGCACTTGGGCTTTAACCATGTTATGTTAAGCACCATGTGTTTCCAATTTATTATTTTGAATGTTTATCATCCTTATGGATTTCATTTAAAAGGTAATGCCATTATGCCAAGAGCTTCTTGTTTGCTCTTATTGTAACATTTGTTCCAAACATCATCAGGCATTTATCATGTTTTTGCCCATGTTGTGTGGATGGGAACTTAGAGTTTCATTGTGAGCAAATGAACCATGTTCCATAATGGACATTTGCTAGGCTTGTGGACACTTCTATAGTTAGGAGCACAATGCATGATGATAGTCATGAAGTTGAATTTGGAACTGGAAGAGAGCAAATGGCAAATGACTTAGTTGTTGGAGATATGTTGCTATTGTATGTGAAAGCTTTACTGATGAACACTTCTAGTTAATATTATGTGACAAGCTGGTGCACATAATGAAGGAATCATTCACAGATGATTGAGGACAAACATGGTATGAGGGTGACAATGTCATTGGAGGGTTGTGGTATGAATGGCTCCAACCCAGGAATTGGACTTACTACCTTAATGAAAATTCACCATTAGCCTAGGTTTATTCACATTTGGTTATAACATTTAAATTTCCAATGCAACATATGAATTGTCTAAAGATGTTTTATGGATCATTAAAAAAGGCCTTGAAGATTTTAGGTTGCTTAATAATGATTAAGAGTTATTTGTGTGGGAATTAAAATTGAGCGCTATAATAAGTGTTGTCCAACACCTAATCAATAGTTTTAGGGTTTATAGTTTAGTAAAGTTTGTGATTTTTTGGGTTCAATAAAGTTTTGATTTTGGGATCTATATTCTTGTTTTACCAAGCTAGAACAAATCCCATTGTTGTTTTTACGCATTAGTTGTTCAACACTTTTGTATATGTTAGGTTATGTTCTAGATTCACTGTTGTGTCAATGGAACTTGCTCATGGTGCTTGAATGATGCCAGGCACCAGATCAAGTTTGGCTTGTCCATTGCCTTTGATGTGACTCTTCTTTCTTAGAATGTCCTAGAGTATGGCTCTCTTGTGGAGCAAATGTAGCAATTGGTTGTTGCCATGGGTACCATTAGATGGGTCACAAACTATCTCATCAAAGCCCATATCTTTAGTAACAAATTCTACTTTTAGGTTTACATCTATCTTTTCCCTAAATCTTAAATTTTGAGCTCAAGTTCCTTCATCACCAAAATTAATCTTGACTACAATGGAAAGAAGTTAAGGAAGCGCCTAGTTTGTAATCCACTCACTTATTGAAATTTTAGATCTTTGTGCATAGAAGCATGAAGCTCACCTTGAAGTATTTTTGACCCCAGAAACTTGCAGTAGTTCATGCATGAATTTAAAATATTGAATCAAGTGACATTCTTTTATGATGACCCCTCCTGTATTTTGCAACCTAGTTTGACTAGATTAAACATTGATTTCTTTCAATTGACACATATGGAATAGGGTCATAATCTAAATCATGTCATTAAAATCTTTAGGCAATAAGAAATTCAATGTATTATGTTACTAAAGGAGGACCAAACATGACATAGTGTGTAGATAAATCTATAAATCCTATTGCTACTTGGAATATGGTTTGGTTTTCTTTCTTTTTCCTTACTTATAAGGTTGGATTGATAATTGATAAATGGGTGGTGTAGATATCCTTACGGGGGGCCAATGTTAAGAAATTGTCTTGAAATGAATTGTTGGGACAAGTAGCAAAGGAGAAAGTGACACTCTCTTATTAAACAAGTAATAACTTCAACTTTGCTCATTCAAGTATTGCCTTAATGTTCAAACCTCTAGCAAGGGTGGTTAGTAGTTGTTGTACTTTTTATTTGTTGAGTGAGGCACACATTCATCCAAGACCATTTGTCTATGGCGTCAATAGAAGACCAAAACCAAAGTATTGAAGGATTATTAGAAGGATTTTAGTTCAAGGCTTCAATAGCCCAACTTTCTACACACATTCTTATAATTCCTTTCTTACTTCAATGGTTGCCTTGTTATATATTGCCTACTTTGAAACATCATTTTGCCTTGGTCCCCTACATTCAAACCTTTGGTGTGAATCATGTTATCTTTGCCCATGCATTGATGTACTAAGGAACCCACTTATGTGTTTATTCACACATTGATTAGGCAAATAAATCTACAATTTGTTTGGTTTGATTTCATTTGCCAAAGAGGAAAAAACTAAATTGGCAAGGACAATGAGGATGTGGGTCCTTGTTCTAAAGATGTCAATAGTAGAGGGTAAACACCTCTTTTGTCATAATCACAAACTTGAAAGATATCCCTTGTCAAGAACCATGAAATGAAATTGAATATATTTTTTAGAGTTATAGGTGAATCGTTTTCCATTATTAATTTGTGTTACTAATCACCCAACTATGTGTGTTGGGTGCTTCTTTGTTTCCTAAAAAATGGGAGTGTCAAAGTACTTGAAACAATTATTTTTCAACTCCTTATGAAGAGCTTGAAACCCCTTCACCACCAATGGTATATGTTGTAGCTTCTTCATGAAGCATTTCCAAAGGGGGGACAACTAACCATTGACACCATAGCTAGCAAAAAGCTATTGGTGGTGTCTATGTGCCAAATTTTGGTTTAGCATCTATGGAAAAATTGTCTACTAATTTGTTGTCAACATTTGCAGTTTTGAATCCCTTTGGGGGAGCCCTCCATGTATTAAATATGTTGGCCTTCACACTTGCATTACTAACTTGATTATGGGATCGACTCTAAAAATCACAAGGCCACATGTGATCGCCGTAGAAGTCCAAGGAAAGTTTCAACTATTTCATGGGACCCACACAACACTAATCAAGGTTATCCATGATGACAAATATGGGAAGAATACATGAAGTTGTTGGGCTAAACCATTTGGTTGGAAATTGAAGCTAAGATTTTGGGCTCTTTCAACAAGCTAGTTAGTAGAAACAATGAATGTTGTTTCGCCTTGAAGAACATTCGTAATAGATCAAGGCTTGTTCCTCTAATATTATTTGTTGATGAGTTGAAAACAATTTATTACGGAAGAATTTTTGTTGATAATGAAGGCAAGTTTTTCTTAAATGAAATTCTTGATAGACAAAAGTTTTTATGTTCCAAAGAAAGTTGGAATGCATGGGGTAGAGCTTGTGCCATCAATAATGGTGATGGACAATTGTGTTCTTGGTCTATCAAGAATGTTAATTGATAGACTATGGTGTATTGAACAATTTTGCCAGCTAAGGCAAATGAGGCTATTGAATTGTAATGGGTTTTTATATGGGTATTATCAGATGGGTCACAACCTAATTTTAATCAATGGAAATGGTTGAAACTAAAATGCTTTTGACTAGTTCCATGCATTATTCATGGGGTAGATCATGCATTTACAATGCCTATATATGTTGTAATGTGGAATGACACTTATGACAATTAACTTTGCTTTATTTCAAGGGTTTGTTTGTTGGATATTTTTCTACTAGATTGTAGAAGATGTTGAACAAATCTATAGATCTATAAGTTGTTTGTTTAGTTGTACAACTCTACAAAAAGGTACAAGATGAGAACAAATTAGCATAAAATTTCTTGGATTAAACTACCCTATGACTATGTTGCATATAAAACTAGAATTGCAACTTAAACAATTTCCAAAAATAATCTAACTAGCTCAAGATCTTTAAAAAAATGAAACAAATGTACACAAGCTCTTTTTAAAAACTTGGAATTTTTTATTATATTGCCACAAAATTATTTAGAAATGTTGTGTTCCATGGAATGAACGTGGGACATCACTATTTTATGTGGCTACGTTTCCAAGCCTATTATGCAACATACACATGTTGTTTGAAATAGAAAAACTCTATAGGTATATTTAATATGAGCACCATATATTCCACATTTGTCTTTAGAATTTGTATCATGTCCAAAACTGCAATCTTCAACCTAAACCCCAAGTGTAGTAAGAGGACCTAAGGGTTGTCTTTATTTATAATATTCCTCTTTGTTAGTTATGTTGTTTGAGCAGGTGTAAACATTGGATTTTTCTTCACAATTTTTTTTTGACTTTGGTGGTTTGCTATGGCATGGTTTTGCATTCTGATCACTTTTGGGTTCCTCTTTCTAAGGTCCTTCATCTCACTCATAAGTAGTTTGGTCAATAACTTGGTAGGGATTGTAACAATATGGTCTTGTGAAATGTCACCTTGCTCAAGTGGGAATTTTCCCAACTTAGTATTAGCTACCCATGTTCCCAAACTAAATGTGGAGTTTGACTTGGACGAGGGGTTGGTAATTTGGTTTTTTGTACAATCATATTCAATTAAGGCATTTTCACCATATGGTTTTTTATTTGTCCCTTTTTTGTGTGCTAATGATGGAGAGAATAATTTTTTGCAGCTACTACAAGTAATTCACGAGTGAAAGTCTTGGACTAATGGGGCAATGAATAACCTAATTCATAACATCAAGCACAACTACATACGCAAGTGCAACCAAACAAACATGCAAACAAAATAATATAATTGAACTTGATTTAAAAAGGTGTATAATGTGAACATAATGTTAAATGGTGAAGGAAAGGTAAGGTGAAGTTACTAGTTTCTAAGATGATTGGAACTTCTCTGGTGGTTGGAATTGCCTTTCTAGTTTGACCAATGAGCTTTTCTACAAAGCTTAAGGTCCGTAGTTTTTTTGTTGGTGGATCATTTGACATTCACCCATCTTCTGGATTATACCAACTTAACAAAGGTGAAGTTGTAGCACATTCAAGTTGTTGTTGAAGACTAATAGAAGTTGACCTTGCTTGGGAAGATGTGGGAATGTTTCTTTGTGAATGTGGACATGATAGCACATTCATGGGGCTAGAAAATTGGTTATTCTCACCTTGAGCCATGTGATTTAGAACATTTGTTGATCCATACAACTTAGTAAAGAATGGGTCTATATTTTTAACTATAAATAAAATACACAATAATTCGCAACATGTAGCAATAAATAATGTAATATTCACCACTAGCAAGTAACACCAACACATCTACAACCTACAATACCCATCTAGTGATTAGAAAACAAATTTTTTGATCCATATTCAATATGGAATGCTTCTACAAACTTAACATCAAACAAAAAAACTACACTAAATAGTCGTGTGCAAGATTGGAGAATTGGTATAGATGAATTAGAAGCTTGATCAAGATTAATGTATCAATAACACAATAAAAGAACTTACCATCTATCAACTGTAATGGGTGCAAACCAATCTAAGCAATTTCCTTGATTTTCTAAAACATATCTTCCCTCATGGAATCAAGGGTTCATATATTTAATATTTGTTTTATGTCATCATCTCGAGGTCAAAAGCCCCAAGAACTCCACTAATCTGGGTGTAATTTCTGCTTGCATACACGACATTTATTAGAGTGCTCCAACATGGCAATAAAGCAAAATGGGTGAAAGGTGTGTTCACAACTTGTGATTGCAATATCCTTGGCAAGGTACCACTAATTGCAATAACCACAAGGCCTAATTACAATGACATTGTGTCCACCTTCCTCTT
>Ga0116226_10006908_pt1 | contig 10222 bp, 11 predicted proteins | sample S1TSphfallax_FD_89692 | JGI IMG/M metagenome (GOLD analysis project Ga0116226, IMG submission 89692) | Host-associated microbial communities from peat moss isolated from Minnesota, USA - S1T2_Fa - Sphagnum fallax MG | ecosystem: Host-associated > Plants > Peat moss > Unclassified | place: USA...
AGGACCTCGACCCGCAGGGCTTGCTGCGTGGGCTCGGCGGCCAGAATTTCGGCGACGCGGCGGGCGGCGGCGGTGGAGAGGCGGAAACGGTCCAGAATTTCACTCATGGTCGGTATATAGCCCATTGCGGCCTTGGATTGAAGGGCCGCGCTGTGTAGGACAGCCGGCATGAGCCTCGCCCCCTACGCCGTGCCACGGATGAGCGCCCGCGGCCGCCGCTTTGCCGAGGCGGAGGCGGCGGACCGCACCCCGTATCAGCGCGACCGTGACCGCGTGGTGCACGCGACGGCGTTTCGCAAGCTGCAATACAAAACCCAGGTTTTTGTGACGCGCGAGGGGGATTTTTACCGCACGCGGCTGACCCATAGCCTGGAAGTGGCGCAAATCGCCCGCAGCATTTCGCGCGCCTTGCGGCTCGATGAGGACCTGACCGAAGCCCTGGCGCTGGCGCATGATTTGGGGCATCCGCCTTTTGGCCATGCCGGGGAGAGCGGATTGAACGAGGCGTTTGCCGCGTTTGGCGGCTTTGACCATAACGCGCAAAGCCTGCGGGTGGTGACGCTGCTGGAGCATAAATACGCGGCGTTTGACGGGCTGAATCTGTGCTGGGAGACCTTGGAGGGCCTGGCCAAGCATAACGGACCATTGCACGAGCCGCCTGCTTACATTGCCGCGTTCAACCAGGAATTTCCGCTGGACCTGGGCCGGCAGCCTTCCGCGGAGGCGCAGGTGGCGGCGTTTGCCGATGAAATTGCCTATAACGCGCATGATCTGGATGACGGGCTGAGGGCCGGGCTGTTTTCGTTCCAGGACATTGCCGGATTGCCGCTGGTGGGCGAGGCGCTGACCGAGGCGCAGGCGCTGACCCAGGACCCCAAGCGTATCCGCAATGAGATGTCGCGGCGGGTGATCCACCGGATGATTCTGGATGTGGTGACGGAAAGCAGCGCCCGGCTGGCCGCGCTGGCGCCGGCGGATGCGGAGGCGATTCGGGATGCCGGGCCGGTGATTGCGTTCTCCGCGCCGCTGGCGATTGCCAGCGCCCAGATAAAGAAATTCCTGTTTGCCCGGATGTACCGGCACTGGCGGGTGAACCGGATGACGCATAAGGCGCTGCTTGTTACGAGAACGCTGGGGAGTTTGCTGCTGGAACGGCCGGATCTGCTGCCCGATGAGTGGCGGGAGCGGGCCGGGCAGGGCGGCAGCGTGCAGGCGGCGGAAATCGTGCGCGACTATGTCGCCGGCATGACGGACCGGTATGCCATGCAGGAATATTCGAGGCTTACCGACCCTGCCATACCGGCCTAAGATGTAAAAATGACTGAGAATCTATATGCTTTGGCCCGCGACTGGGTGTTGCAGGACCTCGCCGCAATTCTACCGGAACTGCCGGGGGAAGTGCGTGCGAAAATCGAGGTGACGCCGGCGCGGGATGCGGCGCATGGGGACATGGCGACCAACGCGGCGCTGGTCACCGCGAAAGCGGCGGGAATGAAATCCGGGGATATTGCAAATACGTTGGCGGTCCGGCTTGGGTTGCGGGACGGGATTTTCATGGCGGCGGCAGTGGGGCCGGGCTTTGTGAACATCACGCTGGATGCGGCGCGGCTGCTGGCGCAGATTCCGGTGATTTTAAATGCGGCCGAGGCGTATGGCGACATCCCCGCCCGGGGGCAAAAGATCAACGTCGAATATGTCTCCGCCAATCCCACGGGGCCGCTGCATGTCGGGCATTGCCGGGGGGCGGTGGTGGGGGATGCGCTGGCGAATCTGCTGGCCAAGGCCGGGTATGCCATTACCAAGGAGTTTTACGTAAACGATGCCGGGGCGCAGGTGATCGCGTTGGCGCGCTCGGTTTACGTGCGATATCTGGAAGCTTTGGACCTTTCCGGCCACGCCAAAGCCTATGCAGAGTCGGTCCCCGGCGGGATGCAGTATGGCGGGGATTACCTGGTGCCTCTGGGCTTCGAACTGGCCGCCACCTATGGCGACAAGTTCGCCGATGCGCCGGAGGCGGAATGGCTGGACCTTTTCCGCGATTTCGCGGTGGCAAAAATGCTGGCCTTGATCCGCGAGGATTTGGCCGCACTTGGCGTCGTGCAAGACGTATTTTCCTCCGAACGCGCGCTGGTCGAAAACGGCGGCGTCGAGCGCGGGTTGCAGAAGCTGCGGGACCGCGGGTTGATTTATCGGGGTATTTTGGAGCCGCCGAAGGGAAAAACGCCGGAGGATTGGGAGCCGCGCGAACAGGAACTTTTTCGCGCCACCGATTTTGGCGATGACGTGGACCGGCCGGTTAAAAAATCCGACGGCAGCAACACATATTTCGCCAACGACATCGCCTATCACGCCGATAAGATGGAGCGCGGGTTCGATGCGATGATCGATGTCTGGGGCGCCGACCATGGCGGGTATGTCAAGCGCATGCAGGCGGCTGTGAAGGCGCTTGCGGGCAATGAGGCGGCAAGGCTGGACATCGTGCTTTGCCAGATCGTCCGGGTGATGAAGGATGGCGCGCCGGTGCGGATGAGCAAGCGGGCGGGAACGTTCGTGGAATTGCGGGACCTGATCGACGAGGTTGGGCCGGATGCGGTGCGGTTTATCATGCTGATGCGCAAATCCGACGCGCAGATGGAATTCGACCTGAACGCGGCGGTGGCGCAGACGCGGGACAACCCGGTTTTTTACGTCCAATACGCGCATGCGAGGTGCCGCAGCGTGCTTAGGGCAGCAAGTGTGCTCGTCAATGAAATAGATGCGTTTAGATACCTCAAGGGATTGGATCAAATAGACCTGTCGTCACTGAGCGCACCGGAGGAACTGGCATTGATCCGGCGGCTGATCTCCTGGCCGCGCATGGTGGAAACCGCGGCCGAGGCGCGGGAGCCGCACCGGGTTGCGTTCTATCTGTATGAGTTGGCGGGCGATTTCCATGCCCTGTGGAATGCCGGGCGCGATGACGCGGCGTTAAGGTTTTTGCAGGAAAATAACCCGGTGGAAACCAAAGCAAGGGTGGCGCTGGTCGCCGCCACGGCGATTGTCATCCGCTCCGGGCTGGCGGTGCTCGGCGTGAAGCCAGTGGAGGAAATGCGATAGCTGGCCAGGATGATATTCCGGAATATTCCTACCACGCGCGGCGGCAGCGGCCGGTGGTGGACCCCGCCATGCGGCGGATCGCGCTTGGTGCCGGCGCGGTTTCGGTGCTGATCATCGGCGTGGCGCTGGCCTGGAGCGGGGTGCGGCCGCATCTGGGTTTTGGGCCGCCGCCGGAGATTTTTGCCCCTACCACGCCGCTGCGGATCGCCCCCGCCGACCCTGGCGGCCTTACCGTGCCGGAAGCGGATGTGCCGATCATGTCCGGCGCCAGTTCCAACGCCCCGCCGCAACTTGCGGCATCTCCTCAGGCGCCGGATATTATGCAGTTGCAGGCGATTAGCGGCGAGAGCCCGCCGGCGCCGCCGCCCACCCCCGCGCCGCCGCCGCCTGCCCCGGCGCATGTTCTGCTCGACGGCCCGATCGAGGCATTGCTCGGCACGGCGCCGGACCAGGCGGGCGGGGAAAAGCTATGGAACCAGCTGAATGCCGACGCGCCGGATGTGATGCAGGACAGAACGCCGGAATACGTGCCGGAAGTGGTGAATGGACAGAGCATGATCCGGCTTAGCGTCGGCGGGTTCATGAACATGCAATCGGCGCAGGCGTTTTGCGCCGCGCTTACGGCGAAGGGGGCGGCTTGTTCCGTCGGAGCGTTTTGAGCATCGTGTCCCCGCCATCGCGTCACGATGGCGAGCGCGGCGAAGCGATTGAGAGCTGGGCGGCGGCGAGATTCCGGCGGTTGTCGATGGGATATCGGCCGTCTCCGGTTGTTGATGGGTTCGGTTCTGGATGGCTTCGCGGCTTCGATCTTCGCAATGACGGGTTTTGTTGGCGGGCGGCGGGGTGAGGCCCGTTATTTTGGGCATTTCCGGCCTGCGCCTGACAAGTGAGGAAGGCGCGATGCTTCGCGGCTACGGACCACGCGGCGTCATTTTGTTCTCGCGAAACATTGAAAATCCGGCGCAACTTGCTGAACTTGTGGTTTATCTGCGCGCCGCCTTGCCGGCCGGGGCGGTGCTGATGGTGGATCAGGAAGGTGGGCGGGTGGCGCGGCTGCGGCCGCCGCATTGGCCGGCGCTGCCCGCGGCCGCGACGCTCAAAACGGCCGAGGAAGCCTTCGAACATGGCCGCGCACTCGGCGCGATGGCGCGGGAGGCCGGGTTTGATGTGGCCGCCGCGCCGGTGCTGGATTTGCGGTACGCGTTTGCCGATGCGGTGATTGGCGACCGGGCCATTTCCAGCGATCCGCAAACCGTCGCCACGCTTGGTGGCGAAATGGCCCGTGGCATCATGGCCGCGCGCGTTATTCCGGTGATGAAGCACCTTCCCGGCCATGGCCGGGCGATGACGGATAGTCATCTGTCCCTGCCGCGCATCGCCACGGCTGATCTGGAGGCGGATTTCTATCCCTTCATCGCCAATAACGCGCTGCCCTGGGCGATGACCGCGCATATTGTGTATGAGCAGATCGATGCAGAACTACCCGCCACAATTTCCCCGAAAGTCATCCGCGACGTGATCCGGCGCAGGATCGGTTTTGCAGGTACGCTCATCAGCGACGACCTGGCGATGGCGGCGCTGACGGGAACGCCGGCGGAGCGCGCCAAGGCGGCCCTGGCCGCGGGGTGCGACATTGCCCTGTACTGCGCTGGCGATATGGCGGGGAATTTGGCGATATTGGAGGCCGTGAACCATGCTGAATGAAGCGGTTTCCGGCATTCTGGCGACGATGATCGCGATCATCCTGCATGAGTTGGCGCATGGCTGGGCGGCCTGGGCGCTGGGGGACACGACCGCCAAGGCGGCCGGGCGGCTGACGCTGAACCCGATCAAGCATCTGGATAAGGTCGGTTCAATCATTCTGCCGATTTTTCTGGCGGTCTCGCAATTGGCCACAATCGGCCGTGTTGCGTTCATGTTCGGCTGGGCCAAGCCGGTGCCGGTGGATGCGATGGCGCTGAACATCAACGGCGCGCATAACCCGCGCCGGCTGATGGCAATTGTGGCGTTTGCCGGGCCGCTGATGAATTTCTGCCTGGCTTTTTTGGGCGCGCTGGCGCTGTATGCGGGATATGCCGTTGATTTTTTGACATATTTCATTCTCGTCAATCTGGTGCTTGGCCTCTTCAATCTGATTCCGCTGCCGCCGATGGATGGCGGGCGCATCGCCGTCGGCCTGTTGCCGCTGCGCGCGGCGCGGCTGCTGGCGGGGGCGGAGCGCTTCGGCATTGTGCTGGTTCTGCTGCTGCTTTTCGTGCTGCCCACCGGGCTGGAACAATTCGGCATCCATTTCGACCCGTTCCATGACGGGCTGAACGCGATTTTGCCCTGGGCCAGTAACCTCATCATGCATCTTGCGGGACACCAGAATGGACTCTGAGACGCTGGTCCTGCAGTTGGACGGGTTTGAAGGTCCTTTGGACCTGCTGCTGGAGCTTGCCCGTGCCCAGAAAGTCGATCTGGCGAAAATCTCCATCCTTTCACTCGTTGAACAGTTTCTTGCCGTGATTGAAGGGGCGCGGCGGGTGCGGATTGAGCTTGCGGCGGACTGGCTGGTGATGGCGGCTTGGCTGACCTGGCTGAAATCGCGGTTGCTCGTCCCGCCGAGCGCGGAGACGGAGGATGCCGAGGCCGCGGCGGAGACGCTCGCCGCCCGGCTGGTGGATTTGCAGGCGGTGCGGGCCGCGGCCGCCTGGATGGGCAAACGCCCACAGCTCGGCTGGGACGAATTTGCCCGCGGCACGCCGGAGGATTTTTCAGAGACCGACCGCTCGCGGCTTTCCATCAGCCTGTCCGGTCTGCTTTCCGCGTATCTGGCCGCGCGCCGGCGGGCGGGCGGCAAGGTGCAATACCGGCCTAAACCCATGACGTATTTTTCCGTGCAGGACGCGCTGGCGCGGCTCGCTCGGCTGGTCGGCAGCGTACCGGGCTGGTCGACGCTGGAATCATTTCTGCCGGGTGACCTCGCACCCGGCCTGCCGCGGCGGGCCGCCCTGTCTGCCACGCTGGTGGCAGGGCTGGAAATGGCGCGCGGCGGCGAGATTTTGCTTCGCCAGGAGGCGCAATTTGGCCCAATTCTGGTGCGAAAAGGCGGCAATGAGCAGTTCTGACACGAGTTTGCATGCGCGGCTTGCCGAAGCGGTGATTTTCGCCAGCCGGGAGCCGGTGACGGCCCGAACCCTGGCCAATCTGCTGCCCGAGGATGCGGATGTGGATGCTGTGCTGGCCGGCCTGCAGGCGCATTATGCCGGGCGCGGCGTGGCCCTGGCCGAAATTGCGGGCGGCTGGCAGTTCCGCACCGCTGCGGACCTTGCGCCCACGCTGCGAAAAGTGGTGGAGCTGCCGCGCCGGCTGCCGCGCGTGGCGATGGAGACACTCGCCATTGTTGCCTATCACCAGCCGGTGACAAGGAGCGAGATTGAGGAGATCCGCGGCGCCGCGCTCTCGCAGACCACGCTGGACCTGCTGCTGGAAAACGGCCTGGTGACGCCGAAGGGCCGCCGCGAGACGCCGGGCAGGCCGACGCTGTGGGGCACCACGCCGGCGTTTCTGGCGCAGTTCGGGCTGAACGATTTACGCGATTTGCCGAAACGTGAGGAGCTGCTGATCGACCCGATACCGGCGGCATTTGAGCGCGCGCCGCAGCTGGCCGGGCCGGAGCCGGCTGCGCCTGAGCCGGCCGCGCCTGAACCGGCCGCGCCGGAAACGCCATGAAGATACGTATCACCCGGGAAACGTTGATGGATGGCAGTCTGCGCGCGCGGCAGTTGCAATTGGCCGCCGAGCACCCGGACACGCGCTGGCGGACCGAGGCGGAAATGGCGGCGCTGATGAACGGCATTCTGGCCGAGCACCGGGCTGGCGAGGATTTGCACGTGTTCGGCTATGGCTCGCTGATCTGGAACCCGGCATTTGACTATGCCGACCGCAAAACCGCGTTGCTGCGTGGCTGGCACCGCCGGTTTTGCCTGAAAATGATTATGGGGCGCGGGACCAGGGAGATGCCGGGATTGATGCTGGCGCTGGACCATGGCGGGGCCTGCAAGGGGGTGGCCTTCCGGATCGCCGGCGAGAAGGTTCGGCAGGAGCTGAGCATTCTTTGGCAGCGTGAAATGTTCGGCTGCTCCTATCATGCGCGCTGGGTGACGGTGACCGCGGCCGGTGGCGAGAAAATCCGCGCGGTTACCTTCGTGATCAACCGGCAGCATCCACGCTACCTGCCGGAACTCTCGGTTGAACAGACCGCGGCGCTGATTGCGACGGGCAGCGGCGACCTTGGCACGTGCCGGGAGTATCTGGAAAACACCATCGCCCATCTCGCCCAGCTGGGGCTGAAGGATGCCGGGCTGCAGCGCATTGCCAAGGCTTTGCCGAAGCCTCTCTAGCCTGCTAGCAACCGCCGCATGTTTGGATTTTCCTGGGCCGAGATCATGCTGATCATGGCGGTGGCGCTGATCGCCATCGGGCCGAAAGACTTGCCTGTGGCGATCCGCACCGTGACGAAAATGATGAAGAAGGCGCGGGGCATGGCGGCCGAGTTTCAGGGCCATGTCGATGAGATGATGCGCGAAGCCAACCTCGCCGATGTGAAGACCGAGATCAACAAGCTGCGGCGGTTCGATTTCAAGTCTGAGGCGGAAAAATACATCGACCCGGATGGCGCGCTGAAGGCGACGATGACGGAGACGTTCAGCACGAACCCGATGCAGCCAGTGCCGAATACCATCTATGCCGCGCCGGTGAAGGAAGTTGTGGAGGAGGGCCCGGAGGCGCCGCCTTTCATCCCGCCGGATGCGGCGCGCAAGAAACCCGTACCGGCCTTCATTCCGCCCGGCACCAAGCGCTGGGGCTACTGAGATGGACGTGAATCCGCCGCCGGAAGATGAGATTAACGATAAGGAAATGCCGTTGCTGGAGCACCTGGCGGAGCTGCGCAAGCGGCTGCTTTGGTCCGCCGCGGCGTTTTTGCTGGCGTTTTTTGTCTGCTATCATTTCGCGCCGAAAATCTATGAGTTTCTGGCGGCCCCTTTGGCGCATGCGCTGGAAGCCCGGGGCGAGAAGCCGCAGCTGATTTATACGGCACTTTACGAGGCGTTTTTCACCTATATCAAGGTGGCGATTTTTGCCGCGGCCTTTGTCTCCTTTCCGGTGATTGCGACCCAGCTTTGGCTGTTTATCGCGCCTGGGCTGTACAAGAAGGAGAAGCGGGCGATGCTGCCGTTTCTGGTGGTGACGCCGGTATTGTTCTTCGCCGGCGGGGCGCTTGCGTATTATGTGATTTTTCCGACGGCGTGGAAGTTTTTGCTTTCGTTTCAGGACACGCCGGCCGGGAGTGACGTGCAGATTCAGCTGATGGCGAAGGTGAGTGATTATCTGAACATCGTGATGAAGCTGATTTTCGCGTTCGGGTTGTCGTTCGAGTTGCCGGTGCTGCTGACGCTGCTGGGGAAGGTGGGGATTATCACCTCGGCTTCGTTGAAGAAGTATCGGCGCTATGCGTATGTGGGGTGCTTTATCCTGGCGGCAGTGCTGACGCCACCGGATATTCTGACGCAATGTTTGCTGGCGGGGCCGTTGATTTTGCTGTTTGAGATATCGGTGTTTTCGGTGAAGATGGTGGAGCCGAAGGTTGAAGATGTTTAAGGTGTTGACAGGCGCGCTTGGCCCTTCAACGCGGCATTGCGCGCCGGCGCAGCAATCCATCTTTCCGCCAACGGATAGAAGACTGGATTGCTTCGTCGCTCCGCTCCTCGCAATGACGTTTGGCGGGCTAACGGATTTGAAATTTGGTGTTAGAGATGCATGACATAAAGACGATCCGGGAGAATGCGAGCGGCTTCGATAAAGAGATGGAACGTCGCGGCGTCAAGGCGCCAGCCGCGGGCATCGTGGGCTTAGATGACTTTAGGCGCGGTGTGGTTGCTGAGCTACAACAGTTACAACAAGCCCGTAATTCTTTGGCAAAACGTATCGGCGACGCAAAGAGGGATAAGAGTGACACCTCAGAACTTGAGGTTGAAGGTTCGTCACTTCGTCGTTTGATGGAGGACCTGAATGCGCGGGTCCCACAAGCTGAGGTTTTGGTACGAAGTCACCTGGGTGCCTTTCCCAACATCCTCGACCCCGAAGTCCCGGACGGCCGAGACGAATCCGCCAACGTTCAGCTCAAAACCGCCGGCGCTATCCGCAACTTCGCGTTTGCGCCGAAGCAGCATTTCGAGATTGGGGAAGCGCTGGGGCTGATGGATTTTGCTAGCGCCGCTAAGCTGGCGGGGTCACGGTTTACGGTGCTGAGAGGTCCGCTTGCACGCCTGGAACGCGCGCTAGGCCAGTTCATGCTCGACATTCACACCACGGAGCACGGCTATACCGAAACCGCCGTTCCCCTCCTGGTCAACGAAGCTGCCATGTTTGGCACTGGGCAGTTGCCCAAGTTCAAAGAAGACCTCTTCGAAACCACGGATCACCGCTGGTTGATCCCCACCGCCGAAGTCTCGCTGACCAATCTGGTAGCGCAGGACATTACGCCGGGAGCAGAATTGCCGATCCGGCTGACCGCGCTCACTCCTTGTTTCCGGTCCGAGGCGGGGTCCGCGGGACGGGATGTGCGGGGGATGTTGCGGCAGCACCAGTTTACCAAGGTGGAGATGGTGAGCATCACGCACCCGGATGCCAGCGGCGATGAGCATGAGCGGATGACGCGCTGCGCCGAAACAATTCTGGAGCGGCTGGAACTGCCCTATCGCCGTATGCTGCTCTGCGCAGGCGATACCGGCTTTTCCGCCGCCAAGACGTATGATTTGGAAGTCTGGCTGCCGGGGCAGGGGCAGTACCGGGAGATTTCCTCCTGTTCCAACACCCGCGCCTTCCAGGCCCGGCGGATGAATGCGCGGTTCCGCGAGGCGGGCGGCAAGAAGCTGGATTTTGTGCATACTCTGAACGGCTCCGGTGTGGCCGTCGGCCGGGCGCTGATCGCGGTGCTGGAAAACTACCAGAACGAGGACGGCTCGATCACCGTACCTGACGTTCTGCGGTCCTACATGGGCGGCGAGGCCGCGATTTCCGCCAGCTGAATGTGTCGCTGTTACGTTTTGTCATGATCCAGTCACGCGCCGAACACGCATCG
>Ga0116226_10006909_pt1 | contig 10222 bp, 2 predicted proteins | sample S1TSphfallax_FD_89692 | JGI IMG/M metagenome (GOLD analysis project Ga0116226, IMG submission 89692) | Host-associated microbial communities from peat moss isolated from Minnesota, USA - S1T2_Fa - Sphagnum fallax MG | ecosystem: Host-associated > Plants > Peat moss > Unclassified | place: USA...
ACAAGGATAGTAGTACTGGCGGTGGAAGAAATTTGTGGTGAAGCATTACTACAGCTAGCATCAAAAGATGATGCAGGGCACTATGTCTCCAACTGCAGCTTCTAGTAAGAACTCTTGAGCTGGGCACCAAGACGCGTTGTTGCCACAGCTGCTGCTGAAGACTTGTTATATTGATGAGGCGTGGAAGACTTGGAGATTGAAATGATGGTCATTGTGAGTAGTGGCAGCAACAGATAGCGATTATTTGCAAAATGAGCACACTGCGTCAACGAGAGCTCCAAGGAAAAATTCTGCCTGCAACCACCCAGCCATTACCCCAAGATATGAAAAATATTTGTCAAAATTCCATGCTTATTGCATATGGAAAGTGTGCGAATTTAGATCACACCGTATGTGCATTATCCAATCTTCCTTCAATTACCCCCTTCAAATATACTTACAATAAAGCTAATTCCCAAAAGTTGATTCATCACTTGCATTAAACCGTTTGCAATTGCATTTAGATTACCCAAGTCTCTGCAATTTCCAATGACAATTGATTTTATAGTTTTGCATTTTGTTAGTAGTCTCAACACCTAGTTAGAGTTTATGTGCAAACATGGACAATAACTTGGTCCTTTTGAATGGAGCTTGGCCCTTTGAACTATTGATCATCACCCCTAAAGGTTCGTCTTCCTGGTACTTTCCATAGAGTATGTCGGGTGCATGTAATGAGCACCAAATTGAACACAATTCCAAGTACTACACATTTTCTAGTCACAATGAACAAAGTTCCTTGAAATCATATGGTTCTTTCACACAACAAGGCATCATTTATTGTGGTGACCAATTGGTGATTGGTAATTGAATTGGCCAATGCATTAATTCCCTTCCGCTTCTATGTTTCATAGTCATAAAGTGTTGTAGCAATTGGACCTGAAAACATAAGTGATTTGCACATGATTTGCAACATAGAGGACGTTGTATACAATGCCAAATTTCTTGAACATGAACAGGTTTAACAAAATTGCTAAAACAATACCTAATAGGATTTGTAACCTAATCCGTAAATAGTACCATGCTTGAATGAACTATAGCCTCTTTGCACATAAATCACATAGATTTTAGCATCATCAATGAAATCACCAAAATTCATGAATTGAACATATAAACATCACCAAGGTGAAAGCACACTATGATGAGGTAGATATTGGGTAAGAAATGTACTCTTTTAAATATATATTTAGTAATATTTTGGGGATTTTTTTTCTTTTATTTTTGTTATTATTTTGAGAAACATGTAAAATGAAATTTCAATAAAGGTCTTCAATATAATTTTTTGTTTTTTTCAAATGAAAATACAATTTCAACAATTTTTTATGTTTCCACACACTTACATTCATTTAATTGAAGAACCTCATTGATATGTTTTTTAATGAAATCACACAGTGAAAGTCTTCGTATGGAATTGAAATGATAGTGTCAACCTAGGGTTAGATTTTACCTTTATCTAAGAGTTAGTTTAATCAAAGGAGTAACATGATAATTTTATTTAGTAGATTTTTTTACTATTTCCACTTTTGGAGGTGATGTCCATTAGTTTAGCGAACTTTTAGGAATGGTAAGTATGAAGTCAACCTCAATTTTTTAAAAGGTGATAGTTGGCTACTTAGTTGCTTAGAAAGTAAGAGCTAATTTTGAAATGATCTTGAAAGACCAACTAGGTTAGTGAGATTTTGATGTTACTGTTTTTTAGAATGTTTATGGGGGAGGATTTAAAGGAAGAGATCGCCCTAAAATTTTCTTTTTCATAATTATTTTTATTATTTTCTCATATTTATCTTTTTTTTTTTCTTTCACACACACTCTTTCTATTTGTTTGTTTTTCTTTGGGCCCTTTCTTACTTTTTTTTATTCTTTCTTTTTCTTTTCCTTGTACCCTTGGAACTGATTATGGAAGAATTTCCATTAGCTTGGGGGGAGGGAAGAAAAACTAATAATACTAAGGAACGATTACCTACTATGTGTAAATTAGTGATTAGAAACCTTAAATGCCACTATACCAGATTGTGGAAAAACAAGATGATGCCAGGCAAAATAACAAATCGAAAAAATTACCATGTGGCAAATGGCAACTTAAGGAACGTTTGACAGAGTCATCCACTTCAATGACCATAACCATGAAACGATTGGGGGTTTTGTGTGTATCTTCTCTGTATTGGTACAATTTTTAGGGCCTAGGAGATGGATGAAGGGAAGAGGAAATGAAAAATGAGAGCGATGAAAAACTTACCATGACCCTCAAAAACAAAAAGGAAGTTGGGCAATAGGTGGACAACAAATGTTGTCAATCCTTGAGGAGCCACTATTCAATACGACTACTAAGCGAAACCAAAATCCTCATCAAGGTAGGAGACATCAATTTTTTTGCTTTGGGTGGAGGTAATGGATGAAGGGAGGTAAATGTTGAAGAAAGATCGCTCTGTACCTTAGGGAGGAAGGTTGGCCAGGCAACTCAGAGTGTGTACTCTACCCAAGTATTCACAGCAATAACACAAATGATTAGTGCTAATATTACCACAATGCCAATTTTCAATGTGAATCCAAGAGATGTAAATTCAGAAATTATGACTAAGCAACATTAGAAGAAAAGTGACAATTTGTGTGACTGGTCATTGCAAGTAGTTTTTTCATTGCAAGTGACATTTATGACTAAAATCCCATTAGCTGCATTGAACAAATCAGCATTAGTCACAAACGATGATAAACTTTAGATGAAAGAAAACTCAATGAAATACACTTTCATCCTTTGACTGGTTGTAACATATTGTTGTTTGAAACTAAAATGCAACTATTTTGGTGAACAATAAAAAAAAATGATGTTTTGTCAAATGTCCATCTTTTAATTATTAAAAAAATAAAGATAATTTTAAACTAATCTAAGACATCTAATTTATATGTTTTGATGGTTTTAGATTGTGACACGTGACATATTTTAAATATAATTCATAAATAATTTAAGATTACTAATTTATGTGTTTGGATCATTTTAGATTATAACAAGTGGCACAATCAAAATGTGCCATGTGGCATATTAATTAATTTTTTTCAAAATCCATTTAGGTAGGTAGGTAGGTAGGAAGGGTCTACCTACCTATTTATTTAGATTAAACATCTACCTATTTACCTACATAGGTTAAATATCTATAATTAGTTAGTTATTTTGGATTGTTTGAATTGAAGTCAATAGGATGTCACCACATGAATATGTAAGGAGGGTTTAAGCCCAAGGATGTAAGTAGGTAGGCTTAAGTTAATCAAGTAGGTTTTTAAAAATCTTTTTTTATCTTGGTTTTTAACCTTTAGGGTTGAGCCTTTTTTATCAGCTCATCCTTGAATAACACTTGGACTTTGAACATTTTTTGTGCACCTAGTTATATATTACACATGAAAAGAATAAAAAACAAAGAATATGGGTTAAACACTATAATTGCAAATGTCACCAACTTAGTCACATGTTATTTGCAATATTTCTTAATACCCATACTATATTAACATAATTTACCCATTAATTATTTCAATTATTATAAGTATCAAAAGTTAATAGGTAATAATGTTGTATTATTATTATTATCATTATCCTAGTTATTATAACTAACACTAGTTATAATAATCAATATTTTAAAATAAAATAGTAATAAATGTAAATAATAATTTCAATAGTTATAGTATTAATCTTTTAATATATAATAATTCAAATCACAATATCAAAATACCATATGAACTAATTAGATTTATGTATTTTATTGTATTACATGATTCAGTAATAATAATATTAATATGTATTTAAGTATTATTGTACCTAGTGCCAAACTTAAATGAGCTATTCTGTCATTCTGATTTTTCTTACTATCTCACTTGTTATAGCTCTTATTATCAATTTCTAGATCAAGATTTTTTTTTGAGTTCAACTAGGATTTTAAGAAATGAAATATCAATTTCATATGCAAATAAAAAATTTCAAATTCAAATATTTTTTAAAGAATTGAAATAGAAAACTTCAGATTCAATTTTGTTTTTTTCAAATTCAGATACATTTAAAAAGAATGAATGACTTAGTGATTTGCAAATTAAACACAAAATTTCAAATTCAAACATGTTTGAAAAAAATTGAAAAAGAAAATTTCAGATTCAAATAACAATTCTAAAATTCATATAAAATTGTGAAGAATTAATGAAATAGAGATTTTCCAATTTAAAAGAAGTAAAATTCAAATTTATTTTTAAAGAATTGAAATTGCAATTTTCAGATCAAATATATTCTTAATTTAAAATTAAAAAAATCAGAATTGAAATAACAATTTTCAGAGTTCAAATATTAATTTTTGAATCCAATTTATGAACAATATACATACATATGCATAATTAATATATGCAAATATGTATATTTATTATATCATTAACATAACTTTAATACATACAAAAAAATATACCCTTAAGTCACTCAAGAATATACGTAAGGTGCAACTAATTTGGTTACTATTGCTACTAATGGGACATATCAATTGTGATTACTTTGAAATTTGTCTACTATTAGGCTTTTCATTGAACACGATTAAAATTTGATGAATTTTGGTCATTTGCATTAATATTCTGATTTTCCTTGTGCACATGCTAAGAGAATAAGTAATAGCATACATCCCATCATTTCATGTCCTTAAACTATTTCCGTGCCAATATTTTGACATGTTGGAAGATCCATGTGTCCATGTCAAAATACAAAATGCTTTGATAAAAGGTCATAGACTTCAAATAATGAAAGAAAATCAATAATTATTCATATGAAACAATATTTTTTGATGCAAATAGAAGCCTTCCATTGTTTTTTTCATTTTTTTGGTGTTGAATTTTTGGTGAAGTTAACCAAAATAATTTGCTTGAATTTAAATTCAAAACCAGAAAATTTGTTGAATTTGCATAACTGTTGTTTTAAAAAAGGAAAAATTTCCATAAAAACATTGAAGCCATCCCAATTTATTTTTAGTCACTATGGTCTGATTTTCAGTTGTTGTGAGACAACTAAAATCTCTAGTGATCAAAATAGGTGCAATCATTTGCAAATTATGGCGAGTGAATGTTGTTTTGGTAACCACATCGTTTAGGGCAATTGAATGGTGTGAATTGTCATCACCCTAGACCCTACCTTAGGTAGTTTGATTTGGGCTATGACCTAGGTTGACCCTATTTTGACATGATGTTGGGCAACATTAGCACCTAAACAAATGCATCACATTTTGATAGATAGTTGCATGTTGTGAGAACCTTGATTTTTGTGTTTTGTATTTGAAGTTAAATTTAAACCTACCATTGTCATGGTCTATTCATGTCCTTTTGAAAATTCCTATGTCCTGGTTGACTTTATGCCCATGATAGTATTTTAAAAATCTAAGAGTAAGTTATAATTCACAAATGTATAGTATATGGAATAAAGTTGTAAATCATTGCCAATTGGCATGCACAAAAACATATTCAACATAAACTTGTATACATTGCAATTACTAATATGCGATCACCTCTCCTATTTCATTTTCGTGATACCATTCCAATGTTTCCATTGTGATATTAAATCATCAAACTTGTAGTTGAAATACTGACATGCAAAAAATGTATTTTACACTTTTATTATAGTTCCTTTTTCCTTGCTACATCTTTCATTTGCATATTTAGAATAGAGGGGTATAAGAAAAGCTAATCAAGTTTCTCAACATAACTTGAAATTTTTCTTGACAACAAACATTATGGACTAATGTATTTTGCCTATGCAAGCTTAGTTGAGGTTCACACTTGCATAATTGTTTATGACAGAAAATCAAGTCTTAAAATTTTTGAGGCTCAATTAGTGGATGACCATGTAATCATTAGTTTTTAATGATGTTATGTTGTAATTGGCATCTGCATGGTAATGAGGCTAATGTTTAGATCTGTAATGATGAAATTTGTTGCATGAAGATTTATAGAAGACAATTGCATCACATGTGGATATTGATAATGTTAGGCATGGAAGTTTCTGAAGGTCTGTGAGTGCATCTAGTTGTGATGCATTTTAGGAGGTGAAAAAACTAGGGAGATGTTTTTGAGTTGGGGATCTTGAATTTTTGTAAGCTAGTACCAACTCTAACACCAATAAATAAAAGGAGGAAGAATTTTTTTGGGTGAATTGTTGATTATTAATGAATGCTGCATGTGTGTGCATTTCTTTTGTTGCTAAATGACTCTAAGGACAGTAATGTTCTTTGATTGTTTGTTTTGCGATGTCTTCAATACTAAACATGTATGTTCTTTATTGTGATATACATGCATATGTAATATTTAAATTTTGATGTGTTTGTAGAACAACAAATTGCTGAAACCAGTCAGTGCTGAGATGAAGGAAGAACTTGTTGAAGATAGTGAGAATGATGCATAAAATACATACTAGGTGATGACCCAGGATCAAGTGTTCCAGGACAATTGAACCCTGGCACATGCAAAGCACCATAAGCATGTGGAGAACCTTAGGCCCACAGTGTGAACCAGCACCGACCATTGCACCATGAAAGATGGATGGTAACTGAGCAGGAAACAATGTTTGGGTTCCAATTCCCTAGATAACCATGGTAGTTAGCTCAGTTGTTTCTTTTTATTACCTACCCACTAACAATCCATAAGTATGTGGTTAGTAGACATGTAGTAAAAACAGCCTTTAACTATGTATAAATCATTTACTTGTCTAGTAATTATCTATTATCTTATTGATTCATTTATATATGAGACTTGTTTTATTATGAGAAAATCATGTTCATTCCAACTAATTTATTTAGTTGTTAGTTTTATCGAACATTTTAAAATTATGATTTAATTTTATCAAAAAAAATTTAATTACATCATACAAGTTACAACAGATGCATTTTTTTCATAATGTTTCTTACATATATAATTGCTTACCAAGGTGAAACCATATACAAACTCAGTTAAGGTTCAGCCATAGCTGAGTAATGACAGGCATCCAGTGGATGGGGGGTGCTGGTTCACTGTGGTCGGCCAACTTATATGGTTATAGAAATTGTTTTAGCATCAAATCTGGGGAGTAAGGCAGAAGAATACACTTGAGTTTTTTGGAATATTCTTATGGTCAGGGGCGGTGCATTCCATAGTTATATTCATGCGCGAGGAACTTGTTTTTCCCAAGTCTTCTAGGTCTCCTCTTCACGCGTGATAGCTAGGTCCGTTCCCCACGCACTCGGCTAAAAGTTGTTCTATAATGAAGTACTCCACGGTTGCTACTCGACATTTTACATTCTTGCTGCGATTTCTTTCTTTCTTTCTATAGCTGGTTTTAACTCTGATTCTTCTTGACATTCTATCATCAAGGTTTAGCAAGTTGGAGCAGGCTGACTACTGTCATCTCGCATACAGCTTTGCTTTCATCTTCCTGTCAATGTTTTAGCAAGATTACTCCAAGAGCTTTGTAGTGTGGAAAGCGGAGATATTTCCCCATCTAGTGTTTCTAACAAGGTTCACACGACATTACTCCTACACTTGGTCTAGGGTTCAAGATCTGTGATGGCGGACACTCCTAACAGCAATATCTTGGAAATTGAGGAGGACCCGACTGTTACAGGGGAGGTCACAAGCTTCAAATCAACAACTCAGAGATCGAGGAGTGATGTGGCTCCTCCAAGACCACTTTCATGTTATGGATCTGCACCTGAGGAGTTTTGGAGTGAGCTTTCGTCGAGGGATGTGCAAGATCAAAGTTGCGACCTGGTGGAGACACTAACTGAGGACGATGTTCCTTTGGAAGTGCAATTGTTAAATCCATTCGACATTTTTCTACTTCAAAAGATCGGAGAAGGTGGGCAGGCACATGTTTTCTTCGCTACTTGTGAGAAATTTTCTACACCTCTGGTTGTCAAAAGATTGAAATACAAGTTGAAACGTGGACAAGAAGACTTGATGGAATTGCAAAAGCGAATGGACAAGGTGATGAAAACATCGAGAAGAAACTCTTCTGCAGTTTGCAAAGTGATGGGCGTCGGAGTGGATGCTGTCGGCAATGCGTGCATAGTGATGGAACGAATGGGAGGCGATCTCCGAAATCTCATAGATCATGGTGTTCGCTGTGTGGGTGATGGGCGGATGCCTTATGTGGACGGGCAGATGCCATTTGACTACCGCGACACCATCAAGATGATGAGAGACATCTCACAAGGGATGCAGGACCTGCACAGCTGTGGATTGATTCACAGAGACTTGAAAGCTGCAAACATCCTCATCTCGCCTCTGCCTTTAGACTCACATGTTGGAGAAGTATTGATTGAATCTGTTGAATTGGAGCAAGATTTGGACTCATTTTATTTCTATGTGAGGATTGGGGACTACGAGAGTTCGGATGACGTAGAGGGTACAAGATTTTGGAGGCCACCGGAAGTGCTGCAATCGTTGAAAGATGGAACCGACCCTGTAAAATGGTCTTTTGCGGGAGACGTGTACAGTTTTGGAATGTTATGTTACGAGCTCCTAACTGGGCGCATTCCCTTTGAAGAGATACCTTTGACAGCCTATGATGTGGTTCTTAAAGGGCAAAGACCAGAGCTTCCTCCTCACGTGAACCCTAAGATGACGGAGTTGTTGCACAGTTGTTGGCAAATGGAGCCAGAGAAACGCCCTGGATGGACCGAGATCATAGAAAGCTTGAGCGAAGAACTCGAATCACACCCACCAGGTCAGGGTCCTGTTTTCTACAGGCGTATGAAAGTTGGTATTCCAAAAGCTGAAAATCAAACCACAGTAGTAGCGTCTTCGTCCTCGGGCTCTCCAGTGTCACTTGGTATGCAGGCTAGTAGTAGTCGTATGGAATCTCTGCCGAACAGTGAACATGAAACTCCAGGATCCTTCTCGTCTACAGGGTTGCTTGAGATGCAGCAACAAGGTACAGGACCTGTCAAATCCCAGGCTCTTCCTATTATTTGGGAGGAAGATTATGATTTTGCAAAATGGCAGAAGACTTCAGTCTGGTGGGAGTTTCTCCAAGGACATGAAATCCCAAATGGCGAAGCAGGCTTGATGGCGCTTATGCCCAGAGAGGTAGCCAGAGCCTTAGAAGATATTGCAGCCGTTGAGGTAAACGCAACATCGAGATCCCAGGAGGCCATAGCAGCTTGGTATGCTGCAATGGAAAGTTGGGTGCCGCTAACCCCAGCAGCCTCAGAAGCTTGGCAAAAATTCCAAGAATACTTCACGCTTGATAAGGGTTCTACGTTCGTTCCTTCGTGGTTGGGGATACCGACGCTCTTACGTGCTTGGCGTGAGGAAAGTCCCGGAGAGTTTGAAGCATGGAAGGAAGCTGTGAAGAAAGCGTGTAGGCACAATACAGTCTTGAAAACTTGGACAGCAGCTTATTCCGAGATGGACAACGTCGAAAAACGGGTTCTTGATCTCAGAATAAGGCCACCTGTCAAAGTGGGGAGTGGTTGGGAGGCAGATATGAACTTCAAGTTGCTGAACGATTTCCATTCTCTTTTGAACACAGCCGAATCTAAAGCTTGTGGGAAAGCTAAGGTACTCCGAGAGGTGTTTAGGGAAGCTGAACTAGTCCTTCCATTTTTCCCCACTAGGAAGTTGATTCGTGAAATTTATTCGGAGGAATTCTGGGCCTACAAATCAAGCCTATACCTAGCCTAGAAACTCATAGTTTTTGGCCTACACTGTGGTTTCGCCTGTGTTATTGGCCTACTACCTTCGCAAAAAACACAGCTGCAAAGTTCAAACCATTCATTAGGCCAAAAACACTAATGAAAACCATCCTCTGCCAGGTTGAACCGGCACCCACGTTGGTACCTACCTTCACCTATTTTAGTGGGGCCTCAAAAGTGGCCTTTTCAACCCCAAAAAATGTTAGATTTGAACTCACAGACCCTACTTTAATCTAAATGTTGGATATTTGTAATATTTAGAAATAATTATTTTAAATGGATTTTGAGATTTTTATTATGTTGCAACCCTGAGTGCTAGTTCACCCAAGGCGGCTAACAAGTTACAACATTCTAAATGGAAATGTTCTGTACTTATCAATATTTAAAAAAAAGGTTAGCCTAAAAAATTAAAATGATGGAGCTATTCACAACTAGATTTATGAGGCATGCACAAAACAATAATAGCAATGAACTAAATTAGCTTAGTCTTTAATGCCAAAACTACACAT
>Ga0116226_10006910_pt1 | contig 10219 bp, 9 predicted proteins | sample S1TSphfallax_FD_89692 | JGI IMG/M metagenome (GOLD analysis project Ga0116226, IMG submission 89692) | Host-associated microbial communities from peat moss isolated from Minnesota, USA - S1T2_Fa - Sphagnum fallax MG | ecosystem: Host-associated > Plants > Peat moss > Unclassified | place: USA...
CTGTAGGAATAGCTGCTTCAATATCCAAACGGATTTTTTTCAGTTTTCCTGTCAGTTGTTCAGCTTTAAATGGTGTTTTAACAGCACACATCCCGCAACCAATATCCACACCAACAGCAGCAGGAATAATTGCTGACTTTGTCGCAATTACCGAACCCACTAAAGCACCTTTGCCTAAATGGACATCAGGCATTAACGCTACATGCTTAAATACAAAGGGCAAAGACGCGACATTCTTCGCCATTTTTATCTCATCTGAACTTAACTGATGATTCGCCCAAGACAAAACAGGCGCATCAGTCTTGATTTCTAACTTTTCGTAGGGCATAATTTCGATTTAGTTTTTTAGTTAACCAGAAGAATTGATTGTCTCACTCAGTAATATCCATGTACATTGCTGGGTAAGTTCGAGAATGACTAATTTGGATAATGCAAATTTTTGATAATTCATATTTTATTAACCTCAACTCATACTACATGTATACTACAAAGTAATATATTATGTCAAGTTCTTTAGTTCTACGAACAAGATTTGTCACCAGCACCAGAATACATAATAATGAATAGATACTAAAATAAATAGGAGAATGTTAGTTCTCACAGGATGAGTTTAAAGGCTGTTCTCTTTGATTTCAACGGTGTCATCATTAACGATGAGCCAATCCACCTGCAATTAATCGACGAAATTCTGATTCAAGAAAATTTGCAACCGCAGAAGCCACTTGAACGCCAGTCTTGCTTAGGACGCAGCGATCGCGCCTGTTTTGAGCAACTCCTGAAAAGTCGCGGGAGAGTAGTTAGCAATGAGTATTTAAGCCAACTGCTCCAGCGCAAAGCCCAAGCCTACACTTTAGAAATGAAGAAACTGGCAAAATTACCTTTGTATTCAGGGGTAGAGGACTTGATTTTTCAAATACGCTCCCATAATGTGAAGATAGGGTTGGTCAGCGGTGCTTTACGTCCAGAAATAGATTTGGTACTACAGCGAGCTAATCTCGCCCAATACTTCCCAGTGATTGTAGCGGGAGATGATATCATCACTAGCAAACCAGATCCAGAAGGTTATCTGTTGGGAGTAGCACGGTTAAATCAGGAATATCCAGATTTGAATTTGCGATCGCCAGAATGTTTAGCGATCGAAGATACTCCTGTTGGTATTCAAGCAGCAAAACGTGCTCAAATGCAAGTTGTGGGTGTAGCTAATACCTATCCTTTCCATATGCTCCATCGTCAAGCTAACTGGACAGTGGATTATCTGACTGATCTAGAGTGGGAACGAATTCAGGAGGTTTATGCTCAAAGTGATTCTCCCGTACCTCAGGGTGATTAAAGGCTATGAACAAAAACTATAAAATATACCTTGATGTTTGCTGCCTAAATCGCCCTTTTGATGACTGGACACAAGAAAGGATTCGCTTAGAAGGAGAGGCGATTTTTAGTATTATAGAACGCATTCGTACTAGAGAATGGCAACTTATTAATAGTGAGGCTATTATAGTAGAGTTAGAGAAAATGCGTAATCTGGATAAATTAGAGAATGTGTTAAGTTTATTGCAATTAGCTCTAACTACTGTCAATATTAATCAAGAGGTTGACATTCGTTCCCAAAAACTAAAGAATCTAGGCTTTGGTCTGTATGATTCATTCCATATTGCTTGTGCAGAATCTGCTAAGGTAGACATTTTACTATCTACTGATGACCGCTTGCTCAAAAATTCATTACGCCATCAAGATTCGTTAAAAATATCTTTGGATAATCCTGTTACCTGGTTAATGAAAACTTATTTGGACTAGGAGTATAAACAATGATGACATTAATTGAATTGAGAAGAAAAGGGTATGAGATTTTAGTGGAGCATTTAGGACAAGTTAATGCTATTCGCTTTTTACAACAAGCCGGTTGGGGAAACGGTGATTATACAGAGGAAAGAAAAGAAATCTTAGATCGCGTTACAAGAGATGAGTTTCTAGAAGATCTTCAACGTATTAGGCATAAAAATCTCGATAAAAACATGTAGTAGAATGGTTGAATCAGAAATATCCAGATTTGAATTTGCGATCGCCAGAATGTTTAGCGATCGAAGATACTACTGTTAGTATTCAAGTAGCTAAACGCGCTCAAATGCAAGTTGTGGGTGTAGCTAATACCTATCCTTTCCATATGCTCCACCGTCAAGCTAACTGGACAGTGGATTATCTGACTGATCTAGAGTGGGAACAAATTCTGGAAGTTTATGCTAAAATCGATTCTCCAGCATCTCAAGCATGATGCTAGAATAGTCTGGAGGCTTGGGGAATTAGCTCAGTTGGTAGAGTGCTGCGATCGCACCGCAGAGGTCAGGGGTTCGAGTCTCCTATTCTCCATTTGAACATGTTATGACTGGAACTGCTTATACTGCTCATACCAACAATCCTTTCATTTTAAATGAGACTGTGACGGTAGCTGAACTCATGTATCATGGTGTAACCCAAGAGGAAATTAGACAACAGGTAATTCAAGGAAATTTATTCCAATTACGTTCTCAAGTTTCTCGTGAAAGGGGACTTTACACTGTACTCAAGCGCCTTCGTCAAGTACCAGATTCATATATTCAACTAATTGCTACTGGTAATTTTGATACTAGAAGACTTACTATTCTGTTCTTGATTTTGCAAGAACACCGCTTGTTAAGAGAATTTATGACTGAAGTTGTCCTAGAAAAAATTGCGGGTTTTGACTTTACAATCACCTCAGCAGATGTAGGCGGTTTTTTCACTAGGAAGCGAGAACAAAACTCGGCGATCGCCCGATGGTCAGAGTCCACTTACAAAAAAGTTGCTAGTAACACATTACTAGTACTAGTAAACGCAGGTTTGTTAAAGACTACAGCCTCAAGAAGACACTATCAAATTCGGGCTGTTCCCATTCCATCCGAGTTACGTCAGCAACTTCTGGCTGATGGTAATGCTAGTTATCTTCCTTTGATGCTGGACGTTTAATCAACTGCTAAAGCTTTAAATACCGCGTCTACTGGATCAGTATAAAAAGAAGTTTGAAATTTAGCAAATAGCTCAGGAGTCACACTAGCTATATCTACAGCACTACCCATTGGTAAAAGGATGCGTTTAGCACCAGCATCAAAAGCTACTTGTAAACTACCTGCCAAATTATTAACTGGAGTAATTGTCCCACCCAGAGTCATTTCTCCAAAGATGGCTAATTGGCTTTGGACACTACGTCTAAGGATAGTAGAACAGAGAGAAACAAACAAAGCTAGTCCAGTTTCTGCTGGAACACCAGTTCCCTGTAAGTCGAGTAATTGGAGTAAGAAATCCCAACTACTTGGGTTGATACTACTGCTGACTCGTTGAGCATTAGCTTTAAAGTAGTTAATTGCAATATTGGCATTATCTTTCATTTTTGTAGCACTAGCTACACCTGTCCTTGTGAGTTTTCCACTACCAGGAACAGCTTGCATTTCTAATTTAAACACACCAATCATGCCAGTATCTCCAGTACTAATAAAATGCAAGTGACCAGGAGTTAAAACTTCTGGACTAATTAAAGTCGATCCTCCCTGTTCTGGTAAAGAAACAAAATACTCATCCATTGTTTGTAAGTCGATGTAGCTGAAATGGACATCGTAAAATTCCATTCCGCCAATTTTCTTTAATTGTTCTTTGATCCGTCGTCGTACCCGCAGCGCATATACTAAACAATCTCGCACATCTTCTTGATTAAATGAATTATCCGGAAAAAGCAACTTGAGTAATCCTGATACCGTTTTCCGGACTGCTTGGACATCTCTTTGTTTGAGGTTGTTACCCAGGCGAAAATAGCGATCTATCCCATCAGCAAAACTACGTTTGCGCATTTCTCGCAACCATTCGGCTAAGTAATCGACAATGAACCCATATTGATTTGTGAAATTCTCTGGACTGAATTTGGGGATTTCCCAACCGGGAATATAAGCGTGAAATCGGTCAAAGAAAGCGGTATCGATCATGGCTTCAGGAAAAGGAGCCAGTAAATGAGATGTTTTCACCAAAGATTCCACACTCTGATTAATGTTACCGACAAAAACCATAGAAGCATTCGCTGTAATTTCGGCTTTACCACGGGCGAAGGAACCGGAAGCCATGTAGTCCTTCATGATTTGAACGCCATCATTATCCTGAAATGTGATTCCCGCGACTTCATCAAACGCCACTACATCAAATAAACCTACTAGTCCGACGCGACGGGTGGACATGTTATAAAAAAGATTGGCTACTGTGGTTTTACCGCCAGAAATCAGGATGGAATTAGGTGAAACTTCTTTATAAACGTGGGATTTACCTGTGGAACGGGGTCCTAATTCGCAGCAGTTGTAGTTATTTTCGCAAAGTGGAATTAAGCGAGCTAGTAAATGCCATTTTACTTCTGCGCTGACTGTTGTTGGTTCTAATCCAGTTGAGCGAATCAAGAGGTCGATCCATTCATCGCGGGTAAAAGCTGAACGACCTGCGAACAGTTCCTCCATATCCACATTAGGCATTTGGATGGGTTTAAGACTGTCAATAATAAAGGGACTAGGTTGTGTCCAGGCTTCATAATCTATCTGTAAAATACACCAAATTCCACTACCCAGGAGTTTGGGATTGAGTTTGACGATTTCTGGGTCAATTAGAACATCTTTAATTCCCAGATTAGCTAATGTACCTTGGTAAATATCCTTTTTTTCGTTCAGGGTGACTGTTACTTGGTCAATAATTGTGAAGCGTCCTAATTCTCTAATTTTGGATTTGATTAGCTCTGATTCATCAGAACGAACATAGTTTTGGGCGAGGATATTTTTCACCCGATTCACACCCTCCCCAATTGTGGTTTCGTCGTTGGTAGCGCAGTACATACCTAAAAGATATTCCAACACATAAATTGGTACATTTGCACCTTCCTTGATGCGTTTAGTCAAATCCTTCCGTACTACTTTTCCGGGATAAACACTGTTGAGCTTTTGGTTAAGGTCTTCCATAAATCATTTGGTTAAAAATCGCCGAAGTCATTAGCAATCCCCAAACTAATAGTCCATGTTTCTCGCAATAATTCACTTTCATCATCCCCATCTTTGACAATTAAATCAGCGTGATTGGGAGGACTAGCAGTAGTTACAGTCAATCTTATACTAATTTCTCGCTCGCTGGGATGGATACTCGTACTGGTTAATTGTACTTTGGGGACATCGGTAATGGGGCTATGGGTTTGGGGATGATATAATGCTACGGTAATCGGACGCGATCGCCATCTCCCCTCTACCGCTTCCGTTTGGACTAATGTTAATTTAAACCGATTATTTGTGACTCTGCGGACTGAGGCGCTGACCTGTACTCCCACTTTTCTGGCTAATTCTTCATCTCCTTTAACTGCTCTTTGGTGATGGTAACTCAACACAGGGACACAAATTTCTGGGAGAGATGCGCCACCATGAACAAATTGTGACCCCGCACCTTGAATATTGAAGCGCAATGTCCCCCGCGGAACAATAGCAAATAAGTTGTCTTGGCTGTAGGGTAAGGGGAAATTTAATAAGGTAGAATCGTTAATTGGTTCTTTCGCTAATAGGTAGCGCCGTTTGGTTTCTAGAATTGTTTCACCACTGGGTAAGGGTCGTTTATCTGCTTCTTGGATTGGGTGACGTTGATATAAAAAGCCGTGATCAGCAGTAATAATTACGTTTGTTCCATTGAGGGAATTACAGATTTTTTTGACTAATTTGAGTAGTTCTTTAATTGCTGTCTCACAAGCCGTAAATACTTGGCGATCGCTCGATGCTTTGTCACCAATTGCATCAATCACGTTGTGATAAATGTAGATCAAACGATAGGGTTGGACTGCTGCTCTCCCATCTTCTGTATTCATATCCAATAAGTCTTTAGCACTGATGACTGTAGCATCAACTCGGCTATTTTGCTTAAGTACTTTTTCTCTGGCTACTGTACCCTTAGTACTCATTCCATCTAAAAATACATCATCATTAGCTGGTATCAGTTCTAATTTTGATCCCGGTAATAATGCAGCCATTCCCAAGCGGGTAATACTAGGTAAAACACCCAGAATTGGTTCTAAGCTAGTTTCACCGCGAACTTCTTGTTTAATTACTGTTGCTAATTCGCTCGCTACTTCATAGCGCAAAGCATCGGAAATAATCACAAAGGCTTTTTCGCGATCGCTCCTGTGGAGAATTGGGGATACATATCGACTAAAGAATTTGTTTTGGGGAGGAATATCTGCTAATTCCCAGGAGTTTTCCCAAACATCCGACCAAGCTGACCCCAATTTATCCAAAAACCATTGGGTATAGAAATTTTCAATATCTTCAATTAAGGATTTAAGAATATCACCGTGGGCTGAATCGCTAGCAAAAATAAAATGGCGATATGCTTGGTCAAATTTATGTAAGTCCCTGGCGTAAGCTTTAAATAAAACTAGCGCTGAATGCTGTTGGGCTGATTCCCGGATTGTGTTGATGTAACCAATCATGGCGATCGCAGCTGCTAAAGCTTGGTAAATCTTCTCGTATTGAGGAAACCAAATCAGCGTATGACGGGGTTTTAACCAATCTTTCCAGGAATTTATTTCTCCGGTTGGTGTTCCTAACTCAACTTGAGCCAAAGCAGTCCGCAGGGTTTTCACACAAGCGCGGATTAATACTTGATCCACAACTTCAAAACTGGCTGCTTCATATAAAATGGCTGGAGAGAGATTTTCAATAATATTAAATATATCTAATTGGTTTGCTACTTCCTCGCTGAGTTTTTTCCAACCCTGTGAGTCTTGTTGGTCGCGCATCCATTGGTCAATAAAAGCATAAGCTCGTTGAGCAGGAGCGATCGCTTTGTCTGCTAATTGTGGTGGAATCTCTCCATGTAAGGATTTGGCGAAATGAGTCACCAGCAAATGAACGCATAATTTATTTAAACTGGGATTTGGGGAAGTAAAACCCGTGTGTTCTTGGACAATATCCCAAAAGGCTGCTGGAGAAACGTAGCGGACAATATCAGTCCAGAGGGGATTGTCGGTTTCTAATAAACCTTTGAGTAATACTCGCCGGATCAGGGCGATCGCATCGGGGACTTTCAGACCAGCGAGAACTGACAGCATGGCTAAATATAATTCCCGTTCATCACTGTCGGGAGAAATAGCCATTGCTTGGAGATCTTCTAAGCGTTTTTTATTATTGAAGAATTTTGCGTATTCACGAATGAGTTTTTCTAAGCGACGCTGGTTCAAGCCTAAATCAGCGTAAATCAAAGCAGCAGGGTCAGCAGAAAAAATCAAACTGCTTTTTTGGATATCTAACAGCCAGTTTTCCTGGGGATGAGGTTCCGCAAAAGGTGCGTAAAGGAGGAAGTTTTGTTGAGGATATTCGACCAGTAAGCGATATTTGACGGTAAAGGGATTATCAGCGAGTTGGATTTTTTCCACATCCGCTATTTGTAATTGGTCAAAGTCGCTGGAAAATTGGCGATCGGGGTCGTACCAAAAAACTATCCGTCGTTGGGAGTGTGACCAACGGGCGGAATCTTGGAAGATATTTTGGATTGTGTTTTGGATACGATTTGTGCTCATTCCTTATTGGTTGTTAGTTAACCAAGATTCTAAATCATCTACTTGGGTAAATTTTAATAAGTCTTCTCCCAATACTTCTAATTTTTCAATGGATAATTTTTGGACTCTCTCAATTAATTCAGATGACATTTCTCCAATACGTCTGGTTAATTGACGATTAATCATCCCTTCTAGTCCTTCAATTTTGCCTTCAAGCTTTGCTAATGCTCGATCTTGTTGATACAACGGTGCTAATCTCATAACTAATTCCCTATCTTCCTTTACTGATTCTTGATTAAAGCGCAGGTTTTGTTGCAATAAGAAGATTATGAAACTTCTAAGTCTATAGGTGCGATATTTTTCCAGTCTTCTGATTCATTTTCTGCACACCAAAGATCGTATTTTTGCTGGACATTTAACCAAAGTTCTGGGGTAGTTTGGAAAGCACTTGCTAAACGTAGCGCCATATTAGGTGTAACGCTTGCATGTTCATTCACAATTTCAGATAAGGTTTTACGAGATATACTTAAAACTTCAGCGAGATCTGTGATACTCATTTTTAAAGGTTCTAAGTATTGGCGCTTAATCAAAGCTCCAGGATGTCTTGGTTTTCTTTTATTAACCATGATAGTTGTTTTTAGTGATAATCTTCATAATTTACATCGTAAGCATCTCCATCTCTAAAAGTAAATGTTAACTGTATTACTATGCCAGCAAAAGATATGTGTCACGATCAAGTCAAGCACTCTTTAATCAAGGACGGTTGGACTATCACTGATGATCCTTACGTTATCAAATATGAAGATGCTGAACTTTACGCCGACTTAGCAGCCCAGAAACCATTTGCAGCAGAACGACAAGGACAGAAAATTGTTGTAGAAATTAAAAGTTTTATCGGTAAGTCGTTGATGTATGATTTTCATAGTGCTTTGGAACAATATCTTGTCTATCGCAAACTCATTCAACTTACGGAACCCGAATATACAGTTTATTTAGCTGTTGATCATGCTACATATACGGGTTTCTTCCAAAGAAAATCTGTGCAAGCAGTAATAAGCGAAAATCATCTTCTATTACATAGTTGTAAATATCCAAAAGGAGGAAATTCAACAATGGATAAAATAGAAAGATATCGTGATGTTATTAAAAAAATACTCACAGAATATTACGAAATGGCTAAAAACAAAGTTGTAGAAGATAGAGAGGTTGAAGTAAGCGATCGCCTAGCGTTTGATGAAGCAAGAGACGAATATATTTGGTTTAGATTTGGCTGGGATGATAACAAGCTAATTCAGTATATTATTATGTATCTCCGCATTAAAAACGGGAAAATTTGGGTAGAGGAAGATGCAACTAATTTATGCGTTGTTGATGATTTACTGTTAGCCGAAGTACCCCAAAGTGATATTGTCTTAGGATTTCATCCTCCTAGTAAACGCGCTTTTACAGAATTTGCTACTGCTTAATTTTGGCTTTTACCGTAAGTCCCTTTTCCATTGAGATGCTTTTTCCAAATCCGCCATTTTTAAATCACTCCCTTCATAAACCAATCCTTTAAACCGGGTGTAGTTGTACGCTACGCCATCATCTAGGTCAAGTTTGATCCGCGCATCCGCTAAATGTTGGAGTTTGGCTTGATAGTCTCGCAGTTCTAATTGTTGGTCTTGTAATTCTTTCAGGCGTTTAGTAGCAGATTTTTTGGGGGTACTAGAGCTACTGTTATCTAGTTGTTGTTGCGCTCTGGCGATTTCTCCCTCTAGTTTAACTTGTAATTCTAAAACGTAATCGGTGCGGAGACGAGCCAGGGTGTCTTCGTTGTAGCGGTGGAGGTAGACTAATGCGCTAAAGGCGCGTTTTTTTCCACTGGTAAATAGCCAGTAGATGGGACGTTTTTTGTAGGTTTGGATGTGGTCGGAGATGAATTCTTGGAGGAAGTAGCGCCGGATGCGTTCTTGAGGACTTTCGCCATTTTTGAGGGTGAGAGCGTTGGCGATGAAGTTGAGGTTTTCGGTGAGGGTGTCGGGACTGTAGGCGATGCGCAGGAATTGGAGGAAGCGGGTAATGATGTCTTGGTCAAAGTAAGCTTGGTCTGTGATGGGAATTATCGCGTCGTTGCTAGCGGGGAATGTTTGGTGAAGTGAGGGGTCAAAGGGTTGTCCGGCGTGGATTAGTCCGGGTTTGTCGAGGGAGTAGCGTCCGAGGATACAACCGACAGCGTAGGAGATCAGGGAACGGATATCTCTGTTTAGGTCGGCGCGACGGATGGTAATTTGGTCGTCGGGGACTTCTGGAGTGATTTCGTCTTGTAGTTCGTAGGCTTCTATCCAGTAGCGGTTATTTTCTTCTTCTAGGTATTGGAGTTGGCGGAAGGCGGTTTCTGCTTGGGTTTGCCAATTTGTGAAGGCTTCGGTGAGGTGTTTGGTGTTGTGTCGGAGGAGGGGATGGGTTTGGAAGTCCCAAGAGGTTTCAAAGTTGTCCCAATCGGTTTTAGATATTTCAATAGCAGTTAATGCAATATTTCGAGCATCTGTATGAGATTCATTATTAAATTTCAGAGGTAAATTTGAGATATCTCCTGACTGGAAATTTAGTGTAGGACTTATAACTTGAATTAATTCAAAAGCAACACTAGAACACATAAAAGATAAAAGC
>Ga0116226_10006911_pt1 | contig 10219 bp, 5 predicted proteins | sample S1TSphfallax_FD_89692 | JGI IMG/M metagenome (GOLD analysis project Ga0116226, IMG submission 89692) | Host-associated microbial communities from peat moss isolated from Minnesota, USA - S1T2_Fa - Sphagnum fallax MG | ecosystem: Host-associated > Plants > Peat moss > Unclassified | place: USA...
AAAAAAAATGCAAGGGTTTCAAATGGGTGGTTTTAACCTAGTGAAACCTTCTAAAAAGGTTTTAAAAGGTATCACTTTATGAAACCTTGAGGTATTCAAGGTGAGAATCCACTTGAAACCTTGGCTAGTTTTCACCTCTTTTTTGAAACCTGCCCAACATTGGTATTTAAGTGGTTTTCCATCTTAGTAAGTATGTAAAACAACAACTAAGTAAGTAGATGCAAGTACATAGCTTGCCACCATGGTTAACTATGGAAAAAGAAAATAATGAAAAAATAGTTCTTGTTTAGGCCAACTTTTAAACTTATAAATGCAAAAATAAGTCATAAAATGCAACATTGATCCCTTTTCTCCCATTAGCAACTTCACTTTGACATCGTGTTAAAAATTGACCATGAAATAATGAGAAAACAAGGACAAGAAAACATAGGTTTATTACAAATTCTCCACCCAACCTTAGGATTGCACAAATTACTACAAATTTTATGATGCAACCACAAGCTTTGGACCATATTCTAAGTGAACATCTTATCTAAAACTATCACATGCAATAAAATACTCTAATCATAACCAAGATATCTCATAGTGTGACTTGGATTGGTGTTTGGTTTTTTTTGCTACGTGAACAAGGATCAAATTAGGGTGGGACGAAGATATGACCTAAAGGATGAAGTGTTGCGTGGATTTGGACTAGCAAAAAGTGCTAAAGGACAAGATGATTGATCATCATGGAGCTTGAAGGGAGCCACAAAACTTCCAATGCTTTTTAAATTTTTTTGATGTTGTTTGTTGTTTGCAAGTTATGGATTTTGGTTTTGCATTTTTCATTGTTTGGGTGGTGTCTGGTGTTGATTGATTGGAGTTTTACGCTACATTTGGAGGTTATGCTTTTGGGGGATGCTTTTGGGGGAGCGTGGATGTGTAACATAAGGAGGAGTTTTTATGATGAACAAGTTAAACTTTGGGTCATGCATTTGTTTTGGTGGAGTAAAAATTTGTTTTGGCTTGATTGTTTTGATGGTTTTTCAAGGATTTTATTTCCAATTCTTTGTGTGAGGGATGAATGCTTGAACATTTGCACGACTTGTTGGTTGAGAGCTTTGTATCTTCACTGGGCCATAGCTCTTAAAAGGTAGTTAGGCTAGATGCATAGAATAGGGACTGATGAAGAAGATGATGATTTAAAGGGGTGTCAAGAGCAACCTTTATGGCAATATGTTGCTTGTGATAGACTTGTGGGAAAGGAATCAAACTTACAATTTGTTGAGAGAGAGGGATGGGTGTATTGCCATAAAATGATTAGTGGGCTCCAAAGGGATTTGATTATTTATGATCCGTAGGTTTTATGATAGGCCTTACAATTGATATTACAAGTTGTATAGAGGACTGATATGTAATAGTAGTTCCACTTTGTTGTTGTGTTGTGAAATTTCATAGTTATTTGTTTGTTTATGTTCTTAATACATCAGGTCCAGATTCCATTTGCCTTCTCTTTTGGTGACAATAGTTTCAAACATAGATGCAACCACAAATATCAAAGATGAAAAATTAATTTGGTATGATGTTCATTGGAATCTACTTGCTACCAAACTCAATTAGTCAATTGACTAAACATTTAATATTCCTCCCTACACAATTGCACCACCTTTCATGCCTTGTGATTCTTGATCTTTGCATAATTATTAAATTTTTTTTCGTGTAAGATTATAAATCAAAGTGGAGGTTTTGGAGAAAGTTTATTGCCATGGCATTCGTTTACTAACTTTGACCATGGTAACTACTTCCCCCATAGCCTAACTATTCTTCTCAACCTCAAAAAAATGTAAGTCAGTAGCCAAAAATAACTAATGAGGTAAGTAACAACCTTGAATATGGCATTGTGTCCTCAATTGGTGGTCAAATGGAAACCACAATAATAATTATAAAAAGATGGATATGGATGTATTTCTCATGTAAGAGAGGGAAGTGCTGTGTTGTGGGTACACACTTCAATGACATATTTCCAGCATATGATCGCAAGGATATGTTCAGGATATGTGCATGTTCTAGGAGATGTTTCTACTACCCTTTGTTGGGGCAAGTCTTCCTCCATTTATCCTAATGAATAGAGGATATGCTGTTGTTGGTGGTTGTCAATTTAACATAATGATTTGACAATAATTTTCTTTGCTCAAATGCTGAATCCACTTTTAGCAACTTAAGCATTTGTTTCTTGATTTTGTGTTTTGATATGTACATTTTGATTTTTACAAACTTCATGTCCAAATGCTTAAATACATTCCTTTTTTCTACTATTCTGTTTTTAATCTTTTGGCTTTAGAAATGTTTTAAATAATTTAAAAATAGTATGAACATCTTATGCAAATGAAGTTGAAAAGGACATTTTTTTTCATGTAATCATTTGCAAATTTTTTGTGAACATGTCAAATATTTCAAACTTTCACGTTTAAAGTCAAGATATAAACTTTATGATGTTTTTATTAAGATTTTTTAACATGCCCATCTTTGGGATGAAACTAACTTGGCTCAAATTGCTAGCCAATGATGTGGTTAATTTCCATCATGTGAGCTTGAAGAGATACATACTCTGTTGGATTTTGCACCTGTACATCCATAGCATGAAGCAATAAGCTGTGAAGTTTACTGTGCAAGCAAGGATCAATGCATGCTTAGCTACAATGCAGACTGGCCAGTACATGAAAGGGTAACTTCCAGATTTCAAACATTTGTCCATCTGTTTCCTGACCAGCACTTTGTAAGTGGCTTGGCGATAAATTCTTCATTAAAAACAATGTCATAGATGGGTCGTTTACTACTGATGTGACCTTGAACCTTCTGCAGCATGCAACAGAGGTCAAACTCATCAGCACATGCACATCAGAAACCCGCTTCTACACAACATTGCCACACAGACATCCCACATGCAAGGCCATGCATGTTGCACACATGAGGCTTGCACACAATGTATTGCTCATATACATACAGAGAAAATTAAAAGGTGCCATACTGCCTATTCTGGAGAGGTGTAGAAACAGGCTTTTCTAGCCTGCAAGCACTATGGAAAATATGGACTAAATTGTGCCTCCATTCCCAGGGACTGGCTTTCCAGATTGGTTGAATGGTCAGCATGGGTTTGGTTAATCAGGTAGGGTAGGTCTGGTGTTAAGTTCAAGGCAATCTTCCTGGAGGATATCACCCATGGAATCCTCCAGGGTGAAACCTCACATTCAAAGAAATCTCCAAGCAGAGGCTGGGATGTATGGCCTGATATCTCACAAGGAAAGTAACCCATGCAGCAGGGATGGTGATTTGAGAAGCAAAAGCAGACAGTAACATTTGAGAGGAGTACCAACCTGCTTTGCCTTTGGTGTAATCTTAACAAAGCTGGACCTGTTGAAGACTACACAGCTACTCAATACAGGTTCAAGGTCACTCCCTGTCTCCTTGATTGATCCTGGGAGGCAAGTCAACACTACTAAAGAACCAGCACTCCTCCCAATCTATCATCATCTTGGGTATTGACTGCATTGCCTTTAGTAACTCCACCCTCAATATTAGGTGATAAAATTCCTATTAGAAATCATACATCCATGAAATTACAGAGGAGTCTTGACAACCATGATTTGAACCAAACATGACAATGATTGCAGATCATAACTGCTTACAAAGTGTAAGACCATCACCTTCGTCACGAATAGCACTGAGGAGCTGCCATGACTACTCACTGACTTCATCACCTCCCAACAGTGGTGGTAGATAAGAATATGTAACAATCTGTCTGAATTTTTTGGCAAACTGTCATACAAAATCTGCATTCCAAGTTTCTGTTGCATTTGCAGAAGCAATGGGAAGACTCAGTCATGATGTTGGCTAGCTAGCACTCAAAAGAAAATGGAATGTGTGTTAGCAACAATGGAATATATGCATTTGATAAAAGACTCTAATGGAGTCAAAGAGAATGAGAAGCAGGAAAGATGCCTTACTCCAATGAGAAGGATCTCAGGTAGATCAACCTGGCTTGACATCAAGTCACACCATCTGCTGCCATCAATCATTCAAATCAACCATCCTGTCATCTATTGCACAATCCACCAGCACCATTTCTCAGTCATGCACATCGAATTTATGATACACAGCTTCTCTTTCACAATCTCCAATATGCAATTGAATGTGACTTAACAACTTTGGAGATGTGTAGATTAGGGTTACTGTCTTGAAGCACACCAGAAGAAAAACCTTTCTACGTACAAAAGACCTCTACCAAGTTGGGCTTCCTCTGATTCAAAACAGCCGCCTTGAAGACATGAATCAGGCAAGCAAAGAAGTTCATGAAGTGGGGGAACATTGCACCAAAGAACAGGAATGACAATAATGCATGTGTTACTCGCACATGCATTATTGTCATGCGGGTAACAAGCCCTCACAAGCGCACATGCTCTTGTTACGACTCTTCTTTCCTTGCCTGAAGTCCCTGAAGAAACCCTAAATCTACAAGGGTTGTTTTTGTTCTTGATGGAACTGCGGACTTCCTAGTGAGGGTACTAAGAACTAAGGCTAACAGTTGTCTGGTTGTTGAGCTTTTAGTTCCTGAGTTCTGAGCTCGGCAATGTCATGTGAGGCAAATCAACAGTTGTTTGCAGACGAGGAGATGATGGACATGCCTGTGAGTGGCCAAGGGAAAAACCGGCGATTGGAAAAGAAGAAGAAACTCTTAGTGCTTCAAGGAAAAGGATCCAAAAATGACTACTTTGATGTTTATGGTCCAGAATCGAGAGTGGAGGTATGCCTTCAACCACCAAAACCGAATTCCAGGCTGAGCGTCCAAGATCTTCAGAACCTAGTGCAATGGATTTTAGCAGATGGTTGCAATCCGAAGTGGATTTTCGTCAAAAACAAGCCTCTTGTTACAAAGGTGGTCATGCTTCATATACCAGGCTTGGATGCTGCTCTTTACATGGCACATCAAGGTTCTTTCAGAAGCTTGAGTGAGTGTTGTGGAGTTCCTCGTGCTGTTGCTGCTGCAGTCGGTCCTCTGGCTACTACAGCTCAGACCCTAGAGGCTATCTTCAGCTGCCGAAAGACCCCACCGGGAAAGACCCAAACAGGAGCATCTCAGAATGTGGACTATTGTTGGAAACCCCAAAGCCATTGTAGTTGGCATCTTCATTCCAAACAACAGGACTTGGCTGATGCAGAGCTTCTTGAAGACCGGAACTCCTCAGATTTGGACACAGAGGAACAGAGAGTGAAAAGGAGGAAGGGGAGTAATGGGGATTCGTTGTGGAATGATTCAAAGTCTGGAGCATTTCCAGCTTCATATTACACTCTGACAGAAAGGCAGATGCATGAAAACGGGTACCCAAAACCTGAGATTGCAGAAATTAGTTCCACAAAGCAGAATACATTGGGATTTGTTAGGACACGGTCAGCAGCAGTAACCTCAAAGCCATGGGAAATGGTGGCTATAGATTGTGAGATGTGCTGTACTTCTGAGGGCTTAGAGCTCACTCGAGTGTCAATGGTGGATCCTCTCGGCAATGTGATTCTGGACAAGCTTGTGAAACCGAAGAATGCAATCACAAATTACAACACTCAATTCAGTGGGATTACAGCAGACATGTTACAGGATGTCACAACAACATTGGAAGATGTGCGGGAAGAAATTTTGATGGTAGTATCAGCAGAGATGATACTTGTTGGACACTCAGTAGAAAATGATTTGCTTGCACTCAAGATCTATCATCCTTTAGTGATTGATACAGCTTTGTTGTATCAGCATCCTGAAAGGGGGTCTTCCTACAAGCCTGCGCTTCGTGCTCTGACATCCAGATTCTTGAGACGAATAATCCAGGAGAATAAGAATGGTCATGACAGCATTGAAGATGCTCGTGCAGCAATGGATTTGACCCTCCTGAAGATTAAAAATGGTCCTGCATTTGGGAGGAGAATGAAGCCTTACTGTGAAAATTTGATACAAGTGCTGAGTAATCATGAGCGGTCCTGTACCCTGATAGGAAATAGAACAATGCTTCATCATTATGCTGTGGGCTCATGTAATGCAGTGCTAGCGAACTCTGACAATGATGTCCTTGCCAGAGCTGAAAAGGAGGTGAGAAAAGCTTCAGTTGACTTTCTGTGGTTGCAGTTCTCTGAGCTGCAGTCTTATTATGAAGGTGAAGCTCAAAACCTGAAAGCTATGGCTCTCCATGTTGCTGAAATGGCATCCTTACTAACATGCAACAAAGGAGCCAAGACTTCAACCAAAATCAAACCTTGTCTTTCACAAGATCTCCAAACTGTGTTGACACAGTTGGATGACCGCATAAGAAGGCTACATGAAGCCCTGCCATTGAACAGCTTGATGATTACTTTCTCAGGTCATGGTGACACTCCAGGTGTGAGATGGCTTCAGGAACTGAAGTGGAAAAGCTTGCAGCTCCCAAAGCGGGCCAGTTCTGAACGATGGACCCCACATAATGAGGCTGTCTTGGAGGAGTATGCAGCTCAAGCGGAGACGACCCTTGCTTTTGTGTGTACAAAGACCTAACCTTGTCTGAAAGCTGTGGATGGTTGACTTGGATGCTTCCCCCAGATGCCTCCTTTTAGAAGAATCTGGGATGTAGCAACATGCTTAATGGAGATTCTTGTGGGGGTGAGTTTGCTCAGATGCAGATCCATTCATGGATGCCTGCATTCTCAAATTCCAAATTTGCAAACCCAAAGTTGGTGTGCATGCAGTATGGTGTGACCTCCATGCTGCTGATCACTGCCCACACTCCTGCAGTCATGTAGGTTCAGACAATCATTCTGTGGGATCATCAAACTGGTCACTTACAATTTTCAAAAGCTGCTCCACAACCATCACCCACACAGGTATAGAGGCATGGAGCCATTTTGCTGCACATAAATTTTGGATGTATGTACTCAAGGTAGGTTGCCAAGGATATCAACAAGAAAGTACTTCTCTTGGGGGTTCCCCTTCTGCCTGAAAGGGTGTGAGACAAAGGTCACTTTATCAGATCTCATGTCACTGCAGCTAGTTAACTTAGCCCAAGCTTACTGACTTCACAGGATCTCCTGGTTGGGTTGAACAAATGTTCGATTCTGGAAATTTTCTTTTGGCATTACTATGATTGATTGGAGTATCCATGTCTTGAGACTTCATTCTTATATTGAAACTCCGACTTCATTGGTATTACAATTTACTCCTTTGTGTGATACCTAGTTGCTCTCTCTTCTTTTGTCAATGCTGTAGAGTAGTGTCATAGATAGCAAGGATTCCTTTGGAAGGGCAACTATCTACCCAGTACAGGAACACAGTAGAAAGCTGTGTGTGGGCAAGGGAGTGATGTGGGGGTTGATGGGTGTGTCAGGTGCAATATTACTGATGCAGATGCATGAGGAGATTGTGAAGAAGCAGCTGGAGGCTGGTGGAGACACAGACCTTAAACAACACTTACATCTTGCTTGGAGTCCAAGCAACAAATGATGCTTCACTCTTTATGGAAGCTTAACATTGCATATATTGAGCTTACTCTTTCCCAAGTTTGCCAATTGGTAGAGTAATTTGGCTTTGATGTTGCAGTTCATATGATGTCTGTTCCTATACCAACCTGTGGCCTGTAGGGGTGCCTCAGATGTCTACTCTGCTCAATTTGTTCAAGTCACTTCTATTGGATAGCAACTATTTGTGCTGGTGGATAGGCTATGATGTTGTTTTTTGCAACCTAGTGCTGCTGCATTGCTGTTTTTTTGTTGGTCTGTACAGTTGTATATGTCCAAAGCCTACCAAAAACCTATCAGCTCCAAGAGGAGTTCAGGAGTTCAAATCAACATTGGTTTCTTTAGAGACTCCTGTAGCAAATTGTCTGAGGTTAGGGATATGTAGATCATCTCCCTGTGTGGCAGTGTGGGAAAGAGGAGGACTACATTTCTATAGACAGCTCCAGTATCTTTGTCTCTTCAGCAGGCAAAGATAGACTTCAGGGTTTGGTTCATGGTCCTACTTTGTACATTAATGAAATTTATCTGTCCTCTAGTTCTTGAGCTCCAAGAGCCCTCATGGAAAAATGTCACTACAGCCAATGTCAGAAAACACACCAACTTAGGAATTTTTGCTGATTCATCAGCTGATTAGACTGATAATGCCTTTGAAATTAGGTTTGTGGTGGTCAAAAGCAGGAAAGATTCTGCTAAAATGTGTTGCAAGGTGTGCATATGTTGGTACTTCACTATTTTCTCAGTGCAACTGTGTGGAGCAGCTAAAAGTTTGACCTTTTAGCAGCAGCAGCACACTTTTGCTAGTTTTCTTCAAGGGTTCACACTCAACCCTAAATCAGTCTCAGGATGTACTGCTTCATAAATTCACCACAGACTAACTTCACTCAAACTTCAGTTTGTCCTGTTGAAGGTACTGATAAGTAAACTGGTTTATCAGATGATGAGTACTGACCACATGCTAGTTCTTAATCACTGGACCCTCTGAGCTCAGTTTACCATGGGTGTCAGGATAGTGGCTTATGTGTTGAGCATTTTGCTTCACATGGAACTTCCAGACAGCTTCCCTCAGTTGCAAAGGTGATATAGGTACAACACTCCAGTGCCTCATGGGTAGCCAAAGTGCGGTATACAAGCCAGATTTTCCTGCTCAGAAATTTCTGTTTCCTAGCTGTTAGCAGTGTGCAAAATCAGTACTCACTCTTCTACTAGTGAAGACATAGCCCTCTGGTTGCTGCTGGCCCAGTACTCAAGGAGATAGGTTGCAGTACTGATGAGGAGGATAAAGCATTAGTCCTTGCCCATGTGTTTCAGCTGATGAGAAAGTCTCACAAATCTCTCTGTTCGTCTCCTTCTCAACCCTCTTTCCACACAGAAGTAGTGCAGAGTATCAAAGAAAGTTCTTTGAGGAGAGTTTCCCTGTGTATACCTTCACTTGTCTAGAAGACAGTAGTACTAAGCTCTTGACATGCAGAATTTAACACTCTGCATACAGGTTGCTGGACATGCTGCTGTAAGTTGCCAGATCACTTGTAAGATGTTTCCCTCAACAGTCAGTTTTAGTGATGTTTGTTTGTTTATGATGAGATCAGCAGAAACTAGCAGTGCAGCAGGACATCATGTCATAAGATCAAGAGCTCTTGGTACTAAACACCACTGGAGATGAGTCTTCACTCACTTTCTCTCTCTCTTGAGTTCTCATTTACTCAACTCTCTTTTGAGCAAGAATTCGTTTTCTCTCTCACTCTCTTCATCTCTCATACATGATGTTTGTGGATCTCTCTCTCTTACACAAACACACTGTGACAGTGGAAAAGCAATCTGAGATTCCTTTTTACTCAATATGTCCAATAGAATGTACAATGTTGAGTGGAGTTTTGGCAAATGCGGAAGATCTGCAAGCTTACAATGTTGGTAAAGTTTAAAGTTGACTTGCAGGATTGCAGCAAGCATGCAGGATCAGGCAAGTCTCATTTACAGACAGTGCACTGAAGATCTGGTTTGTGAGCCATGTCCCCACTTGATCTCTAGTTGCAATACTTTGAGCTATGTCAATTGATCTTGAGTTGCCATACCTTGAGCTATGTCACCTGATCTTGAGTTGCAATTCCTCGAGTCATTTCACTTCATCTCAAGTTGCAATTTACTTCAAGGTATGTTGCCTCATCTCTTGAGCTAGCAATACTTGATCACTGAGAGAAAGAAAGGGGGTGCTGCAGCTAGTGCAACAGCAATGTGTTGACAGTGTGAACTCAAAAGCTGCATCCAGAAAGCTAAAATTGTAGATCTGATCTTTTTTTCAGCTGCCTATCTCAGCTAAATTTCTTCTGCTTAGTGATAGTTTTACTTAAGTTTTACTTACACAACAAAACAAAGTGCCATTGAAGCATCAGCTGCTGATGCAAAAATCCATGCTGCTTGAGTATGGGAGCTTGGTGGCCACTGATTTTCTGGGCAGAATGGGATGGCCAACTAATTGCTGCACCACTGCATAGCCATGTTACCTTTCTCTGAGAAATTTTTCCACATCAGATTGCTCTCAAAGAACCCAGATTGTTCAAGAATGGTGGTGTAGATTGTTCAGGTCTGGTGCAGCAGTGTCTTCATAGCACCTCTTTCACAGACATGTTGATTGATGCAGATTGGGGTTTCTGAGATGTGGGCAAATTTTTCCCTGCAGGTTGAGGGACATCACGTTGCCAAATGAGCTTGAACAAAAAGC
>Ga0116226_10006912_pt1 | contig 10219 bp, 13 predicted proteins | sample S1TSphfallax_FD_89692 | JGI IMG/M metagenome (GOLD analysis project Ga0116226, IMG submission 89692) | Host-associated microbial communities from peat moss isolated from Minnesota, USA - S1T2_Fa - Sphagnum fallax MG | ecosystem: Host-associated > Plants > Peat moss > Unclassified | place: USA...
CAACTGATAAAGAAAACTAAACAACGATATCGCAAAAATAAATTTTCAATTATTCGGTAAGGATTACTTCTCTCTATATTTGTCATATCGAATGAATATTTTGTTTGGTTCTAGCTTCGAAGAATCTTTATTAGATGTAAATGGTTTAAATCGATTGGATATCTGTCCAACCTCATTGAATGTTGATGAAACTCAATTATGTCAATTAATACTTAATTGTCCATTGATGACTGATCTTCATACATGGCTTCAATGGCTTTATTTTTTTCAACCAAAATACGGTTCTCTCAAATCATTTATTGCTAAGCATGAACAAAGATTTAAAGATCTACGCTTGCTGGAAACATCAACTCGAGAACTATTTCGTTTGCCTATCGATGCTACTCTTGCTACATTCGAACATGAACTCAATGAAATGCATATTCGTTCAGCTGTTGGACATTTATGTGCATTGATTATTCAGGAGGGACTAGTCACACGTTTTTCATTCAATGTTTATCGAACATCGATGGACGCTTGGTTCCGTCATCTTCGATCTTTGACTACATTACAAAGTGATCACATCGATCCAATGCAATGCATACTAGAGTTTGTAATGTATGTACCAGTGCTTATTGGTCAGTCACGAATTATTGAAGAACTTGTTCTTCGACCACTTGATGATGTATTTGGTAGTGACCGAGAGAATGGAGTAAATGCACGTACAAGAATATGGAATTTAGCAGATCCAAAACAAAAAACCAAATTAGAACTATGGGGTCATACAGTCAATGTTATTGAATGGAAAAATGAGCATAAATGGTTAGGATACGAAGATTCCGAAGAAAAATCTATCGTCGAATCAGAAAGTGAATTCATACAAAAACAAAATATTGATCCAGGTAAGTTATCTCGAAATAATCTTCTATAGATTTTCTCAATTAATAGTACCTTTGACTATTTTTTTTGAATACAGTTCTATCTCTTTTCGTGGAATATATCTTTACAGAATAATAAACTTATCACTATAAATTTCTTTTACAGTCAATCCTGTTGTGTCGATGACAACTGCTAGAGAATCACTTCCCATTTCGACCTCTAGTGTAACTTCTATTACACCTATTCATACAACTGCAGCTTATATTGGTGATGATGAAAATGATTCAGCTCAAGCAGCATTCGAACATATCGAATTAATTCGTCGAGGTTTTGGTGTTGATAGCGGTCTTGATTCGAATGGGCAATCGATTGTAACTAATCTTCAAGGCATGATTGAACGAAGTTTAGAAAAATTATCTAATGATCTCTATTCGGATCAAGGACATTTCGTATTAGAACTTATTCAAAATGCAGATGATAACCAATATACAGCTGATCGCTTACCTACTTTACGCTTTATTCTCTCACCGGAACGAATTCTTGTATGTAATAATGAAATCGGCTTTCAACCTAGTAACATTTCAGCTATCTGTAATGTCGGTACTTCGACCAAAGGAAAACATAAACAAGGTTATGCTGGTCATAAAGGTATTGGCTTTAAATCAGTATTTATGGTATCACATAGACCAGAAATTCATTCTCGAAATTATCATTTGCGTTTTGATACTGTTGATGGGACTGAACAGATCGGATATATTCGACCAATCTGGTTAGATCAATACGAAGAAGTATTACCTAATTCCGAAGAATGGGCAACATCTATTCGTCTACCAATTAAAAAAGAGACACGACGCGATCAACTACAACAAAATTTTGACGATATTCAACCGAGACTTCTACTCTTTCTTAATCGTTTACGACAAATTGAAATTATAAATCAACAAGACAGTTCTTCAACGAATAATAGCAGTCGAATATTTACTAGAATCGATCATGCTCAAGGACAAATTATAGAATTGCAAGAAAAGATCATGGATAGACCTCTCATCAATAACTTTTGGCTAGTAATCAAAAAAGTTATTGAAGTACCAACTGATATTAAAGTAATAAAGATTTTGTATTTCTTTGAATAGGATCATATTATTTTTAATTCTAGATAAAATTACGTGATGTGAAAGGTGATATTGATTCGACAACCATTGCAATTGCTTATCCACTCAGTGGTATTCAAGATGCATCAACTCAACTTCCACCAACCCAACCCCTGTTTGCATACTTGCCACTTCGTACATATGGATTTCGTTTTATTTTACAAGCCGATTTTGAGATTCCAGCAACTCGTCAAGAAATTCGTCGTGATAATTTATGGAATGAATGGCTTAAATCCGAAATGACTTGTCTTCTTTCTTTAGCTTATCTACAATTCCAACGTCTACCTGATCTATTAGCTTCATCATCAATCAATACACAAATAAATACTCATTTGACACCAATACAAACAATAAAATATTTTCTTAAACTTATTCCTTCTCGTAGTGAACTCGATTTATATTTTAATACATTTGTTGATAAAAGTATCAAATTATTAATGGGCATTATTAAATTACCAGTATCTCGTCAAAACGAAAAAGAAGAAACAATAATCGATTGGGTTCTACCTTCTCAATGTGTTATTGTACGAGATCCATATATTCGAAAAATTCTCTCTCAAGATTTACTTCTATCTCACTTCAATTGTTATTATGTACATGAACAATTCGCTCTTGAATGTGATGAACAAATTCTAATCAACTTAGGTTGTCGTCAACTTGATTTTACTGATATTACACAACTCATCGAAGCATCATACAAACAAAATGAACAACAGCATCCTAAAACAGCATCAGCTATTGAACAGAGTAAGTTTTAGGATCTAAAATCGACGCTCTTTTTTTTCATGAAGAAACACAATGAATTTCTTCGTAGATCAGCAAATGTAAAATAATACTTTATTGATAATTCTTTTCTAGTTGCTCAATGGCTTGTATGTCTTGACTATAGCCTTCAAGAACAACGAGATGAGGTGCATTATACAACACGCGAAAAAGATACGATCGCTAAACTGAAACAATTGAAGATTATTCCAATAAAACAACAGGCATATTTAGTATCTGTTGATGAATTCGAGAAAAATACAATTTCATTTCCATTGAACAAAGCAGTTCGATATTCAAAACATCTGAAACTTGTTCTTGATGATGTACCTACACTTGACGAACAATTACTTGATTTGATTGAAGATAAACATCCACGACGAATTGATTCAATTAAACGTCTTCTTCAAAAACTTGGTGAGTATTCATAGATATTTTTTCTTTATTATTCTTTTCCTTACATAGGTATAAGCGAGGCATTGAATATTCGTGATATATATCGTCAACATATTTTATCAGTTATGTCAAATCCAACTCGTTGGTCTTCAAAATCAGAATCAGTATTAATCGCGTATCTTTTATGTATTTACGAATATATCTATCTGCCATATCGTGATCTATTTGACAATGATTTAAAAACCTTACAAAATACAATGATTATTAAAACACGTGATAATAAATTTGTTTCTCTTGGATCACCTGACGTTTTCGTTCATTTAACATCAACATACGGTACCAAAATGTCACTCGATGTATTGAAATTATCAAAATTTAAGTTCACTTTTATTTCTGATGATTATTATACACAGTTTCGTGCCGACATATGTCGCCAGGATAACGATAGATATGAATTTATTTCATTTCTTAAAGAACTTAATTTGAATGATTTCCTTCAAGTCAATTCAGTTAATACACGTGAGTACATTTTCATCTAATATATTAATAAGTTAATTTTCTTCTATATTAGCGTTTATCAACGTTTCACAACTTGCCGATACTCAATGGGCATATTTGACTCGATCATTATCTGAAATGGTTTATGAACCATTCTTAATAAAGGATTATCGTTGTGAAGAGTTTAATGAACTAGTATCAGCATCTGACGAGAATCAAACAGCTAATCTCGAATTATGTGTTCAACTACTTCAATATTTGGATGCCCATCATCCATCTGTTTCTGTAAACTATGCAGCTTCGGTCGTGTTGGCTCGTGCACATAAATTTGGTCATGGAACACCAATTAAAGCTATTGAATCTTCGTTTTGTCTTTCACTGCGACAACATGCTTGGATTCCTGTTATTGGTGATATATTATATAAACCTAGTGATGTTTATTTTTTACGACCAAACAGTGAGACATCTGCCTTCCGACGATACGTGCCTCACTTGGATATATCAAAAGTATCTTTACGTAATGAAGATTTTATTTATAATATACTTGGCATAAAATCACAAGTGACATATCAAACTATGTTTGAGTTACTGATGAAATGGTCTTGTGATCTTGATAGTGAACCATTATGGAATTTAGTCAAACAGACAAATACTTCGGATATGTAAGTGTTCGTGACGATTAATAATGTTGAATTCTACAACATCTTAAAATCGTTTTCTTTATCAGTGAAAACTGTTGACTTCATCTATTTTAGCATTCCTTGTTCTCTTCCAAATACATTTCGTCAAACATGTCTCGATACAATTGATAATTTTAATCAAATCTATCGTTTTCTTGCTTCAAATGATGAGACTCGTATTCTTCTCAGTCGATTTCGTTTATGGCCACTCATATTTATTCCACGAGATCAAAAAACTGGTGATTTTGTATTTGTTCATCAAACCTTTTGGAATGATCCAATTTCTTTATTATCATCACAAGATACTATTAAAGATTCGAAGGGTCGTATTCCGATACGGCCATACTATGATAGTGATTCCATATTACAACAATTTTTTGGTGAAATACTTCAGGTCGAATCACAGCCAACAATCGATGACTATTTACCATTATTATCAACTGTTCAAGATATTGATAAGCTATGGCAGATTATCGAAATAATTACTAAATTAGCAATGGAACAAAACAAACAACAAGAAGTTCGAGGTAAAAAAAATTATTTTAAAAAATATTAAAAACAAATATTTTTTTTTTTGGTCTAGATAAATGTCTTGATATTGCATTTATTCCGTGCATAGATAATAAGCTAAAACTAGTGAAATATACCGATCATCCATTTTATCCACATAATATAGATATTGCCAATTTATTTGCAGATACATTACCGATTATTAAGTTACCAAGTAAATATAAATAAATATTGGAATCAATTATAATTATTTTTATTTTAGATTTCAATATTTCTTCCCAGTTCAAAGACAATTTCTGTTTGCTTTTTCATATTGCAAATCTAGGCAACGTTATTCAAATCAAAATTGATGTTAAAAATGAACAATTATCAACGAGTCTAGCAAATTTCTATCGCTGTTCTATCGATCTTATTCAACATTTTCTACTAAACAAAAATCTGATATCTGATATTCAATCCAATCATTTTTCAAACATATTTGCTCGTATGAAATTTGTTTGTGTCGATCATATTCATCTTTCATATTGTTATGGAACTGATATTAGCAAAGAAGCACCCACTTCTTCCAGTACAGATACTTACATCGACGAACAAACATGCAAATTTTATATTCTAAAAAAATTCGAAAACTCCGAGATGCGTTATACCGATGCTATGGTTAATTTTATTGTTGAAGACAAAGTAACTCGATCGGAACTTTTATCATATATAAAAAGACTTTTACAAATATATCAACAAGATGATGCACAAGGTCTAGCTAACTTGAGAGAGAATTTTATGGAAAAATATGAACCTAAATGGACTATTCCAGAAGAAATTAAAAAAGATGTTCCTGCAGTTTTGTCATCAATATCAGAAAAAGAAAAAGAAACAATGACTTCCAAGAAACCTGAAATCACTGATGAGAAGATCAAACAATTGATGGAAGAGCCTTCTCGTCGACCAAACCCTCGACCAAAAGAAGTGACAAATGAAGAAGATGCAAATCGAGTAACCTGTTTTCCTTTAAAAGCAGGTCTTATTGAATCGGATATGCCTGTAATAAAAGATCCTTCAAAAGCACAATTGAAACCCAAATCAGATGATTCAACTGAAAGAGAACATATACCATCGTTATCAACATCGAATTCGAATTCGAACGATCAAGATCATCGAACACCTCAAGATCGTGAGCAAGCAGATAATGAACATGTGGTACCAAAGAATAGAACCAGTGAATATACTGATGGTAAGAATAGAATTCTGTATGAATTAAATTTCATTTTATCTTTTTCAGTGAATGCAACCAAAAAAGAATCAAATGAAAATGATACGAAATCATCCAAAGATCAATTCATTCAACCGCATGCTCCTATAGCCTTTTCAGATCCTATTTCATTGCCATCACCCAGTTTCGAGCACATTGTTGTTTCGACTCTTACCAATCTTGATCTATTGACTTCAGCCCCTTCAATTGATGAATCATCAACTACTAATCCATTCCGTCCAATTAGCAACGAAGCTGATCTTATTACTGGTCGTCAAGGTGAAGAATTTGTTTTTCGCTATCTTACATGGAAATATCCCAAAGAAAATATTGAATGGGTCAATAAAGAAAATGAATCTGGTAGACCTTATGATATTCATATGATTATTAAATCAGACGATAATCGAGAAGAATTTATTGAAGTTAAAACAACTCGATTGCCTGATCAAAATACATTCCCGGTGTCTATTGGTGAAGTTGAATATCTTCTTAAACATCCATCGAATTATTTTATTTATCGAGTTTATTATGCAGATCCTAAAGAATTATCAACAATTACAGTGATAAATAAAATCAAAGATAATTTACAATTGAAACATCTTAAACTTAGCATGACTGTTATATCAAAACCGAGTGATTAAAAAGTTTTGTTTTATCAAAGATTTTTTTTAAATAATTTATAATTAATTAAAAATAAAAGATAATTATTTTTCTAATCAATAACAGAATAAGAATATGATCAATCAAATCCTATGACATTCATTTACTGCAAATAAGTAGCCATTGCTTCGATATTCGTTTATCTAAATCGTTGAAACAGTTCGACTATGATTCAGAAAGATGATGGCAGATCAGCGTATTTTTTGTTCAATCTTTAATCTTCATTTTCTATTATTATACACCAAGGGCACAGTCTCGAAACACTACGCAATTTCTACAACGAAAAAAATACGGTATCAAATTAATGGAATTAATAATAAACAAAAATGTTCTCCCTTGTTCTATTTCGTCTGCATATTTCTAATATATTTCTTTAAGTATGATGGAATTGCTTTTTAAAGGGAACATGTGTGTTCAAATGATGCTGATCCTGGACAATTTTTGACTCTGACATGAGAATTTTAGTTTATTTCTAAAATACTTCGAAAAATTAACTTAAAAAATGTATGTACTCGGACAAGAGTATCGAATATCATAAGTAAAACGAATAATAACGTTTATTTAACATAGGCAACCACAACAAAAAGTAGTTTTCAGATAAAATAATGCTAAAAGATCAAGACAATTATTCAAAACCTTTCAAATAGCTCGTTTGGGCATCATTAATCATTTTTTCAATTACCGACAAGAGTTCCTCTTTTGAATGAGGTTGTATCGAAAATGGAATAGTAAAAATTCGTGTTGTCTCATCTGTATGTTCATGAAACATTCGATCATTCTTTTCTGCAGTCTCCCATCGATGATAATTGCATAATAAACGAAGACCAAATGAATCTATTGCAATAATTTCAGCACTTGTAAGTCGTTGAAGTTCCGCATCAGGTTTTGGACCAAAAGTCATATCAATTAATTCTGCAAGTTCAGTCGAATAATTTGTATTTAAATCATTTTTAATTTTAGATACAGTTTCATCATCATAAAAATGATCATCTATTTGCATCGTCAAAAAATAATTTTAAAAAAGGTGAAGTCAGTGAACAAATATTAACAGGTGTAGGTACGACGATTTTATCTGTTCTTTTTTTTTCTAATCTTACACTGTTACATAGATATCTACAATGTTATTATTCAATCAATAGAAATTATTTCTACTACTTAGTATGGAAAAGAATGACTCAAAATTTCGAGAAAACGATAATGAAAGTTTACAATGAAATGAATATTTTGTTCTCTTCTGACAAACTTCAGAATTAGTTTAATATGAATCAATGTAAATGAAAATGTCTTGACTGAAATATATTGAGAAAAGCAAAGAAAAATATTTTTTAAAATCACAGGAAATAAACAAAATCAAACTATATGCATGAACAAAATAGGTTACAAAAATATTTCATGATGCAAAAGAGAATAGCACAACGACGATTAACTATATATGCATGATTCTAACTATATATTCATTATAATGGTTGTGCAAATTCTGATGTCCATTGTCGAGCCTTTGCTGGACTTTTGTCAGCTAATGAACCACCTTCAATTGGTGTATCATAATTTGGTTGAGCCAATAAGGAATGCATTTCAGTTAATAGTTTTCTGAGTGGAATATTCGGTGCCCATGTAGCAAGAAGCTGATCATGACATGCTATACCCGTTCTTAAATCAACATTGGGGTGGCAAATAGCCGTAGGAAAAAAGAAATCTGGTGGTTTAAAAGGATATTCTGGTGGAAATCGTATTAAAAAACGAAAATGACCACCTGCATAATCACTATTTTCTGGACCAATCAATACACCTGTCAATTCATTAAGATTATCAACAAATGATAATTGTAAGTTTCGAACAAATGGTAATGGATTATCATTTAATTCTTGTAAGTCACGTTGTATTCGTTGAGTTTGTCGATTTGAGACTGTCGTAGAAGGAGGTACACTGGTCGCCATATTATATATAGATATCTGAAAAAAATCTATATATTTATTTTTTTGAATTTTTATTTGAATATTTCGGAAGTAAATTTTTATTCATGCCTCCCCAGACTTCACTTATTTTTCGATCACCTTTAGTTACAGGTGTACAATTTAAACTCCGTAAACCGGGTAATAAACATAAGACATATGAACGTAAATAAGGCACATTCATTTCAATTGGATTACCATGTAATGTTAAATATTTTAATTCTTTTAATGTTACTAATTTTCGTACTTCGGCTACATCGCTGAGCATATTTTTATGAAAATAAAAATATTTAAGTGCAGGAAATTGTGTTACTACCTAAAGAAAAAATAAATCAACCAGTGGGAAAAAATTTTCAATTAGAATAAAAAGATTCTAAGGACATCTATTATTTCCTACTAAAGGTGTAAGTCCATGCTTGATAGATGTCATTAAAATTTTTGATTTGATATTTTCTTACTATTGGAATTTCTGTAAATACATTAAATGATAAATCTAATGTTGAGAGCGCATTTGGATCAACAAGTGTTGTTCGGATAAAATCCGGTAATGTTTCCAAAGCACCATTTAACATATTATGATTTAAATTAATTCCATATGAACGATATCGATCACCTACTTTTATTAATTTCGGTCCACCTGCTGCTACACGTGGTTCAGTAACCGCATCTATTGATAAAAATAAAAAAATTATTTCGAAAATTGATCAGTCTACCTTCAAGTCTCTGTGCATTATGAAAGGAATAATCTAATGGAGGGAATGATTGTGCATGATTATCAATACGTTTTTGTATTAAGGCTGGAGTTCGTTTTGAATTTAAAGATGAAGCCATAACTTACTACGAAAACGAAAAAAGGCTAATAATCATCCTTATTGATGCAATAGAGAACGTTGCTACGTAACTATGAGTTACACAATGTCACATTAATGCATTTCAATACTTACATTGGCTGTTTTTTTTTATTTTAAAGTCGAAAAATAAAATGAATAATTATGCTAATAAAATATTCTATAAAGAAAATGGAGGCCGTTGTTAAGCAACTATTGCCCGAATGAGTACTCATGGATGGTTAAGAAAAAAACATACATGTGTACTGAAAATATAAACAAAGGAAAATAATTTTTTTGTGGCACTTGAAAGTCAACATTAAAATTGTTTGAATACATTTTAGGTGTATGAAGCCTTGGTAAACTCGTATATATAAATCTTCCAATAAATGGCTGCTACAACCGTTAAAAACGATCCTATTAGTATGAAATAATTCTTACAAAAAAAAAAAGATTTTTTCTTTTAATGATTTTATTTAATTAGAAAATGATAAAATGAAATTTCGTACTCAAATGGTTGATGGAAAACCACAAATATTTTTCGATGCAATTGGTTTGTTGCTGAATTATTTGATTTTTTTTTCAAAATTTGTATTATAGATGATTCTTCGACAAAAACAAAATCAAAACGAAATAGTCGAACAATCAGTAACACAAGTCGTCTTATAGACCAACAAAA
>Ga0116226_10006913_pt1 | contig 10219 bp, 5 predicted proteins | sample S1TSphfallax_FD_89692 | JGI IMG/M metagenome (GOLD analysis project Ga0116226, IMG submission 89692) | Host-associated microbial communities from peat moss isolated from Minnesota, USA - S1T2_Fa - Sphagnum fallax MG | ecosystem: Host-associated > Plants > Peat moss > Unclassified | place: USA...
ATGGCGGAGACGAGCGTCACCTCCAACAGGATCGGCGTCAGATTGAAGAAGGTGAGGCCGAGCAGCACCTCCACCGCGGCGGCGCCGCGCTCCAGCACGCGAGACACGCCGCCGGTCTGGCGATCCAGATGAAAGCGCAGGCTCAAGCCGTGCAGCCGATGCAGCGCCTCGATCGACACCCGGCGTACGGCCCGCTGCACCACCCGCGAAAACACCATATCGCGCAGCTCGCCCGATGCGCTGGCGCCGATGCGCACCAGGCCATAGATCAGGATCAGGGCTATAGGCGCGGCGATCAGCGCCCCAGGGGTGAGCGTCGCGCCCTTTGACAAGGCGTCGACGATCATCTTCAGCACAAAGGGCACGGAGACGCTGAAGAGCTTGGCCAAAACCACCAGGATCACGGCGGCCACAACACGAAGCTTCAGCGCCATGTCCCCCCTGGGCCACAGATACGGGCCAAGAGACTTCAGGGCGGCGAATTGTTCGCCGGGCGTGGCGGATGACGCCTTGGCGTCGCCGTCCGATGCGACCGCGCGCCAGCTTTTCACGCGACGCCTGCCAAACGGCGCGGCGCAAGAATGGCGTCCAGCGCCTCAAGCGCGGTACAGCTTTCGTCGATCATCTCGGGCGCCGCCAGGTCTTGCGGGCTAAGGCGGTCGCGGTAGTGGGCGCAAATCCAATCATGCAATCGCTTATATAGGAGGTCGTCGAGGCGATACTCAGGCGCCGCGGCGGCGAGTTCCTGGGGCGTCAGCACCACCCGCAGGCGCAGGCAGGCCGGCCCGCCACCGTTTCTCATGCTCTCGCGCAGATCGATATAGTCGATGTCCCCGATCGGACCGTTCGAGGCCGCGAGCCGATCGGCGACGGTGCGGGCGGCGGGGGTTTCGTACGCCTCCATCGGCGCCAGCAGCGTCAGGCGGTCTTGGCCCGGAACTTGGAGAAGTTGGGCGTTGAACAGGTAGCTCGACACCGCCTCGGCCAAAGGCAGGTCGGCCTCGGCGATCTCTACGAAGACGGGATCGAACAGGTCGCCGGCCGCGGCGCGAACGGCCGCCTGCATCGCCTCAGCATCTTCGAAAGCGTGCTGGTGATAGAGGAGGCAACGGCCGGTCCCGACGCACACGACGTCGTTGTGGAAGGCGCCCGCCTCAATCGCTATCGCGGACTGGCGCGGGAAGACCGCGCGGGCGGCGCGATGTCGACGCACCACGGCCTCGAAGGCTTCGCGGGTCTGGCGCGCCGGATACCGTCCGGCCCAGGGCGCATAGGCGTCTCGCCCCCAAACCATCAGGTTCACGCCGGGCGCACCCTGCTCGGCGCACAGACGCACGTGATTGGCCGCGCCCTCGTCGGCAAAGTGCGGCTGGGCGGGCAAGGAGTCGTGGACAACGAAATGGTCCGGATCGGGGAACAGACGGCGCAACGCGGCAGCGGTCGCTGGTCCCTCAAGGCTGCGGTGCAGGGTGGTGAGCAGATTGGCGGGCGTGAAATGGACCCGCCCATCGCCTGCGTCGGCCGAGGGCGTCACCGTCGCCGCATTGGCCGCCCACATGGCCGAGGCCGACCAAGCCGCGCCGGCCAGCGCCGGCGCCGCCTTCCAAGCCGCTGCATTCACTTGCGCATCCGTGCCGGTGAAACCCAGGCTGCGCAGAAGCTCCAGATGTGGCCGCCGATGCGGCGGCAGGACGAATTGCGGCACGCCGAGATCCGCCAGCCGCTTCATCTTGGCGAGGCCTTGAAGGGCGGCCCTGCGGGGGTCGGACACGGCGCCGAGGTTGGACTGGCTGGCCAGGTTGCCGACCGACAGGCCGGCATAGTTGTGGGTCGGGCCGACCAGGCCATCGACGTTCGCTTCGACGGCGCTCAAGAGGCCAACCCCTTGATGTCGCCCGGCGCGAAAGTCGGACGCGGCGCTTCGAAGCTGGCGACGGGATAGGCGCAATAGTCGGCGGCGTAGTAGGCGCTCGGCCGGTGGTTGCCAGACGCGCCCAGGCCTCCAAACGGCATGTTGGAGGCGGCGCCGGTGGTGGGCCGGTTCCAGTTCACCACGCCCGCGCGACTACGCTGAACGAAACGGCGCCACAACGCCTCGTCCTCAGCGATTAAACCGGCGGAAAGGCCAAAGCGGGTGGCGTTGGCCAGAGCGATCGCGCCATCGAAGTCGGCCGCGCGGCGCACCTGCAGCACCGGCGCGAAGATTTCCTGATCGGGAGTCTCGATGCCCGTGGCTTCGACCATGGCTGGGGTGACGAAGGCGCCCTCGACGTCGAAGGGCAGAATCTCATGTCCGCCGCGCGCGATCAGGGCTTGCACCCGCGCCGAGGCCCCCACCGCAGCGCGGGCGCTGATCAGCGGCCCCATGAAGGGCTCGTTCGCCCCATCCCACGCTCCGATCCGCAACCGCTTGGCCAGGGCCGCGGTCGCCCCGACGATTCGGTCTCCGGCGGAGCCCTCCGGCAAGATCAGCCGCCGCGCGCAGGAGCAGCGCTGGCCGGTCGTGATGAAGGCCGACTGGACGATCACCGCCGCCGCAGCCTCCGGATCGACATCGCCCCAGACGATCAGCGGGTTGTCGCCGCCGAGCTCAAGCGCCAGGATCACCTCCGGCCGATCGACGAATTGTCGCCGAAACACCGCGCCCGCCTCGGCCGAACCCGTGAACAAAAGCCCATCGATCGGCTGATCCAGAAGCGCCGCCCCGGTCTCGCGCCCGCCCTGGACCAGGTTGACGACGCCGGGCGGAAAACCGGCCGCCTCGAACGCCTGGATCATCCATTGGGCGGCCAGCGGCGTCTCTTCCGAGGGCTTGAACACCACCGTGTCGCCGGCAAGGAGCGCGGGTACGATGTGGCCGTTGGGAAGATGGCCCGGAAAGTTGAACGGGCCTAGGACCGCCATCACCCCGTGGGGCCGGTGGCGTAGCACGGCCTGACCGAAGGTTGTGGCGGCGGCGCGCTCCCCGGCCCGTTCGGCCCGGGCGGTGATGGAGACATCCACCTTGGCCATCATGGAGGCGATTTCGGTCTTTGTTTCCCACAGGGGCTTGCCGGTCTCGCGCGAAAAGTCCTTGGCCATCGCTTCGGCGCGGTCTTCTAGCGCCGACTTGTAGCGTCGCACGGCCGCGACGCGGTCCTCCAGCGCCAGATCGGCCCAGGGCTGAAAAGCGCGGCGGGCCGCTAAGACCGCCGCCGCCACATCGGTCGCGTCCGCGCTGACGCCCGCCCAGACCTCTGCGCCCGTCGCCGGATCGGTGGAGACCAGGTTCGCGCCGCCGCCTGCGCGCCAGGCGCCGTCGATAAAGAGGCTGGCCGTCATAGCGCCGCCCTTACTCTATCGCCGCCGCTCAGGCCCAGCGCCGCCAAGGTCTCAGCCGATACCGTGATATCGTCGCTGTCCAGGCTCGCCGGCGCGCGCACGGCGCGGAAGTCGCCGATGGAGTCGGTCGAAAGCAGCATGGGCGGCCCCTCCACCGTCTCGCCGATGCGGGCGCGGCGGACCTGGCTTTTACGGATCGTGCGGATGTCGTCCCGCCGGGCCGCGACGGTGGGGCCGGCGTCGAAGATGTCCACCAAGTTCTGCCGGCGAAAGCCTTCCTGCTCCAGCATGGCGCGCGCGGGCTCGCCCTCGCGGTGCACCCGCCCCACCGCCTCCTGAACCGCCTTGGGCAGGAGCTCGAGATAGATGGGATGACGGGGCGCCAGGTCCAGAATGAACTGTCCGTCGGTGGAGGCGCTCATCAGGTCGGCCTGGTCGAACGGCAGGCGGAAGAAGCGACAGCCGACGGTCTCCCAGAACGGGCAGGTCCCATCCTCGTCGAACCAGCCGCGCAGTTCCGACAACACCATATCGTCAAATCGCTCCGGCGCGGCCGCCATCAGGAGGTAGCGGGCGCGCGACAGCAGCGATCCCGCCCCGCCGCCGCGCCGCTCGGGCCGCAGGAATAGCGATCCGACCTCGCTCCAGCCCGAGCACTCGTTCACCAGCACCAGGGCGGAATGATCGAAGCGGGTGCGGATGGCGGAAGAGAACTGGGTCATGGTCACGACCCGAAACGAGAAGAACGGCCGCTTCAGTCCGACCGCCGCCTTCACACCGGCGACCCCTAAGATCTGGCCGGTCTCGTGATCCTCCAGCATCAGGCTGTACCAGGCCTCAAGGGGCGCAAGCTCGCCAGAAAAGCTGGCGGCCGAGATCGCCAGCCTCTGTTTCAGGGTCGCCTCATCTTCGGGCAGGCTGGTGAAGCCGCGGCCCGACAGGACCGCCAGCTCCATAAGCGCGTCGAAATCCTCTGCCCCTGCGGGTCGCACGACCAGCATGGTTCAGCTCAATCGGTTGGAAAGCATGGGGCGGACGCTACCGGGTTTCGAGCGCGGCCACCACCCCCTCACGCTATCCGCTGGCCCGTGCGGGCGATCCATCGGTAGAGGGCGGCGGTGACCGCGGCGAAGACGATCACGCCGAGGATCTCAGCTATGGTCGCAAAGCCGTCGCCCACGACGGCCAAAGGCTCTGGTTTGCCGCTGACAGCGATCGGGATGGCCAAGAGCACGCCGAACAGGCTCTCGCCCACGATCAGGCCCGAGGCCAGCAGCACCCCCAGCCGCTTGACGGTCTCAGCCTTGGGCAGCCTGTCGGCCCACCTGTCATAGGCCCAGCCGATCACCGCGCCCACTACGACGAACGAACTGGTCGAGGCCGGTAGATAGATGCCAAGGCCCACCGCCAGCGGCGGGGCCGGCATGAGCTTGAACGCGCGCAACACCTCGTCCAGCACGATCAGGCCGACGCCCAGGAGGACGCCGATGCCGATCAGGCTCCAGTCCAAATTGCCTTCGATCACGCCCTTGGCGAGCGCCGAGATCAGGGTGGCCTGGGGCGCCGGCAGCGGCTGGGTGGCGCCCGCCGCGTGGCTGACCGCGGCGCCGAAGCCGTAGGCGTGGTTCAGAAGATCGAGGATCGGCGGGATCACGATCGCGCCCATGACCACGCCGACCATGAGGGCGACCTGCTGACGCCAGGGCGTGGCGTCGACCAGTTGGCCGGTCTTGAGGTCTTGCAGATTGTCGTTGGCGATGGTGGCGACACAGAGCAGGACGGCGGTGACGAAGAGGGCGAAGGCCACGAGCGCCGGCTTTCCGGCTTCGCCGGCCGCGTGGCCAGCGAGCAGAACCAGTAGCAGGCCGGCGCCCAGCACAGCCAGGATGGCGAGGCCGGAGACCGGGCTGTTGGACGAGCCGATCAGGCCCGCCATGAAGCCGCAGACCGCCGCCACGATGAAGCCGGCGATGACGATATAGGCCACTGCCCCGATCACCAGCGGGATGATCAGCCCATTCAATGCGCCGCCGTGCAGGAAATCCACCAGGAGCACGACCAGCGGCACGAGGGTCAGAAGCGAGATCAGCGCCACCACGGTGATGGGAATATCCTGCTCGGTGCGCGCCAGCGTCGCCCCGCCCGGGGCCGCGCGCAGCCGGGAAGAGGCGATGGAGGACTTGATCCCCCGCCAGACGGGCACGACCAGCTTGCCCAGCGTCCAGATCGAGGCCGCGCCGATGGCCCCGGCGCCAATGAAGCGCACCTTGTGGGCCCAGACCGCCGTCGCGACCTCGACTGCCGGGCCGGCCGTCGGCGCCATCATCGTCAGCAGGGGCACGGCTACGCCCCACGCGATCACGAGCCCGAGCAGGATCGCCAGGCCGACCGCCAGACCGACCAGGTGTCCGGCGCCCAGGAGCGCGAAGGACAGAGAACCGTTAAGACCGGTCGCCATAGGGCCGACGCGGAAGTAGAGACCAACCTCCCCCGCCAGCACCTTGGCCGCCGACGCGAGCGCAAATCCGCCCGACGCGATGGAGCCCCAGATCACGGCCCAGAGACCGGCCTTGCCCTCCTTCGCCGCCGCGGCGTCATCGGCGCGCGAGCCGACGCCGACCTTCAAAATCTCGGCCGCCGCCACGCCTTCCGGATAGGGCAGGTCCGAGTCGGTCACCAGCGCTCGGCGGAGGGGAATGGTGTACATGACCCCCAGGATCCCGCCGACCGTGCAGATGCCCGCCGACTGCCAGAACGGAAAGCCCGTCCACCAACCGACCATGACGAGGCCCGGCAGGACGAAGATGATCGACGACAAGGTGCCGGCTGACGACGCCACCGTCTGAACGATGTTGTTCTCGAAGATGCTGGTGGATTTGAACATCCGTAGCACCGCCATGGAGATTACGGCCGCGGGGATGGAGGAGGCGAAGGTCAATCCCACCTTTAAGCCCAGGTAGACGTTGGCGGCGGTGAACACGAGCGTGATCGCAGCGCCTAAGATCAGGGAGCGGATCGTCAGTTCGATCCGGCCGTGATCGGCGGCCTTGGCCTGGTCCGCTACGCCTATCGCCATCCCTGTTCCCCCCGCCTTGAAACCTTACAGTGCGCTGTTTGCGCCGCAAGCTCATGGGTCTAGCCCGGCTACCCGCGATGGCCTAGGGTCAAAATCTGACGTGTAAGCGCGGATGGCAGCCACCCCTCATCCTCCCCATGCTGCAAGCATGGGAGGTGGCGCGGAGCGCCGGAGGGGTCGCGCGGGAGCGCGGAAAGGCCGCCGCAACATTGGCCGGCGTTCCGCCTGGCTTGCGCCATGCGGCCCCCCGCCCTCCGGGCGTACTCTCCCATCAAAGTGATGGGGCAGAAAACGGGCTTGAGCGCCCTTTTGATATGACGCGGTTTCAACAGATGAAGGGTTGAGCCAAGTATGGCGGCGCCGGACAAGACGGATTCCTGGTGGCGAGGCGGGGTGATCTATCAGGTCTATCCTCGCAGTTTTCAGGATAGCGACAACGACGGCGTGGGGGATCTGCGGGGGATGGTGTCGCGGCTGGATTATATCGCCTCGCTCGGCGTTGACGGGATCTGGCTGTCGCCAGTGTTCGCCTCGCCCATGCGCGACTTTGGCTACGACATCAGTGACTATTGCGCCATCGACCCCGTGTTCGGGACGCTCGATGATTTCGACGCCCTGATCGCGCGCGCCCATGAGCTGGGGCTGAAGGTCATCGTCGATCAGGTCTATTCCCACACATCCGACCAGCACCCCTGGTTCCAGGAAAGCCGAGGCAGCCGCGACAATCCGAAGGCCGACTGGTACGTCTGGGCCGACGCCAAGCCCGATGGGTCTCCCCCCAATAATTGGCAGGCGGTGTTTGGAGGGGCGAGTTGGACCTGGGACGGTCGGCGACGGCAGTATTATCTGCATAACTTCCTGAGCCAGCAGCCTGATCTGAATTTCCATACCTCAGAGGTCCAGACGGCGATCCTGGACGTCGCACAGTTCTGGCTGGACCGCGGCGTGGACGGTTTTCGCCTAGACGTCGCCAACTGCTACGCTCACGCCCCTGCCCTGACCGACAACCCGCCGTCGGGCCTGGCGGACGCGGTCAAGCCCCATGACATGCAGAGCCACGTCCACGATCGGGACCAGCCCCAAGCCGTAGCCTTCGCCGAGCGTCTGAGATCGTTGCTGGACCAGGCGCCGGGACGGATGAGCGTGGCGGAGCTGTTCAGCTACGATCCGTTCGGGGCGATGGCGAGCTATACAGCGCAGGGGCGCTATCACACCGGCTATTGTTTTCACTTCCTTGGGTCCGAGTTCGGCGCGGATTACCTGCGCGACGGGGTTGAGCGATTGCGCGCCGCGGGGCCGGATCGCTGGCCTTCGTTCGCCTTCTCCAACCACGATGTGAAGCGGGTGGTCAGCCGTTGGGGGGCGGATCGGCCGCATCCGCAATTCGCCAAGGTGCTGTTCGCCCTCCTGACCAGCCTGCAGGGCACAGCCTTTGTCTATCAGGGCGAGGAGTTGGCCCTACCGCAATCCGAGGTGTCGTTCGCGCGGTTGCAGGACCCAGACGGGATCGCCTTCTGGCCCGCCGACGTCGGTCGCGATGGGTGCCGCACACCGATGCCCTGGACAGCGGACGCGCCCCACAGCGGATTCAGCGCCGTCGAGCCCTGGCTGCCGTTTGAGCCGGCGCATCGCCCCTTGGCGGTCGATGTTCAGTCGGACGATCCGGCCTCGATGCTGAATTTCGTGCGCCGGTGGCTCGACTGGCGGCGGACGCAGCCGGCGCTGCGCCTTGGTGAGATGACCTTCATTCCGGCTCCGCAGGACGTCTTGGGGTTCGTGCGGCGCCAGGGCGATGACGAGGTGCTGATGCTGTTCAACCTGGGCGGCGCGTCCGCTGACGTTGCCCTGCCCGCCGGCGCCTGGCGCAGCGCGTTTGATTTGGGGGCGACGCTTCAGGACGGCGTCGTGCGCCTGCCGACGGCTACCGCCTTCGCCGCAACTGGGCGATCACACTCATCCTGACGTTGCGTGGGATGAACATGCGCCACACCACCCAGGCGAAGGCCAGGGCGACGATAAGATAGGCCAGCGCCGCCTGGATCACGACTCAAGCGCCGAAAGCTTGGGCGATATGAAAGGTCGCAAAGGCCGCGGTATAGGCCAGGACCAGCATGTAGACGAAGGTGACCGTCGGCCAGGTCCAGGAATTGGTCTCCCGCTTGATCACGCCGAGCGTAGAGGCGCACTGAGGTGCGAACACGTACCAGGCCAAGAGCGCCAGCGCTGTGGCCAGCGACCAGTGGGCGTGCAGCACGCCGGCGAGCGGGCCGGTCGCCCCCTCCCCGCCCGACACGGCGTAGACGGTGCCGAGCGCCGCCACCGCCACCTCGCGGGCGGCCATGCCCGGGATCAGCGCGACCGCGATCTGCCAGGTGAACCCGATCGGCCGCAACAGGGGCTCCAGTCCATGCCCGATCATGCCGGCGAAGCTGTAGTTGATCGCCGGCCCCACGGCGCCCGGCGGCGGTCCAGGGACGGAGCTCAAGAACCAGACCACGATCATCATGGAGAGGATCACAGTGCCGGCGCGCTTGATGAAAATCTTGCCCCGGGTCAGCACGCCCATGGCGACATTCTTGGCGTCCGGCAGCTTGTAGCTCGGCAGCTCCATCAGGAACGGCTCCGCCGCCCCGCGCCAGAAGATTTTGCGCACGACGAAACCCACGCCCAGGGCGCTCAAGATGCCCGCCGCATACAGACCAAACATCACCAGCCCCTGCAGGCTGGCGAAGCCCCAGATGGCGCGGTCGGGCACAAAGGCGGAAATGATTAGAGTATAGACCGGGATGCGCGCCGAGCAGGTCATGAGCGGCGCCACCAGGATCGTGGTCAGACGGTCGCGCTTATTGTCGATCACCCGCGCGCCCATGATGCCGGGGATAGCGCAAGCGAAGCTCGACAGCAGTGGAATGAAAGCCCGCCCATGCAGGCCGGCGCCCCCCATGATCTTGTCCATCAGGAAGGCGGCCCGGGCCATGTAGCCTGTGTCCTCCAACAGGATAATGAACAAAAACAGGATCATGATCTGAGGCACGAAGACCAGCACGCTGCCGACGCCCGAGATGATCCCGTCGCAGATCAAGCTGCGCAGGAGACCGTCTGGCATCACTTGGGTGATCAGGGTGGAGAGATGGTCGAACGCCGCCTTGATCAGGTCCATCGGCGGCTGAGCCCAGCTGAACACAGCCTGGAACATCAAGAAGAGCACAGCGAGCAGGATGGCGACGCCGGCGATGGGGTGCAGCAGTACGGAATCGAACCGCCCGGTGACGGTGTCGGGATGGGACGGCGGCCGGACGCAGGCTTTTCGGATGCGCTCCGCTTCAGCGTGGGCGGTGCGCAGTTGCGCCGCGCTTGGCTCGCCCCAAGCGGGGATAGAGTGGGCCTCGCTCGCGACGGCCTCGATGGCGGCGAACAGCTTGTCGAGTCCGCGCCGCCGGGTGGCGACGGTCGTCACCACGGGCATGGCGAGTTCACGCGACAGACGGTCGATGTCGATGCTCCAGCCCTGGCGCTCGGCGATATCGAACATATTGAGCGCCAACACCATGGGGCGGCCGATCTGCTTGAGCTCCAGCACCAGACGCAACACCAGCCGCAAGTTGGTGGCGTCGGCGACGCATATCATCACATCGGGCGGCGTCTCGCCCTCCAGCCGGCCGAGCGCCACGTCGCGGGTGACGACCTCGTCGGGGCTGCGCGCCCGCAGCGAATAGGTGCCGGGAAGATCGAGCACCCGCAGCGCTGCGCCGGACGGGCTGTGGGCCAGACCTTCCTTCCGCTCAACCGTCACGCCTGGATAGTTGGCGACCTTTTGCCGGG
>Ga0116226_10006914_pt1 | contig 10217 bp, 8 predicted proteins | sample S1TSphfallax_FD_89692 | JGI IMG/M metagenome (GOLD analysis project Ga0116226, IMG submission 89692) | Host-associated microbial communities from peat moss isolated from Minnesota, USA - S1T2_Fa - Sphagnum fallax MG | ecosystem: Host-associated > Plants > Peat moss > Unclassified | place: USA...
GCCATGAAAGTCGCGTACATCTTGTGGCGCAGCGCCGCCTCGCGCGCCGTGCGCTTGAACAGGAATGCCTGATCGGCGAGGTCGAGTGGATTACCGTGCAGAAGGTTGATCTCCATCTGCGCGGGGCCATCCTCGTGGATGAGCGTGTCGATCTCGATGTCCTGCGCTTCGCAGAAGGCGTACATGTCGTCGAACAGCGGATCGAACTCGTTGACCGCGGCGATGCTATAGGACTGGCGTCCGGGCTCGGCCCGCCCCGAGCGACCTACCGGCGGCTTGAGTTGATAGTCGGCATCGGCGTTCGGTTCGACGAGATAGAACTCGAGTTCGGGCGCGATGATCGGCTCCCAGCCGCGCTGCGCATACAGATCGAGCACTTTACGCAGCACCGCGCGCGGCGCCATGTCGACCGGGCTGCCATCCGCGTAATAACAATCGTGGATCACCTGCGCGGTGGGCTCGGCGGCCCAGGGAACCGTGCGCACGGTGCGCGGATCGGCCTTGAGGACGATGTCGATTTCCGCCGGACTCATCGCGGAGCTCGTGTCGCTCGGGTAGTCACCCGTGACCGTCTGCAGGAAAATGCTCTCCGGGAGCCGCATCCCCTCGTCCTCGGCGAACTTCTCCGCGGGCATGATCTTGCCGCGCGCGATACCTGCCATGTCCGGAATGATCGCCTCGACCTCGGAGATGCCGTGGTCACGGAAGAATTGCTGAATTTCACTTGCCATACACTGAACCTTCCCTATGCCGCGCAGCCGCGCGGTCCCGGGCCGAAGCGCCGAATGCGGCGAAAATCGCCTGCGAAAGAGGATCGTCCTGAAGCTGCCACTCCGGATGCCACTGCAGCGCGAGCGCGAAGCGAGTTGCCTCACTCACGGTGAACGCCTCGATCAACCCGTCGGGCGCCCGCGCTTCGATGCGCAGACCGGGTGCGAGACGATCGACGCCCTGCGAATGCAGCGAATTGACGCGCACCCGCAGCGCTGGCGCGGCGAGCTGCGCAAGCAGTCCTCCGCGCTCGAGGGTCACCTCATGCGCCGGCGCGTATTGCACCTCGAGTGGCTGGCTCTCGTCATCGCGGTGATCGAGATAGCCCGTGAGTTCGTGGACCTTCTGGTGCAGCGTTCCCCCGAGCGCCACGTTCATCTCCTGGAATCCGCGACAGATACCGAGTATCGGCACCCCCACGGCGAGCGCGCGGCGGATCAGGGGCAGGGTGGTCGCGTCGCGTGCCGGATCGTGCCAGGTACCCGGCGCACTCGGCGGACCGTCGTAATGATGTGGCTCGACGTTCGACGGGCTGCCGGTGAACAGCAGCCCATCGATGCCCGCGAGCAGCGCGTCGAAGTCGAGCGCGGCGCCGAGCGAAGGCGCGAGCAACGGCAATGCCGCCGCACCGTTCTGCACCGCGAGCAGATACTTCTCGCCCACCGCGTGGAACGGGTGGTCGCCGATCATGCGACGATCGGCCGGGATGGCGATGACCGGGCGGGTGGCTGACATGGTAAGTCTGCGGCGCCCGATTAGAGCATACCCGGCGCGCCTCAGGGTGTGACCAAGCGCTTGGCGAGGGACGGAACACGGGTGCAACACGCTGTAAATTATGGTGATTCTATTTTTGACATAACCCCGCCGCCGCGACCTCCGCTGGCGGGCGACCGCGTCTGCGACGTGTGCATCGTGGGGGCCGGCATCGCCGGATGCTCGGCCGCTCTGCACCTCGCGGAGCGCGGATTCAGCGTACTGCTGCTCGAAGCCCAGAGCGTCGGGTGGGGAGCTTCCGGACGCAGCGGCGGTCAGGTGCTGCCCGGAACCGCGGCACCCCAGAGCCAACTGCGGGGGCTGCTTGGTGCCAGCGATGCGCGGCGGGTCTGGGATACGACGGTGGACGGGCTCGGGCTGCTGCGCTCGCTCATCGCACGCCATGCGATCGACTGCGCGTGGACTCCGGGTCACCTGCAGGTGGCGATCAAACCGCGGCAGGCCGACGCGCTGCGGGCGGAAAGCGAGCAGCTCGCCCGGCACTATGACTACCCGTCAACGCGATTCATCGAGCGCGACGAACTGCGCTCGCTGATCGCTTCCGAGCGTTATATCGCCGCGCTCTATGACGGCGCGAGCGGCCATGTCGATCCACTGCGCTACACGCGCGGACTCGCCCACGCCGCCGAACGCGCCGGCGCCCTCGTCTGCGAGGGCACGCGTGTGCTCGAATACCGGCCGGGAGATCCCGCCTCGGTCCGCACCGCCTTCGGCACGGTCCGCGCCGCGCATATCCTGTTGGCAGGGAATGCCTGGCTCGGCGAGGTCGCGCCGGAACTCGCCGCGCGAATCCTGCCGGTCGGGACCTATATGATTGCGACCGAGCCGCTCGGGGCCGACCGCGCGGCGGCTCTCATCCGCAACAATGCCGCGGTCGCCGACAGCAACTGGGTGCTCGATTATTTTCGTCGCTCCGCGGATCACCGGCTGCTATTCGGCGGTCGGGTGAGCTACTCAGGCCTGGATCCCGGGGCAGGCGCCGCCGCGACCCGCCGGCGGCTGCTTGCGGTCTTTCCCCAGCTCGCCGACGTGCCGGTGGCGCAGGCCTGGGGTGGTTATCTCGACATCACCGTGAACCGTGCGCCCGATTTCGGACGCCTGGGTCCTAACATTTGGTATCTGCAGGGTTTTTCGGGCCACGGCATCGCCCTCGCCGGGAGTGCGGGCAAGCTCGCCGCGGAAGCGATCAGCGGCACTGCCGAGCGCTTCGACGTATTCGCGCGAATCCCGCATCGGCGCTTTCCGGGCGGCCCCTATCTGCGGCGGCCGGCACTCGTGCTCGCGATGCTCTGGTACCGGCTGCGAGACCTCCTGTGAGTCAGGCCAGGTCGGCGGCCGGCATCCAGGCAGCGAACTGGGCCGTAATGGGGTCGTGCTAGGATCCCAACCGCAACAGATGATCAACCCCGTCGCGCCGCCACCGGATGAGCTCGCCGCACTACTCGGTCGTTGCGCACGTGGGGACACCGAGGCGCTCGCGGCTCTGTACCGGGCGGTCTCGCCGCTCGTGCTCGGCTCGCTGCTGCGGATCCTGCGCCGTCGCGCTCTCGCCGAGGAGGCGCTCCAGGACGTGTTCGTGCAGGTCTGGCAGCGCGCGGTGCAGTTCGACGAGTACCGCGGCCGGGCTTTGGCCTGGATCGTCTCTATCGCCCGCTACCGTGCGATCGATATTCTGCGACGCGAGCGTGCGGAAAGCGTGGATCCGTTTGTGCTCGCCGAGTCGATCGGTGCCGACGAGTCCGCTGCCGAAGAAACCCCGCAGCTGATGGGCGCCGACGCGAGCCTCGAGCGCTGCCTCGCCGCCCTCACCGACTCGCAGCGCGAGAGCATCCGTCTCGCCTATCTCGCCGGGAAATCCCACCAGGAAATCGCGGCCACGCTCGACCGTCCGCTCGGCTCGGTCAAGAGTTGGATCCGGCGTGGACTGATCTCGCTCAGGGAATGCCTCGAAGCATGCAGCACACCGACCCCGAGCTGATCGACCGTCTCGCCTCCGAATACGTACTCGGCACGCTGCGCGGCGCCGCGCGCACGCGTTTCAGCCGCTGGATCGCTGAGGATGCGGCGGTGGCACGCGCCGTGCGCCGCTGGGAAGACCGCCTGTGTTCCCTGTCGAGCGAGGTGGCGTCCGTCGCTCCGGATGAACGAGTGTGGCGGGCCATCCTGGCCCGTACCGCAGCGGCGCCGATCGCGTCGGCTCCGATTGCCGCCGCGGCGCCGCCCGCCCCCCGTAGGCCTCGCCGCTGGCGGGCTTTTGCGCTCGCCGCGAGCGTCGCAGTGCTGGCGGTCGCTGGGTGGCTTGCGATAAGGGGGCTACCCGACACTACCCCGTGGCAGTCTGCGGCAGAGCTGCGCCCCGAGGCCGGCGCGCCGGTCGCCTGGCGGATCGAATTCGACGCCGCCAAACGCGAACTCCGCAGCGCGGCGCAACATCCGCTACCGACCCCGGCGAGTGGCGCCCATGAACTGTGGGCATTGCGCGCCGGGAACGCGCCACCGGTATCGCTCGGCGTGCTACCCGCCGCCGGCGCCCGCACTGAAGCCCTCTCGCCCGTGCAGCTCGCCGCGCTCGCGGCGGCGACGCGACTCGCGGTGAGTGAGGAGCCGGCCGGGGGCTCCCCCACGGGACTCCCCACCGGACGCGTCGTGCTGGTGGCGCCACTCGCGCCGCTGCGCTTCAGCTCTTGAGCGGCGCAGTGGGGCCGGAGCGCGACGCCCCCGGCGCATCGGACGGCAATACCAGTTCGACTTCCAAACCGCCGTAGGCGGCATTGCGGGCCTCGACCCGGCCGCCGTGGGCCGCCACCACGCGCGCGGTGATGGCGAGGCCGAGGCCCTCGCCGCCGCTGTCCCGCTCGCGCGCGGAGGTCACCCGGTAGAACGGCTCGAAGATCTTCATGAGATCCGCTTCCGGCACTCCTGGACCATGATCGCGGACGCTGATCGCGAGGGCACCCGCGCGTCGGGCAAAGGTAATCAGTACCTCGCTTCCGACCGCGGTGTGACGCACGGCATTACGGACCACGTTCTCGATCGCACTCGCTATCCAGGTCGGATCGACCGCGACGCTGGCGGATGCGGAGCTGGAAATCAGCCGCACGGACTTGCCGGCAGCCTGGGCCTCGAAATCGGCATCCCTGACAATGTCGGTGATGACGGCGACGAGATCGGTCTCGACGCGTTCCAGCGCCGCCATCTTGGCCTCGAGGCGGGTGACGGACAGCACTTGTCCAATCAGCGTGTCGAGCCGCTCGACATCGCGCTCGAGTCGTCCGAACTGGGCCGAGACGTCCGCGCCCGGTTGGGCAGCAATCCCCAGTGCCAGCCGGATGCGGGCGAGCGGCGAGCGCAGCTCGTGCGAGATATCTTGCAGCAGGCGCTCGCGGCTCGCGAGCAGCGCGCGGATACGTCCCCCCATCTCGCCGAAGCTCGCGGCGAGGCGTCCGAGCTCGTCACGACGCGCGAGGGTGCTGGGCGCCGGCATGGCGTCCAGCCGCCCGTTGGCAAACGCCTGGGTGGCGGTCGTGAGGTCGTCGATCGGGCGGGTGATCGAGCGCGCCAGCAACCAGCTCAAGAGCGCGGTGATAGCCAGCGCAAAGATGAGTACCGGCACCCGCACCTCGCTGAAACCCAGCGCGCCGAAAGGCCCCGGCCGCTGCGGTACCACCATCAAACGATATTCGGTGCCATCGGGAGCGATCAGCGTGGGCATCGACTCCGGCGGTCGCAGGCGCACACCCGCCACCCCATTCGGCGGGTTGACGAACCCACCGGGGCGCTCCCGGGGGCGGTCGACCGTCCGATCGAGCAACTCGCGCCCGCGCTCGTCGAAGGCATAGACGCGCGCTCCGGGGTCCCCCTGGCGGCTGGCAAGCCAGGCCTCGAGTCCGGGCCGGTCACCGCGCGCCAGCGCTGCGGCCGCCTCACTGACCAGCACATCGCGGGTTCGCGGCAGCTCCTCGCGATGGGTGAGGAACAGGATGGTGACGCCGATCGCGGCTGCAACGATCGCAATCAGCGCGGCCCAGAATACCAGGAAGATCCGTAGCGACAGGCTCTTCACGCGCCCTCGGATCTACCGACCGCGAGTAGGTAGCCCGCGCCGCGCACGCTCCGGATCTCGGCGCTCCCCGGTGGCAAGGCCAATTTGCGCCGCAGGTTGCTGACGTGGGTGTCGATGCTCCGATCGTACAGCTCGAGTCGCCGACCGAGCGCCTGTTCGGTGAGTTGCTCGCGGCTCACGACGCGCCCCGCTTCGCGGGCGAGCTGCTCCAGGACGCGGAACTCTGCGCCGGTCACATCGACCGCGCGCTCATCGACCCGGATGGTGAAGCGAGCTGGATCGAGCACGATCGGACCGGCACGCACCAGCCCGTCGGTCGAGCCGGTGTCGGCCGTGGCGCGCCGCAGGATTGCGCGCACCCGCGCCGCGAGTTCGCGCGGGTTGAACGGTTTGGCCAGATAGTCGTCGGCGCCGAGTTCGAGCCCGAGGATGCGATCGACGTCGTCGCCGCGGGCCGTCAGCATGAGGACCGGCACCCGCGACTGGCCGCTGCGCAGGATGCGCAGGATGTCGAAGCCGGTCGCGCCGGGGAGCATCACATCGAGCACCAGGAAATCCGGAGGCGCCGCGCTCACCCGCTCGAGGGCCTCAGTGCCGCTGGCAGCGGATTCCACGGCAAAACCCTCGCGCTCGAGATACTCGACCAGCATCTGCGAGAGTTCCCGGTCGTCGTCGACCACGAGGATTCGGGGGCGGTTGGTCATGTTGCGCATGCTGAGGGCGCGAGCGTCCCTTGTCATGCCGGCCGCTCACGCTTGACTCATCTTTGCACGAAACTCCCAGGCCTGGTGAATGCGTGGATTACGCGCAAAATCGGGCGGCAAGGTCGCGCGCGACACGTCCTCCACCACGTACCGGACCCCGAGTTCCGGGTCGAGCCGGAAACGCTGTGCGTTGGTCGAGAACACCAGCAGGCCGCCCGGCGCGAGCAGCCGCATGCAGCCCTCGATCAGGGCCGCATGGTCGCGCTCGGGATCGAGCACGCCCTGCATCCGTTTCGAGTTCGAGAACGTGGGTGGGTCGAGAAACACGAGATCGAAGACTTCGCGCGCCGCGACCGCGGCCTGTAGCCACTCGCGGCAATCGGCCTGGATGAGCCGGTGATGACCGCCGGCGAAACCGTTCGCAGCGAGATTGCGCTGCGTCCAGTCGAGATAGGTGCGCGACAGATCGACCGTAGTGGTGGTCCGCGCGCGACCCGCCGCCGCATAGACGGTGGCGCTCCCGGTATAGCCAAACAGGTTTAGGAACCGTGCGTCACGCGCCGCTTCACGCAACCGGGCGCGCGTCAGGCGATGGTCGAGGAACAGCCCGGTGTCGAGATAGTCGCGGAAATTGACCCAGAACTTGAGGCCGCCCTCGGCGACGCAATGGAACTCGCCGGCCTCGGCCTGTTTGCGGTATTGGCTGTCGCGGGTCGTACGCCGCCGCAGCCGCAGGTGAATACGCGTGGCGTCGATGCCGGTGACCTCCGGCAGCGCCGCAAGGGCTTCGCCGCGCCGCCGGCGGACCGAGTCTTCATCGATGCTGCGGGGAGCGGCGTATTCCTGGACGTAGAGCCACTCGTCCGCGGGCGCGGCGCCCTCGCCCTCGCCTTCGCCTTCGGGCGCGACGGAACGATAGCGGTCGACTGCGAACGAGTACTCGGGCATGTCGGCGTCATAGATCCGGTAACAAGACACCTGTTCGCGCGCAATCCAGGGGCGCAGCCGATCGAGGTTCTTGCGCACGCGATTGGCGAACATCTGCGAGCCGTTGGAGGCTCCGAGTGCGGCGTCGATCCGGGTACCGGGTTGGCCCCCGGGGCGGAGGTCGCGACGCGCCGCCGGGTTGATCTCGAGGCGCAGCAGCCGGCATTCGAGCGGCCCGTTCCAGAGTGTGTGGACTCGATGCGCGCGCAGCCCGAGTTCGAGTCCGAGTTCCGGCGAGCCGGTGAGCACCGCCGCGCGCCAACCCTCGAAGCACTCGCGCAGCACCGTGCCGAGCTCGGCGTGGACGCGCTCGGCAGCGGTGCGGTCCTCGAGCCGCACGCCATAGGGCGGGTTGGTAGCAAGCAGCCCGGGCCCGGTGGTCGTGGGTCGGGCTGCCTCGAGTTCGCCGCGCTCGAAACGACACCGCGCCGCCACTCCCGCGAGTTCGGCATTGCCCGTCGCGACGCGCAGGACACGCCCATCACGATCACTGCCCCGGATCACGCAGGCGCTCGCCCGGCCCGCGGCGGCGCGCTCCATGGCTTCGGTCCGCAACCTCGTCCAGGTCGCCGCGTGGTGCAGAGCCCAGCCGAGGAATCCGAAGTAGTCACGCGCGAGGCCGGGCGCGCGATCCTCGGCGATCATTGCCGCCTCGATCACGAGCGTCCCGGAGCCGCACAGGGGGTCCAGGAACTCGGCGCCGCCGCGTGCCATCTCGGGCCAGCCCGCCCGTACCAGGATGCCGGCCGCCAGATTCTCGCGCAGCGGCGCCTCCCCCGCATCGCGCCGATATCCGCGCCGATGCAAGCCTTCCCCCGCGAGATCGAGCGACACGGTGACTCGCGTCCCTTGCGCGTGCGCATGCACGCGTAGCGACGGCCGTACCGTTGCGACATCGGGTCGCTCACCGCGCGCTTCCCGTAGCCGATCGCAGATCGCATCCTTCAGCTTCAGGGCCCCGAACTGCGAGTTGCTGATGGCCGGATGACGGCCGCTCCATTCGCAGGCCAGCGTCGCACCGGAGACGAAGTGCTGCATCCAGTCGATGTTACGAGTGCCGGCGTAGATATCCTCGGTACTCAGTGCCTCGAACTGCGCGAGTTCCAGATAGACGCGACTCGCGAGGCGCGAGTAGAGGCAGGCACGGTAGGCGATCTCGAGATCGCCGCTGAAGCTGACCCCGGCACCGCGCTCGCGCACATCCGCCGCGCCGAGCGACTCGAGTTCGCGCACCAGCAGGTCGGCGAGCCCACGCGGCGCGCTCGCGAGGAATGGCAGGCTCACGCGACGTCCACGTCGAAGTCCAAAGCGGGGTCTCTGGACGCTCCGCCGTCGATCGGTACGATTCGCGGTTTCGGGGTGCGGCCGAGCCAGCCCTTAAGGATTCGGTAGCAGTCGTAATCGAACGGCGGCGGCACCGCGACCCTGGGCGCCTCGTCCGCCGCATCGATGCTGCCAAGGTAATGCCACTGATCCACGACATGCACCTGTTCGAGGCCGTTCACGCTCGCCTCGCGGATCCCGACGCGGCCCGGAAACGGCCAGGGCTTGAGCCGCTCCTTCATCCAGGCGAGCTTCAGTCGAGCCAGATGCAGGCGCACCGGCTCGCGCCCGATACAGACCCCGGAGCACCGACCGACCTGGTGGCCGAAACAGGACCCGGACTCCGCGCGTGCCGCCCCCTCGAGGCCGAGCACCTTCAGACAGAAGCGCTGTTCGCGGGCGAGCGCTTCGAGCGCCTGACGACCCTGGCGGGCACTGCGGTAGGTACCAAACAGATCGCCCGCGCCGAGCGTAGTCCAGTCGATGCGTACCAGCGCTGGCGTCGACCCATCATCGCGCAGCAGCCAGCTCCAGGTATCTCCCTCACCCCTTTGGCCACCGCGCAATCTTCGATTGTAGAGGGGTCGCTCGGTGCGCACGGTCGCGGCCTCCAGCAGCAGTGCCCCGAGTTCCCCCGCGGTCGCGGTCCACTCGATCCGCTGCGTCTCGGCGTACAGCCGCGCCGACTTCGACTCGCGGGTGGCTCCCTGCCAGTGCTGCAGCACGCGCTCGCGGATGTTGTTAGCTTTTCCCACGTAGAGCAGCGCTCCAGAGTCGCCATAGAACCGGTACACACCGTGCGATTCAGGCAGATCATCGATAATGTCCGCGGGGAGCTGCGGCGGCGCGATCGGGCGCCGGGTGATCGCGGCGAGCGCCGCCTCGATCTCGAGTTTTGGCCGCGAATCGCGCAGCTTTTCCCAGTACTGCCAAAGTGCCGCGGCATCGGGCAACGCGCGGTGGCGGGCGTCGCAGACGAGACCATGGTGCGCAATGACGGCGTCGAGGTTGTGCCGCGGAAGCTCCGGATCGAGATGCCGCGAGAGTTTGACCGTGCAGGCGACGCGGCTCGCGAACTCGCGCCCCAAACGCCGGAACTCGCCTCTTATGAAGCCATAATCGAAGCGCGCGTTGTGCGCCACGAATAACCGCCCCTCGAGCCTCGAGGCCAGCTCCGCGGCGATATCTTCGAACGCCGGCGCGTCGCGCAGCATCTCGTTGGTGATTCCGGTGAACTGCTCGATGTAGGGTGGGACCGACATTCCGGGGTTGACGAGCGTGGACCATTGATATTCGAGCTCGCCCGCGCGTGCAGCGACGAGGCCGATCTCGATCACGCGATGGAAAGCCGGGTGGCCACCGGTCGTCTCGACGTCGAGAAATGCGACCGGCGCGTCGAACAGGGATTCCGCCGTCACCTCGCGCCTTCAGCCGATCTCGAGCCAGGTGGTCTTGAGCTCGGTGTACTTCTCGAGCGCATGCAGGGATTTATCGCGGCCGATGCCCGATTGCTTGAAGCCGCCGAAGGGCACGGTGATGTCGTCCGCGTCCCAGCAATTGATGAATACCGTCCCGGCGCGCAGCGCCTTCGCCAC
>Ga0116226_10006915_pt1 | contig 10217 bp, 11 predicted proteins | sample S1TSphfallax_FD_89692 | JGI IMG/M metagenome (GOLD analysis project Ga0116226, IMG submission 89692) | Host-associated microbial communities from peat moss isolated from Minnesota, USA - S1T2_Fa - Sphagnum fallax MG | ecosystem: Host-associated > Plants > Peat moss > Unclassified | place: USA...
GTTTGCCGAGCTGGTCTTCGTGGATGACCTCGAGGTCGGAGATGGCGGTCTGGCAGCCGGGGCACCAGTTGACGATGTAGGCGCCGCGGTAGACGAGGCCCTGCTCGTAGAGGCGGACGAAGGCCTCCTTGACGGCGACGCTGAGGCGGTCGTCCATGGTGAAGTACTCGCGGGACCAGTCGACGGTGCTGCCGAGGCGCTTCATCTGGTCGAGGATGGCGTTGCCGTAGAGGGACTTCCACTGCCAGACGCGGGCCTCGAATGCCTTACGGCCGAGTGCCTGGCGGGTGGTGCCCTCGGATTTGAGCTGCCGCTCGACCATCATTTGCGTCGCGATGCCGGCGTGGTCGGTGCCGGGGACCCAGAGGGCGGTCTCGCCCAACATGCGGTGCCAGCGGGTGAGGATGTCCATCTCGGTCTGGTTGAGCATGTGACCGATGTGGAGGCGGCCGGTGACGTTGGGGGGCGGGAGGAGCTGGACGAAGTTTTTCTGGACCCAGGTCTCAGAGGCGGCCCCTGGGGCACCCGGACTGGTACCTTCCCGGGCCTCAGAGGCGAGACGTGGGGCACTCGCGAACTTTTTTGCGTCGGATTGCGTAGCAGCATCAGGCGTCGGAACGTCGAAGAGTTGCTCGGCGACCCAGTAATCGGCCCAGCGCTGTTCGATGGTGGAGGGGTCGTAGGCTTTGGGCAGGGCTTCTTTAGACTCGTTCGGTTCAATCGGACTCATGAGGAGTTAAGGGTAGCAGGTTGGCCGGGCGGGGGATTGCATGGACGCTATAGACTTTGTTGCAAGGAAGGCTGGGGGATGATGGGAGTATCGCGATTCGCGCTGCTGTTGGTTTTGGCGGGTGTGGCTTCGACCGCGCCGGTGTATGCGGAATCGGACCATGTGTCGGTCGGGCACGACTTGACGGTGGCGGATGGGGAGACCGCGGACGACCTGGTCTGCGTGCTGTGCAGCGTGCGGGTGCATGGCGAGGTAAAGGGCGATGTGGTTGCGATCCTGGGTAGCGTCTCCGTGGATAGCGGGCGGTCGATTGCGGGGGATGTGGTGACGGTGGGCGGCGATACGTCGCTGGGCCGTGGCTCGGCTGTGAACGGCGACCTGGTGGTGGTGGCGGGGGACCTGAATTCGGGACAGGGCGCGTCGGTAGGCGGGGACCGAAGCGTGGTCTCGGGGCGAGGATGGCTGCTGCTGCCGTTGGCTCCGCTGCTGGTGCTTGCCGGGGTGATCTGGCTGATTGTGTGGATGGTGCGGCGCGGGCGGTACAGGTTCCCGATGTATCCTCAGGGACGCGGGTTCTAGCGGTATGCGTCTTGCCGAAGGGCGGTCATGCGACCGGGATGCATCCCACCATCCTGGCAAATACGCGAGGATGGATGGGGCACTCGAGCTGTTGAGGCCGATGAGGATCTCTGACGCACCACACCGGGAGGGTTGAGATGGCGAAGACGGAGTCGACGATGGTTTCGCTGGGGACGGTGGCACCGGCGTTCGAGCTGCTGGATGTGGTGAGCGGGCGGGCGATGAGCCGGGACGACATCTTTGCGGCCGCGGGAGACGGTGCGAAGGGGCTGCTGGTGATGTTTCTCTGCGTCCACTGCCCGTACGTGAAGCATGTCGAGGCAGAACTGGCGCGGATCGGCGAGGACTACGAAGGGATGATCGCGATTGCGGCGATCCAGAGCAACGATACGGCGCAGTATCCGGAGGATGGGCCGGAGGGAATGCGCGAGCAGGCGGCGCGGCTGGGGTTCCGCTTTCCTTACTTGCTGGATGAGTTGCAGGAGGTGGCGCGGGAGTACGACGCGGCGTGTACGCCGGACTTTTTTCTGTTCGACGAGGAGATGCGACTGGTTTACCGGGGGCAGTTGGACGACAGCCGGCCGAGGCGCGGGGACGCGGGCAACGATGTTCCGGTGACGGGACGCGATCTGCGGGCGGCGATGGATGCGGTGGTGTCGGGGGAGCGGCCGAGTATCGAACAGCGGACGAGCCTGGGGTGCAACATCAAGTGGAAGGCGTGAGAAACCCACCCGTCGCGTGAGGAAAAGACGCGATGTATGCGCTACCCGGCACCCCGCGGTCCCGGTTCCCACATCTCAGAGGCGAGATGTGGGGCACCCGGGCCGCGACGGCGCTCTAGCTCTTGGCGACGACGGCGTCGGAGCCGTGCTGCTTCACCATCTTGTTGTAGACGCCGAGGATGAGGAAGGGCGCGGCCCACTGGCCGATGAAGAGCGCCATATCGGCCTTCTTCCGCAACTGGAAGGAGACGGAGACGGCCATGGAGGCGAGCGCCGCTGCAAGGTAGACGCTGGAGGGAATCTGGGAGGTGAACTTCTCGACGGCTGCGGTGACTTGATCTTCCTGAGCTTCGCCGGGGACAACACGATAGTCGGTCATGTACAGAATCTCCTGAAGCGGGGTTTCCGCTTGTAGGAAGAATGATGCCGATTGCGGCCGCTGGGCAGACCCGGAGGGATGAAATCTTCGGGAGTTTCATGGCGTGGAAGAAATGAGGGATTGGTGGCACTCCGGACCGCCGATCCTTCGACTTCGCGGACCACGACGGGATTGTGGTCCGCCGGGCTCAGGATGACGGATTGACAGAGGAGCGCTTATTGACAGAGGCGTACTGACGAAGGCCGTGCCTTGCGGAATCCGACCTCTACGATCGGCGTATCTATAGAAGTGCGACTTTCCAGATGGAACGGCGCTCGAAAGGAAGCATTCATGCTGAAGCTGCTGCTGTTTCTGATTCTTCTTGTGGTGTGCTGGCCGCTGGCGCTGTTGGCGGTGGTGCTGTATCCGCTGATCTGGCTGGTGCTGCTGCCGTTCCGGCTGGTCGGGATCGCGGTGGAAGGCGTCTTCGACCTGATCGCGGCGCTGTTCTCGCTTCCCGGACGGGTGCTGCGGTCGCTGTAAACGGGCGTTTCGCACTTATGAATTCTTTATGTGGTTCCTATGCGGATTTTATGGGTTGCTCCCTAGACTCAAGGTCATTCGGACAACTTAGAGCCGTGAAGAGGACTCATGAAGAGCGCCCGCTACTACCCCACACTGTCTCAGAACAACAGCCTGCGGAACCCGAGACTCCAGACCCTGAGCATCGCTGGACGCGCCGTTACGATGCTATCGCTCGCTGTCTGTCTACTCGCCCTGCCCGGCAGGGCAGCGACCGGGCCTGAAGGTGCTGCCCCCGCCACATCCGCTTCGGACGCAAATGCCGCGGCAGCAGCACCGGTATCGCCATTCAGCTTCCATCAGCCGCGGACGGATGTGACGGCGCTTGACGCGGACGGCTGGGTCTCCGCCAGCGCAAGCGGAGTCGATGCGGATCCGCAGTTGAACACGACCTCCTCGACCATCGCCCCGCCGCCGACTCCCGACAATGGCTTCTTCCATCGCTTGGGGCGAGCGTTCACCGCCGACTGGGCGGGCAACGGACCGGCCACCGCCGTTCCGCAGCAGCCCCGCCGGGGAACGCCCGCGCCCATCTATTCGCCGCCCTACCCGGCTGCCGACTGGCCGATCGGCGGAACGGTCGTCATTGGAGCGCCGGACGGCCAAACCTACCCGCTGATGCAGGCGATCGACCAGAACAAGGGCGTGAACAAGATCTACGGCTGGATGGAAGTGGGCGCGAACGGCTCGACCAGCAACAAGACCAACGCGGGCAAAGGCATCGCATCGAACGCGCCGGCGGCCTACGACGTGTATGCGAACACCATCCAGTTGGACCAGGCCGCGCTTTACTTCGAGAAGATTGAGGACACCGCGCAGAACAAGCACTTCGACTGGGGCTATCGCGTGACCCTGCTCTACGGCACGGACTACCGCTTCACCACCTCGCACGGCCTCTTCAGCCAGCAGTTGCTGGTGAAGAACGCGCAGTACGGCTTCGACCCGGTGATGTTCTACATCGACGGCTTCTTTCCGCACATCGGCAAGGGCGGCACCGTCGTCCGCATCGGCCGCTACATCTCGCTGCCGGACATCGAGGCGCAATTGGCGCCGAACAACTACACCTATTCGCACTCGATCCTGTACACCTACGACTGCTATACGCAACTCGGCGTCAACGTCACGACGAAGATCAACGACCACTGGACGGTGCAGGCCGGCATCTCCCCCGGCTGCGACACGATGCCTTGGACCACGGACGCCAAGGTGACGGGCAATGTGTGCTTCACCTATACCTGGCACAACGGCGGGGACGCGCTGAACACCTGCGACAACACGATCAACGACGGCGAGTACGCCTACAACAACCTGACCGCGTTCTACGAGACGTGGTACCACCGGATCAACGCGCACTGGCACACCGACACCGAGGCCTGGTACCAGTACATGAAAGACGCGCCGAATATGTACTGGTACGACGGCGGATTCGCCAAGACGGCGGCGACTCCGTGGCCGGAGACGACGGGTGGAGGCGTGAACCTGAACTTCGGCGCGGTCTGCCAGGACCCGCGGGCGCCGCAGTCCACGCAGCAGGCGCGGTGTTTTGCGCCGGAGTTCGCGATCACGAACTATGTGGAGCATAACTTCTGGAACAACGAGGCGTCGCTGAACATCCGCAACGAGATCGTGGACGACCTGCGGGGCCAGCGGACGGGAACCCCCGCGCTCTACGAGGAGCACATGGTGGGCTTCGACTTCTGGGCGGGATCGACGATCACCTTCCGGCCGGAGGTGAGCTACACCAAGTGCTACAGCAAGTACACGGCCGCGAACGGGAAGCCGGTCTCCTGCACCAACGTGGCACCGGGGGCGTCGATCGCGAGCGATGTGCTGGACGGACTTGCCGTTCCAGGTACCTATGGTTCCCTGCCGACTGGCCTGGGCAAGACGCAGTCGCTAACTTTGGCGGCGGACCTGATCTTCCACTTCTAACCGCCATGCAGCATGGACGAGAGCGGAGGCCTCCGGGCCTCCGTTTCTTTGTTCCCCATGAGCGGGCGACAGTTGATTTAGGCTCTCAGTTGGGAGAGTCGAACGCTTGCGGGTGCTGCTGGTGGAGGACGAGGTTAGGCTGTCGGAGAACATCGCGGCGGCGTTGCGCGAGGGCGCGGGATTTGCCGTAGACTGCGCGCCGGATGGCGGCACTGGCTGGCATCTGGCGCAGAACCTCTGCTACGACCTGGTGGTGCTGGACCTGATGCTTCCGGGGATGGACGGGCTTGCGATTCTGAAGCGCATGCGGGGCGCGCGCGATCGGACGCCGGTGCTGATCCTGACGGCGCGCGACGAACGCACCACCGTCATCGAGCTGCTGAATGCGGGCGCGGACGACTATCTGACCAAGCCCTTCGATCTGGGCGAGCTGATCGCACGGACGAAGGCGCTGATCCGGCGTGGCAAGGGCGTCGCCGATCCCACACTGCGCAGGGGTGACCTGTCGCTGAACACTCTGGAACAGAGCGTCGAGCGCGGGGGCAGAGTGATCGATCTCTCGCCCACGGAGTACCGCATTCTGGAGTATCTGATGCATCGGCCGCGGGTGATCGTCTCGAAGCGCGAACTGCTCGAACATCTCTACGACTACAACTGGGCGCGGCACTCGAATGTGATCGAGGCGCATCTCTCGAACCTGCGGCGGAAGCTCGATGCGGACGCCGCCGAGGCGAGCATCGAGACGCTGCGCGGGCGGGGGTACAGGCTTGCGCCGGAGCTGATCGGCTGATGCCAGCCTTCATGTTCTCTTAAGGCGCGTCTGAGAGATTGAGTAGGCCGGCGTTTGTCTCCGCCGAATCAACCAGGAGTTCTCATGATCTCGAAGCACGTCCGCACGTTTCTCCTCCCGCTTCTCTCGATTGCCACCATAGCCACCCTCCCGACCGCGACGCTTCATGCACAGCGCAACTACGGCGTGATCGCGAAGTGGACGGTCGGAGGCGAGGGTGGATGGGACTATCTCGCCGTCGATCCCGCCGCGCCGCACCTCTTCCTCACGCACGGCGCACGGGTGGAGATCGTCGATACCGCATCGGGCAAGGTGATCGGCGCGATCACGGGCCTGAAGGGAACGCACGGCGTGGTCTTCGACGATGCGGACAAGTATGGCTACATCAGCGATGGCCGCGCGAACGAGGTCGTGGTCTTCGACCGCCAGAGCTTTGAGAAGGTCGGTGCGATTCCGGCCGGGACCAATCCGGACGGCATGGTCTTCGATCCCTTCTCGAAGACGGTGTGGGCGTTCAACGGTCGCAGCATGAATGCGACGGTGATCGATACGGCGGCGCAGAAGGCGATTGCGACCATCGCGCTGCCGGGCAAGCCGGAGTTTCCGGTCTCGGACGGCGCGGGATTCGTCTACGTGAATATCGAGGACAAGAACGAGCTTGTGAAGCTGGATGTGGCGGAGAAGAAGATCGTCGCGACGTGGCCGCTCGAAGGGCTGGAGTCGCCGACGGGGCAGGCGATCGACGTTGCGGGGAAGCGGCTGTTCTCGGTCTGCGATGGCGGCAAGATGGCGGTGACGGACGCGACGACGGGCAAGCGGCTGGCGACGCCGACGATCGGCGACGGGCCGGATGCGGCCGGCTACGACGCGAAGAGTAAGCTGGCGTTCTCGTCGAATGGGGATGGGACTTTGACGATTGTGGACGCGGGGAAGCCGGGGTATCCGGTGCTGCAGACGGTGAAGACGCAGCGCGGCGCGCGGACGATGGCCTTCGACGCGGCGAATGGGCGCGTATATCTCGTGACCGCTGACTTCGGGCCGGCCCCGGCGGCGACGGCGGAGAACCCGCGCCCTCGTCCAGCAGTGCTGCCGGGATCGTTCAGCGTTCTGGTGGTGGGGACGAAGTAGTCTTCAGTTCTCAGGTTTGTTCGACAATTGAAGTGTCATCCTGAGCGGAGTTTAGCGCGATCCTGCGCCAAGCGGAGTCGAAGGATCTGCGGTTCTGGTCGTCAAACTATGCACGAACCTTTGAGCCAGCACAGTAATTACAGGTTGAAGAGCTCCCGCAGCCGCTTCGTCTGGGAGCGGCTGACGGGGATCTCGGTCTTCTTGGGGTCGTCCATGCGGAGCTGGTAACTGGACTTGAACCAGGGCACCACTTCGCGGATGTGCTGGATGTTGACGACGAAGGAGCGATGGGCGCGCCAGAAGGCCTCGGGGTCGAGCTGGTCCATCAGCTCTTCGAGGGTGCGGCAGTTGGAGTGGCCCTCGATGCCGGCGGCGACGACGCTGATCTCGCCCCCGTCGATGGAGGCGAAGCAGATCTCTCGCTGATCGACGAGGAGCAGGCGGTTCTGGGCGCGGACGACGATCTTGCCGATCTGGTTTCTAAAGACGGGGCCCTTCAAAGCCGGAAGGCGCGGAACCTGCGCCTGTTCTTCCATCAGCTTCAGCAGGGTGTCGAGCTTGGCCTCCGAGGCCGACTCGACGGGGGCCGCGATGCGGGCGCGGACTTTCTCGAGGGTCTTGAGGACGCGGGCGCGGTCAAAGGGCTTCAGCAGGTAGTCGACCGCGTTGACCTCGAAGGCGCGGACGGCGTATTGGTCGAAGGCGGTGGCGAAGACGACCTGGGGCAGCGGGATGCGTTTGTCGAGCAGCCGCTTGATGACGGCAAATCCGTCGAGGCCGGGCATCTGGACGTCAAGGAAGACGAGGTCGGGGGCGTGGGCACGGATGAGATCCACCGCCTCGATTCCGTTGGTTCCCTGGGCGAGGACCTCGATGCCGCCCGCGTCCTCGAGCAGGTAGGCGAGCTCCTGTCGGGCGAGGGGTTCGTCGTCGACGAGGACAACGGTGAGGGTTGCGGCGGAGTTGGCTGCGGACGGGCTGGCTTGCGCGGCTGCGGGCATCGAGGTCACAAAGGGGCAGGCTAGTCCCGGAAGGCGCGCAGGCGGGCGGGGGTGTGGTCTTCTGCGAGGTCGTGGCCGCACTGCGTGCAGTAGACGTCGGTGATCTGGACGCCGCGGAAGCACTGGCCGCAGACGGGGGCCATCTGGAACTGGCACTGCGGGCAGAAGTGGTAAGTGGAGGCGATCTCGGTGGTGCAGTGCGGGCATCGCGTCAGCATGGGCTGGCGCAGCAGGAAGTAGACGACCGCGCCAACTCCGCCGGGCATGATGATGACGATGAGCATCCAGAGTCCGGCGGGCATGTTCCGGCGGCGCACATCGCGGCTCACGTAACCAACCATCAGGATGTAGCTGGCCAGCAGCGTGCCGCAGGAGTAGCTCATCATCAGCCGCATCGGCAGCATGTCGGGCTTATGGTGTGGCAGCACGAAGTGAAAGAGGTACTGCGCGCCAAGGAATGCGGCGATGGCCAGCGCGATCGACCAGTTCGGGATCAGGCTGAGCTCGTTCTCCTGCTTCTGCTCGCGGTTGTTCTCCGAGTTGTTCCGGCTCCAGATAGCTCTCATGCAATCAAACCCCAGCTTAACGGTTGCCGCGTGTGCCCGCGTCCGAGCGTAGCTGACGGAACCATACCACGGCCAGCAAGGCCGCGGAGACGGGAATCGACCAGAGGAGCGGCAAAAGCACCTGGTAGCTCCCGACCTGGCTTCCGGAGGAGACAATTTCGTACTCGTCGAGGACCATCCAGACCGCGATACAGATGGCCACCAGGACGGAGGAAAAGATTGTGACGGGCAACCAGAGGCTGCGAACCCTGGAGCGCCGCTCCGCGATTGTCCGCGCCCGCTCGCGGACCACGCGATGGGTGCGGCTTACGCGCTCGGCGCTCGCGCTGGTGTCCTGGAGCGGGGAGCGGGGCGATGGCTTGCTGTCAAGCGTGATCTCAACGTTGCGGTCCGCCATCAGCGCGCACCTCCGGCGGCGATTGAGGAGTGTGGCGGGCGGCGCAGCCGTTCCATCTCTGGCTTCAACGCGGCGAGGCCACGGTAAAGGCGGGATTTTACAGTAGAGAGCGGTGCCCGAGTCATCTTCGCGATCTCTTCGAGCGAGAGCTCCTCGTGGAAGCGGAGAACGAGGACCTCGCGATAGCTGGGTTCGAGCTTCAGGAGCACCTCGGCGACCTCGGCTGAGTCCTCGCGGGAACGGAACTGGTCGAGCGGCGAGGGGCCGTCGATGGCGATCTCGAAGGGGCGCTCGTCTTCGCCCTCGCTCATCTCATCCAGGCTCGACATGGTGCGCTTGCGTGAAAGGTCGATGACCAGGTTGCGGGCGATGGTGAAGAGCCAGGTATCGAAGCGGGCCTTGCCGTTGTACTGCGCGCCGCGGATGAGGACGCGCATCCAGGTCTCCTGGAAGAGGTCTTCTGCGACCTCGCGCCTCCCGGTGAGGAAGAGCAGGTAGCGCAGCAGCCGGTGCTGGTAGAGGTCGATCAGCCGGTCGAGGATCTCCGGGTCCTGCTGTTTCAAACCGCGCGCAATGGCGACGTTTTCACGCTCGTTTTGCTCGGCGACTGCGACGGAGATAGGCAGGGCTGCGGCTCGCATAAGGACTCAGACGGCTGTTTCAAGAAAAAGACGCGATTTTTATTCGGCTGATCGGATTTGTCGAGCGAAAAACGCCGATCCGATCGGCCTGCACCCATTTTACTGTGCTGGAGCGGTCTGTGACGTAAGGGCGATCTGAGGGAAGAACAATGGTGGAGGATGCCGGAGGTTGGGAGAGCGCGGCAAAAGAGAACAAGAGCCAGAGAATCAAAGTGAGACCGGGAGCAAGGACGTACCGCATGGTGGAACCTCTTCGGATTGCAACACCTGCTTCACTGCTTCAGACGCGGGCGTAAAGCGTTTTGTTTCAGAGATGACGGTGCGCGTCGGACAGGGCAAGGCGCACCGGCACCGAGCGGGGCGATAGACTTGGGAGATGGAAGTATTGTACGGTCTGCATCCGGTGGAGGAGGCGATCCGCTCCGGCGGGCGGCCGCTGGACCAAGTTATTGTCGCACGCGACCGCAAGGACGAGCGGCTGGAACGGATCATCGCGCTGTGCCGCGTGGCGGGGGTGCGGGTGGCCTCGGACTCGCGCGAGCAGATGACCCGGCTGGCGAAGACGGACCAGCACCAGGGCGTGCTGGCGATGGTGCGGGAGCGGCAGTTTCTCGGCATCGAGGACCTCCTCTCGAAGAAGAAGGCGGCGGCTCAAGATCAGCACAAGTTCTTTCTGGCGCTCGATGGTGTCGAAGACCCACACAATCTGGGGGCGCTGTTGCGGACGGCCGATGCGGTCGCGGTGGATGGGGTGCTGATTCCGGAGCGGCGGTCGGCGCCGATCAATGCGA
>Ga0116226_10006916_pt1 | contig 10217 bp, 9 predicted proteins | sample S1TSphfallax_FD_89692 | JGI IMG/M metagenome (GOLD analysis project Ga0116226, IMG submission 89692) | Host-associated microbial communities from peat moss isolated from Minnesota, USA - S1T2_Fa - Sphagnum fallax MG | ecosystem: Host-associated > Plants > Peat moss > Unclassified | place: USA...
ACCGCGCCTTTACAACCCTGTGAAGCAGGGACTGGATCAGGATCCCCAGGGTCGCTTCACGCGCGCCTGGGTTCCCGAACTCGACCGGCTGCCGCTGGCGCTCCTGCAGCAGCCTTGGAAAAGCGACATTGGCTGCGATTATCCGTCTCCGCTGGTCGATCATGAGCAGGCGGCCCGCGAAGCGCGCGCCCGCCTGACTGCGATCCGTGCTCTGCCCGGCTATCGGCAGGCGTCACGGGCGGTGTATCAAAGCCATGGTAGCCGCAAACGATCCTTCGATCAGGATAATCCGACCCAAAGCGCCGCCCGCGCGAAGACCGCCCGGCCGCGACAGAAAAGCCAATTGGCGCTCGATTTGTGAGGATCACAGCATGAAGGGCAAGGTCGCGATCATTGGCGCCGGCATCGCCGGCCTGGCCGCCGCGCAAACTCTGACCCAGGCCGGGATCGGGGTTAGCCTGTTCGAGAAGAGCCGCGGAGTCGGCGGGCGCCTGTCGACCCGTCGTGCCGGTTCCCTGGCCTTCGATCATGGGGCACAGTTTTTCACCGCCCGCGGCCCGGCCTTCGCGGCGCAAATCACGCGATGGCAGAGAAACGGGTCGGCGGCGCTGTGGCAGGGCGAACGATGGGTTGGCATGCCGGCCATGACCGCGCCGGCGCGTGATATGGCGGACGGGCTCTCAGTGCTGAGCAGTCACACCATCACTCAAGCCAGCTTGCGCGAGCGGATGTGGCATCTTGCCGCGGCCGAGGCGATCGCTCTGCCTGACGGGTTCAATGCCCTTTTGCTGGCGGTGCCCGCGCCGCAAGCGGAAGTTTTGCTGGCAACGGCCCAATTGTCCTGGCCGGCAGTCAATCAGATACGCTATGCGCCGTGCTGGGCCTTGATGCTGGCCCTGTCCCCGGATGACGCTCTGGATCCTCCCGTGCTGTGGCAGGGCGCGGACCCGGTGATCGCCTGGATCGCTCGCAACAGCGACAAACCAGGCCGCTCGGCGCAGCCTGCCTGTTTTGTCATCCATGCGACCGCCGCCTGGTCGCGCGACAATCTTGAATTGAGCGCCGAGCAGGCGCGTGATGCGCTGTTGGAAGCCCTGGCCCGCTTGCTCGGCGCCTGGCCCGAGCAGCCGCTTTATGTTCAGGCGCATCGCTGGCGTTACGCCCTGGTTGAACAAGCTGCCGGTCAGGACTGCCTCTGGGACCCATCGCTGATGATCGGCGCCTGCGGCGATTGGTGTATCGGCGGCCGGGTCGAGGCCGCCTTTGACAGTGGCCGGGCCCTCGGCACCATCGTTGCGCAGACACTCTTGTGAAACTGGCGGAGACACTGATATGAGTGACAAGCTGACAGTCTATTACGACGGCGCCTGTCCCCTCTGTCGCGCGGAAATCGGCCATTACCGCAAGCAAGATGGATCTGAGGCAATAGATTTTGTCGATCTGTCGGGGTCGCCCGCCGATCCCGCGCCTGACCTCAGCAAGAAGGCCGCTATGGCGCGTTTCCATGTGCGGGACGAGGAGGGCGCACTAAAATCCGGTGCGGCAGCCTTTGCGCTTTTATGGCGGAATTTGCCGGCTTGGCGCTGGCTCGGGCTGATCGCCGACTGGCCGGGAATCGGCTGGCTGCTGGAACGGGCCTATCGTGCTTTTCTGCCGCTCCGCCCCCGTTTGGCAAAACTCTTCGCTCAGCGACGGTGACGGCTGGTCTGGCCGCCCTTGTGGGAACCAGCCGGATAGACGAACCCGCGGAGCGCATAGACGGTCTGTCCGACATCGGCCAGGCTGTGATACCAGACCCGGACCGTGCTCCAGTCATTCTGCGAGGATACATCGATCACCCGCACGGCGCGTTCGACCTTGCCGCGATGACCGGCGAAGCGTGACCAGTTGGCATGATCGATCAGCAGGGTACGGCTATCGAGCTGTTCCTGCACCACCGCGACATGGCCATGCGGCAATTGATGACTTTTGGCGAAGACCATCACTGAACCGGCCAACGGCTGTTTGCCGCGCCCATAATGCCCATCGGCGGCATCCCACCATTCATAAGCGTCGCCATGCAGGGCGACCGGTGAAATCCGTTTGACGAATTGGACGCAATTAAGAAGTTCCGCCCGCGCGAGGGTCGGTGTACCGCACAGCATAACGGCAGCGAGAGTGGCGATCATAAGGCGCCGGGTTGGGGCGTGGTTGGTCGTCATCAGCGAAGCCTAATCGGATTTACTGATGATGACGATAGAGAATTCGAATTTATCCACAGAAATGTGGTGGTCGAGTAGACTTGGTTTTGACCGAGGTCCCGGCATTAACAATTTTGTAAATCTTTCCAGCCAGAATTGTCACTGGAGGGATGATGCAGGCAACAATTCGTATACCGCTGGTAACCGTGGCGTCCTCAATCCTGTTTTACGGGCTGGCGAGGCTTATTCTGCCGGGCAACACGATAGCTCTGGCGATCTTGCAGGCGGCGTTGGTACTGGTGCCGCTTGCCTTGCTGGTTCACTCCCTGGTGAAACATGAAATTGGCCATCGGGACAGACGCGAACAGGCGCTCCGCCAACAGGCGACCCACGATTCGCTGACCGGACTGGTCAATCGTGCCCATTTCGAAGAGATTCTCGATCGTTCTCTCGCCCGCGCGGAGCGCACCCGCCAGGCATTCGGCGTCGCCTACATTGATCTCAATGACTTCAAACAGGTTAATGACGTGCATGGCCACCATGTCGGCGACCTGCTGCTCACTGAAGTGGCCCGCCGCATCAGCGCGGTGGTCCGCGCTGGCGACTGTGCCGCCCGTTTTGGCGGCGATGAATTTGTCGTGCTGGTTGATGATCGAACCGATTACGGCGTCTATCGGCTGACCGAACGTCTGCGCGATGCGTTCGCCGAGCCCTTCATCGCCGAGGGCATTTCTCTGACGGTAACCGCCAGTATCGGCGTAGCGTTCTACCCCGACCATGGAAAGCTGGGTATCAATCTGCTCAAAGCCGCCGATCAGGCGATGTACCGCGCCAAATCCAGCCGCCAGGGGCGAGCAGTGACGGCGACCTCGTCGGCGGCCTGATCATCGTCCGCTCAGCAGGGCTCGGCGATTTTGGCGCGAATATAGTCGGCCAGCTGCCAGATCGCCTTTTCGAGGTCGCATAACCGGCCCGCCCGGGCGCTGCGGCTCTGTGCCCCCCGCATCTGCTTTTCATTGACGGCGATGTCCTCGTCGTTGAACTCAATGAAATAATCCCGTTCTTTCCGGATCTTGGCGTCGAACTCAGGGTCGTCGCGGGCCTCGGGCCGGACCAGCAGAGTGGTCTGCAACTTGGTACGCTTTGGCCCTTCCGGTTGCAGGCAGAACCAGCCGACCCGATCAGGAAACACCGCCACCAAATGCATCGGATAGATCAGATACAGGCGAAATTCGCGCCGCTCCTCCGTGGTCAAATTGTCAAACAGGGGAAATCCGGCATCGCCTGAATCGTCCGGAACATTGGCGCGCAGCGGTGCATGCCCGACGGTCCAGGTCTTTTCTCCATCCTCGACGGAACAGGCGCGCGCTGGATAGAATTTCTCAAAGGTCTCCACATGGGCGCCGATGTGGTGATAGCACTCCATGAAGGTCTCGACGATGATCTTCCAATTGATGGCCAGATCATAGTCGAGGACAAATCCGGTCACCAGTTCGCCCAGCCGGAACTTCCCGACATGGTCCGAAAAGCGGGCGAGTTTCTCCTGCAAAGAAGGCGTGTCATCGGCGAAAGTGACAAAAATGAATCCGTCGAGGATCTCCGTCCGATAGTCCGGCAATCGGCAGGAATGGACATCGAAGGTCACCCGGTCCATCAGCGGCGCGCCCAACATCTGACCATCAAGCGCGAAGGCCCAGGCATGAAACGGGCAGGAGAAGAATTTGGCATTACCCGGCTCACTGACCAGCGGCGCCCAGCGATGCGGACAAACCCGCGACATGACTCTGATGCGGTCGGGCGCGCGGACGATGACGAACAATTCATCGAACAGGTCGAACGGAAAATAATCGCCGACCGCGGGGATCTGTGAAACATGGCCGACGCACAGCCATTCCCGCATGAAAATCCGCTGTTTTTCGACCTCGAAGAAATTGTCGGAAATATAGGCGGCCGGAGGCAAGGTTTCGGCTTGTGGTAACAGTTGGCCGCGTCCCGCCAGAACGTCATCGATCAGTGTTTGAAGGTGAGCACCTGCCCTCGATGACGTTGTCGCGCCCATTCCGACAGCTCCCCAGCAACGCCATGCCTGCCTAAAAACTAGACGATTACCAATATGCCTAATATTACATCAGTCTTGAGCGAAGCCTGTCAAGCGCGTTGTGGCGCCAGCGTCGCCAAGAAGTCCAAGCGGCTCATTTCTCTCCCAAATAAGGCGCCAGATAGTGTCCCGTGTGGCTCGCCTCATTCGCAGCGACCTGTTCCGGTGTGCCCTCCGCGACCACCTGACCACCGCCGGTGCCGCCGTCGGGGCCGAGATCGATGATCCAGTCGGCGGTTTTGATCACTTCCAGATTATGTTCGATGACCAGCACCGTATTGCCGCTATCGACCAGCGCATGCAGCACTTCCAGCAATTTCTTGACGTCCTCGAAATGAAGTCCAGTGGTCGGTTCGTCAAGGATATAGAGGGTTCCGCCGGTGGCGCGGCGCGAAAGCTCCTTTGACAGTTTGACCCGTTGCGCTTCGCCGCCTGACAGGGTGGTGGCTTGCTGGCCGAGATGAATATAGCCAAGGCCGACCCGCTTCAGCGTTTCCATTTTGTCGCGAATCGACGGCACCGCCTTGAAGAATTCGGCGGCTTCCTCGATGGTCATGTCGAGCACATCGGCGATGCTTTTGTCGCGATAGACGATTTCCAGCGTCTCGCGGTTGTAGCGTTTTCCCTTGCAGACGTCGCATTGCACATAGACGTCGGGGAGGAAATGCATCTCGATCTTGATCAGCCCATCGCCCTGGCAGGATTCGCAGCGTCCGCCTTTCACATTGAAGCTGAAGCGGCCGGCCTTGTACCCGCGCGCTTTGGACTCCGGCAGATTGGTGAACCAATCACGGATCGGCCCGAAAGCGCCGGTATAGGTGGCGGGATTGGAGCGCGGTGTGCGGCCGATTGGCGACTGGTCGATATCGACGATCTTGTCGATATATTCCAGACCGTCGATCCGGTCATGCGGGGCGGCATGCTCGCGGGCGCCGGTCAGGCGACGCACCAAAGCCTTATAGAGAGTTTCGATGACCAGGGTCGATTTGCCGCCGCCCGAAACGCCGGTGACGGCGAGAAAGCGACCGAGCGGAAAGGCCACGCTGATATTCCGCAGATTATTTCCCGTGGCGCCGACCACTTTGAGCTGCTTGCCGCTGCCTTTGCGGCGTGTCTGCGGCACAGCGATCTGGCGCTGGCCGCTCAGATATTGGCCGGTGATGCTGTTCGGATTGGTCATCACCTCGGACGGCGTGCCCTCGGCGATGATGTGGCCGCCATGAATGCCGGCGCCCGGCCCCATATCGATCAGATAATCGGCGGTGCGGATGGCGTCCTCGTCATGTTCGACCACAATCACCGTATTGCCGAGATCGCGCAGCCGCTTGAGGGTGGCCAGCAACCGGTCATTATCGCGTTGATGCAGCCCGATCGAGGGTTCGTCGAGCACATAGAGTACGCCGGTCAGCCCCGATCCGATCTGCGAGGCGAGGCGAATCCGCTGGGATTCGCCGCCCGAAAGGGTACCGGAATTGCGCGAGAGCGTCAGATAATCAAGCCCGACATTGACGAGAAAACCAAGGCGATCATTGATCTCGCGCAGGATGCGGCGAGCGATCTCCTGGTCCTTGGGACGCAGATGCGGTTCCAGCCCGGCAAACCAGTCCCTGGCGCGGCTGATCGAGAGATCGGTCAATTGGGCGATGGTGTGGCCATGGATCTTGACCGCCAGAGCTTCCGGCTTGAGCCGCGCGCCATGGCAGGTGTCGCAGGGAGCGGTGACCTGATAGCGTGACAGTTCCTCGCGTACCCAATTGGAGTCGGTTTCACGAAAACGCCGCTCCAGATTGGGGATGATCCCCTCGAATGGTCGTTCGGTGCTGAAGCTCCGCCCCTTGTCCTTGTACTGCATCGGCACGACCTCGTCGCCCGAGCCCTGCAGTACGATCTGGCGGATCTTTTCCGGCAGATCGCCGAAGGGCTTGTTGATATCGAAGCCATAGGCGCGCGCCAATCCCTCGAAGACAGGCTGGACATAGACCGAGGGCACCGAATTCCAGGCCGCGATCGCGCCCTCGGCGAGGCTCTTGCGGTCATTGGGCACCACCAGATCAGAGGCGAAATGCATGGTGACGCCCAGCCCGTCGCAGGTAGGACAGGCGCCGAACGGATTATTGAAGGAGAAGAGCCGCGGCTCGATCTCCTCGATGGTGAAACCCGAGACCGGGCAGGCGAATTTGGCCGAAAACAGGATGCTTTCGCCGCCATCCACCGGCTCGCCCAGAGCCAGCCCGTCACCGAGGTCAAGCGCGGTTGCGAAACTGTCGGCCAGTCGCTGGGCGATGCCGTCTTTCACGACAACCCGGTCGACTACCACCTCGATGTCATGTTTCAGCTTCTTGTTGAGGGCAGGGACCTCGTCGATGTCGTAAATGGTGCCATCGACCTTGACGCGCTGGAAACCCTTGCGCATCAGGTCCTGCAATTCCTTGCGATATTCACCCTTGCGCCCGCGCACCATCGGCGCCAGCAGCAGAAGGCGGGTGCCCTCCGGCAGGGCCATCACCCGGTCGACCATCATCGAGATGGTCTGACTCTCGATCGGCAGGCCGGTGGCCGGCGAATGGGGAACGCCGATGCGGGCGAACAGCAGCCGCAGATAGTCATAGATCTCGGTCACCGTGCCGACGGTGGAGCGGGGATTTTTCGAGGTTGTCTTCTGCTCGATGGAAATCGCCGGCGACAGACCCTCGATCAGATCGACATCGGGCTTACCCATCAGTTCAAGGAATTGCCGTGCATAGGCGGAGAGCGATTCGACATACCGCCTTTGGCCCTCGGCGTAGATGGTATCGAACGCGAGCGATGACTTGCCTGATCCGGACAGGCCGGTGATCACGACCAGCTGGTCGCGTGGAATGTCGACATCGACATTTTTGAGGTTATGTTGGCGGGCGCCGCGTACGCGCAGATAGGACGTCATGAAATTCCCGGGGAATAAAACAGGCTCTTCTCATGTAATGAGTCGACCGTCCGGATGCGACAAAATTATGAGGGTGGGAGGTTATTGACCTCCCTAAATGTTCTTGGTATGTTCTGATAACGGCAGGAAAAGCCAAGTGTCGCTCCATTGCGCCGGCTCTTTTTTGCCGCTAGAAACAGCAGCTCAAATATCGAACGGGAGCAGGGTCATGGCGGGCAGCGTCAACAAGGTCATTCTCATCGGCAATCTGGGACGCGACCCCGAAGTGCGTCATGCGCAGGATGGCTCAAAAATCGTCAATCTCAACCTCGCCACCTCGGAAAGCTGGAAAGATAAGAACAGCGGCGAGCGCAAGGAAAAGACCGAGTGGCATCGTGTCGTCGTGTTTAACGACCGGGTCGCCGATATCGCCGAGCGTTATCTGAAAAAGGGCAGCAAGGTCTACATCGAAGGCGCTCTGCAGACCCGCAAATGGACCGATAAGGACGGCGCCGAGAAATATTCCACGGAAGTGGTGATCAGCCGTTTCAAGGGCGAGTTGACCCTGCTCGACGGGCGAGGCGAGGGCGGCGGCGGCTTCGATGCCGGCCCGCAAGGCGAATCCGATTATGGCGCGCCGCGGCAGGCGGCCAAGGCCCCGGCGGGCGGGGGCGGGGGCGGTTGGGAGCCGCCGGCGGATCTCGATGACGAGATTCCCTTCTGAGGATCGCCAAAAAATTCCGTCCTTGTCATGGCGCGGTCATCCGCCCATATGGGCGGATGATCCACCGTCCGGCGATGACGCCGCCTGTTTCGCCGGATCGAACCGAAAAGGAGTCTCCATGATTGTTACCCAGCTTTTCTCGCAGATCCGCAAGGTGGCAGTGCTCGCCGGCCTGGTCCTGCTCAGCGTGAGCGCGACGGCGACTTTTGCCGCCGCGCCGATGACCAAGACGGCTAATCCGGGATTTTTCAGTTTCATGGTCGGCGACTTTGAGGTGACCGCCCTCAGCGATGGCACGGCTGATCTGCCAGTCGACAAACTGCTGTCCAACACCACCCTCGACAAGGTGAACTCGGCCCTGAGCAAGGCGCATCTGAAGAGCCCGCTCGAAAGCTCTTTCAACGGTTATCTGGTCAATACCGGCGCCAAGCTGGTGCTGATCGATACCGGCGCCGGCGCTCTGTTCGGCCCGACCCTGGGGTATCTGGTCGGTAATCTCAAGGCCGCCGGTTACACGCCGGAGCAGGTCGATGAGATCTATATCACCCACATGCACCCCGACCATGTAGGCGGTTTGGTCAAAGACGGTCAGAAGGTGTTTCCCAACGCAATTATCCGGGCCGACAAGGCCGAGTCCGATTTTTGGCTGAGCCAAGCCAATCTCGACAAGGCGCCGGCTGAGAGCAAGGGTTTCTTCCAGGGTGCCATGGCGGCCTTGAACCCCTATGTCAGCGCCGGACAGTACAAGCCCTTTGAAGGTTCGCTCGAACTGGTTCCCGGCATCAAGGCGCTTGAGACCAAGGGGCATACCCCTGGCCATACCAGCTATGTCGTCGAGAGCAAGGGTGTCAAGCTGGTGGTGATCGGCGATCTGATCCATGTCGCCGCGGTGCAATTCGCCGATCCGTCTGTGACCATCGGCTTCGACAGCGATACTGAATCGGCCAAGGCCGAACGGATGAAGATCTTCAGCGACGCCGCCAAGCAGGGATATTTGATCGCCGCGGCGCATATCGCCTTCCCCGGTGTCGGCTATATCGCAACTGTCGGCAAGGGTTTTGCCTGGGAGCCGATCAATTACACCCAGATTCGTTAAAACTGCCTGGAACGTCCGTGCGAGAAGGAGTCGGCGCGGAAGCCGGCTCCTTTTCCACAAGACCGGGCTGCTGTTGCCGACGCTATAGCGCCCATGCTACGACTTCAATCCTGGGAATATTGAGGCGGCCATGAGCGATTTCTACGATCATCCTTTCGCGTCCTATAATGACCATGTTTTTCTCGGCGCCGCCCATCAGAAGAACGAGCGCAAGACCTGGGCTGTGATCGTCCTCTGTTCCATCATGATGGTGGCGGAAATCGCCGGCGGCAGCCTGTTCGGGTCGCTTGCCCTGATCGCCGACGGGCTGCATATGTCGACTCATGCGGGCGCCATGCTGATTGCCGCCACGGCTTATACCTATGCCCGGCGCCACTGTCAGGACCCGCGTTTCGTCTTTGGGACCGGGAAATTGGGTGATCTTGCCGGATTCTCGAGCGCGATCATCCTGGCGATGATCTCACTGTTGATCGCTTGTGAGGCGCTGCAACGTTTCCTCGATCCAGTAGCGATCGATTTCAAGGAGGCGATTCCAATCGCCATCGTCGGATTGGCGGTCAATCTGCTGAGCGCCTGGCTGCTGAGCGGTGATCACCATGGCCATAGCCATGCGGGGCACAATCACGCCCACGGTCACACCCACGCCCATACTGAAGATCACGATCATGATCACGTCCACGATCACGATCATTCAGACCACGATCATGATCACGTCCACGATCACGGACAGGCCGTCGCTGCCAAAGACAGCCGGGATCTGAATATGCGGGCGGCCTATGTCCATGTCATCGCCGACGCGGCGGTGTCGGTGTTGGCGATCGTCGGCCTGCTGCTGGCCCGCGAATTCGGCTGGCTGTGGATGGATCCGCTGGCCGGCATCATTGGCGCGCTGGTGATTGCCAATTGGTCCTTCGTACTGATCCGCGATGCCGGTTCGGTATTGATGGATGTGCGCCCGAATGACGCGGTCGCCGGTCAGGTGCGGGGCGCCATCGAGGAGGTTGGCGACCAACTGGTCGATCTGCATATCTGGCGCCTCGGGCCAGGCCATCTCGGCGCGGTCTTGTCGGTGGTCAGTCGGGATCCGAGCCGCGCACCCCTGTTTTATCATCAATTATTGGGACGATTTAAGGGGCTCTCCCATATCACGGTGGAAGTGAATCAGGGGTAGGGTGTGCCCCCAATTGCGCCATGCTGGCCTGCAAATGGCGGTTTCC
>Ga0116226_10006917_pt1 | contig 10217 bp, 6 predicted proteins | sample S1TSphfallax_FD_89692 | JGI IMG/M metagenome (GOLD analysis project Ga0116226, IMG submission 89692) | Host-associated microbial communities from peat moss isolated from Minnesota, USA - S1T2_Fa - Sphagnum fallax MG | ecosystem: Host-associated > Plants > Peat moss > Unclassified | place: USA...
ATATATATATATATAGTGAAAAATTGAAATGATAAATGGATGCAATAGAGGGAAAAAATAAAATTTTTTTCCATTGGTCATGAATTAGGAGTTATTGTTAATAAAAGAAAGGTAAAAACCAATGGTGAACTTGTGTGCCAAATTTTTAAATATTGTGAATATTTGCAACTAAATTTTTGAATTAGATGGCCAAAAAAGGAAATTTGTTGTTATTTCTTCTATACATAGACTTGACCTTCACACGAGTGATTTGTGTTATGACAATTTATTTTTATTTATTTTTACTCCAAAAACAACATTTGAAACATGATTTAATATGAGTTAAGTCTAATATGATATAAAATTTGTTTGATGCTGAAAGATAGTATATTAAAAAATGTAACAAAAAAATGCATATTCAAATTAGAAAACCCCATGCAATCAAAAACATTCAAGACTATGGGTGCAATCCTACCTTCAACTAAGGAACATAATAATAACATGTTAGGTAAGAATTGGTAATTTAAAGCAAAAGGAATTTGGGAAAATGGAATTAGTTAAGAGTTAATATCTCCTTAAATTTGGTATCAAAATTTTGATAATTTTTTTGTTTTTTCTCGGTTCTTAATTTTTATTAAAATGAACATAGGGAACCTTTCCTTTTTGTTCATTGTTTGTTCATTTTGTTCCTTTTTGTGTTTTTTTGGCCACAATAAAAAAAAGGTAGGTGAGGGGATCATCTAAGTTTTCCCTTCCCTCCAATTTTGGATTATGATGTTTTTGAAATGTTAAAACCCATCAATATTATTTTAATGTGTGGTGCAAGTTAATGGTTTCAATGTTGCCTTATTGATATGGAGTTTTTAAAGATTGAAAATATGACTATGATTAAAAATTCACTTATGTATCATGCAAGTATTTACATTAGAAGAAAAAAACTCAAAGACAAATACATTACAAGAAACTTAAAACATATGTCGATCAATGGGATTGTCAATAACTCATTAGGTTTTACATTAATTTCATAAAAAATAAAATGTCAAAAAATAAAATAACATTTTTTATGTTATTGAATGACATGCAATTATAAATTCATTGTTCATATCAATCTTTACATGTTGTATTCAATAATTTAATGGTTTATTCAATGTATGATTTGAAAAAATTATTATTATTATTAATTTTATCAATCATTTGAAAAACAATTAATTGAAATCTATGCCACCTTGAAAATACAATAATATGTTTAATTTGACATGAAATGTTTCCCCCAAGGTTTGATTTTTTTTTCAACCTAAACATGGGGCCACATTATTATTGATTTTTTTGTGACCAGCACATTATACAACATTTATCACAACCAAAGGTAATAATTTGAATGTGTTTTGTATGTGCAAAAATGAACATCAACAAAATATGTTTTAAAATGTCAAAAGTTGAAAATGTTTGAAAACATTTTGGATGATGCAATGCAACAAACCAAATTTATTTATGAAAAGTTTAACATCATTAAACATGAAATAAAGGTTCATTGAAACGAAAAAAAAAAAAACTTATATTGACATTAAACAAAAGATGAAAAAAATATGAATAATAGGTAATCAATCACAACAACACAAAGTGGGGTAACTATTCATACAACACAATCCTTATTTGTTGTAATTCAAATATCTTTTGAATTTTTTGATAGTATGGCCTTTCACCACTTGTGGGTAAGGATGGCAATGTTCATTAGCACAAATGTGAGCCTAGAAATGTGTTACAACCCAATTATATACACCTTGTGCCAAACCTTTGGGAAAAAAACATCCAAACAACCTCCTCACCAAATGGGCTAAAATATGGATGAAAAATGAACAATAAAAAAATAAATAAATAAAACTTTCGTAGGTACATATTAGTGCCAAACCTTTCCCCTAGGTTTGGAAAATTAAAATTAGAAAAAAGGCCTAGATTGGGCTCCCCATGACCCCTTATTTCAAACTTCTTACAAGGCTTGCGGACCTCCAAAGGCTCATTTTCCCTTCCATTTTGTTCTCTTTGTTTTCTTGTGACATCTGTTTTGTTTTTTTGTTTTTATCATTTTCTTCTTGTGGGGAAGCTTGTACCCATGCTCATGAAAATGATCACAATGGAGAGTTTTTTTCTCACTACTCCTACTCCTCTTAAGTTGGCAAGGTGGCAATTGTTGTTGTGTGCCCACCACATGACAACCACTAGAGGAAGGAAGTGCCCCCCTACCTAGTTGTTGGCAACAAAAAAAAGGTTGGCAACAATGTTGTTCTTAGTGGTGAAAACTCCTCATTGTTCCTTATGGCTCATGTGGTTTCCAAAGAGAGAGGGAGAACAAAATAAATAAAAAGGGGCACTTTGTGATAGAAACATGGCCTTCATTCAAAGTCTCTTTTTTTTTGCATCTTGTCCTTGTTTTCAAGAGTTGTTCCTCTAGTAGTTCATCCTTGATTTCTTTTCACACTCTAGATATCCAAACCCATTGGGTTCAACTCCTTAGGAAGTGACACAAATAAAATAACATCATTAAATAAAACCAACATGAAATCTATTTTTTTAGATTTCAAAGTGTTATTCACTTACACAAAAACACATTACCTAACACAATCATAAGAATCCAAGTACCATACATCTTGGAAAACAAAAAATAAAATCAAAACATAAACATTGCAAACCAAATACAACACACAACACAAGAAATAAAATGATTTAAAAGTCCAAAAAACTAAATCACCCAAATCCTTACATGAAAAATCTAATACCTTGTTCACATTGGACCTTGTTTCAATCGTATTTACCTTCTTTTAAATGCATTTTTTTAAATTATTAAAACTCTCATTAATGATAATAAATTCTTTTATGAAATTCATTTGAACATTCAATTGCCTTCCAATAGCACTTATGTTTCAATGCTCACACTTTCATCCCCTCGTCTACTTCTACCCTATTGACTACATTTTTAATGTTCCTAGATAAAAGTATCACTAGTTAAGTGAATTATAACTGAATTTGTGTGGGGACATACATGTAGGTATTGCATTTAGGACTCCCACATATAATGTGGATTAGGGTCATAATGTGGGTACTGCATTTTTCCCCCATATACAGTGTGCATCTTTAAATTGTCATGTAGGTATTGCATTTAGGGCTCCCACATATAGTGTGGATTAAGGTCATAATGTGGGTATTGCATTTTCCCCCCATATACAGTGTGCATCTTTAAATTGTCATGTAGGTATTGCATTTAAGGCTCCCACATATAGTGTGGATTAGGGTCATAATGTGGGTATTGCATTTTTCCCCCATATATAGTGTGCATTTTTATATTGTCATGTAGGTATTGCATTTTTTTTTCCCATAGATAGTGTAGTTTGTTAACTATCATGTGGGTATTACATTTAAATTATCCATAGATAATATGGATTTAAAATTTACAATTATGGCCATAAACCATATCATATGTTATCCATACTTAGCATTTATAGTATTATGTGCATGATTATATAAGGTTTAGATGAGAGATACTAATTAAATACTTAAAACATGTACATTTTTATTAGTATTGAATATGACAATTAACATGTAATTCAACATATTATAAATATAAAATTTTGGACATCAATATCAATTTATTTACTTTTCTTGTACAATCAGCTCAAAGCATAGTTTCAAACATGGGTTGTGTTTCAAAATCTCAATATATTGAGATTCAAAACCCAAAGAAGTCACTTTTTAACAACATGGACTTGGTGTGAAAAAAAAATGTTCGACATGAAAGGGCACATATAATCGAGGTTAAATGTGCATACGTCCCACATGCATGAATCTTATAATTTCTAAATGATGAAAGAAACCATGAAGACTCCATGATGGAATGGAACATTTATAAGTGGGCACCTTCACAAGAAAATGTACAAATGCCAAGAATCCAAAACCACCTCGGCCATATTTGGTATGATGTTTTATTATTCACTTTTGTTATATGGAACTTGTTTTTTAACCTCATATTGTACCAAACTTAAAGTCTTAAATTGATTTCACATTTTGTAGGTATGCATGTGGGTATGGGCTAAAACATAATCGTGAAGACCCAAATCACCATTGATCCAATAAACGAGGTTATTTAATTCAATTTTCGATTAAGCAATTGTACACACGACCTAAGGTGGCAGAAATAATCTTCTACCATCGACGTCATACATGAGTCAATGGTGAGCTTGCACATGGCAAACATGACCTTGATTCCATTATGTGACCATCTTTTTTTGCCCCACGAATGTCACAAGCCTTCAGGACCACATTTGGACCCAATTGGGTTTAGGTTACACCGTCAAGCAAATATATGATAAACGTAAGGCAATATGGTGGGCTAGAATCAATGTAGGAGAAGCAATGAAAAGGGATGATTTCATTAGACAATAAGACATTATTTATTTGGATCCCAAACACACACACAAAAAAGTTAACGTTTACACCAAAATCCGGCCATTTCCTTTCACACATAGGCATTTAATCATCCAAATGATGTGTTTTATTTTCAATATGTAAGTGAGGATAATGGGATTCATGTCCCATTCACAATAAGGATACAAACCCCATTTCAATTACAAGCCATGGGTTCATTAGGTGATAATGGGGCAATCTCAATGGATGTCACCTTCGACACCAATGATATGAAATTTCATTTGTTCACATTGATCGTGTTTGATGCACATTGCACTAAAGTGTCAATTGCATGGATCATTATAAGATGCCAAACATGTGATGATTTGGTGCAATGGTTGACTCTTTTGAAAACAAAACTTCTAAGGAATAACCCTAAATGGAAAGCTTCATGTTTCATCGTTGATGACATTCCACAAGAATGACGAGCATTGCAGTGAGTTTTATTTTCAATCTACCTTTTTTTGAGCTTTTATGTAAATGCATCCATTTCAAAATTTCATCCCACATTTTCCATTTTAAATAATTTTATTAGTTGAAATGATAATAAAGTGGTATTTTATGCATGGTTAGGATTATGTGGGCAACGATCAAGTGCCCATTTACCTTTGCGTGTGGCACGTTTTAAAGGTTTGGTGTTTACATTCGATGGAAAAAATCAAAGATAATGAAGTGCGACATGTAATATTGGATGACCTTCACACCATCATGTAAATGCCCATTAAACCAAGTGAAAGCATTGAAGCCTTCATGATTCATGGGAGAAAAAAAATCATTAAGCTTCACCCAACATTTACCTAGTGTTTCATGGACTCGATATTTTTGGACCTATTATTTCCAAGTTGGTGTGTGAATTAACTCTTAATGCATTATTGTTGTTGCACTATGTTGTCCATATCCCAAAATATTCACTATTTGAATTAAGGTAAAAACACCAATGGTGGACTAACAATCCCATGTGGGCGTTAAATGCAATACCCACATTAAGACCTTAATCCACACTCCATGTGGGAGCATTAAATGTAATACTTGAATGACAATTTAAAGATGCACACTGTATGTGGGGGAAAAGTGTAATATTCACATTATGACCCTAATCCACATTAGATGTGGGAGCCTTAAATGTAATACTTGCATGACAATTTAAAGATGCACATTGTATATGGGGGAAAAATGCAATACCCACATTTTGACCCTAATTCATATTATATATGGTAGAAGCAAATGAAATACATGCAAGACAATTTATGGATGCACATTGTATCTTGTTGTAGATTTGTGGATGGTGGGGTTTCAACAAATGCCACATTCAAACGAGGACACACAAACATTAATTGAGTCTTACCATGGGGCATTGAAATGTTGGTGATCTTTGGAAACAAAAGGGCTTCGAAGTTGACGAATTGATTGGTTAGTGTGGAGACTCATGACAATGGTTGTAAGACACTACATGCACACAATTGAAACGAAAAAATGCAAGTTCATAAGAAATAAGGTTGTGGAACGCATTGTGAAAACGAGCATTGAAAAGGCCACATTCATCCCTCACATCAATGTCACCCATGGGATAGATGATTCAAACAAAACTAGCCATGCATGGATGGTACAAAGCCAACAACATCCGAATATGACATATAAAGTCCCACTTCCTTTCACCAAGTATGTTTATTACACATGTGAATGGGTGTTGTGTGGAAACTTGTGTAAAAATCAAGTTGCTATTTTTCTTACTTGTACCCATCTCACTAAAGAAAATATCATTAAATATTGTGGGACATGGTATGGATTTGATCGTGGAGGTTTTGTTGCCATGTTTACGGACCTTACCTATTTGCACATTTATGACAATGAATTTGATGATGAGGCCGATGAAGATCACTTTGAAAAACCATGGGTTGTTGATATGTGCGAGCTTATGAGATTAGATGATACTTCCCCCAACGTGGAAAAAGAGAAAGATCACAACCAACCTTCAAGTTCATCCACTTCCACGGAAAAAACATTTGTTCAAATGGGTGACATAATGCAAAAAGTCATCAATGAAGTCAAAGAAGGTGGGGTTCAACTCATAGACCACACCACATCATTGTTGTGTGTTATTACAACAGATGTATGATGTATTCGCCTTTCCAAGGTGAATGAAGTCATGCATCCCAACATGGTATTTCATTGCGTCAATGATGGACTTGGTAATTCAGTGCACCGGATGAAGGATTAGCATGAGATGATGTTAGAACATGAAAACATACGTAAAAAAAAAGCAGAAGAGTTTAAAAAACACAAATTTGTTTGTACTTATCCCCCATTTTAATTTTCCATTACTAAATTGTGCATCATATTACAATTGTATCAAATAATAGATTATTTATGTGTTAATGCATTGATTTTTGTATTAGTGAACACATAGGGTTTGAAAGTTAAAATTACATTATTAAGGTTATATAACACATATCTTCTAAAACTCCCAAACAAGAATATTTCACTCAAACATTATATAGAGGTGGGTATTGCAAGTCAATTATACAATAATCACCAAGTCAATATGTGGGTAATGCTTGCCCATCTTGTTTCTTGTGGCATTTAATTGGTATTGCATGCATGTATTGCAAGGTTTAAGGTATATAATAGTTAAAGGTTAATGAGCACTAACACAAATATTGCATATAATTTCATATATTTTGTGGGTATTAATTATGTTAAATGAAGGTATTGCAAATTCCCTACTCTTTCCAAAAGGGGATTTGACCACTTAATGCGGGTGTTGTCCTACCTTTTTCATTAGAATCATGATTTGCTTTAGTTATAAAAATCATTTGCATATTTCTTATTGCATTTGGTCCATTAAATGTAGGTATTGCATTTGGTGAACAAGATCCCCCTAACTAAACCTAGATGATGAAGGACTAAGTTTTTGCAATACTTGCATAACAATTTTTTGTTAACCAAAAGGGGGCTTTTGGTGAGGGTACACAATATAAATTTATGTAGGTATAATGATAAGCTTACTATGGTAAATTGGTAATATTACATTATAGTAATAAAGTCAAAATTACCTTAATGATCACCTTAACACTCACTACAAACGATGTAGGTATTACAAATTAAGGTTTAGAAAAATTATGACATGCCCATAGTCAATGCCTACACCTAAAGATGAAGGTATTGATAATTGGTTTTTTTTTTTTAAATAGGTATCTTTTGGAGATGTCCTATTGTTTTATACACTAAATGTAGGTATTACGTTTGGTAAACAAGATGATTTTACATAACCTTAGATGATGAGGGAATAAATTTTTGCATTATGAAATCAAAGGGGGTTACATAACATAGATATACCTAGGTATTACAAATTGGGATTTAACATAGGGTGATAAGGTACGGTATTACAAATTGAAAACTTTAATCCTCATCATGTAGACATTACAACCTAATGCATGCATAGGTTTGAATTTGAAAAATTAAGCAAACCTATGTAATGTACCTTAAAATATTGAGTTAAAACCTTTGTATGTGACAAAAAATCCTTACATTGACCCTAAATTAAATAAACATAAAAAGAATTGGTTGCATAACTTTAATGGTGGAATTTAATAATTTTTTAGAACCAAATGTTAAACCTAATTTTGGAATTATTTTTGCATAACCCTAAATTGTGTATAAACTATCAACTTATGTTTTAGACCTAATTTGGGGGTGGAGCCCAACCAGTGGGAAGGTTTTTTTATCATTCATATCTTTGTCACAAAGTCACCTTCATTCTCTTTTCCTTTAATGAAAAAGAAAAGAAAAACAAGATCCTCGTTAGATATATGTCTATGTGTGAATACATAAATTCACTTTAAAAATATTCCATGAAAATAATATAAATGTTAGGAAAAAGGTTACTTTAAAACAATTAATGACAAAAGGTTAAGCTTAATTTCCCTAAACCCAATGTCCCCCTTATTTATTTGAATATATTAGGCAAAAGTTTAGATTAGGGTAATGGAACATGAACATGAGTTGGTTGATATGTGGGTATTGTAATTTGAAACGTTTTATGGAGAACCCAACCATAATCAAAAGAAATCAAAAGTTTGCAATACCTGCATAAACAAACCGATTTATGCACCAAGGGGTCCTTTCATGAAAATGGGCAATGTAATTATATAAAAGTATTAAATTATTTTTTTGGTTAAGGTTATTATGTGAGTATTTCATGACAAAGATAATGAAGGTATTGTTTAAATGTTCTAACATGGGCACAAAATGTGTTAACCTTATTAAATGAAGGTATTGCTCATTTGGTTAATAGTAAATTTAATCCATTTATAATGGATGGGGGTATTGTGTGCAACATGGCATAAGATTAACCCAAAATCTACAAATCCGAAAATTAGAGGTCAAAATTAAAACAAGTGGATTAATACAAAAATGTTCAAGTAACCACACTACAAAAAGGATGGTGACAAAAATATATCATGCTAAGTTAATCTATAATGACTTTATACAAAATGGTGCATATGTGCACTAAAGCTATATTTATAATTATTCCTATGAGGAGGATGAACTAGAAAGAATGCCCATACTGGTGTGATACTTTGCTATAATTTTTCCATCCTTGGAAGTTAAACTTCTTTTGCTCCTTCAAAGTTATGCAAGTATTTGGAGTCTTCAGAGCCATTGGATACAAAGATCTAATCTGATTATAGTGGCTTCCATAAACCTATTTCTATTGTGGTAGAGAATTCATGATGCAGGACAAATTACATTACTAAAAAAAGAAATAAACATATCCACTGTTTAGAATTTAACATTCACAACATTTGGAAAATAAGTGGATTTTTTGGTAGTGTGTGCCTTTGAAAATGGAGCAAGAGGTGTGGCCTCCAGCATTTTGATATTTACCTTGGGTTTTGTGTTTTGTTGTTTGTAGATATCTCATGTTTTGAACGGTTTTTTTCATCCCCTAAGGCATCATTGGTGTTGTACCATAATTTTTGCATTTACCATGTTGATGCACCAACTCATGAGGTGAACACTTCACATGATAGGTAGTAGGCAACAAGCATTTGCAATACGACAAATTGATAGTTGCAACCAAAGCCAATCTTTCATCAAACTTAGATGTCTAGTCTTGTATACCTATTCTATTTTGGATCTAGGGTGCAAAATGCCATTGAAATTTCCTAACCCATGACTTTCTTATAATGTTGTCAGATTCGGGCTATTGAAATCCTATTATATCAAGTTGTGTTGAATGTGGATGACCTAGCAAACCAAGTGGCTAAAGTCTTAGATTATTTTTGGTGAATGTTAACATCTAGACCTTGTCTTCAACACTTTGTGTGAATTATGTTGTTGTCTTTTTAACCCCTAAGGTGGAGTTAGAATTGTCTTATTGTAAACATAATCTTCATACCAACACCTTTATATTGATAGTGCCAAAACATAACTATACTATAGTTGGTTAAAAATCAATAGTTTTGCCTCTTTGAATTTAATGGACTTCTTGAGTGTTCTTGTGTTTTTGCAAGTTTTCACTATTCATACATTTCAAACATTTTTGTTTTCAATATTGAGACATTTCAATTTTCAATTTTTAATATTTAGACATTTCAGTTTTTAGTATTTAGACATTTCAATTTTCAATTTTCAGTATTGAGACATTTTAGTTTTCAATATTCAAACATTTTAGTTTTTAGTTTTTAGTATTCAAACATTTCAGTGTTTAATTTTGAGTATTCAGACATTTTATTTTTTAGTTTTTAGTATTCAAACATTTCATTTTTCAAATTTTCAAA
>Ga0116226_10006918_pt1 | contig 10217 bp, 3 predicted proteins | sample S1TSphfallax_FD_89692 | JGI IMG/M metagenome (GOLD analysis project Ga0116226, IMG submission 89692) | Host-associated microbial communities from peat moss isolated from Minnesota, USA - S1T2_Fa - Sphagnum fallax MG | ecosystem: Host-associated > Plants > Peat moss > Unclassified | place: USA...
ATGCCGCATTGCCGCCGGTTCGTTACTGGTTGCGCGGCGCAGAGCGTTGGGAGCATGCCGATGACTGGCCGTTGCCGAACGCTTCCCGCAGAATCCTATATCTTGATCGCGGCGATCCTAGCGAGCTTGCGACCCAATCTTTGCGCGATTCCCTGCCGGATAAAGCCGGCGCAAATTCATTTATAAGTTTGCCGTCGGATAGCTTTTATGTTGCGGCACTGGATAAATACGAAGCTCAAATTCTCCGTTTTTCAACGCCACCCTATGCGCGGGAAACGCAGATCACCGGGCCTGTCAAACTGCGCCTGACGGTATCAGCGTCCGCCATCGATACCTATATCATCGCGCGTTTGAGCGACGTTGCACCCAACGGCAAGCGAACCAAACTCGCCTGGGGCTGGCTTATGGCTTCGCATCGTACCGTTGATCCGGACCGTTCCAACCCGACTGAAATTGTACATGATCACCGCGCCCAGGCAGCCAGGCAACTTGTTCCGGGCCAGCCTGCAGAACTCTATTTCAGCCTGACGCCGATCGCCAATCTATTTAAGCCAGGCCACCGGATGGAGCTCGAAATCGCCTCACGTCCCGAGTTGCTGGTCAGCGAAAAAGGAGAGGGTTTTGACATGTTCACATGGGACCCTGTGCCCTACCGTTGCCGGACCACCATTCACACCGGCGGCGAGCAGCCCTCCTCTCTTGAAGTCATGGAATTAAGTTGATCGTTGAGCAGAATTTTGTCGGTATTTGGATCAATCAGAATTTATGGAGCCACTGCTGCCATCCCAAGCGCAGCAGCGATTCCACTTTCTAAAATCCGATCTGACAGCGTCTCATCGACCACAGCGCGGGCGAGCTGAAGCGTCCCCATCATCACGCCGAAAATTCCGACTGCCACCTCCCAACGCGTTGCCGGCGGTATGTCTTCCGGCAATTGTTCCGCGATGCGCGCAAAAATGCCTTCCAGCCCTTTCGTGAAATCGGCCCGTGTGGCGACGCCATGGCGCGCTATCTCGGGCGCGAGGGCAGCAGCCGCGCAGCCATGCTCTGGCGTATCCCGGTGGCCTCCGCGCAAATAGCTTCGGACATAGGCCTCCAGCCCGGACTTCTCGAGCACCGCGCGCGATTTGCCGTGCGCCAATGCCTCAGCCATCGCTTCGCGGACCAACGCCTCCTTCGAATCGAAATGGGCATAGAAGCCGCCGTGGGTTAACCCGGCATCAGCCATCAGCCCGGCGATTCCCGTGGCCGCGACGCCATCTTTACGAAACCGCGCGGCCGCGGTCTCGATAATCCGCTGCCGGGTGGTTTCCTTGTGGCCCTTCTCGAAACGCATATCGGTATCCTAGCGGCGTTATTAAATTATGATTGACATAATATATTATCACTATCATAAAACGTGCCATGCGTCAATCTCATCGGAGGGTTGTTTGGTGCCCAGGATAGCGTCATGAGCGGCCTTGTTGCCGGCGGCGTATCCGGCGAGGCTTCGGCAAGAAAACGTCTCTCTCGCAAGCAGCTGCTGGCCGGGCTCGCGGGATTGCTTGTTCTGTCATTCATCGCTGCCTACGGCGTGAGCTATTACACAACCGGTCAATATATCGAGCGTACGGACGACGCCTATGTCGGCGGCGACGTCACAAATCTCGCCCCCAAGGTCAGCGGCCTCGTTGATCGCGTCGCCGTGACGGATAATCAGTTCGTGCATGCTGGCGATCTTTTGGTTCAAATTGACGATCGCGATTTCAAGGTTGCCGTGGCAAAATCCGAGGCAGAGGTTGCCGGGGCTCACGCCAGGCTGGCCAATCTCGATGCCATGCGCAGTTTGCAGCAAGCTTTGATCGCTGAGGCGCAAGCCGGTGTTGCCGCGGCCCATGCGCAAATGATCTTGGCGGGGCAAAACCAGGTCCGTTATGCCCGGCTCGCCGCTACGCAAGCGGACACGATACAGGACGCGCAAACTGCCACAGCCAACTTGTCGGAGGCTGAAGCAAACCAGGCAAAGGCGCAGGCGGCGCTTGACGCGGCACAGGCGCAGCTCGCCGTGATCGACACGCAGAAGCAGGAACAGAGCGCCGCGCTCGCCGGCGCGCAGGCGGGCCTCGCCGAAGCAGACCTCAATCTCAGCTATACGGAGATCCGCGCGCCTTTTGATGGCGTCGTCGGCAACCGAAGCGCTCACACCGGCGGTTATGCCGAGCTTGGCACTCAACTTTTGTCGCTTGTGCCGTTCAACGGCCTTTGGGTCGATGCCAATTTCAAGGAGGATCAACTTGCCCAAATCCGCCCCGGCGACCACGTTACGATCTCGGCGGATGTTCTCCCTGGCGACAAGATATTCGGTGAGGTCGCGAGCATCGCCCCCGCATCCGGCGCTGTATTCAGCATTCTTCCGGCTGAAAATGCCACCGGTAATTTTACAAAAATCGTCCAGCGCGTCCCGGTGAGAATTCTCATTCGCGGCAGCGCCGCGCAGCTAGGTGTACTACGCCCTGGGCTTTCGGTTACCGCTTTCGTTGACACGCGCCAATGAAGGCTGTTCTGCCTTTTGCGGTAATGTGCGTCGGCATGTTCATCGCATTGCTTGACATTCAGATCGTCGCCTCCTCGCTACAGGATATAGGCGGCGGTTTGTCAGCCGCTCAAGATGAGATCAGCTGGGTGCAAACGGCCTATCTGATCGCGGAGATCATCGTTATCCCGCTGTCTGGCTGGCTCACGCGCGTGTTTTCCACGCGATGGCTGTTTACCGGATCTGCGATCGGATTCACCGCCAGCTCCATGCTTTGCGGTCTGGCTTGGAACATCGACAGTATGATCGTCTTCCGCGGTTTGCAGGGCCTGTTAGGCGCGTCGATGATCCCCACCGTGTTTACCTCGTCGTTTTACTACTTTGAAGGCCCAAAGCGCGTTTATTCGGCTGCCGTCATCGGTACGATTGCCTCCATCGCGCCGACGCTGGGCCCGGTCATCGGCGGATACATTACGGATGCGCTCAACGGGCATTGGCTGTTCTACATCAACCTCGTCCCTGGCGTGCTCGTCGCGGTTGGCACCGCAACCATGGTCAAAATCGACCAGGCGGATTTAAGGCTTCTGAAAGACGCTGATTATACCGGCATTCTTCTTATGGCCGTCGGCTTGGGCACACTCGAGTATTTTCTGGAGGAGGGCACGCGCTGGAACTGGTTCAGCGACGACACGATCACGGCCTGTGCCTGGATAGCCGGCATCTCGCTCACGGCCTTCATTGTCCGTAGCCTCAAGGTGCAAAACCCCGTCGTCGATTTCCGCGCCCTCACCAACCGTAATTTTGCGCTCGGCTGCATCGCCTCGTTCACAGTCGGTATCGGGATGTTCTCCACCATCTACCTCACACCTTTATTCCTGGGGTATGTGCGCGGCTACTCCGCCTGGCAAACCGGCATTGCCGTGTTCTCAACGGGTGTCGCCTCCGTCGCCGGCGTGCCGATGTATATCTGGCTGGCCAAACGTTTCGATCTGCGCTGGCTCATGATGTTCGGGCTCGCAATGTTCGGTTCGGCGATGTGGGGTTTTTCCTATATCACCAATGTCTGGGGTACGGACCAGCTACTCTGGCCGCAGATTCTGCGCGGCATACCGCAGGTTTTTTGTGTCGCCCCGGCGGTTACCCTCGGCCTTGGCAGTTTGCCACCCGAGCGCCTCAAATATGCCTCGGGTCTTTTCAACATGATGCGCAACCTCGGCGGCGCTGTCGGTATTGCTGTCTGCGGCGCCGTTCTCAACGACCGCACCAACTACCATTTCTCCGTGCTCGCATCAAATCTGACAGATGCAAGCGCCCCCACGACCCGTTTGCTTACAGGCATGACGCAGCGGCTCTCCGTCGCGCTCGGCTCGCCGCTTGCCGGAAGCCAAGCCGCTTTGCGGGAGCTGTGGGCCATGACCTATCGCGAAGCCGAGACGCTGGCCTACGCCGATGCATTCCGTGCCGTTATGGTCGCCTTCATTGCCGCTACTTGCCTAATGCCGTTTATGAAAAAGGTAACGCCACCGAAAGCACCCGTTAAATAATTTTCAAGGCAAGCGCGATCCCATCCTGAACCTTGGCCCCCACCTCGGCGATGGTAGCATGTTTTTTCTTTTGCCTTTGGATGTCTTCGGGAGAATGATCGTCCGGCGGCGGTGGTGGGCTGGCTGAGCTGCCGCCATAGCCGAGAATTTCGACAATCCAGATGGACGGCAAGGGCGCCGCCCGCGATCTGGGGGCAGCATTCTCCGCCGCCTGCGCCGCCGCACCGGCAGCGTTGCCGGCGCTGGTCAGCCCGCCGATATCCGGGGCAACCGCGGTCGGCACGCCGGTCGAGCTGCCCTGCACCTGAATGTTGGCGGCGTTCAGCACATGCAGTGCGGCGATGTTGAGATTGCCCGACACCCGGATGCCCGCCTCGCCGGCATCCACCGTGCCGAGCGGCGCCACCAGATTGACATCTCCCGGCGCCACCGAGGGAATTGGGTTGAGGGTGCCGATGCCAGCACCGCTTGAAGGCACGCTCGGCGATAGAAAGATATCGCCATAGTTATCGTAAATGACCTGCTCCGGCGCGTAGATGATGGTGGTCTTGGTGCCGCGGCCGGCGTTGATATCGCCCTGCGCCGACCAAATCAGAACGTTGCCGCCAAAGGTGGTCAGCACCCGGCTTTCGCCCAACTCCACGCTATCCAGCGCGTACATGTCGATATCGCCGGTGCCTTGGGTAAGGATCCCCGCCGTGCCGATCGGGGTCGGGCCTTCAACGCCCACCGTCGTGGCCCCACCCGGCGTCAGCGTTTCAATCGTGCCGCCGAGATCGGTGAGAATGCCGGAGCTGCCGAACATCGTGATGGCGCCGTTATAGGCGATCGGCTGGCCGCCGGGGTTGCGCGACGGAAACAGCGCCGCGATGGCCTGCTGGCCCAGAATATAGGTTTTATAAAGGCCGAGGTTGTTGGTTGGCGCATTGAAATCCACGCCCGAGGTATTGAGCAGGCTGAAATACAGCTGCCGCAGGAAGACGTTCTGCAAATCGCCCGGCAGCGTCTGGAAATAGGCATAGGCGCCGGCGGCATCGCCGTCATAGCTCGAATGCGCCTGCAGCCAGGCGTAGAGCAGCGCGTCGTCCTGCTGCACGAGCGTGCCGGCAATATTATCGCCGCTCGTATTCGTCAGGACCAGCGCGCTCGCCGGGTTGAGGAAATCATTGGCGAAGCCGCTGTAATCCGGTCCCGGACCGACCCCGGCCAGCACCGCGATGCCGGCGCCGGCATCGCGATCGCTGGCATTAATGCCGAATAGCGGGCCGATGCTCTGGATGAACCCATCATTCTCGCCGGCACCTGACGATGTCGATAGATCGACATTGCGGCCGGCCTGCACCACCAGCTCGCCCGGCCCGGCGATGTCGAAACTGCTGCCGATGATGTCGCGGCCGGCCGTGATGCTGGTGATGTCATTAACGCCGAGGTTCAGAAAGATGTCCGGCGAGACGCTGCTGCCGCTCTCCACAATATCGCGGCCGGCAAAAATATCGAACGGGACGCCGCTGGACACCAGTTCGGGGGCGGTACCGCCTGCTATGGATGGCGTGAAGATGCCGAATTGAACGTCGAGAATATCGCCGGTCGCGGCATAGACCAGCGCCGGACCGGTATCCGCATGCACCACCGAGCTTGGATAATTGATGCCGAAATCGATCAGAAAAGCACCGTTATCGACGCTGACGGGATTTCGATTGGTATAGAGCGCGCCGGAGTCGAACGACCCTGAATAAACGGTGATGGCGGGATCAAACGGCGTCGAGATCGAGGCCAATGCGGCGCCGGAGACCGAGATGCTTGAGGTGCCGCCATTGCTGCTGGTCGTGCCGATGATCGAATCGGCGGCCAGCAACGCAAGCTGTCCATCGACCGAGGGCAGCAGCGTCACCTCGTCCTCGGTCGAGGCGTCACCGAGATAAAGGCTGCCATTCTGCGATATCACCGACAGATTTGACGGATAGAAGCTCTGGCCGGACTGATTGTCGGAGAGATCGGTGCCTTCGAAGGCGACCGTCGGCACCACGTCGCCGCCGGCGGAGAAAAGGTCAACCGCCGTCGCCGGCGTCCACAGCGAATAATCCGTATAGCCGTTGCCGGCGATAACTTTGCGGCCTTGGTCCACATTGACCGGCGTATAATCGATCACATTCTCGACCGCCCCCGGATTGTCGAGGCTGCTGATCACCAGATCGCCGCGCGCATTCACCGTCAGGGTGGCATCGCCCGGCGCCAGCTCGATGCCATTGCCATATGCCGCCACCTCGGAGGCGTAGGGCGACAGAAAGCGCGGATCGCCGGGGATGGGATTACCGTAGTTGGAAGGCATGATGGTGCCGACCGACCCCACATTGATCTCGCCGGTGCCACGCAGATCCGTGATCAATCCGCCGTAACCGTTGGAAAACAGGCCGCTTGCCAGAAAATTGACGGCGCCGCCGATGCTGACATTCAATGCGCCGCCACCATCCTGAACCAGCACGCCATTGGCGACCCTGCCGTCCGAGGCGACCGCCAGGTTGAGGCCGAGCGCATTGCCGCCGATGCTGACGTTGAGGTTCCCGCCACCCAGCGTGCCGATGCCTTGAAACCCGGTATATTGCACGGTGTAGGGCGCGCCGAAGCCGCCGGGCGGGACGCTCAACGAGCCATATTCGATCCACCAGGCGCCGGGTTGCCCATCGCCGCCTTGCCGCCATAGCCAGTTGCCGATGGCATCGGTGTCGTTCAGGCCGAACGCCGTGTTGAACGTGAAATCCTGGGGGAATGACTGGGTCAGGCGGAAGCTGTTCAGGTCGCCTTGCGCGGAGACGGTGACATTGCCGCCATCGGTTGGATAGTTGGCGGCATAATTGCCGATCAGCCGCTGCAGATTGCCGCCGCCCAGCACGCGCGCCCCGACGGCGTCATCCTGCGGCAGGTTATACGGATTTTCACCGGTGCCGGTGAGGATCGCCGCACTTGGCGCGCCCGCGGTGTAGACCCCGTAGGCGGAATTCTCGTCGATCGAGCCGCCGGCAAACAGGCCAAGCGACCCGGTGCCGGTGCGAATGACGCTGAAGGCCGGAACAATAACACCGGGCCCGGTTTCATTGCCGTAATGGGTATCGGCCAAAGTGAGATTGCCGCTGCCGGCCAGGGCGCTGGCGGCCTGCGTGACATCCGGGCTGGCGGCCGTGGTATCGGCGCCGGCAACCAGGTTGATCGACCAGGACAGGTCGCCAGCGGGCAGCAGGCTGGCAAGGCCGTCAAGCTGCCCCTGAGTGCCATCGACCGCGATCCGCGTGCTCACATAATCCGCATCGCCGCCGCCGGAAGTGTTCAGCGTCGGATTGCCCTGCGGGTCAAACTTCAGCGAACTGCCGCCGGGGATCAACCCGCCCGCCGGGATGATCAGCGTGCCGGAGAGCTTAACCCCGGGGCTGCCGTTGGGCAGCGACGTCGTCACCGTGAACGGCGTGTTGGCCGGCCAGACGACGGCGCCGACGCGCAGCGAGAACGGGAAACTGCCGCCGGTTGCGATCGTCGCGCCATCCGGCAGCAGGCTATGGGCCGGCACCGTCGACCCCGCGGCGAACAGCACCTGGCCCTGGCTGTCGCGGATCGTGCTGGTCGCAACGAAAGCGACGGTGGTTCGCTGGTTGCCCGCGACCGTCAACATCGTCGGCGCCACGGCGCCCGGCGCGAAGCTGCCGCCGGTGATCGGCACCGCGTAATTCACCGGCACCCCGGTGCCCAGTCCGCTATGTTTGTCGATTTCGATCGGGATCGGCGTGGTGACGTTCTGGCCGTAGGGTTCGCCGGCATACAGCACCCAGCCTGAGGCGAAGGCGGTGCCGCTATCGCTGGCCTGGGTCTGCGTCGCAAACCCGTCGCTGATGCTGCCATAGACATTCAGGCCGCCGCCGGCGCGGATGTCGATCACGCCGGGCTCGCCGGCGCCATACTGGGTGGCGCCGGGTCCATAGCGATAGACCGAGAGGTCGATATCGCCGTTGACGGCAAGGTCGCCGCCGGAGGTGTTGCTGACGATATCGACGCCGGGGCGCAGATTTTCAACACCTGGCCGCAGGAAGAAGGCGGCGTCGCCGGTCAGCCCCTTGATGCTGCTGGCCAAAGCCGGATTGGCCAGCGCCGCGTTGATGAAGGCCTGGCTGTCGGCATTGATCAGACCCAGATAGGCTTGATCGATGATCTGGCCATTGCCGTCATTCGGATCCGCCGGCGCGTTGGCATAGGTGGCGGTGGCGTTCAGCGCGATCGTCGCGGCGCCGATGATGCTGATCGGCCCCGGCGCTGAAATCGCGACATCATCGCCTTGCGCATTGGCCGGCCCATGGGTGCCGGTGATCAGGCTGCCATCCAGCGGGTCGGCAAGGGTCTGACCGTCGGTGGCGCTTGGCGCCGAGGGGCCGGTTCGCGGCGCGTTCAGCTCGAGATCGCCGCGGGCCATGCCGTCCGCCGAGGCCAGATCAATCACCGCGCCGCTGTTCAGGCTAAGCTCGCCGGTTGGAGATCCGGCACTGCCGCCGCCGCTGGTCAGGTTGATGAGCGGCGAATTCTCGGACGGGATCGCCTGCCCGTAGCTGTCGAGCTGCATCATGGTGCCCTGCGCCTCCAGCGTGGCGGTGCCGGCGAGCGTCAGGTTGCCGGAAGCCGAAAGCGCGATCACGCCGCCGCCATTGCCGCTGGCATTGATCAGCCCGGTGACGGTGAGGTTGCCGTTATCCAGCGAGACCGAAACATTATGCGCCTGCACGCCATTGCCGATGGTCAGGTCGCCCTGCTGGATGTCAAAGCTGCGGGACTGGAAGAAGCCGCCTTCGTCCAAGCTGTTGTTCAAAGCGGCGAAATCGCCCAGGTTTTGCGCCCGGATGGCAAACTGGCCGCTGGCATTGTTGCCGGTGGCACCGCCGATCAGCGTGCCGAGCAGGGACACCTGGCCGGCCCCGGCGTTGGTGGCCGTGATGGTGACGCTGCCGGCATTGTTGCCGATCGCGCTGACGTTGATTTCCGATCCGGGCGCCTGGCTGATATTGCCGCCGGCGCTCGCCATCACCAGGGCGCCGCCAAAACCATGAATCGTCTGGTCGACATTGACCGTGGTTGCGCCGGCAAGGTTGAGCAGGGCGCCGGCGCCGAGCGTGATGTCGCCGCCGGCCTGCAGATCCAGCTTGCCGCTCGGCAGGATCACCGAGCTGCCGATATTGATGCTCTGGCTGGTCAGGTCGATCTCGCCGCCGGCGGCTTCGGCCGGCAGGCCGGTGGCGGCCGGAACCGCCGCATCCGGTTCGACGTTAACGGCATTCCCGGCGGTAAAGCCGATCATCCCCTGGTCGGCCGCGGTCAGCAGCGGCGTGTTCAGGTTCAGCGTGCCGCCGGTGCCCGCCTGGCCGTAAACCGGCACGGATTGATAAACCGCGAGACTGCTTTGATTATTAGCAGTTACCTCCGTGCTTGCATTGACATTAACGGTGGCAAATCCTGCAGCCAGGCGGTCCAGCTGGTTATCGCGCGCCGGAATATCCAGGCTGGAATAGCCGAAAATAACGGTTTGCGCATTGAGATCGAGGGTGCCGGCGCCAGTGCCGGGGCCGTTCAACAAGGTGCCGCCCGGCGGGATCGAGCCGGCGGCCTGGTTCTGGCTATTGATCAGGCTGATGCCGTTCCAGACGATGGTGCCGGCGGCGATGGTGGCAACATCGGAGGTGCTGCCATAGCCATAAATGGCCGGCGCGTTGATCTCCAGCACGACATTTGAATTACCCAGATCGAGCCCGGTGGTGCCGAAGAAGTTCAGCGAATCCGTGGCGGTCAGGATGATGGTCTGCACCGCCGGAACGTCGCTTTGCGGCACCCCCTGCGCCAGGGTCTGCAGTTCGGCCTGCGACAGCAGCACGCCGGGCGGCGCGTTGACGCTGTCTACCAATGCCGGGTCGCCGATATTGATCTCCGGCACCGCCAGCTCGATCGTGCGGCCGCCGAAATGCGCGCCGGTGCCGATTTCAACCGCCGCCGAGGTCGAAAAATCGATCGATCCGTCGGTAAAAATCGAGGCGCCGTCTTGCACGTCGATCGGTCCGTAGGCGGCGATGTCGGCGTTGGCGCTGCCGTAGACCAGAAAACCGTTGCCGACATCAAGGACGCTGGCCCCGCCATTC